>Ga0194132_10005322_pt1 | contig 21003 bp, 18 predicted proteins | sample TA2KigOf80mmetaG_FD_148612 | JGI IMG/M metagenome (GOLD analysis project Ga0194132, IMG submission 148612) | Freshwater microbial communities from Lake Tanganyika, Tanzania - TA2015054 Kigoma Offshore 80m | ecosystem: Environmental > Aquatic > Freshwater > Lake | place: Tanzania: Lake... | reverse complement strand
ACGGGGGGCCTGGCCGCCCGGTCCGGAGCGGGTGCGACCGGCTTCGGGGCGGGCGGTGGGGCGGGCCGGGGCGCGCTCGCGACCTGTGCCGGCGGCTGCTGTGGCGGAGGCGGCGGCGCTTGCGGCGGTGCCGGCTGCCCGGCCTCCGGGTTGCCCTTCTTGATCGTCTCCTTGTCGACGCGGTTGTTGCGATCGCTCAGGAAGGCGCGCCCGTCGGGTGCGAGATCGTTCTCCTGATCCGACGGGGCGACGATCTGCCGGCTCGGGTTCGGCTGGGCGATGGGCGGCGCCTTCGCCACCTGCTGCCGCGCGGGCCTGGGCTCCGCGGGCGCCGGGGCGAGCTTGACGACCACGGGCGGCGGCGGGAGGTCGCCGACCGAGAGGGTCGCGCCGCGCAGCCACAGCAGCAGCAGCAGGTGCAGCCCGATCGAGACCAGCAGGAACCAGAACAGCGTGGAGAAGCGCGGGCGCTCGGGCTCGAGCAGTGTCACGCGCGTGCGCTCCGGCTCGAGCAGCCGCGTCACGCGCGCGCCTCCTTGCGGCAGCCGGACCCCTTCCCTAGAGTCGCCAAGATGGGACTCGGAATTCCGGAGCTGGTGATCATCCTGATCGTGGTGCTGATCATCTTCGGGCCGGGCAAGCTACCCGCTCTCGGTAGCGGCGTGGGTAACGCGCTGCGCAACTTTCGCAAGGCCGTCAACCAGCCCGACGCCATCGACGTGACCCCGGACGCGCCGCACGAGGGGCACGACGGGAGCAAGCCCACCGCCGGCGGGAGCGACTCGAAGCAGCCCGGCTGAGCCGGCCCGAGCGGGCCGGGCGCACCTGCTCAGGAGCTGCGGGCGTCGATGACCCGGCACGTGACCTCGGTCGTTCCCGCGGGCGGATTGGGGAACACGAGCAGGAAGCTCGCGGACTCGCCGGGCCGGATGACGAACCGGCGGTTCGGCTCGAGTCGCAGCAGCATGTCGACCTCGGGTGGTGACAGGTCCTGGATCGTCTTGCGCTGCTGGTTGGCCGCGTAGACCGTCTGCCGCCGCTGCTCGACGCCGCTGGCCAGCAGGCGCCCCTCGATCTCGATGACGCGCAGGTCCTCGTTGCTGGTATTGACGGCGCGTCCCGAGACGACGTAGGCGGGGCGTCCGCCCTTGATCTGGTCGAGCCCGCCGTCGACGTCCGTGAGCTGCAGGCGCCACACGAGCAGGTGGTCGCCCCCCAGGAGCCGTCCGAGCACCGGGACCTGGCTCAACGTCGCGATCGCCGCCTCGGAGCTGCTGCCCAGCCAGAGCGCGGCGCAGAGGTAGACGGCCGCGACCGTCGCGACCCCGATCGCGACCGGACGCAGCGGCGACCTCGACGTCGTGGTCGCCGAGGCAGAGCGGATGCTGCGCCGCGGATTGATCGGCGCGCGCCGCTGCTTGCTCTCGGACGCGCGCAGGACGGGACGTTTCGGCTCGTCGTCCTCGTCGCCGAGATCGTCCGGTCCCTCGTCCTCGACCTCGCCGTCGTCCTGCAGCTCCAGCGTCGCGCGCTCGCGGCGGCGTGCCGCGGCGGCCCGGGCGCGCTCCTTCTCGGCTGCGGCGCGTGCGCGCTCCTTCTCGCGCTCGGCGGCGGCGCGCTGCCGCTCGCGCTCCTTCTCGGCGGCGAGCCGGGCGCGCTCCTTCTCGGCCGCGGCGCGCTCGGTCTCCGCGGCGGCGCGCTCCCGCTCGCGCTCGGCGGCGCGCTCGCGCTCGGCGGCGCGCTCGCGCTCGGCGGCGCGCTCGCGCTCGGCGCGGGCGAAGGCGGGCTCGGTCGGGTCGTCCTCGGCCGCGGCGCGCCGGCGCCGACGCGCAGGCTTCGCCGGCGGCTCCTCCTCGTCCTCCTCGTCCTCCTCGTCCTCCTCGTCATCCTCGTCCGGGTCGTCCTCGTCCTCCGCGGCGTCGCCGTCCTCTGCTTCCGTCTCGCCCTCGCCGGAATCCTCGTCGCGCTCGTCGTCCGCGTCGTGCTCTTCGCTCTCCGCCTCGTCGAGGAGCTCCTCGTCGGGCTCGGCGTCGCGGATGGAGCGAATGGTCGGCGCGTCCTCGGCCGCGGAGGAGGCGTCCCCGCCGGCGCGGCCCGAGGCGTCCTTGCGGCTCGTGAACGGCAGCGAGAGGTTCTGGTCCTCGCGTGATCTGGTGCCGCGCGCGCCGCGCTCCGGCTGGCTCGCGAACACGAGGCTGCACCGGTTGCACTTGAAGACCGGGCGGGGATCGTTGATGCGCGCCGGGGGGATCTTGTACTGCGTCCGGCAGCGAGGGCACTGCACCGTCATGGCAATCCCGCCTCCCCGCGTCTCTGCTGCCTCATGCCAATGCGAGAGGGGGGACTTGAACCCCCACGGGTGTTACCCCACAGGCTTCTGAGACCTGCGCGTCTGCCAGTTCCGCCACTCTCGCGCGCCAGCGCCGCGGCGCTTCCCGGCGCCGCGCCCGTCTCTTAGCGGGCGGGAAGCGTGCGGGCAACGTCCCCGCACCGGGATCCGGGCACGAGGGCGCGGTCGATCGCGCGCGCGTGCTATCGTGGCGCCGGATGTCGACTCCGAAGCCCGGCGTGCCGATGGAGCCCGAGCCGCTGCCCGATCGCGAGGATGCCCCGGCGGTCGGCTCCGGTGCGGTGCGCGACCCGGTCACCGCGACGCGGGTGAGCTGGATTCTGGGCGGCGCGCTGCTCGTCGCGCTGGCCGCGGTCGTCGGACAGATCCTGGCGCACTTCGCGACGGCGCTCGCCTGGGCCGTGATTCTCGCGGTGAGCCTGTGGCCGGTGCATCGCCGGATCCGTGCACGGCTCGACGATCGTCCGCGGACTGCGGCCTCGCTCACGATGCTGCTCGTCACGCTCGGCGTGGTGGTCCCGGTGACCGTGATCACCGTCCTGCTCGTGCGCGAGATCGAGACGCTGTCGCACGACGTGCGCGGCGACGTGCGCCAGCAGGTGGACGATCTCGAGAGGGCGGTGACCCACCTGCCGTACGTCGGCGAGCGCTTGCACGAGGCGATCGTCGTGCTGCGTGAGGACAGCAGTGCGGTGCTGAAGGCCGTCGCCGGCGACCACGTGGCGCGCGTGCTGTCGGTCGCCGGTCAGACCGCCGGCGCCGTGACGCGCACGCTGTTCAACCTCGTCGTGTGTCTGTTCACCGCGTTCTTCCTCTTCCTGCACGGCGACTCGCTCGCGGCCCAGCTGCGCGGCGCCGGGACCCGCGTCGGTGGGCCCCGGCTCGAGACCATCGTGCAGCACGTCGGCATCACCGTGCGCGCGGTCGTCTACGGCCTCGTGTTGACGGCGGCAGTCCAGGGCGTGCTGGCGGCGCTCGGGTTCTGGGTGGCCGGGGTGCCGTTCCCGATCCTGCTCGGCGCGCTGACCATGGTGCTGTCGTTCGTGCCGATGGGCCACGCGGTCGTCTGGGTGCCGGCTGCCGCCTGGCTCGTGCTCGGGGCGAAGTACTGGGCTGCGGCCGGGCTCGTGCTGTGGGGGGCGGGCGTGGTCGCGAGCATCGACAACGTGATCCGTCCCGTGTTCATCGGCGTGCGAACCGGGATCCCGCTGCTGCTCGTGTTCATCGGCGTGCTCGGCGGGATCCTGAGCTTCGGGCTGGTCGGGATCTTCGTCGGCCCGGTCGCGATCGCCGTCGCGCTGGCGCTGTGGTGGGAGTGGATGGGCACGCCGCCGGCGTGACCCGATCCGGTCGCCGGCCGAAGAACGGGCGGCGTCCGCTGGACGCCGCCCGTCTCCACCGCCCGGGCTCCTCTCTCCCGGGAGATCGTCGTCAGCTCGCGGTAACCGTCGCGCCGGCGAGCGCGGTCGCCGGGCGCCCGCTGGTGGGCGAGCTCGGGTACGTCCCGTGCAAGTCTCCGAAGACCGACGACACCTGGAAGTCCGGGTACGCGAGGTTGCCGTGCTCGCCGAGATCGAGGCCTTCCATCTCCTCCTCCGGGTTGACGCGGACGCCCATCGTGGCCTTGATCGCGTACCAGGCGACGAGGCTGATCACGAGGGTGTAGACGCCGACCGTGCCGATGCCGACGAACTGCGCCCAGAGCTGGGTGAAGCCGCCACCGAAGAACAGGCCGTTCTCGGGGCCCGCGACCGGGGCCGCGGCCTTGTCGGCGAAGAGGCCGACGCAGATCGTGCCGAAGATGCCGTTCACCAGGTGCACCGACAGCGCGCCGACGGGATCGTCGAGCTTGACCTTGTCGAAGAAGAGGACGGCGAAGACCACCAGCACGCCGGCCATCAGACCGATCACCACCGAGCTGCCGACGCCGACCCAGGCGCAGGGCGCGGTGATGGCGACGAGACCGGCGAGGCAGCCGTTGAGCACCATGGAAAGGTCCGGCTTGCCGAGCAGCAGGGTGGCCGTCAGCAGCGCGCTCAGCGAGGCGGCCGCGGCCGCCATGTTGGTCGTGACCGCGATGTGGCCGATCGCCTTCGCGTCGAGCGCCATGGTGCTGCCCGGGTTGAAGCCGAACCAGCCGAGCCAGAGAACGAACACGCCGATCGTCGCCGAGGTCATGTTGTGACCCGGGATCGGGTTCACGCGGCCGTCCTTGCCGAACTTGCCGAGGCGCGGACCCAGCACGATGATGCCGGCGAGCGCGGCCCAGCCGCCGACCGAGTGCACGACGGTGGAGCCGGCGAAGTCCCAGAAGCCGGCGCCCGCGAGCCAGCCGCCGCCCCAGATCCAGTGCCCGGTGACCGGGTAGATCAGGCCGACGATGACGAACGAGAACACGACGAACGACATGAACTTGATGCGCTCGGCGACCGCGCCCGACACGATCGTCGCGGCGGTCCCGGCAAACACCAGCTGGAAGAAGAACTTGGTCATGAGCGGCACGCCGGCCCACGCGATCGCGGTGTACGCGCCGGAGTAGGCGTCGCCGGTGAGCGGGCTGTTGTCGGCACCGCCCATGAAGAACAGCCCCTCGAGACCGACGAAGCCGTTGCCGTTGCCGAACATCAGGCCCCAGCCGACGACCAGGAAGGCCAGCGACGACACGCCGAAGACGACGAAGTTCTTCGCCAGGATGTTGACGCAGTTCTTCGCCCGGCAGAGGCCGCTCTCGACGAGCCCGAAGCCGAGGTTCATGAAGAACACGAGGAAGCCCGCGATCAGCGTCCACATCGTGTCGACCATCACCTTGGGCGTCGCGAGCGCGTCGGCGATGGGATCGGGCGCGGCGGCCACCGGCGCGTCCTCGGCCCGGCCGGTGGCGACGCCTAGGACGAGGAGCGCGACCGGAACGCCGATGCCGACCAGCCTCCGCAGCAGTACCGCTCTTGCGGTTCCGTTGAGCATACGATTCCTCCTTGGGACCGGGGTTCGTCCGCGGTCCGGTCTAGTGTGGGCGGTCACGCGACGCCGGGCTGTGGATGGGCCGGGGTGCGAGCCGTGATCGCGCGGCGGCGTGCTCAGAGAGCGTCCACGCCGCGCTCACCGGTGCGGATGCGAACGGCATCGTCGATGTTGACGATGAAGATCTTGCCGTCCCCGATGCGGCCGGTGGCAGCCGCGGTTCTGATGGTGTCGGAGACGCTGGCCACCCGAGCGTCGTCCACCAGCAGTTCGATCTTGACCTTGGGCAGGAAGTCGACGACGTACTCGGCGCCGCGGTACAGCTCGCTGTGGCCGCGCTGTCGACCGAAGCCCTTCACCTCCGAGATCGTCATTCCGTCCACGCCCTCCCGCGCGAGCGCTTCCTTTACCTCGTCGAGCTTGAACGGCTTGATGATCGCCTCGATCTTCTTCACGGCGTTGCTCCTTCCACAGGTACGGGCGTCCCAGAGTGACGCCGCACCGCGACTGCAACGCGTATGCCGTCCGCCAGAGGGCGCCGGAGCGCGAACTCTGAGCGGTTTCCTGCTCGGCGCTGCCCAATCACTGGGCACTGCCTCCGGTGCGGGCAGGTCCGCGGGTGGCGGCGCGTCGTGGTGGGAGGCCGTCGCCGCGTCGGTCGCCCGCGCAAATTGACTCGTCGCGAGGGTGGCTGTTACCGCACAGCCGATGTCGACCACGCTCGCCAAGGCGTACGCCCCGCAGGAGGTCGAGGAGCGCTGGGCCAGGGAGTGGATCCAACTCGGCGTGTCGACTGCCGATCCGTCGGCGCCCGGCCCCGGCTACTCGATCGTCATCCCGCCGCCCAACATCACCGGGCAGCTCCACCTCGGGCACGCGCTGAACAACACGCTCCAGGACGTCCTGATCCGGTACAAGAGGATGGACGGCCACAACACGCTGTGGGTGCCGGGCACCGACCACGCCTCGATCGCCACCCAGAACGTCGTCGAGCGCCAGCTCGCCCAGCAGGGTCTCGACCGGCACGGCATCGGCCGCGAGAAGTTCCTCGAGCGGACGTTCGCGTGGAAGTCGGAGGTCGGGCCGTACATCGTCTCGCAGCTGAAGCGCCTCGGCGCGACCTGCGACTGGACCCGCGAGCGCTTCACCATGGACGAGGGCCTGTCGCGCGCGGTGCGCGAGGTGTTCGTCCGGCTCTTCGAGGACGGCCTCATCTACCGCGGCCGGCGGCTCATCAACTGGTGCTGCCGCTGCGGCACGGCGCTGTCGGACATCGAGGTCGAGCACGAGGACGTGAAGGGCCACCTCTGGCACCTGCGCTACCCGCTCGCCGACGGCAGCGGCGCGCTCGTCGTCGCGACGACGCGTCCCGAGACCATGCTCGGTGACACCGCCGTCGCCGTGCACCCCGAGGACGAGCGCTACGCCGGGCTGGTCGGCCGGCGGGTCAAGCTGCCGCTCACCGACCGCGAGATCGGAATCATCGCCGACGAGCACGTCGACCGGGAGTTCGGCTCGGGGGTCGTCAAGATCACGCCGGCGCACGACTTCAACGACTTCGAGATCGGCCGTCGGCACGGCCTCGACATGATCTCGGTGATCGCCGAGGACGGCATGATGACCGCGGCCGCGGGCGCCTACGCCGGCACCGACCGCGCGCTCGCGCGCAAGCACGTCGTCGAGCAGCTCGAGGCCGACGGCCTCCTCGAGAAGGTCGAGCCGCACGCGCTCGCCGTGGGGCACTGCTACCGCTGCCGTGCGGTGGTCGAGCCGCTGCTCTCGACGCAGTGGTTCGTGCGCACGCAGCCGCTCGCCGAGCCGGCGATCGCGGCCGTGCGCGACGGTCGCACGCGCTTCTACCCCGAGCACTGGAGCAAGACGTACTTCGCGTGGATGGAGAACATCCGCGACTGGTGCGTGTCGCGTCAGCTCTGGTGGGGCCACCGCATCCCGGCCTGGTACTGCGACGGCTGCCCGGCCGACGCCGGAACGGGCCCGGAAGGCGCACGCGCCGGCGAGGAGGGCTGCAAGGTCATCGTCTCGCGTGAGGACCCGCCGCATTGCCCGTCGTGCGGCGGCACGCTGCGCCAGGACGAGGACGTGCTCGACACCTGGTTCTCGAGCGGGCTGTGGCCGTTCTCGACCATGGGCTGGCCGGAGAAGACGCCCGAGCTCGCGAAGTACTATCCGACCGACGTCCTCGTCACCGGCTTCGACATCATCTTCTTCTGGGTCGCGCGCATGATGATGTTCGGCCTGCGCTTCACGGGAGAAGTGCCCTTCCGCGACGTCTACGTGCACGGCCTCGTGCGCGACGAGTACGGCGACAAGATGAGCAAGACCAAGGGGAACGTGAAGGATCCCCTGGAGCTGCTGGCGACGTACGGCACCGACGCGCTGCGCTTCACGCTGGTCGCGCAGTCGGCGATGGGCCGCGACATCCGGCTCTCGGTCGACCGCATCGACGGCAACCGCAGCTTCGCGAACAAGATCTGGAACGCCGCGCGCTTCGTGCTGATGAACGCCGGCGACGGAAAGATCGACCTCGCCGACGGCATGACGGGTGGAACGGACGCCGACCGCTGGATTCGCGCACGCCTCGCGCGCTGCATCGACGAGGTCCGGACCGCCCTCGACGGGTACCGCTTCAACGACGCGGCGGCCGCGCTGTACCGCTTCTTCTGGAACGAGCTCTGCGACTGGTACCTCGAGCTCGCGAAGCCGTCGCTCGGCAGCGACGGCCCCGAGCGCGCGAAGACCGTCGCCACGCTGGTCGCGGTGCTCGAGAGCGCGCTCCGCATGCTGCACCCGCTGATGCCGTTCATCACCGAGGAGCTCTGGCACGCGCTACCCGGCGTCGATGCCGGGCGTTCGACGCTGCTGCTCGCGCAGTACCCGGCATCGGCGAGCATCGAGTGCGACGAGGCGGCAGAGGCCCGCGTCGAGCGGCTGATCGCAGCGGTGCGCGCGCTGCGCAACCTGCGCGCCGAGATGAGCCTGCCGCCGAGCCGGGAGATCGACCTGCTCGTGGCACCGCTCGACGCTGCTGCGGCGGCGGACCTGCCGGCGCTGACCTGCGCCATCCGCACGCTGGCCCGCGTCGGGCGGCTCGAGGTTCTCTCGGATGGTGCACGTCCGGGTGGTGCGGCGCTCGCGGTCGCGGGCAGCTTCGAGCTGTACGTTCCGCTGGCCGGGCTGATCGACGTCGCCGCCGAGCGGGAGCGCCTCGAGCGCGAGATCGAGCGTGTCGTCAAGGAGCTCGCCGGCGCCCGGAAGAAGCTCGACAACCAGGACTTCGTCCAGCGCGCCCCGGACGAGATCGTGGCAAAGGAGACCGCGAAGGCGGCCGAGCTGGCCGGCAAGGAGGACCTGCTGCGGCGGGGCCTCGAGCGCCTGCGCGAGGTCGCGCGGTGACCCGGTCGCCGTCCCGCGGCGCGACGCCGCCGGACCAAGGCGTCGTCGCACCGTTCGCGCATCCGTCGACGGTCGAGCTGGTGCGTCGGGCGCTCGCGGAGGACGTCGGCCGCGGCGACGTGACCACCGCGCTCACGATCGCGGGTGGAACCAGCGGCAGTGCTTCGCTGGTGACGCGCGAGGACTGCGTCGTCGCCGGCGTCCCGCTGATCGACGTCGTGCTCGGCGAGCTGCACGCGGCGGGTGCGCTGCGCGTCACGCGCCGGGTCGCGGACGGAACGCCGATCGCGGCGGGAAGCGTGCTCGCCGACGTCGAGGGCGACCTCGGCCCGCTCCTGACCGGCGAGCGCGTGCTGCTGAACCTGATCCAGGCCCTGTGCGGCGTCGCCACGCTGACGCGCCGCTACGTCGACGCGGTCGCGGGAACGGGCGTGCGGATCCTCGACACACGCAAGACCGTGCCGGGCCTGCGGCTGCTCCAGAAGTACGCCGTCCGCATGGGCGGCGGGTACAACCACCGCTTCGGCCTCGACGACGGCGTGCTGATCAAGGACAACCACATCGCGGCGTGCGGCTCCGTGCGGGCGGCGGTCGAGCACGCGCGCGCGCGCGCGCCGATGGGGCTGCGCGTCGAGGTCGAAGTCGACCGCCTCGAGCAGATCGGCGATGCGCTCGCGGGCGGCGCGGACATCATCCTGCTCGACAACATGCGGCCGGACGAGATCCGCGCGGCGCGCAAGCTCGTCGGACGGCGCGCCCTGCTCGAGGCGTCGGGCGGCGTGAACCTCGACACCGTGCGGGCGATCGCGGCGGCCGGTCCCGACTTCGTCTCGGTCGGCCGTCTCACGCATTCCGCGCCGGCGATCGACCTTGGCCTCGACGTGCGCGCCCGCACGAGCCCGCCGGGGCGGTCGCGGCGCAGCGGCGCGCGCTGACGTGCGCCACCGGACGGCCGGGTGAAGGAGGGGCGGGACGACCTGCTCGCCGCGCTCGAAGGGCGTGGCTGGCAGTCGGGCGCCGCCATCGCGGCGAGCCTCGGCGTGTCGCGCGCCGCGGTGTGGAAGCGCGTCGAGCGGCTGCGCGAGCGCGGCTACGGCATCGAGGCGGTCGCGGGACGCGGCTACCGGCTGGTGCGCGACAGCGACCTGCTGCTGCCCGACGCGATCCGCAAGCACTACCGGCCGACGCTGCTGCGCGGCGAGATCGTGCACCGGACGACGATCGACTCGACGAACCGTCTCGCGGCGGAGCTCGCGCGCGCCGGTGCGGAGGAAGGCACCACGGTGGTCGCCGAGCAGCAGACCGCGGGCCGTGGCCGGCTGGGCCGGACCTGGGTGTCGCCGGCAAGCGTGAACCTCTACGCGTCGATCGTGCTCAGGCCCGGCATCCCGCCGCTCGACGTGCCCCGGCTCACCCTCGTCGCCGGCCTCGCCGTCGCCGAGGCGATCCGCGACAGCGGCAGCTTCGCGCCGCGGATCAAGTGGCCCAACGACGTCCTGCTCGGCGGGCGGAAGGTCGCGGGCGTCCTGACCGAGCTCGAGGCCGAGGCCGATCGCGTGCGCTTCGTGATCGTCGGCATCGGCGTCAACCTCAACGCCGCGCGTGCCGACTTCCCGCCCGAGCTGCGGCGCAAGGCGACGAGCCTCGCGATCGCCGGCGGCACGCCCGTCGCCCGCGCGGCCTTCACCGGGCGGCTGCTGACGAGGCTCGACGCCGCCTGGGCGACGTTCCTCGAGGGCGGCTTCGCCGCACTGCGGCATCGTTACGACGAGCTGCACGGCCTCGTCGGGGTGGCGGTGACCATCGACGGGGCACCGCCGCTGGCGGGAACCGTGCGCGGTGTCGACGACGGTGGCGCGCTGCTCGTCGAGGCAGAGGGTACGATCCGGCGCGTGGTGTCCGGCGAGGTCACGCTGCGGGACACCTACCGTGCGCTGCGGCGCGGGCGAGCCTGATGCGGCTCCGTGGGCCGGTCGCCCCCTTTTCCTTGCGCAGTGCTCCCGACGCGCCTAGTCTCCGGAGGCTTCGATGCTGCTCGCGATCGACGTAGGGAACACCCACACCGTTGTGGGGCTCTTCGACGGGGACAGGCTGAGACGCCACTGGCGCCTGCTCACCGAGCACGCGCGCACCGCCGACGAGTACAGCGTCGTGCTGTGGAATCTGCAGCGCATGTCGGGGATCGACCCCGACCAGATCCAGGGAATCATCGTCTCGAACGTCGTGCCGCAGATGCAGTCGACGATCGACGCGATGTGCGTCGCCACCTACGGGCGGTCGCCGCTGGTGGTCGGCCCCGGCATCCGCACCGGCATGCCGATCCTGTACGACAACCCGCGCGAGGTCGGCGCCGACCGGATCGTGAACGCCGTCGCCGCCTACGAGCGCCACAAGGAGCTGTCGATCGTCGTCGACTTCGGCACCGCGACGACCTTCGACGTGGTGAGCGCGAAGGGCGAGTACCTGGGCGGCGTGATCACGCCGGGCGTCGGCATCTCGCTCGAGGCGCTCTACTCGCGCACCGCGAAGCTGTACCCGGTCGAGCTCGTCCGTCCGCCGCGCGTCGTCGGGCGCAACACCGTGAACGCCATCCAGGCGGGCGTGTTCTTCGGCTACGTCGCCATGGTCGACGGGCTCGTCGAGCGCATCCAGAAGGAGCAGGGCAGCGTCGCGCGCGTCATCGCGACCGGCGGCTTCGCCCAGACCATCGCGGAGGAGTCGTCCACGATCAGCGAGGTGGACGAGTTCCTGACGCTCGACGGGCTGCGCCTCATCTACGAGCGCAACCGGGAGGGAACGGGTCATGGCCGCTGACGATCCTGCACGCATCCGCAGCCTCGTCCTCGTCGGTCACGGCGGGGTCGGCAAGACGAGCCTCGCGGAGTCGCTGCTGCTGGCCGGCGGCGCGACCAAGACGCTCGGCCGCACGGTCGACGGGACGTCGAGCTTCGACACCGAGCCCGAGGAGCAGAAGCGGGGTCACTCCCTGTTCTCGGGCTTTCACCACGTCGAATGGAAGCAGTCGCACGTGAACCTGATCGACACGCCGGGGGCGGCGTCGTTCATCCACGACGCGAGCAACTGCATGCGCGCGGCGACCACCGCCGTGCTGGTGGTCTCGCCGCACGGCGAGGCCAAGGGTGAGGACGGCAAGGTGCTCGCATGGGCGATCGAGCTGGCGGTGCCGCGCATCGCGTTCGTCACCCGCATGGACCGGGAGCGCGCGAGCTTCGCGCAGGCGCTCGAGGACCTCGCCGGGCTCGAGCAGAAGCCGGTGCCGGTCCAGCTGCCGATCGGCGCGGAGTCGGGGTTCAAGGGGGTCGTCGACCTGCTCTCGAACAAGGCGTTGCTCGGCACGGCAGGCAGCGGGGCGATGCGCGAGGCCGAGATCCCGGCCGAGATCGCGGACGAGGCGCGCGCTGCGCGCGAGCATCTCGTCGAGGCGGTCGCCGAGAGCGACGACGGGCTGCTCGAGCACTACCTCGAGGGCGGCGAGCTGACCCAGGACGAGCTCCTCGGCGGCCTGCGCGCCGCCATCCTGAAGGGCACCCTGCTGCCGGTGCTGTGCGGGGCGGGCGGCAACGGGATCGGTGCTGCGGCACTGCTCGACTTCGTGGCCGAGGTCTGCCCGGCGGCGGCGGACCTGCCGCCCGTGGTCGGCGACGACCCGAAGACGCAGTCGGAGGTGAGGCGGGCGCCGTCTCCGAGCGAGCCGTTCTCGGCGCAGATCGTCCGTACGCTCATCGACCCCTTCGCCGGCAAGCTCAGCGTGCTGCGCGTGTTCTCGGGTCAGATCGCGGCCGACTCCACCGTCTACAACGCCACCCGGCAGGTGAAGGAGAAGCTCGGCCACCTGTTCCACCTGGAGGGGAAGAAGCAGACGCAGATCGCGAAGGCGGTCGCGGGCGACGTGGTCGCGGTCGCCAAGCTCAAGGACGGCGCCACCGGCGACACGCTGTGCGACGAGAAGGTCCAGACGTACTTCCCGCGGCTGCGCGACTTCGAGTCGTCCATCCATTTCGCGCTCGAGGCGAAGAACAAGGGTGAAGAAGACAAGGTCATGGCCGGCCTGCACCGGCTGCAGGAGGAGGATCCCGCGCTCCACCTCGACCGTGACGAGCAGACCAAGGAGATCATCCTCGGCGGTACCGGCCAGCTTCACGTCGAGGCGACCATCGAGCGTCTCAAGCGCAAGTTCGGCGTCGAGGTCGTGCTGAAGGCGCCTAAGGTCCCCTACAAGGAGACGATCCGCGGCAAGGCGCAGGCCGAGGGCAAGGTGAAGAAGCAGACCGGCGGGCACGGCCAGTTCGCGGTCGCCTGGCTGGAGGTCGAGCCCACGCCGCGCGGCACCGGCTTCGAGTTTGTCGACCGGATCGTCGGCGGCGTCGTGCCGCGGAACTTCATCCCGGCGGTCGAGAAGGGCGTGCGCGAGGCGCTGCCGCACGGCACGATCGCCGGTTTTCCGGTGGTCGACGTGCGCGTGACGCTGTTCGACGGCAAGCACCACGACGTCGACTCGTCGGAGATGGCCTTCAAGACGGCCGCTGCGCTCGGCTTCCGCGCGGCGTGCGAGCAGGCGAAGCCGGTGCTGCTCGAGCCGATCATGTCGCTCGACGTGCAGGTTCCGGACGACGCGATGGGCGACGTGATCGGCGACGTCAACGCGCGCCGGGGGAAGGTCCAGGGCGTCGAGCCGCGCGGCTCGAGCCAGGTGATCAAGGCGCGCGTCCCGATGTCCGAGGTGCTGAAGTACGGACCCGACCTGAACGCCATGACGGCGGGACGAGGCTCGTTCCACATGGAGTTCTCGCACTACGAGGAGCTGCCGGCGCACCTCGTCGACAAGGTGGTCAAGGAGGCGAAGCGCCAGGCGGAGGGCTCGTGAGCGTCGGCGCGGGTCCGACGGACCCGCGCGGCCGCGATCCCGAGGCCAACGACCCGGAGGTCGCGGCGGTCCTCGAGGGGCGAGACCAGATTCAGCTCGACGACGACATGGTCGCGGAGGCGACCGTGGCGGCGACCGCGACCGCCCGACACGAGTCGCTGCTCGTTCGGGTGCGCAAGATGCCGGTCGCGATGCGCGTCAAGCTGGCGCTCTCGGGCAACAAGGAGGCGCGCCAGGTGCTCGCGCACGACAGCGTCAAGCTGGTGCAGTCGTGCGTGCTGCGCAACCCGCGCTTCACGCTCGAGGAGGCGCTGGTGATGTCGAAGAACCGGAGTCTCGCCGGAGAGCTGCTTCGGACCATCGCCGATCAGCGCGACTGGGTGCGGAACTACTCGATCCGTCTCGCCCTGGTGCAGAACCCGAAGACGCCGCTGCAGGTGGCACTCGGGCTGCTGAACGGCATCCAGGACCGCGACATGCGAATCCTCGCCAAGAGCCGTAACGTGCCGTCGGTCCTGCAGTCGCAGGCGAAGCGCAACATCCTCCGCCGCGACGGCGGCGGAGGAGGCGGCTGAGCGAGGGGCGCTTGCCCTCGGTGAATCAGGTATTCTTCGGCGTCGGCGTGACGGTGACCGGGCTCGGGGTCGGGGTCGGCGTCAGCCCGACGGTGATCGTCGCGGTCGCGCTGTTGTTCAGGAACGCGATCCGGATGTCCGACAGCGTGACCGTCTGGCCGTTCTCGACGCGGTCGAGCTCGCCCGTGCCGTCCTGGAGCTGCGCGATCAGGTCGCCCTCCTGATCGGGCATTTCGTTCATGTTGTTGTCGACCCAGAAGAAGATCGTCTCGGCACCCTCCTTGACGTTCTTCCGAGTGAACGTGCCGTCGGTCGCAACGTCGGCGTAGAAGGAGTTCGGGCAGTTGCTGACCGACTGCCCCTGCTCGAGCCCGACGCAGACGATCGCCATGATGCTCGACGGATTCGTCGACGGATTCGAGCTGACGATCGTCCCCGTGACGATCACTCCCAGTGGCGGCGTCGGCGTGCCGTCCGGGCACTGCAGGCAGATGTCACCGCCGCCGCAGGCCGAGACGACGGCCGCGACGAGCAGGAGCAGGCGAATCTTCCACGAACCCGGTTGGTGGCTCATCGCGGCAGTCTTACGGCGCGGTCCGGTGAGAGGTCAACCGCGATCCCGACGCGGTGTACGGACGCGGTCCGCGGCCCCGCCGCCGGTAGCGAAGCGGCCGGGTTCTCGTTAGACGACCGAGCTTATGGCGAGCTACCAGATCGTGCAGGTTCCGCAGGACGGGCAGGGCATCAAGATGGGCTCCGACGGGAAGCTACAGGTTCCCGACAACCCGATCCTGCCGTTCATCGAGGGGGACGGCACGGGTCCGGACATCTGGCGCGCCTCGCAGCGCGTGTTCGATGCCGCGGTCGCCAAGGCCTACGGCGGGAAGCGCAAGATCGCCTGGTGCGAGGTCTACGCGGGTGAGAAGGCGTTCAACCAGTTCAAGGACTGGCTCCCGGAGGAGACCGTCACCGCCTTCCGCGAATTTCTGGTCGGCATCAAGGGCCCGCTCACGACCCCGGTCGGCGGCGGCATCCGCTCGCTCAACGTCGCACTCCGCCAGTTGCTCGACCTCTACGTGTGCCTGCGGCCCGTGCGCTACTTCCACGGCGTGCCGAGCCCGGTGAAGAAGCCGGAGTCGGTCGACATGGTGATCTTCCGCGAGAACACCGAGGACATCTACGCCGGCATCGAGTGGGCGGCGGAGTCCGCGGAGGTGAAGAAGGTCATCGCCTTCCTGCAGAACGAGATGGGGGTCAGGAAGATCCGCTTCCCGGAGACCAGCGGGATCGGCATCAAGCCGGTCTCCCGAGAGGGCACCGAGCGCCTGGTGAAGGCTGCGATCGAGTACGCGCTGCGCGAGGGGCGGAAGAGCGTCACGCTGGTCCACAAGGGCAACATCCAGAAGTTCACCGAGGGCGGATTCCGCGACTGGGGCTACGCGCTGGCGGCGCGCGAGTTCCGCGCGCAGACGGTCACCGAGCGCGAGAGCTGGATCCTCGGCAACCGCGAGTCGAACCCGAAGATGACGAGCGAGGAGAACGCCCGCGCCGTCGACCCGGGCTACGACATGATGACGCCCGAGCAGCGGAAGAAGGTCGTCACCGAGGTCGACACGGCGCTGGCGCTGTGGCCCAGCCACGGCGACGGCAAGTGGAAGAAGCTGCTCATGATCCGCGACTCGATCGCCGACATCACGCTGCAGCAGGTGCTGACGCGCGCCGCCGACTTCGACGTCATCGCGACGCTGAACCTGAACGGCGACTATCTCTCGGACGCGCTCGCAGCCCAGGTCGGCGGCATCGGCATCGCGCCCGGCGGCAACATCAACTACACCAGCGGCCACGCCATCTTCGAGGCGACGCACGGCACCGCGCCGAAGTACGCGAACCTCGACAAGGTCAACCCGGGCTCGGTGATCCTCTCCGGTGAGATGATGTTCCGCTTCCTCGGCTGGAACGAGGCGGCGGACGCGATCATCCGTGGCTTCAACGGCGCCACCGCCGCGAAGACGGTGACCTACGACTTCCACCGCCTGATGGAGGGCGCATCGCTCGTGAAGTGCTCGGAGTTCGGCGACGCCATCGTCCATCACATGTAGGGTTTCCCTTTCGCCCCCGTGCGGTGCGCGACGAGCGCGCAGGCGCGCCCGTCGCGGCTTCGCCGCGGACGCGCGGGCGAATCCCGCGGTCGTCGGGAATTGGTTTCGCAGGCCGGTTCGATTCTACACAGAGGGAGTTCGGAAATGGCTCGACGGAAGATCGCGCTGATCGGCGCAGGCAACATCGGCGGTACCCTGGCGCACCTCTGCGCGCTCAAGCACCTGGGCGACGTCGTGGTCTACGACGTGATCGAGGGAATGCCGCAAGGGAAGGCGCTCGACATCGCCGAGTCCGGCCCGATCGAAGGCTTCGACGCCGCGCTGAAGGGCACGAACAGCATCGCCGACATCGTCGGCGCGGACGTCTGCATCGTGACGTCGGGCCTCGCGCGCAAGCCCGGCATGAGCCGCGACGACCTGCTCGGCATCAACGCGAAGATCATCTCGGAGGTCGCGACCGGCATCAAGACGCACGCGCCGAAGGCGTTCGTCATCGTGCTGACCAACCCGCTCGACGCGATGGTGACCTTGATGAAGCGCGTCACCGGCTTCCCGAAGCAGCGCGTGATCGGCATGGCCGGCGTCCTGGACTCCGCCCGCTACCGGACGTTCCTCGCGATGGAGCTGAACGTCTCGGTACAGAGCGTCCAGGCGCTCGTCCTCGGCGGCCACGGCGACGACATGGTGCCGGTGCGCTCGGCCTGCACCGTCGGCGGCGTCCCGGTCGAGACGCTGATCTCGGCGGAGCGTCTCGATGCCATCGAAGCGCGCACGCGCCAGGCCGGTGGAGAGATCGTGGCGCTCCTCAAGACCGGCTCGGCCTTCTACTCGCCCGCGTCCGCCGCCATTCGCATGGCGGAGTCGTACCTCTACGACCGCAAGGAAGTGCTGCCCTGCGCGGCGTACCTCGAGGGCGAGTACGGCCTCCGCGACCTCTACGTCGGTGTGCCGGTGCAGATCGGCGCTGGCGGCGTCGAGAAGGTCCTCGAGGTGCCGCTGACCGAGAAGGAGAAGAAGGAGCTCGCGGTGTCGGCGAGCCACGTGGCCGAGCTGGTCGGTGCGCTCGACGCGGTGCTGAAGAAGTAGGCTGTCGGGCGTCCGGCCGTGCACAGCGCCGCGATCGACTTCGGCGGGACGGTCACCGACCTCGTCCTGCGCCGCGAGGGTCTGGACGACGTCCTGCTCGCGCTGCCGACCGCCGTGCCGGAGACGACGGTCGCGCAGGGGTTGCTCGCGCACCTGCTGGCCACGGCCGGCGAGACGCCGGACGCGCAGATCGGTGTCGTCGCCGTCACCGGCGGCCGGTCGTGGCAGCTGCCCGACCGCCTCGGTGCGGTGCGCGTCGTGAAGGTCGACGAGCCGACCGCGACCGCGGCCGGCGGCCTGCTCGAGGACGCTCCGGCGCCGGCGATCGTGGTGAGCCTCGGTACCGGGACGGGCATCGTGCTCGCGGCACCCCCGGCGGCGCCGCAGCGTCTGGTCGGCAGCGGCATCGGCGGCGGCACGCTGCTCGGTCTCGCGAAGCTCCTGCTGGGCACCACCGACGTCACGCGCATCGGCGAGCTCGCGCGCCGCGGCGACGTGTCGCGCTGCGACCTGGCCGTCGGCGACATCCTCGGTAGCGGCGTCGGTCCCGTCCCGGCAGACGCGACGGCGGCGCACTTCGCGCGGGTTGCGCGCGAGGGCAGCGTCGTGCCGAGCCCCGAGGACATCGCCGCGACGCTCCTCAACCTGATCGGACAGGCCGTGCTGCGCCTCGCCTTCGAGGCGGCGCGGTTCCACCAGGCGCGCTCCATCGTGCTCGTCGGCCACGTCCTCGACGTGCCCGGCTTCCGCGACGCGATCGAGCGCATCCCGCTGTTCGACCGGTCCTATGTGCGGATCGTGTCCGAGCCCGGCTTCGCGGTCGCCCGCGGTGCGCTCGAGACGGTGCTGCGCTGCGGTCCCCCGGGCCACGCGTAACTTCGAGAGGGAGTCATGAACATCCACGAGTTTCAGGCGAAGCAGATCCTCGCCAGGTACGGCGTCACGACGCTGCGCAACGCGGTCGCGTCCTCGCCCGACGAGGCCGCGCAGGTGGTGCAGCAGCTGGGCGGTAGCGGCCCCTGGGTCGTCAAGGCGCAGATCCACGCCGGCGGCCGCGGCAAGGCCGGCGGCGTCAAGCTGGTGAAGAGCGCCAACGAGGCGCGCGACTTCGCGAAGTCGATCCTGGGCCTGCCGCTGGTCACGCACCAGACCGGGCCGCAGGGCCGGGTGGTGCACCGTGTCATCGTCGAGGAGGGCTGCAAGATCGCGCGCGAGCTCTACCTCGGCCTGACGCTCGACCGTGCGACGAGCCTCGTCACGGTGATCGCCTCGTCCGAGGGCGGCGTCGAGATCGAGGAGGTCGCCGCGAAGACGCCGGAGAAGATCCTGCGCGAGCCGATCAACCCGGTGGTCGGGCTGCAGGCCTTCCAGGCGCGCAAGCTCGGCAAGGCGCTCGGCCTGCCGGCGACGTCGCTCGGCAAGCTCGCGAAGTTTCTCGCGGGCCTCTACGAGGCGTACCTCGCGACCGACGCGGCGCTCGTCGAGATCAATCCGCTGGTGCTCACCGAGGCCGGCGACCTCGTCGCGCTCGACGCGAAGATGGGCTTCGACGACAACGCGCTCTTTCGCCACGCCGACGTCCGCGAGATGCGCGACCCGAACGAGGAGGATCCGCGTGAGCAGCAGGCGCAGGAGTACGACCTGTCCTACATCGCACTCGAGGGCACGATCGGCTGCATGGTGAACGGTGCCGGCCTCGCGATGGCGACGATGGACATCGTCAAGTACGCGGGGGCCGAGCCGGCGAACTTCCTCGACGTCGGCGGTGGCGCGTCCGCCGAGAAGGTCGCCGCGGCGTTCCGCATCATCCTCGCCGACCCCAGCGTCAAGGCCGTGTTCATCAACATCTTCGGCGGCATCATGCGCTGCGACGTGCTCGCCACGGGCGTCGTCACGGCGGCGAAGGAGATGAAGCTGACCGTTCCGGTCGTGGTCCGCATGGAAGGGACCAACGTCAAGGAAGGGAAGCAGATCCTCGCCGACTCCGGCCTCAACATCATCACCGCGAGCGACATGATGGACGGCGCCAAGAAGGTCGTCGCCGCATCGAAGGCCGCCTGAGGAACGCGAGCTGCCGAGGCTCCGCCTCGGGAGCGAGGCCCATCCGAGGAGCGGAGGTGGTCGCGCAGCGACCGCCGAGCACCGTGCGGGGGCGAAAGAGGAACAAATGATTCTGGTCGACAAGAACACCAAGGTCGTCACGCAGGGCATCACCGGCGCGACGGGTCAGTTCCACACCCGGACGTGCAAGGAGTACGGCACGCAGATGGTGGCCGGCGTGACGCCGGGCAAGGGCGGCACCGACTTCGAGGGCATCCCGATCTTCGACACGGTCGGCGAGGCGCGTGCGAAGACCGGCTGCAATGCGAGCGTCATCTACGTCCCGCCGCCGTTCGCCGCCGACGCGATCATGGAGGCGGCCGACGCGGGCGTCGAACTCGTGATCTGCATCACCGAGGGGATTCCCGTCCTCGACATGGTGCGCGTCAAGCGCTTCCTCGCGGGCACGAAGACCCGGCTCGTCGGTCCGAACTGCCCGGGCGTCATCACGCCCGAGCAGTGCAAGATCGGGATCATGCCGGGGTACATCCACAAGGCGGGGAAGGTCGGCGTCGTGTCGCGCAGCGGCACGCTCACCTACGAGGCCGTGCACCAGCTCACGCAGCTCGGCATCGGGCAGTCGACGTGCGTCGGCATCGGCGGCGACCCGGTGAACGGCACCGGCTTCATCGACGTCCTGGAGCTGTACAACGCCGATCCGAAGACCGAGGCCGTGATCATGATCGGCGAGATCGGCGGTACGGCCGAGGAGGAGGCCGCCGACTACGTGAAGCGCGAGATGAAGAAGAAGCCGGTCGCGGGCTTCATTGCCGGACAGACCGCGCCCAAGGGCAAGCGCATGGGTCACGCCGGCGCGATCATCTCGGGTGGCAAGGGCACCGCCGCCGACAAGATCGAGGCGATGAAGTCGGCGGGAATCCACGTCTCGCCCAGCCCCGCGGAGCTCGGCACCACGCTCAAGGCCGCTATTGGTTGAACGCGAGGGGGCCGCGCCCCCTCGCCCCACTCGGCGGAGCCGCGCAGGGTCCCACTCCCCGCGCTCGCTCACGCTCGGCCGCGCGCTTCGCGCGCGGATGCTTGGAGGGAATCGTCCGTGGCAATCGAAAGAACGTTCTCCATCGTCAAGCCGGACGCCGTGAAGAAGCACGGCATCGGCAAGGTCATCGCGCGCATCGAGGAGGGCGGCCTGAAGGTCGTCGCCGGTCGCTACCTGCGCCTCACCACCGAGCAGGCGAAGGCTTTCTACGCGGTCCACAAGGAGCGGCCCTTCTTCAACGACCTGGTCGCGTTCATGACGTCGGGCCCGGTCTTCGTGTCGGTGCTCGAGGGCGAGAACGCCGTCAGGCGCTACCGCGAGGTGCTCGGCGCGACCGACCCGGCCAAGGCCGACGCGGGCACCGTCCGCAAGGACTTCGGCACCGACGTCGAGAAGAACGCGGCGCACGGCTCCGACGCCCCCGAGACGGCGGCGCAAGAGATCGCGTTCTTCTTCCGCGGCACCGACCTCGCCTGAACACGGGCGACGTGGCGTGACGGGCGCCCCGCCCGTCGCGCCGCAGCTGCGGCAACCTG
>Ga0194132_10005321_pt1 | contig 21010 bp, 20 predicted proteins | sample TA2KigOf80mmetaG_FD_148612 | JGI IMG/M metagenome (GOLD analysis project Ga0194132, IMG submission 148612) | Freshwater microbial communities from Lake Tanganyika, Tanzania - TA2015054 Kigoma Offshore 80m | ecosystem: Environmental > Aquatic > Freshwater > Lake | place: Tanzania: Lake... | reverse complement strand
CTGCTCCCTCCTCGCGCCTGGCGATCCGGGCGCCTCGCCGCCCGGGAGTCGGCAACCGTATTCCGGCCAGGGCCCTAAGGGCCAGGCCGGCCGGCGGCCGAGGTCTTTTACTCCCCAACGATGCCGCTGACGATACGCTCGGCTTGCTCACGCGAGTAAGCGCCAGTGATGATCGCCGCCTCGCCGATGGGGCTGCGGACAACCGGCGCCGCCACCACCTGGCCATCAATCAGCACGGCCATCGGCCGACCGACGTGCCCGGCTGACGCCGCGCGGATCTGTTCCGCGCCCGTTGCTGTGAGGGCGATGTCAACTCCGAACTGCCCGTCACCGTCACCCGGTTCGAGGCGTGCCGACGCGATGTCGCCGTTGGACACGACGACGTCCGAGTGCAGATAAACCGTTCTTCCGGAGTCCGTCGCAACCGCGGCCGTCAGCCCCGCAGCCGGCGCGTGCTCGGCAAGGCGCACCTCGAACCGCACGGCAGCCTCCACGACTCCACCCGGCCACACTCGCCAACCGAACAGCGCCACAAGGAGCACACCCAACGTCCCCGCCGCCAAGACTATCCGGCGTGTTGGCCGCGAGTGCACTAGGGGCGCCGCCAGCACCCGCTGCCGTACTCGCAGGCGATCGGCCGCTGGCCAGGCCGGCTCGCACCGGATGGGATCGGACTCACGTAGCAGTTCCGGGATCGTCGTCGTCGTCATGGCATGCCTCCAAGGCGTTTCAACACGTGCGCCAGTTCCTGTCGCCCGCGGGACAGATGCCACCGCACCGTCACCGCACGAATGCCCAGCAATGCGGCGATCTCGGCCGGCGCCATCTCTTCCAGTTCGTGCAGGACGACCACGGCACGCCGTCGTGGCGGGAGCCGCTCCAGCGCCTGTCGTACCAGGCGCTTGGCGACCACGGCTGCTTCTTGCGTGGCGTTCTCTGCGCCCCGATTGAAGTGCATCACTGACAGTGCCCGCCTGCGCACCGTGTCCCGTCGCCATCGGTCACGTTGGAGGTTGATGAGCACGCGGACTAGCCAGGCCTCTTCGCGCGATGCGCCCTGCGGCACCGATCCGACAGCACCGGCAGCCTTGAGGAAGGTGTCCTGGACGAGGTCCTGCGCCTGGTCCGCGCTGGATGACAGGCGGCGCGCCAGCCGGTACAGACGGCCGTGGTGCGCGTCAAAGAGCGCTCCCAGGCGCTCGGATGGCGACAACAGGTCGCCGGACGCCGGCAGGGCCGACGCCAATGGCTGTCCAGTCATACCCTCATAGACGATCGAACCGCAGACGGTGTTGGCGGGGTGCGGTGACGCTCGGGTGGGGCACCTGTCGGCCCCTGGGCCCGCGACTTGTCTGGTTATGACCGCCGCAGCGCGTCGAGGGGTTCGTGACGAAGCGCCCAACGGGCCGGTACGTACGATGCCGCAACGGCGAAGACGCAGGCCACGAATCCGAAGGTCCGGGGGTCCCTTGCGGTCACGCCGAACAAGAGGCCAGCCAGATCGAGAGCCATTGCCACGAGTGCGGCTGAGGACACCTCGGCGAGATCCGGAAGCGACCGCCCTGGGCGGGCCGTCGCACGATCGACGAGGTACGTGCCCACCTTGATGCCAACCCATCGTCGTCCGTCCGGCTGCCGAATTTGCCACTCGTCCGGGTCGGCGTCACACGGCAGCCGGATCACCTCGGTGACCCACGCCTCGATCGGATCCGGGTAGTCGCCCCACGGTGTCGCCTCCTGCGCGAAGTCGCGCTCGAGCGCAGTGGCCAGGCCCTCGGTGACCACTCGATCGCGCAGACACACGTCGCGCACGGTGCGCCCGCGCACGTGGGCAATATCCGATGCGACGCAGTGCCAGGCCTGGATGCGCTTGTCGCTGTGACCGGGCACGGCAAGGCGCAGTTCGGGGTGCAGTGCCAGTACCTCCTCGATCGCTGTCTCGATGTCACGACCCTGCTCTGTGTCGAGGGCGCTGGGCCGCCTTACCGACGCTGCTACCTTCGGCGACATCGTCGTCGGCACGGCCACGATCGAGCACGACTACCGCGTCCGGTTTGTTGATCACCCGACCCCGTGCCATGATCCTGACGCGGAGCTCCTTCGATCGTTTCAGGCGATCGGCGACCTCGACCCGGCGTTTCGGGTCCACTTCGCCCGCATCGCCAGCGGTGACGGAGACATCATCGAGACCAGCCGGGCCCGGGAAGTCCATGAAGAAACCGGGGCGATCTGTGTGGCCTGGGAAGGCAGCGGCGGGGCCCGTGCCGCGAGACCCAGCAATCGCCGCTTCCTGGAACTTTGGGGCATCACCGACGGCGCCGACGACGACGCCGCAACGCACTATCACGAGAACATCGGAAAGGTCATGCCGAACGTAGCCCGATTACTCCCCGCCAGGCACACCGCCGAGCCTCGGCTGTCGCGACCTGTCTCGCGTCGATTTCGTGGTCCCCGACGACGGCGAGGCCGTGGTGCTCGAACTCAACACGCTCCCGGGGATGACCCCGACCAGCCTGTACCCCGACGCCGCACGCGCGGCTGGCCTTTCTTTTGAAGCCCTGGTTCGAATGCTGGTCGAACGGGCGTGGGCGCGGCGTTCCGAGGCATGACGCCAACGCGACTTGCAAGACGCTCTCTCATGCCGTGGGCGCGCCACTCGCACGAGCCAGCTCGGCGCCCGTGAACGACGCGATGAGCTGAATGCCGGCCGTCGCGAGGTGCTCCCGCGCGGCGGTGTCTCGTTCGACGACGCAGATGGCGTCCTGCACCGTGGCACCGAGCCGACGCAGATCCGCTGTCGACTTCGCGACCTGTCCGCCCGAGGTCACCACGTCCTCGACGATGAGCACCCGACGCCCCGCCACGTCACAGCCCTCGGCCACGCGACACGTGCCGTAGCTCTTCGCCGCCTTTCGTACGAACGCCACCGGCAGACCTGTGGCCTGCCCGAGCACGGTGGCGATGGGCACCCCACCAAGTTCCAGGCCGGCGAGCACTTCGGTGGCAGCCGGTACCAACGGCAGAATCGCTGTACAGATGTCGCGGAGGAGTCTCGGATCCGCCTCGAAGCGGTACTTGTCGAAGTACTCGTGCGACTCGGCACCCGACCGCAATCGGAAGGAGCCCGTGAGGTGCGATGTCTCCCACACCCGTCGAGCCAGCTCGTCCCGATTCGTCATCTAGGCAGCATCGCCCCAACGTAGGACAGGCTGACGAGAGCCGCCGCATGAAACGCCCCGAACGGATCAAGGCCAGAGATTCCATACATGCGCCGCCTCCTCGCGATCTCTGTCAGCGCCGTGCGCGGGCTGCTCCTGGGCAGGTCACACCGGGCCAGCAGGCTTGCGCACGTCCCCCTGGCAGACTAGAGATCTGATGGGGTCAGCCCCGTCTTCTTGGCGATGCGTGCGAGCATCCGGGGAACCAATCTCCGCATCGTCGTGAAACGCGAAGACGACATCCGCCCAGCCGGCCCGGCCGAGTGTTCGGTGGGAACCCGATGTTCGCTTGATGGTCCAGCCGATCCGAAGCAGGCTCGCCAGCACGGGGCGGGCCTTCGCGGAGGGCCACGTGCTCACGCGGCCTGGAACGTGACGTTGACGAACTCGGGAGGGGCCTCACGATGTTCGAGACGCTCAGCGATCACGCGCAACGCCAGCGCCTGGACGCGGGCAACCGCCTCATTCCGGTCGGCGCCGTAGCAGAGCACTCCCGGCAACGCTGGCACGTCGGCGAGCCAGCGGCCGTCGGCCTCCTGCTCCAGTTCAACGCTGAACGTCACGTGCGAAATGTACCACCCCGGCTGGGGCCCAACAAGCCAGCTGTGTCCGAGACGGCCGGCTGTGTCTTCGCCGTGTCACGTTCACACGAGACACGTGCTGGTGGGGGAACGATCGGTTATCAGGGTGCGGCTTGAAAGTCGCCAGATCGCGCTGTCTCTGGCCAGACCGATCGCGGCACGTTTTCAAGACCACCGCCATCGGCCACTCGGCCACCTCTCCTACCTTCGCGAGCTTGCCAGAGACTCGCTTCGGCTGGCAAGCCGATCGATCGGGCAGTTCCGGCCAGGATCCGCGACAGCCCCTGTGCCGGCGCGCGTACGGTCCCACTAATCAGTCGACCGGTCAGGCCGCCCGCGTGTAGTAGTTGAGCAGCCCGCCGAGGCAGGGCCTGCACGGGCCGACGACCATGAGGGCTCCCTGGATGCGCCTGTAGCCCCAGGTCGGGTTCTCCCGCGCCATCCGGAGGATCAAGGCGCGGATCTCCTGCAGAACTGCCGCCCGGCCGGGCCGCCGTGCAGATAGGTCCACTTGCGCGCCACAAGCTGCCGATGCCAGCGCAGGATGGTGTCGGTGGTCACGATCCTGGCCCCCCTACGCCTGCACACGTGCGACTACTTCGCTCCGACCAGAGCCGTAGCACAGCACGCCTGGCGAGGTCGGCACATCGGCAAGCCAGCGGCCGTCCGCCTCCTGTTCCACGTCAACGCTGAACGTCACGGTCGGCGGCCTGATCCGCCAGCGCCTTCGGGCACCCGGCGGAAGACAGCCGCGAGCTGAGGATTCATGGCCGTGGTGTTCAGGCGTGAGCCGAGTCCGGCTGATAGCGACGGACACGAATCTTCGCGGCATCTCGTCGGGCCTGCGCCACGTCGTAGGCAGCCTGCATGCGCATCAGCGTGTCCATGCTGACGCCGAACGCCTTCTCGAGGCGGAGCGCCATTTCACCCGACAGATCCGCATTCCGGTTCAGGAGATTGGACAGCGCAGGACGCGACACGCCCAGCACCTTCGCTGCGGCTGTGACCGACAGCCCATGGGCCTCGATGATTTCGGTCCTGATCAATTCTCCGGGGTGAACTGGTGTATGCATCGCCATGATCCGCTCCGTTCCTAGTGGTAGTCCTCAACGTTCAGTTCGATGATCTCGTCGCCGTCGATCCGGAACGTCAGCCGCCGGTTGCGGGTGACATGCAGGCTCCAGGTGCCCTTACGGTCGCCGGTCAGCACGTGCGCCTTCCACAGGGGAAGACTTCGCAGCTCCTCCGGGTTTCCCATCGCATCGAGAAACGCGAGCATCCTGCGAAGCTTGTCAACGGTGTCCGCGCTCAGGCCCTTCGGCGAATTCTCCCCGTACAGGCGGCGCAGCCCCTTGTGGACAATGCCCCGGATTCTCACCTGTCAAGTGTAGCGTTACGGGCTACGGTGGTCAACGGCGGTCGATCCCGCACTTCAGCCCCCGCTGGCGCAGGGCGGTCAGCGTCGGGATCACCTCTGGAAACGGCGCGCAGAACGATGCGTAGCTCGCCCAGAAGTGCTCCACCAACGCCGTGGCCAACCTGCGCTCAAGTGCGAAGTCCTGAACCACCTAGGCATACGCCTGGTTCTTGTCCCCGAGTCCATGGGCGTCGAGGGCACGCACACGGGCGACGTACTGCTCAACCGGGATCGCCGCGAGTTCGGGAAAGGCACCGTGCTGCGCGATGACCGTCGCACGCACGGCCGCGTCGCGATCCCAGAGAGTGCCGTCGAGGTCAAACAGGAGCGCCTTCACCATCGCTGGGAACCTGCCGCGGAAGGCCGCGTACCCGGCCCATCATCGCGGAGACACACGCGTCGCGGCCGTCGAGAAGTGGACCCCCCAAGAGCCCGTGCTGACGGGTGTTCGCTACGACGGCCGCGGGACGCCGAGGTCCTTCGAGATCCGGTTGGCTTCCAGGATCAGGGCGACGGCTTCCTATAGGTTGGCCCGCGCTTCCTCGAGCGTGGCGCCCTGTGTGTTGGCCCCCGGCAGTTCCTCGACGAAGCCGATGTAGCCCTCGGGCACCTGGCGAAAGACAGCCGTGAACTGAAGGTCCATGGCGTCATCATACGCCGCGGCCGGGAACACGGCCCGTCCGAGTCGGGCCGGCGAGGCAGTGTCTCCGCAGTGTCACCTGCCGACAAGACACACGCCCCCTTTTCAGGTGGCGCACAACGATCGGTTATCAGGGTGCGGCTTGAGAGTCGCCAGATCGCTCTGTTTCTGGCCAGACTTCCTTCGATTCAGGGCAGGTTCGGCGGCGCTGTAATAACCGTCATTGATAACCGATCGCGGCACGTTTTCAAGACCACCGCCATCGACCACTCGGCCACCTCTCGCACCTTCGCGAGCTTGCCAGAGACTCGCTTCGGCTGGCAGGCCGATCGATGATCGAGGGCACCCGGAGCCAGCGGCCTTTCGAGCGAGGAAAACAATTACGGGTCACGTAAGGGCCCTGGCCGGAGACGACTGGCCGCCTGAGGCGATTTCTAGAACTTCCTGGAGATGTTGAAGCCCAGCCGCCAGTCCCGCTGCGGAGCTCCGCCTCGCGCAAGCTGTCCGAGGGTCGTCCCGAGGGAGTCGGACACGTTGATCTGGAAGACGTGACCACCGGCGAGCTTCTCGAACGCCACGGCGATGTGGCTGACCCCAGGTGCGTACCCGGCCACCCTGGGAGCCGCTTCAACGACGAGGAAGGTTGACCGACCGATCAGGACCCGCGCCCCGAGGCCGACCATCAACGTGTGGTCGGCGTCGACGCCGGCTTCGAACGGGTTGGTGTCTCCGACGAACATCGGCTCCGCGTAGGCGATCACGCGGCCGGCCAGTGCCCGCGACACGACCAGGCCGACGGCAGGCGAGTACTCGTCGCGGAAGTTGTTGGTGCCCTCGAGGCTCATGAAGACGGTGAGCGCAACGGGCGCGGTCGCCTGCTGCACCACGCCGTAGCGCCCGAAGACGGCAAGCGTCCGGTCGCTCGTACGGTGTACGCCGATCTCTGCCCGCGACGTCAGGCCGTACCGATACTCGAGCCCGATGCGGGCACCGCTGTCGAGACCGAACAGGTCGCCGACGAGGTCGCCAACGCTCCCCGCCCCGAGGGGCCTGAGAAACCGGTGCGTGACCCGGAACGCGCTGCGCCCGCGCGCCAGGCGCAGCCCGGTCGGCAGCGCGACCAGCGTGTGATCGATCTCGACCGCGGACACGCGCGCGCCCGCCGGCGCAGGCGCTGGCGTCGAGGGTGCCGGAGACGTCTGCGCAAGCGCCGGGGCAGCCGCAGCGCACGCCAGCACACCCGCGATGAACCCGATGCGAACCCTGCCGGGAGCCGTACGAATCACGAAGCCTCTCCTGCCCGGAAACCGGAGCTGCAAGACGCGGCGTGCTTCCCTGCAAGGGCGATGCCCTGGGACTCGGCCCGCCGGGCGCGCGCGTCAGTCGTCCGTGTACTTGGCCAGATAGTAGGACAACGCGCGCTGGCTGATGCCCATGATCTCGGCCGCGTCCTTCTTGACGCCGCGGGCGCTTTCCAGCGCACGCCGCATCGTTTCGCGCTCCACCCACTCGACGTTCGCCCGGAGCTTCAGCGAGGGCAGTTGTCCGGTCGCCGCCGCGGCGGGCCGGCCCAGGCTGACGTCCGGCTCCCTGATCGTGGCGCCCTCGGCCAGCACGACGGCCCGCTCGAGGACGTTCTCCAGTTCGCGGACGTTGCCGGGCCAGTCCCACTGCGTGAGCAGCCTGAGCACGCCCTCGTGGACGCCTTCGATGCGCCGGCCGACACGCTGCGCGTGCTTCTGCACGAAGTGATCGACCAGCAGCGGGATGTCCTCGCGCCGATCCCGCAGGGGCGGAATGGCCAGCGGAATCACGTGCAGACGATAGAAGAGATCCTCCTGGAAGACACCCTGGTCGACGAGCTGCCGCAGATCGCGGTTGGTGGCGGCAATCACGCGCACGTCCACGCGTTCGGTGCGATGGCTGCCAAGCGGCTCCACCTCTCGTTCCTGCAGCACGCGCAGCAGCTTCGACTGGAGCAGGGGGGCCATCATCCCGATCTCGTCCAGCAGGATGGTGCTCCCGTTGGCGAGACTGAACTTGCCCTTCTTCGTCGAGCTGGCGCCGGTGAAGGCACCCCGCACGTGCCCGAAGAGCTCGGACTCGAGGAGCGTCTCCGGAATGGCGGCGCAGTTGACCTTGATGAGGGGCCTGTCCCGCTGGGCGCTCCTGGCGTGAATCGCGCGCGCCACCAGCTCCTTGCCCGTGCCGGTCTCGCCCATGATGAGCACCGTGCTCTTCGTGCCGGCGACGATCTCCGCCTCGCGCATGATCTTCCTGATGGCGGCGCTGTCGCCAACGATGCCGTAGCTGTCGAACCGCTCGTCCCGCTCGCTCAGCAGGTACCGCCGGTCGGTCCGCAGGCGCTGGAGCTCGAGCGCGCGATCCACGATCAGCAGCAGCTCGTCGATCTCGAACGGCTTCTGGAGATAGTCGAACGCCCCCAGCTTCATGGCCTCGATGGCGTTCGAGACGGTGGCGTGCGCCGTCATCATCAGCACCTGCGCCCGCTCCTCCGCAGGGGTCGTCGCCAGGTAGTCGCGAATGAAGTCGATGCCCGACATCTCGGGCATGAGGTGATCCACGAGCAGGATGTCCACGGCCCGGTCGCGCAGGACGCCGCGGGCCTGAACGATGTCGGCGGTCGCCACGACGTCGTGGCCGGCCTCGCGGAGCGCACGGCCCAGCGTCTTGAGGATCTTCTCCTCGTCGTCGATCAGCAGGAGGAGGCCGCTTCGCGCCGACATGTCAGGACAGCGGGAACACGCACCGCACCTCTGTGCCGCGGCCAGCCTCGCTGGACACGGCGATCGTGCCGCCGAGCCCCTCGACGATCTTCTTCGTGATCGCGAGCCCCAGGCCGGTGCCGCCGCGCTTCGTGGTGAAGTACGGATCGAAGATCCGGGGGAGATCCGCGGCGGCGATCCCGACCCCGCGATCGCTGACGGTGACGATCGCGCTGTTCTCCTGCCGTGCCGTCGCCAGCGTCACCGGCGCGATGTCGCGCCCGCCCTCGGACGCGGGGTCCACTCCCGCTCCCGCCGCGGCGTGCCGACCGTTCTGGAGGAGGTTGAGCAGCGCGAGCCGCAAACGCTCGGGGTCGCTTCGCAGAGGGGGAATCACGGGATCCAGCTCCAGCCTCACGGGCGGGCCGGGGCTGGCGGCTTCGGCCACCTGGGCCGACTGCGTGCACAGCGCGTTCAGGTCCATCGGTTCCAGCTCGAACCGGATCGGCCGCGCGAAGTCGAGCACCTCGTTCACGAGGCGATTCAGCCGGGTCACCTCGCCGTCGATGTCCCCCGCGACCTCGTCGGGATCATCGCCGCGGCGCAGCCCGTGCAGGGCGGCCTTGATGATCATCAGCGGGTTGCGGATTTCGTGCGCGATGATCGTGGACATGCTCCCGAGCGACGCGAGCCGCTCGCGATGGGAGCGCTCCTCCTGGAAGCGCTCGATCGACATGGTCAACGAGTCGAACGCCTGTGTCAGCACTCGGGCCTCCTCATCGTCCCACCTCCCCCGGGGCAGGGCAATCGGCCGGGCGAGGTCGCCGGTCTGCGCCATCTCCCGCATCACGCCGGCCAGCGCGGCCAGCGGACGGGTAATCGTGCGGGCGACGGCAAAGCTGAGCACGACCGCCAGTGCAACCGCCACGCCGGCCGTCGCCACGAGGCTGGCCTGGAGCGCGTTCAGGAACCGGAGCTGTTCGGTGCGCGAACGCAGGATCAGCACCGTGGCCTCCTGGTCCCCTGCCTCCTCCGCGCCGCTCAGCGGACGCCGCGAGACCACGAAGTCCGTGCCGCCCAGCACGGTCTGCGATACCGCATCCCCGGCCAGCAGGCTGGCGGCCTCCGCGCGTTCGGCCTCCGGCAGCGTCGATGCCAGGACGCGGCCGTCCAGCGCGAACACGATCTCGCTCTGCGTCGCCGTCTTCAGCTGGATCGCCAGCTCGTCGTCCAGCAGGAAGCCGAGGCTCAGGCTGCCGAGCACCTCCGGAGACCCGAGCCCGAGGAGAATCGGCACGGTGACGAGCTGCAGGATCCCGTGGACTTCGGGCCACAGGCTGACGCTCTCGCCGCCCGCCAGCGCCCGGCGCACGGCCGGATCCGCCGCCATCGTGACAGCCGACGCCGGAGAGGAACCCACCCTCGCCAGCGCGTCACCCGACTCGTTGGTCACGAGCAACAGCCCCGCGCCGAGGGCCGTGCCGATCTGCTCCTGGTAGCGAATGGCGATCGCCTCGACCGTCGGCGGATCGTTCGTATCGACGGCCGCCTTGATCTGCGGGATGTCCGCCATGAGCCGCGCCGTCGAGAGGAACGTCCGGGTTCGCGTGTTGCGGAGCTGGTCCACCAGGTCCCCGGTCGCCTCCACCTCCCTCCGGAGCACACCCTCTGCTTCCCGATTGACCCGCGCGTTGACCAGATAAAGCGCGACGCCGCTGGACAGCACCGCGAGCAGGGCGCTCGCCAGGAAGATCCGGCCGTGAAGCGAGGAGAGAAAACTCATCTCACCTGCAGGTCGAGTGCCACGGCGTCACGCGGCCGCACGACGACCCGTGCCGGATCCGACAGGTCCCCTTCGTTCCAGGCGCGGACGTCGTGCGTCCCGGGCGGGATCCCCTCGAGGCTGAACGTGCCGTCGGGTCCGGTCAGGGTGAAGTACGGGTGGTCGAAGACCAGGATGAACGCGCTCATGTGGGAGTGGATCTCGCAGAACACGCGCACGCCGCCGGGGCGGTCGAACCGGACGGCTTTCGACTGGCCGGTCGGGTACCGCCCCAGGTCGAAGCGCGCCGGCTGTGAAAGCGAGAACACGTTGTGGTAGATGTGGTCGCTGTTCGGGAAGTTCACGGTCGTGCCGGTCCGGATCGCCAGCACGTGCGGGATGAACGTCTCGCCGCGCTGATCCATCGTCACCGGCTTCAGCGGCGCAGGGGCCGGGGGCGTGCCCGCCGGCGCCGTGGCGAGGTAGACGACCGACACCCGCCGATCCGGAAGGCTGCGCCCGGCAGGGGCCCCGAAGCTGGAAACCGACGGTCTCCTGGCCAGCGGCGCGCGCTCGCGCGGCACTTCCACCCGTCCCCGGATCACGCCGCCGGCCTGTGAATCGAGCAGGGGCGCTCCCCCACCCAGGCCCACCGCCAGAGCCGCCGCAATCAGGATCGGCAGGCCGCGCGGATGTCTGCTCGCGCCCGCGGAGCCTGGTGGCCGAGTGCCGTCCGCCACGATCAGAACCAGAACACCAGCTGCGCAGCGCCGAGGGACTGGCGCCGGACACGGCCCCCGTCCCTCACGTTGTGCTGATACGCCAGCTTGAGGAGGAGATTCCGCTGGAGCGAGTAGCCCCCTCCGACTTCGACCCGCGTGACCGGTGCGTCCCAGGACGCGCGGCCTGCCGAGCCGGTGACGTGGCTGAAACCGAGGCGATCCAGGCGGGCTGCCGCGTAGACCCCCGGCGCCACCTTGTAGCGTCCCTCGACCGACACCGCCGTTGCGGTCAGCGGCAACCTGAGACGCGGCTCGCCGACGAGCGGCAGCGTCCAGCGGCTGACGATCGTCTCCAGCCGCATCAGGTAGTGTCCGCGCGCGTATTCGGCGTCGACGCCCCAGGCAGTCTGCGTGAAGGCGCCGGCGGTTTCTCCTCCCGTGGCAGCGCGGGCGGCGGCGGCGCCGACGAACGGACCGCGGGAAGCCGAAGCCCCCAGCACGAGGCCGAACACGGGTCTGACCTCCAGCCGCCCGGCAACCTGCGGGCGGCCGTTGTCGTCGCGGACCAGTGGCCGGGCCGGCGTTCCGGTCGTCACCGAGATCGTGCCGTCGATGGCCGGACCGCCTGCATGGACCTGCACACCGGTGTCCCAGCGGAACGCGCTGACCAGCGGGACACCGGCCATGGGCGTTGGCTCGCCAACGGAGAAACTGGACAGCCAGCCGCGACCTCGCATCCCGACAAGCTCGTCGGCGTTGCGCGGCACGGCATCGGCACGGAGCGAGGTCAGGTACTGGTAGCCGAGCGGATAGCCGATCAGCGGGTTGTCGACGGCGTAGGTTCGGCGGCTGTAGGACCCGAAGGTCTGGGGGACGCGCCCCACCTGGATGTCGAACGGCCGCTCGGCCCACGGCCGGAGCCTGACGTAGAACGCGTGGGGAATCGGCCGTTCGCCGTTGTCGCTGCGAAGGGCGCCGAGCACCGTGACGTGGCGGCCTGCCGTGAGCGCCGCTGTCAGCTCGAGGCGCACCGTGCGCAGAACGGAGCGCTCGTACTCGGTGTAGTTGAAGAATCCAAGGTCCTCGCTCCCGAACGACGCGGCCACGCTGCCGCTGATGGTCAGATTGCGATCCGCGAGGACGATCGGCGAGTCGGGCAGCGTCTGCGCGCTGACGGAACCTGCCCAGCAGAACAGCAGGGCGCAGACGCCGACGATGCCGCCTGCTTCGAGGGACGAGGGGGAGCGCCGCTTTCCCTGGAGGGAACTGCCCACGGCGTCATCATACGCGGCGTCCGGACCGGGCCGGTTCGACCGCCGGGCGACGTGACACGGCGCTCCTGCCGGCGACCGCGCGGGGTGCGCTACTGCACGCCGACGTCGACGGTCACGCCGCCGTAGACTTCCCGGCCCGGCGAGGGATCGTAGTACCGCCCCCCGAACCCGTTCGTGATCGTCCAGGCGTTGTAGCGCTGGTTGAACACGTTGTCGATGCCGAGGAACGGCCGGATCCCGCTGCTGCCCAGCCGCCGGTCGAGCGCGACGCGGAGGTCCACGAGGGTGAATCCCCAGTTGGTCGCCGTGTTGGCGTTGTTCACGAAGTACTCGTCATCCCATCGCAGCTGCACGATCGACGTCAGCCCGTGTCTGGTGCGATGGGTCAGCCCCGCGGCGATCCGGTGTGGCGGAGCGCCGGGCTCGACGTTGCCGGAGAAATCGCTGGCGCCCAGCACGAAGGTGTCGAAGGTGAAGTCCGAGTAGGTGTAGGCCAGCCGGGCGCTGACGCTCGCGTGCGGGAGCCATTCGAGGGCCAGCTCGAGCCCGTTCCGCGCGATCTCGCCGGCATTGGTGAAGAACACCACGCCGTCCGGGCGCTCGAACGGGACCAGCCCGTTGGTGACCTGTGCGGTGTAGAACGCGAGCTCGTACCGAAGCTGCGCGGCCGCGGCAAGCCCGCGCACGCCGATCTCCCAACTCGTCAGGTGTTCGGGCTCGAGTCCCTGGTTGAACCCGCCATGTCCCTCGGGCCGGTTCGACAGTTCCTGTGCCGTCGGGGTTTCGTACGCCGTCGACAGCGCGCTGTAGACGTTGACACCCGCCGCCGCCAGGAAGGTCATGCCGATGGCCGGGCTGACGGCGCTCATCGTACGGTCGCCCGACTGGTCGCCATCATCGAGCTTCCGGTCCTCGGCCGTGAAGGTGTAGTGGTCGACCCGCGCGCCGCCGTTGATCCGCCAGCGCGGGTGCAGTTCGAGCGCGGCGTGCACGAACGGGCCCAGCGACACGATGGACTCCTGTTGATCGACCAGCAGCCTGCCTCGCGACGAGAAGCCGCCGGGCGTCCGGTTCGGGACGAGAACGGACTCGCTGCGGTCGTCGCTCTGCGTGGACAGATCGAAGCCGGCCGTCCAGACGAGCGGCCGCCCGCCCACGCTGACCCGGTCGAGCGCTTCGGCCCGCAGTCCCCCGCCGCCTCGACCAAGGTCGATGATCTGACCCGTGCCGTGCGCCTCGAGGGTGCGACCGACGCCCCAGCCGGTTGCGCGGAGCCGGGGGCCCGCCTCGAACTGGTGGTCGAGCGTCACGCCGCCCTGCGCCTGGGTGGTCGCCTCGAACCAGTTCTGCGCAATGGCGATCTCGCGTCCGGCCCGGGGCCTGTTGCGGGCATCCGCCGCCTGGAGAAAGCTCGGCGCGCCAGCGAACGGGCTGTCGTAGTAGTTGAACACCCCGCGAAGCTCGGTGGCCGCCGACAGCTGGCGCCGAACCACGACGTTGCCCTGGCGGATGATGGCGTCGCTCTGCCCGCGGAACCCGTCGGTCTCGAAGCGGCTCACGTTCACCAGGTAGTCGGTACGGCCCTCGCGACCCGTGACCTTCAGCTGCTGCCGGTTGTGGCCGTACGAGCCGAACTGCACGTCGGGCTCGAAGGTGATCCGCCGTTTCGGGCTGAACTCGGTCGTCACGTTGATCACGCCGCCGGCGGCGTTCCCGTAGAGCACCGAGCTCGGGCCGCGGATGACTTCGATCCTCCCGGCCGAGCCGATGTCCACGTTGCCCGGTTCGGTGGTGCCGTCCGCTGTGGTGATCGGCACACCGTCCTGCAGCAGCGCCAGCCCGCGGATGCCGAAACGGGACTGCGGCCGGCGGATCGCCAGCCCGACGCCGCCGGACACCGTGTAGCTGCGCCGGTTCTGCACCAGCAGACCGGGAACACCGCGCAGCGCCTCCTCGAGCGAGACGCGCTTCTGGGCGATCTCCAGCGTGGCCTGGTTCACGACCGTCACAGCCTGCGGCACCCCGGCCAGCGCCTGCTCGGTCCGGGTCACGGTCACCGTCTCGGCCAGGGGCGCGACGGCAAGGACGACATCGAGGCGGCTCGGACCCTCACCGACGGTCACGGCGGTGGAACCGGTGCGGGCGCGAAATCCCGCGAGCACGGCCTCTACGTCGTAGCTGCCCGGCGCGAGGCGTGTGATCCGGTATTCGCCGCGGGCATCGCTCACGACCGAACGCGACTGCCCGCTCGGCGCGTGCGTGGCCGTCACGGCCACGCCCGGCAGGACGGCGCCGGTCTCGTCCGTGATGGCGCCTTCAATCGAGCCCCCGGGCTGGGCCCTCACCTGTGACGCGAGGCCGAGGCACAGAAGGATCGTCCACAGAATCCGGCCGGGCCGGCCCAGTGCGTGCCGCCGGACGGTGGGAACAGGGGCGGGTGGATTCTGCACGCGGGAGAGTCTACACCGTGCGGCGGGCGCCGGCCTGTCGAGCGTCCCACTGACGGCAGGTGGCCGGCTCGCCGTACAATGTGTCGGACTCCACCCCATCCACGCGCAGGTTCCATGTCCTTTCGAGCCCCGGTCGTCACGGCGTGCACGCTCCTCGCCTGTCTGCTGTTGGCGGGCACGCGGCCCGACGCCCAGCGAAGCGGCCTGTTCCACGGCTCGGCGAACGACCCCGGCATCCAGTACATGTCGGCGCCGCTCGACAACCCGGTCGACCGGCTCAACCGGCAGCTCGAGGCGGGCACCGCGACGCTGACGTTCGAGGGGCGCAGCGGGTACCTGCGCTCGACGCTCGACGCGCTTGGTCTGCCGATCGAGTCGCAGATGCTCGTGTTTTCGAGGGGCAGTCTGCAGGCGCGCCAGATCACCGAAGACAACCCGCGCGCGATCTTCTTCAGAGACGACGTCCAGCTGGGATGGGTCCGCGGCGGCGACGTGATCGAAGTGGCGACCCAGGACGCGCGCGTCGGCATCGTCTACTACACGCTCGAGCAGACGAAGTCGGCTGCGCCCCGCTTCGAACGCGGCACGTTGTGTCTCGGCTGCCACATGGCCGGTGACACGGGGGGCGTACCGGGGCTGCTGATGTTCAGCACGTCCGAACCCGGTCGCCCGTTCGGGGCAGCCGAGTTCATGACGCAGACCACGCCGGCCGCCAGACGCTTCGGAGGCTGGTTCGTGACCGGCCGGTCGGTTCCGGTGGCGCACATGGGCAACACCGCGGCCGCGCTCGCCGGCGTTCGGGGCCCGATCGACACGACCAGGGGGCTCTACGACCCGGACGGCTTCGTCATGCACACGAGCGACATCGCCGCGCTGATGACGTTCGCGCACCAGGTACACGCGGTCAACGCGCTCGTGCGCGCAGCCTGGGAAGGGCGCGCCGCGGACCCGGCGGCGCACCCGGGGGCATCGCCGGAGAGAGCGAAGGTCCTGGCGCCGGTCCTGGCGGCGGTTGCTGCCGACGTGGTGGACAGCCTGCTCTTCATCGACGAGGCGCCGCTCGACGGGAAGGTCGTGGGCTCGTCCGGCTTCGCCGAACACTTCGCCTCGCTTGGGCCGAAGGACGGGAAGGGCCGCTCGCTGCGAGAGCTCGACCTGACGACGCGGCTGATGCGCTACCCGTGCAGCTACCTGATCTACTCGCCGATGTTCGACGGGCTTCCCTCGGCCATGAAGGATCTCGTCTACCAGCGCCTGTGGGAGGTGCTGTCCGGCGCCGAACGCGATCCGCGCTACACGAAGGCGCTGAGCCTCGCGGACCGCCAGGCGGTGGTGGAGATCCTTCGCGACACCATGCGCGACCTGCCCGCATATTTCAGGCCCGTCACCCGCTGAGGGCCCACTCCCGGTGAGGAACGCCGTCACGTGAGCACACCTTCCACCGTTCACGACGTCTACAGAGAGGCCGCTCTGCAGCCGCAGCCGGGGTTGTGCTGCACGACCTCACCCGTGTGGGAGCTGCCGGGCCTGTCGATCCCGAAGGTGATGATCGAGATGAACTACGGGTGCGGGACGACCGTGCACCCGCGGGACCTCGTGCGATCGCCGCAGGTGCTCTACGTCGGCGTGGGCGGCGGGATGGAGGTGCTCCAGTTCGCCTACTTCAGCCGGCGGCCGGGCCGCATCATCGGCATCGACGCGGTGGACGAGATGCTCGCGGCCTGCGACCGCAACCTCCGCGAGGCCGCGGGCGTCAACGACTGGTTCGATCGCGGGTTCGTCGACCTGCGGCGGGGTGATGCGCTGTCGCTCCCGGTGGAGGCCGGGACGGTCGACGTCGCCGCGCAGAACTGCCTGTTCAACATCTTCCACGACGACGAGCTGCGGCAGGTGCTCCGCGAGATGCACCGCGTGCTCAGGCCGGGCGGCCGGCTGGTGCTCTCGGATCCCGTGTGCGAGCACCACGTCCCCGAACACATGCGGCAGGACGCCCGGCTGCGGGCGCTGTGCCTGACCGGCGCCATCCCGCTGGCCGACTACGTGACCCGGCTGACGGACACGGGCTTCGGCACCATCGAGGTGCGGGCACGCCGCCCCTATCGCGTCCTCTCGCCGCAGCACTTCGACGTGCCGCGGCCGATTCCTGTAGAGAGCGTGGAGATCTGCGCCATCACGGATCCCGTGCCCGCCGACGGCCCGTGCGTCTTCACCGGCCGCACGGCGATCTACTACGGCAGCACGCCCTCGTTCGACGACGGCCGGGGACACGTGCTGGCGGTGAACCAGCCGCTGGCAGTCTGCGACAAGACCGCCACCGCTTTGCTGGCGCTCGGCCGGGACGACCTGTTCGTCTCGGAGTCGACGTTCTTCTACGACGGCGGCGGGTGCTGCTGACGGCGGCCGGCGCCGGCCTGCACGCCGGCGATCACCCCTTCTTCACGACGTACCAGTTGTTCTGGAGGTCGTGCGCCAGCCGCTTCGTCTCAATCGACTGGAATCCGGCGTCTGCGAGATAGGCGTCCTCCCGGCTACGTCCCGCAGAACGTGCGGTACCGCGGGTCGGGCTCGCCGGGGGCGCTGAACTCCGGCAGATCGCGGTCGTGATCATACGGCGCCGTCACCACGTCGAGCAGCCGGGTCAGCTCCGACCAGTCGTCCCGATCGCCGGCAGCCGCCAGCGCGGCCTCGACCTTGTGGTTGCGGGGTATGAACGCCGGGTTGTGGCGGCGCATGAGGGCCCTGGCCTCGGCGGGCGAACGGCCGTCTCGGGCCCGGCGTAGGTCCAGGCGGTCGTGCCAGGCGTCCAGCTCCGGGTCGGGGCTCGCGGACTGCGCCGGGCGCACTCCCGCCGCGAGGGCCCGGAACGTGTTCGTGAAGTCGGCCGATCGCCGCAGCATCCAGGCGAGCAGATCGTCGGCCAGCTGCCTGTCGCCTGGTTCCTCCGTGACGAGACCGAGCTTCGCGCGCATTCCGTCCAGCCAGCGCTCCTCGAAGAGCGCCGGGAAGCGATCGAGCACAGCCGTGGCCCGTGCGACGGCGCGATCGCCGTCCGCGTCGAACAGCGGCAGCATCGCTTCCGCCAGGCGCGCGAGGTTCCAGTGCGCAATCCCCGGCTGGTTGCCGTACGCGTACCGGCCGTGCGCGTCGATCGAGCTGAACACGGTAGCCGGATCGTACGCGTCCATGAAGGCGCAGGGACCGTAGTCGATCGTTTCGCCGGAGAGCGCCATGTTGTCCGTGTTCATCACGCCGTGGACGAAGCCGACGAGCTGCCACCGGGCCACGAGCGAGGCCTGCCGCGCGAGGATCGCTTCGAACAACGCCAGGTACGGCTCGGGCACACGCGCCAGATCCGGGTAGTGGCGGGCCAGCGTGTAGTCGGCGAGCGCCCGCACGGCAGCCCGATCCTCGTGCGCCGCCGCCCACTGCACCGTGCCCACGCGAATGTGGCTGGCCGCGACCCGCGTCAGCACGGCGCCCTGCTGGGGCTGTTCCCGATACACGGCCTCGCCTGTCGTCGTGACCGCCAGGCTGCGCGTGGTCGGAATGCCCAGCGCGTACATCGCTTCGCTGATGAGGTACTCGCGCAGCATCGGTCCGAGTGCGGCGCGGCCATCTCCCCGGCGCGAGAACCGGGTCTGCCCCGACCCCTTGAGCTGGATGTCGAACCGGGCGCCGCCAGGAGCCACCTGCTCACCGAGCAGGATCGCGCGGCCGTCCCCCAGCGCCGTGAAGTGGCCGTACTGGTGACCCGCGTACGCCTGCGCGATCGGGCGGGCCCCGTCGGGCAGGGCATTGCCCGCGAAGATCGCAGGGCCGTCGCCCCGTTCGAGCGCGGCCGGCTCGAGGCCGAGCTCCGCGGCGAGCGGCCGGTTGAACGCCACGAGCCGCGGCTCCCGGACCGGCGTCGGTGCAACGTCGGTGTAGAAGAGCGGCGGCAGGTCGGTGTAGGTGTGCATGAGGCGCCAGCCCCCGATTCCGGCCGCGTCCTCCTTGCGCTCGCTCACGACCCCTTCTTCGCCTCGACCACACTGACCGGGCTCCGTGTCGGGTGGACGCGCACCAGGGCGAGGCCGGCTTCCCTGAACAGCGCCGCATACTCCCGGACCGTCCGCTCGCAGCCGCCCTCGGTCATGGCGAGCATGTTGACGTCCATGAACTTCGCAGGATGCGCCTCAGGGGCATCGGGCATCACGGTCTCGATCACGAACACCCGGCCGCGCGGCGCGAGGGCCCGGGCGATGTTCGACAGCAGGACGACACTCTGCTGATCGCTCCAGTCGTGCACGATGTGCTTCAGCAGGTAGCAGTCGCCACCGGCGGGCACGCCCTGAAAGAAGTCACCTCCGACGAACGTCACGCGGTCCACCGGAGGGGCCGTCTCGGCGACGCCAGGCAGGTCGAAGACGGTCCCAGTGGCACGCGGGGCAGTGGCCAGCACCGTATCGAGCAGGTAGCCGTGCCCGCCTCCCACGTCGACGATCGATCGGAACCGGCCGAAGTTCACCGCCTCCGCGACGGCGTGCGCCGTGCCCATGGAGAAGCTGGTCATCGCGTCGTTGAAGATCTGCCATTCGCCGAGGTTCTCCGGAGCCTGGAACCACGTGAAGACGTCCGTCCCGAACGCGAGACGCGGGCCACTCTCGCCGGTGCGCAGGACATCCGCCAACCTCCCCCACGGCAGCCAGTGCGACCGCGCGGTGATCATCACTGCCAGGTCACGCATGCTGCCTGGCGCGTCCGCCCGCAGCAGCTCGGACACGGGGGTCAGCGCGTAGGTCCCCGGCTTCGCCTCCGTGAAGATGCCAACGCCGCTCAGCATGCGCATCACGCGGTGCAGGGCACGCTGGTCTGCGCCGACGGCTGTCGCCAGATCCGTGTAGTACAGCGGCCCGTCGCGCAGGGCGTCCGGTACGCCGAGCTCGGCCACGGCCGAGACACTCCTGGTCACCATGACCCCGAACAGGGCCTGCATGAGCACCGCCTGCGGCGGCTGATCGGGTGGGCGGCCGGCAGGCGCCTGGATGGCCCTGCGCCGGCTCCGGGACGCCGCCTTCCTGACCGCCTTCTTCGCCCGCGCTCGAAGGCTCTTCGAGGCTGCCGGTTGCCTGGGACGCTTCGATCGGGCTGACGCAGATCGCGCCATCGCTTCCTCCTGTTTCGCCGGCACGAGCAGACGCGCCTGCACAGGGATTCTACCTGCTGCGAGGGAGGAGGCCTCGATGCCCGGGGCCCTGTCCGGTCAGGCGAAGGGCGCCTGGCGGGGCGGAGGGGCAGGTCTCCCGTGGACGCGGCGAGGGCGAAACGCCACCAGGAACGCCAGGTGGCGCGGCATCCACACGGCCCACTTGTGTGCCTTCGTCCACCGCCTGTCGATGGCACGCGCCGTGTCGGTCAGGTCTCTCTGCCGCTTCCAGTCCGGATGTTCGGCTTCCATGACATGTGACGGGATCACAATCGTCGTGCCAGCGAACTCCATGCGACGTCAAGGGACGTCACCTGACTGGAACGGCTGCCCGGGCGCCCCTGCGCACAGGTGTGGCACACCCCCTGCGCCAGCTTCGTCCTCCGCGGGCCACGTGGCGCCCCCTGTTGGGCCGCGTTTGCGCCGGAGGTGGCGTTGACCGGATGATGACGACGCGCGCCCGATGACGCCGCCCCTCACCCTGGACTCATGACCGCGACCATCCCGATTGGCGGAGCGGCCGCTCGCGATGCCAGCCGCGCGCTGCAGGAGATCCTGGCCCTACTGCAGGAGCGGCAGCCCTGGCCTGCCGATCCCGGACTGCCCGCCGCGCCGCGCGCAGTCGAGCCGATGCGCTGGCAGGACCTGGAGGCGATGTGGCGCATCCTCGACCGGCAGATGGACGGTCTCGGACGCAAGGTCGCCCTGGACATGGGGACGGGCGACCTCCGCCAGTCGCTCTACGCGACGCTCGTCGGCCAGCTGCAGGAGGCGCACGCCGTCGAGCCGGACCCGCGCGTGTACCGGCTCGTCACCAGACCGGTGTACGACCTGGCCAGGACCCACGGGATGGCCGATCGGATCCACCTGTTCGACCCGTCCGACGCGCTGGAGCTGGAGTGGCAGCCCTATGACCTGGTGGTCGTCACGGGGACGGAGTCCGCCGAGCCGTTTCTCGCAGAGCCGTTCCGGGCCCGGATCGCCCGGAAGCTCTCCGAGTCCCCGGGCACCGTGCTGGCCGTCGCGACGCGGCAC
>Ga0194132_10005320_pt1 | contig 21010 bp, 21 predicted proteins | sample TA2KigOf80mmetaG_FD_148612 | JGI IMG/M metagenome (GOLD analysis project Ga0194132, IMG submission 148612) | Freshwater microbial communities from Lake Tanganyika, Tanzania - TA2015054 Kigoma Offshore 80m | ecosystem: Environmental > Aquatic > Freshwater > Lake | place: Tanzania: Lake... | reverse complement strand
GCTTCTTCGCTCGAGGCCAGCGGTAACGGGCCGACGGACGCGCAGCCAGGATCGACTCCTTGCTCGTCCGGCTCATCGCCCAGGTCTCCGGACTCGATACATATCGACGGCTGTTCGTAGCATTTCCTTTACCGGCGGCTGTGGGCTGACGCGACAACACATCAATTATTTAGTCGCGTTCTTCGCTGTCGTCTCAACGACCGTGTGTCAGGCAGCCATGGCGCGCACAGAAAAGACTTGATGGCAGCGGATAGGCCCACCACGATCGTCGCAATGTCGTCCTACCTGCTCAACAAAGCGATGTACGAGGCGACGCGGGCGGAAAACACGGCCGCGTTCCAGCACGACAAGGCGGCGTGGCTCGGCCGCTACCCGCTTTCGGAGAACGAACGGAACGCGTTGCTCGGGCCGTCGTTCCGCTCGCTGTTGGCGCAGGGCGGGTTGCCCAACCTGGTCTACCGCTATTTTCGCCTGCACGGGTTCCGCGCGCCGGCGTGGAAGGCCCGGCTCGAAGCCGAAGCCCGCGGGCGCGCGCCGTGAACGGCGCGGCAGGACACATCCCGGACGCGCTGCGGGCGTGGGCCGAGCAGGCGATCGCGACGGTCACCGCCGATGAGTTGATCGACCTGACCCGGCGCATGGTCGACATCCCGAGCCCGACCGGCGATGAACAGGCCTTCGCCGAGTTCGCGGTCGCGGCCATGCGGCAGGCCGGGCTCGACGCGCGCTACCAGCCGATCGTGCCGGGACAGGGGAACGCGATCGGAACCCTGCGCGGCGCCGGCGGCGGCGCCAGCCTTCTGATCCACGGACCGCTCGACACCGTGTTCGGCGGGCCCGAGGACGAGGATGTGCCGTTCCTCGGCGTGCCGACCCGGCCCGACCAGGTGCCGCGCGCCCACGTCGACGACGGCTGGATCACCGGCGCCGGCGCCCACAATCCCAAGGGCCACGCCGCGTGCGCGATTACCGCAGCGGCGGCGCTCGAGCGCGCCGCGGCGCCGCTCAAGGGCGACCTGATCGTCGGCTTGAGCGCCGGCGGCATGCCCTCGAACCGCCGGCCGCGGGCGGCGAGCCCGCACGACGGCCACGGCAGCGGTCTCCGCCACATGGTCGCGCACGGACTGCGGGCCGACTTCGGCCTGATGGCGAAACCGGGGCCGCCGTCCTGGGAGGAAGTCGGCCTCGCCTGGTTCCGGATTCGCGTGAACGGGCTCCTGGGTTACGCCGGCACTCGCCACGTGGTCAAACACAACAACCCGATCCTCGAAGCGACGCGCCTGATCGCCGGGCTCGAGGCCTGGTTTCCCGCCTACACCAAGCGAAATTCGTCGGGCCTCGCGGCCCCGACCGGTTCGATCGGCGCGATCCGCGCCGGCTGGCCGTACAAGCCTACCTTCATCCCGCAAGTCGCCGAACTCTTCCTCGACCTGAGGATAAGCCCGCGCACTCCGCCCGAGGACGTCCGCCAGCAGTTCGCCGAGGCGATCGCGCGGATCGCCGCCGAACAAAACATCGATCTCGACTGGGAGATGATCGTCGCCATTCCCGGGACGACGACGCCGCGCGACAACTGGATCGTCGGATCGGCGATCCGCGCCTACGAAGCGATGACCGGCAAGGCCTACGCGCCGCCGGCACCGGGCGCGGGTGCGACCGAGGCCAACGTCATGCGGCTGTTGGGCATCCCGACGGTGCGGATGGGCTTGCCGCCGCCGGCCAAGCCCGGGCGCTACAGCGGCATGTTCTCGACCGGCGAGGTCCATGTCGAGAGCCTGATGGCGCTCACGCGCTGCTACATCTATGCCGCGGTCGACACGTGCCTGCGCCCGCGCGCCGAGACGGGACTCGTCTAGCCGTGGCGACGCTCGCGCTCGGCATCGCTACCTCGCATATCGCCATGATCGTCGGCGCGCCCGAGAACGGCGATCCGGCGCAGGTCGCCCGCTTTCGCGCCGGCTACGCGACGCTCGCGCAAGCACTCGCCCGCGCCAAGGTCGATGCGCTACTCGTCCTGTCGTCCGACCACATCAACAAGTTCTTCTTGGACAACATGCCAGCCTTCTGCCTCGGCGTGTTCGATTCCTTCACCGGTCCGGCCGAGGCGTCGACCGGCATCCCGACCCGGCGCGTACCGAGCGATCCCGCGCTCGCCCACCACCTGCTGCGCCACGGCCTCGACCACGGCATCGACTGGGCCCGCGCCGAGGAGTGGGTGGTCGATCACGGCTTCATGACGCCGCTCTACCTGCTCGACCGCGAGGCGCGGATTCCGGCGGTGCCGATCCACGTCAATTGCGCCGCCCCGCCCTATCCCTCGCCGGCGCGCTGCTATGCGGTCGGTCGGCTGCTCGCGCGCGCGATCGCCGACTGGCCGACCGACAAGCGCATCGCCATCGTCGCCGGCGGCGGGCTTTCGCACTCGCCGGGCGATGCGCGGATGGGCGCGATCGACCGCGCGTTCGACGAGCGGTTCCTGACCCTGGTCGAAGCGGGCGACGGCGCGGCGCTCGCGGCGCTCTCCGATGCCGAGATCGAAGCGACCGGCTCCTCGACCGGCGAAATCCGGAGCTGGATCGTCTTGGCCGGCGCGATGGACGGTTGTCGTTTCCAGAGGATAATGTACGAACCGATCGAAGGCTTCGTGACCGGCTGCGCCCAGTGCGTGGTTTATCCGAAGTACTAGCGATGCTCCATCAGGGAGGTTGACATGAAAGCGTTGATGACTTTGGCCGCTGCCGGCGCGCTCGGCACTGCGCTCGTAGCCGGCCCCGCTGCCGGCGCGCCGTGGGACGACATGCTGGCGGCCGGCAAGAAAGAGGGCAAAGTCGTGGTCGCGGGTCCGGCGTTCCCGCACCTGCGCGACTACATCGTCAAGGCGTTCAAGGAGGACACCGGCATCGAGGTCGAGTGGAAACCGCTGGTCGGCGGCCCCGGCCCGTTCATCGCCGCGCTCCTCCGCGAGGCCGAAGCCAACGCCGTCACCACCGACGTCTATATCGGCGGCACCACCAGCTGTTTCGCCTTCACCCGCGTCAAGAACGCGGTTGTCAACATGAAGGATCTCTTGGTCCACCCCGAGGTGACCGACGGCAAGAAATGGGTCGGCGGCAAGCTCCGTATCCAAACCGGCACCGCCGACAAACTCGACGACGACAATTTCTGGTGCTTCATGCAGACCGCCGACTGGGTGATGACCGACTTGTTCGTCAATTCGAAACTGGTCGACCCCACGTCGATCAAATTGTGGAAGGACCTCTTGGATCCCAAGTTCAAGGGCAAGATCATCGCCGACGATCCCAAGCGTCCGGGCGCCGGGCGCGCGACCGCCGCCTACCTCTATGAGGTGTTCGGCGAGGACTTCGTGAAGAAACTCTACATCGACCAGGGCGCGACGCTCTCGAGCGCCGGGCCGGCTGCGATCGGCGAAGATCTGGCCAAGGGCAAGTATACGGTGGCGCTGGCGCTGGTGCAGGCCGCAGCCGAGCGCTACCGCAAGGAGGGCTTCCCGCTCGAGCGCGTGTTTCCGGCCGACGGCATGGGGCTCGTGACCGGCGGCTTCAGCGGACTCTCGGCGCTGAACGGTCCCAACAAGAACGCGCGCAACGTGTTCTTGAACTGGTTCGCCGGCAAGAAGGCGCAGGAAAGCATCCAGTGTCTCCTGATGGAACAGAGCCTGCGCACCGACTTGGCGAGCTACGCCTGCATCCCCGACTACACCAAGCCCAAGCAAGGTGTGGCGTATCCGGTCCACGACTACGACAAGAAGTTCCACTTCGGGTCGAAGCAGAAACTGGCCGACAACGTGCCGAAGATCTTCGGCCAGTAAGCGCCGTTTCGTGTGAGGCTCCGCCGCGGTCGGCGCGGCGGCGCCGTCCCGATGGCGATGAGTCCGCACCCCTCGGCGACGGCCGCGCCGGTCGTGCTGGCCGTGCGCGACCTCGTCAAACGCTATGGCGTCGCGGTCGCGGTCGGCGGCATCGCCTTCGAGCTGCATAAGGGCGAGGTGCTGACGCTGCTCGGCCACTCCGGCTGCGGCAAGTCGACGACGCTCCGCATGGCGGCCGGACTCGAAGAGCCGGACGGCGGCATCATCACGCTGCGTGGTACCGTCGTCGCCGAGCCGGCGCGCGGCACCTTCGTGCCGGCCGAACGCCGCAACGTCGGCCTCGTGTTCCAGTCCTACGCCGTGTGGCCGCACATGACGGTCGGCGACAACATCGCCTACCCGCTCGAGGTGCGCCGGGTCGCGCGCGCCGAGATCCGGCGCCGCGTCGCCGCCATCGCCGCGACCGTGGGCCTCGGCGACCTGGTCGAGCGGCCGGCGACCCAGCTTTCGGGTGGCCAGCAACAGCGGGTCGCGTTGGCGCGCGCGCTGGTCTACGAGCCCGACGTGCTGCTGCTCGACGAGCCGTTCAGCAACCTGGACGCCAAGCTTCGCGACGAGATGCGCGATCAGCTGCGCGAGCTGCAACACCGGCTTGGCACCACCATCCTCTACGTCACCCACGACCAGACCGAAGCGATGGCGCTCTCGCACCGGGTCGCGGTGATGCGGGCCGGCCAGATCGAGCAACTGGGAACGCCGCACGAGATCTACGAGAATCCCGCGAGCTTTTTCGTTCAGGACTTCGTCGGCCGCACCGTCGTGTTCGCGGGCGAGGTGGTGGGGAAGACCGGCGCCGCGCTCGCCGTGCGCTTGGCGCATACGCCATCGGTGACGCTGACCGCGTCGGCTGCCGACGGTCTCGCGGTCGGGGCGACGGCCAGAGTCGCGTGCCGGCCCGAGGACATCCAGGTCACGACCCAGCCCGCCGGCGCCAACGCGGTACCGGCGACGATCGCCGATATCGCCTACGGCGGCGATCACTTCGATTGCCTGGTGCGCGCCGCCGGCGCCGAGATCGCGCTGAAACTGCCGAAGTCGGCGGCGCCGACGCTGGGACAGAGCCTGACGCTCGCGCTCGACCCCGCCAAGGTCAAGCTGTGGCGAGCCTAGCCGAGGTGAGCGCCGGCCCGCGGCCGCGCTACGTCGCGCGGACCGTGCAGCGCTGGGTGTGGGGGGCGATCGTGCTCGCCGCCGTCGGCGCGATCACGCTCGGGCCGATCCTGGTCGTGGTCGAGGGCAGCTTCGAGACGCCCGGCACCTGGCCCAAGGTCCTGTTCGAGAGCAAGGCCGCGCGCGAGGCGTTGGGCTATAGCCTGCTGTTCGCGCTGCGCGCGCCGTTCGCGGCCCTGATCGGTTTTTTCATCGCCTGGCTGCTCATTCGGATTCCGATCCCCGGCCGCGGCCTGATCGAGTTCATGTTCTGGATCGCGTTCTTCCTGCCGCTGATCCCGATGACGCTCGGCTGGACGCTGCTGCTCGATGCCCACAACGGTCTCTTGAACGAACTGATCAAAAGCTGGTTCCCGTTCGTGACCGAGTCGCCCTTCGACGTGCACTCGATCGGCGGCATCTTCTGGGTCCACATGACCGCGAGTTCGGTGCCGGTGCTGATCATCCTCCTGGGGCCGGCGATCCGCCAGTTGGACGCCGTGGTCGAGGAGGCGGGGCGCGTGTGCGGCTCGGGCGCGCTGCAGGTGTTTCGCCGTATCACGCTGCCGCTGCTGATTCCGGCGATCGTCACCGGAACGCTCCTCGGCTTCATCCGCGGCCTCGAAGCGTTCGAGGTCGAGCAGCTCCTGGGCGCGCCGGCCAAGATCTTCGTCTACACCACCCACGTCTATGCGCTGGTCAATTGGGAGCCGCCGCGCTTCGCCGAGGCGATGGCGCTCTCGACGCTGGTGCTGTTCCTGCTGTTGATCCTCGCGCTGATCTACCAGCGCTACACCTTGGGCCATTCGTACGCGACCGTGACCGGCACCAGCATGAGCCTCCGCCAGTTCACCGTCGGGCGCTGGCGCTGGGCGATCGCGGCGGTGCTGTTCCTGATCGTGATCGTGATCGTGGTGGTGCCGATGGCGTTCCTGGTGCTCGGCTCGATGATGAAGCTGTTCGGCATGTTCGAGGTCAAGGACCCCTACACGCTCGCGCACTGGCGGCTGGTCTTGAGCGACCCCGCGTTCCTGCCTTCGCTCCGCAACACCATCGTCTTGGGGCTCGGCGCCGCCGCGCTCGGGGTCGCGCTCTACGCGATCCTGGCCTACGTGATCGCGCGCACCAAGGTGGCGACGCGGGGGTTGAGCGATTTCCTGGCCTGGCTGCCGTGGTGCGTGCCCGGCATCCTGCTGGGCGTCGGCCTCCTCGCGCTCGTGCTCGCCAACCCGCTGTTGACGCCGCTCTATGGCTCGATCGCGCTCTTGATCGTCGCCGTCACCATCGCGCAACTTCCTTTGGGCGTCAGCATGATGAAGACCTCGATCCATCAGATCGGGATCGAGCTCGAGCATGCCTCGCAGGTGTGCGGCGCCGGCCGGCCGCGCACCTTCGTCCGCATCGTGCTGCCGCTGATGAAGCCGATGCTGATCAGCCTGTTCGTGCTGGTGGCGATCGCGGCGATCCGCGACGTCGCGACCGTGCTGCTGATCGCGCAGCCGAAGTCGCTGCCGCTCTCGGTCCTGATGCTCGAATACGCGACCAACGGCAACACCGAGCCGGCCGCCGTGGTCGGCATCGTCACCGCCGCGCTGGTGATCGCGATCGCCGTGGCGGCGCGCTCGTTCGGGCTCCAGATCGGCCGCGCGCGTTAGTTAGTCTGAGCCCGCCGCCTCATCCGCCCAGGTAATCGGCGACCATGTAGGCGTAGACCTTGGCGGCGGCGACGGTGCGATCGACCGAGGCCATGTCCCAATCGGTGTGCGCGAACGGGTCCTCGCCCGGCCCATAATTGGCGCACCCGATCCCCTTGTGCCCGAGGTAGCCCTGGTCGAACGCACTCATGCCGTACTCGGTCTCAGGGCTAACGCCCAGCATCGCGCGCGAGGCGTCCGAGGTGCGCCGGACGATCTCGGCATCCGGCGCGACTAAATGCGGGTACATGTAAGGCCCCTTCCTGACCTCGACCTTGAAGGTCTTGCTGCTCGCCGGATCGGGCATGGTCTCGGCCTGCTTGGCGATCCGCTCGATTTCGGCGAACACCCGGTCCGGGTCCTCGCCCGGCAGCAGCCGGCGATCGATGGTGAGCTCGCACGTCCCCTGGACCGTGTGGGTGGCGTCGGGGAAGCTTCGGATGTGGGTGAAGGTGAGCGTGCAGGCGCCGAGCGCCGGATGCGGCGGCGGCAGTTTGGCTTGCGCTTGGACCAGATCCATCACGAAGCGGGCGCCGGTGATGGCGTTGGCGCCGCGGAAGGGCGAGCCCGAATGCGACGGCGCGCCGTGGACGGTGACGAAGATGTCGATCCGGCCGCGGTTGCCGAGCCGGACCTTCAAGCTCGAGCCCGAGATCAGGGCCAAGTCGGCGCCGACACCGTGGCCCTCGATCACGCTCCGGAGCGCATCGTGCTTCCCGGTTTCGCCCGAAGTGAGGCAGGTGAAGATGAGCTCGCCCTCGAGCGCGACCTTGGCCTCGTTCAAGGCCTTGACCGCGATCAGCATCGCCGCCATGCCGGCCTTCTGCTCGCAGACGCCGCGGGCGCGCACCGCTTCACCGGGGAGCCCGTGCGGCTTGCCGTCGATGATCGTGCCGACATAGGGGTCGGGCATGGTGGCCGGCGCCGCGTTCATGGCGTGGCTCACCATCAGCATCCGCCGGCCCGAGCGCGCCGCGCCGAGGCGGCCGACAATGTTCCCCATCTGATCGTAGCGGAGATCGCGAAACCCGAGCGCCGCGAGCTCGGGCTCGACCACCTCGCGGATGAAGGCGAGGATCTGCGGCTCGGCTTCCAAGAGCGCGGTCTGCGGGCTCGCGCGCTCGACCAGCTTCACCATCATCCGCTTGGTCGCGTCGTAATCGACTGCGCGCCCCAAGCGTTCGACCAGGCCGTTCGCTACGTTCGACATCTTCCGTTCTTCGCGTTGTCCGCTAAGCAGCTCGCAGCGGTGTTTCGGCTGTTCAACGATAGTCCTCGAGTGCCTTACATCTCTGGTGGATCGCACCCGCGGCCTTACTTTTTCACTTCGACCGGGTTGGCGAAGCTCTCGACGACGTGGAAGTCGTAGCCGGACGGCGCGTAGATTTCGAGCACCTTGGTCGGGCCGTAGCCGCCGGCCGAGCCGGCCGAGTGCACGGTCCCGGCCGGGATGAAGCCGACGTCGTTGGCCTTGAGAAGATGACGCTCGCCCTCGACCGTCACTTCTAGCACGCCCTCCAGGACGACGTAGACGTTGTCGGCGTGCTGGTGGAAGTGGACTTCGCCCTGGCCGGAATCGTCGTTGATCAGGTTCAGGTGCACGTCGACCTTGGGCGAGCCGGTCTCCTCGTTGACGAGTTTGATCCCGGTGCCGCGGCCGAGCTTCATCGGGCGCGTCGGCGCGCGGTCGATGCTGGTAAAGAACGGCTTGCGCTTGCCGTCGGCCATGAACGCCTCCCCCGTCAACGCGGCGCGTATCCTAGGTTCGGGCCGCGGTCTGCGCCAGCGAAACGAGCGATTGCGACGCTGGGGCGCGCCCGCCACAATGCCGGCCGCTCAGCGGCACGCGCTTTTCGAGGGAGGGCCATGCGATGGGCTTCGAAGTCGTTGCGACGCCGGATTTGCCGACGCCCGGTCAGTTCAGCCAGGTCGTCAAGAAGGGGAAGTTCGTCTTCATTTCCGGTCAGACCGCCAAGAAAACGGCCGATGCCGGCAACCTCGACCCCCGCGCCCAGGCGCGCGAGATCTTCGAGTACTTGAAGGCGGCGATCGCCGCGGCCGGCGGCAAAATGGCCGACATCGTCAAGATCAACGTGTTCCTGACCGACGGATCGCAATTCCCCGCGATCATGGAGCTCCGGCCCCAGTACTTCGCGAAGCCCTACCCGGCCGCGACCACGGTCACGGTCGCGTCGATGGTTAAGCGTGAACTGGTCATGGAGATCGAAGCGATCGCGATCCTCGACTGAATCCAGCCAAGGAGTCCCGCCGATGGACGACGGCCTGCTCTACGTTTCCTACCACGATACCCTCGACCTCTTCACCGCCGCCGACGCGCTCCGGATCGTCGAGGACGTCTACCGCATGCACGCCAACGGTTCAGTCGTGTTCGCGAATCCGCCGGCGTTCAAGATGGACGTCAAGGAGCTGTCGAACCACTGGCACGTCAAGGGCTGCCTCCTGAAGGACATCCCGATCGCCGGCGTCCGCATGTATTCCTATTTCGACGACGGCCGGCGCTCGACCGTCGGCACGCTCGACTCGACCCGGTTCGTGGTGCTGAGCGACCCGCGCACCTCGAAACCGATCGCGATCGTCGACGAACACTGGACCTTCGCGCTGCGCTCGACCGCGGCCGCAGTCGCCGCCTGCAAATGGATGACCAACCCCGACCCCAAAGTGTTGGGCCTGGTCGGCGTCGGCACCATGGGCAAGACCGCACTCGACTGCCTGATGACGATGTACCGGTTCGACGAGGTGCGCTGCACCTCGCGCCGCCCGGAGACGCGCGAAGCGTTCGCGCGCGAGTACGGCGGCCGCTACGGCTTGAACATCGTCGGCAAGGAATCGATCGAGGAAGTCGTGCGCGGCGCCGACATCATCGTCGGCGGTACCACCTCGACCGAGATCGTGAGCCGCGAGCCGTGGGTCAAGCCGGGCGCGACCTTCCTCTCGCTCGCGCGGCGCGAGCTCGACCCGGCCGGGTGGACCAAGATGGACAAGGTCGTGGTCGACTCGTTCGACTTGAACATGCTGGTACCGGTATTCCGCGACATGGTCGAGGCCGGCCAGTTCTCGCGCGAGATGCTCTACGCCGAAATCTGGGAGCTGGTCGCCGGCAAGAAGAAAGGCCGCGAGCGGCGCGCGGAGCGGACGCTCATCCACACCACCGGCCTCGTCACCCAGGACGTCGCGATCGCGCACTGGGTATACCAGCGCGCCCGCGAATTGGGCCGCGGCGTCTGGCTCCCGGCCGCGCATTCGACGATGGCGGCCGAGTAGGCGGGACGGGCCGGCGTCGATGGCGGTCGATCCCAAGCTGCTCGCGCGCGTGCGCGCCCACGTCCAGGCCCAACTTCCGGCTTACGTCGAGCTCTTGGAGGCGCTGGTCACGATCGAGTCGCCCTCGCACGACGGGCCGGCGGTGACGCGGGTTTCCGATTTCGTCGCCCAAGTCGTCGCCGGCGACGGCGCTCAGGTCCGCCGCCACCGCGAAGCCAAGGGCGGCGACAATCTGGTGGCCGAGTGGCCGGCCGGCGCAGCGCACGCCTCGAACCGCCACATCATGGTGCTCGCCCACAACGACACGGTATGGCCGTTGGGCGAGACCGCGAAGCGGCCGTTCGCGGTCACGGACGGTAAGATCACCGGCCCCGGCACCTACGACATGAAGGCCGGACTCGTTAACGCGATCTTCGCGATCCGCGCGCTCAAGGCGCTCGGCATTCCCTTGACGCACCCGGTCAAGCTCGTGTGCGCGGCCGACGAAGAGATCGGCAGCCCGACCGCGCGCGCCCTGATCGAGCGCGAGGCCGAAGGGTGCGACGCCGCGCTGGTGGTCGAAGGCGCCGAGCCCAAGACCGGAAACCTCCGCACCGCGCGCAAGGGGATCGGCGTCTTCAAACTCGAGGTGACCGGCAAGGCCGCGCACGCCGGCGCGGCGCCGCGCGACGGCATCAACGCCAACGAGGAACTGGCGCAACAGATCGTCCGCATCCACGCCATGACCGACGACGCCCGCGGCACCACCTTGAGCTGCGGCGTCGTCAAGGGCGGGATCGGCATCACCATCATCGCGCCATCGGCCGAGGCCGAGATCGACGTCCGCATCCCGACGATGGCGGAAGGCGAGCGGATCGAGCGGCTCTTGCGCGCCCTGCGCCCGGTGGTGCCGGGCGCGGCGATCGAGGTCACGGGCGTCTTCACCCGCCCGCCGATGCTCCGCACCCCAGGCAACGTCCGCCTGTTCGAGGCGGCCAAGGCGGTGGGCGAAGGCCTCGGATTGAATTTGGGCGAATCGGCGAGCGGCGGCGGCTCGGACGGCAACTTCACCTCGGCGCTCGGCGTGCCGACGTTGGACGGTTTGGGCGCCGTCGGCTGGGGCGCGCACGCGATCGACGAGACCGTGATCCTCGACGCGCTGCCCGACCGCATCGCGCTCCTGGCCGGCCTCTTGATCGCCGATCTGGGCGAATCCGGCGGCGCGGCTTCTTGAGTCCCGCCGGCGGTCTCGCATCGAAAGGAGCGGTCATGCATCCCTCAATCGACGGCCGGGTCGCGATCGTCACCGGCGGCGGCCGCGGCCTCGGCCGCGCCATGGCCCTGGGCCTGGTCGCGGCGGGCGCCCGGGTCGCGATCACCGGTTCGCGCGAAGGCGCCGAGCTCGCCGACACCGCAGCCGATTGCGCCCGCGTCGGTGGGGCCGCGTGCGTCCTCGCGCTCAAAGCCGATGTGGCGAGCGTCGCCGATTGCGAGCGCGTGGCGGCGGCGGCGGCGGCCAAATGGGGCCGCGTCCATATCCTGGTTAACAATGCCGGCCGCGGCATGACCGCGATCAACGAGACCCATGTCCTTACCCCGATCAAGTTCTGGGACATGGACGCCGCCAAGGTGCGCGGGTTGATCGAGACCAACGTCATCGGCGTCTACAACATGGCGCGCGCGGCGACGCCTTATCTGCTCGCCGCCGGCTGGGGCCGGATCGTCAACCTCTCGACCAGCATGGCGACCATGCAGCGCACCGGCTGGTGGCCCTACGGCGTCTCGAAATGGGCGGTCGAGGGCGCGACCGTGATCATGGCGCGCGACCTGGCCGATACCGCGGTCACGGCGAACGCGCTGCTCCCGGGCGGCGCCACCAATACCCGCATGATCCCAGGCGACCTCGGCGATATCGATCGGCTCGGTCCCGGCGCGATCATGGCGCCCGAGATCATGGTGCCGCCGATGCTCTATCTCGCCGCGACGCTCTCCGACGGCCACAGCGGCGATCGCTACGTCGCCAAGCTCTGGGACCGCGCGCTCCCGCCCGAGCAGGCGGCGGCGGCGGCGCGCTTCCCCTGCCACCGCACCCGCACCTACTAGCTGTCGCTGGATTGGCGGCTCGCGCCGGATCGTTCGCGCCATCGGCGCGCGGTTCGCCGTCCCCGCCCCCTTTCGAGGGGGCGGGGACGGTCAGTCAGGGCGACCGGGGATTTGCGCTAGCACCTGCTCAATCGTCGTAGAGCGCGACACACTCGATCTCGACGCGAACCCCCCAGCCCAACTCGCAGGCGATCGTGCTCCGTGCCGGCGGCTCCTTAGGGAAGAACTCGCGATAGGCGCGGTTCATGTTCTCGAACTCGATCATGGTGTCGATGAAGACGTTGACCTTGACCACGCGGTCGAGCGAGGAGCCGTTGGCTTCGAGCAGGCTCTGCAGGTTCTTGAGTGTCAGGCGGGTCTCGCTTTCCATGGTGCCGTGGGCGATGCCGCCCTTGTCCGGGTCGAACGCGACCGCGCCCGAGCAGAAGATGAACCCGTTCGCTTTGACCGCCGAACTGAGCGGCACGCCCAGGTTCTTGTTGGCGTTGACCTTGGCCGGGGCTTGGATCACGACTTTCTTGGAACGCGCTTTGGTAGAACGCGGCATCGGCGAGGTTCCTCCCTTGATCATCATGCCCCGTCGGTCGCGGCGCCGGATGGCGCGGACGCGGGGCCACCTCGCATATCAATTGGCGGGCGGCCGTCAACGCCCTTTCGTGTTGGGCGAAGCGGGTTTATTCGCGGCAAGCCCTCTGCTAACGTCAACCTCGCCAATCGTCGAATCTCGCGAACGGGGATCGACCTTCAACAGGGGATGGAATCATGAAGCTGCTTCGCGTCATCGGTGCCTGCGCGGTCGCCGCCGCAGTGTTGCTGCCGCTCTCGGTATCGGCCCAAGAGACGACGTTCAAGTTCCTGACCGGCTGGGACCAGCGTTTCCCCGGCACGCCGCTGATCGCTTACGAGTACGGCAAGATTCTCGACAAGGCGACCAACGGCCGCATGAAGGCCCAGTTCTTCGGACCCGAGACCGTCGCGCCGAACCAGCAGTTCGAGCCGATTTCGCGCGGCGTGTTCGACATGAATTACTCGACCCCGGTCTACTATCTCGGCACTACCGGCCTGCCGACCGTCGCCTTCGCGCTCGAGCCCAATACCGAGAATTGGCGCAAAAAGGGCTACTGGGACGTTTTCGACCAGGAGCTGCAGCGCTTTAACCAGAAGCTGATCGCCTTCGTTGCGGCCGGCACGGCTTACCAGCTCATGTTGACCAAGCCGCTCGACCAAGGCGACAAGCCGCTGGCCGGCCGCAAGATCCGCGCCAACGGCTTCTATCGCGGCCTGGTCGAACCGGGCGGCGGCGCGATGATCAACCTGGACGGCGGCGAAATCTATGCCGCCCTGCAGAAGGGCGTGGTCGACGGCGCCGCGTGGCCGGTCCTGGGCGCAATCAACTTCAAGTGGTACGAGGTTGCCAAGTACATGACCCGGCCGCTGTGGGGCGTCGCGCCGTACACGGTGACGATGAACTTGGACCGCTTCAACAAGCTCTCCAAGGCCGATCAGGAACTCGTCCTCAAACTCGGCCGCGAGGTCGAAGCGTCCGGCTCCAAGGGATATGAGGCGCAGACCCAGATCGAAGCGAAAGAGCTCAAGGAAAAAGGCGTCCAGGAGACGCACTTCGACCCCAAGACGTTCGCGACGCTCCAGGCCGGCTTCGACAAAGCGGTGTGGAACCTGGCGATCGGGGGCAACGCCAAGACCAAGGACCGCGTCCTGGAGTTCTACGCCAAGGCCAAGGCCAACGGCGACGCGCCGAGCCTCGAGTAGTCGCCCGGCCGTATCGAAACGCCACGCGCGTCGGCCGTTCCGACGATGGGGGTCGTGCGTCTCTTGTGCCGCCTTCATGACGGCATCTCGGACGCCGCCTACGTCATCGGCACGGTCGCGCTCGCGGCGATGGCGTCGATCTACTGCTACGAGGTTGTGACGCGCTACTTGCTCGGCATCGCAACGAGCTGGGGCAACGACCTGTTCGTCAACATCATGTTGATCTCGATCTTCGCGATGGTGCCGCACGCTACCCGCAAGGGCCAGCACATCGCGATCAACTTGCTCGCCGACACGGTGCCGGCCTTGCGTGCGCCGCTCAAGATCGCCGTCGGTGTCGTCGGCGTCGGCGTCTGCATCTTCATGGCGTGGATGAGCTTCGGCGAAAACCTCCGCCACGTCGCGCTCGGGATCGCCACCGAACAGAACTGGCCGCTGCCCAAGATCTGGATGTCGGCCTGGATCACCTTCGGCTTCCTCGGCGCCGCGTTCTATTTCCTGCGCGCGATCGTCCCCGGCCCCGACGTTCGGCCGGTGTCGTGGATCACCCCCGGGCGCGACCTCTTGAACGCCGGCAGCGGCAATTGAACCTCGCCTGACCGATGGCCTGGTACTTCACGCTCGCGATCGGTCTCGCCATCCTGGTCGCGTTGTTCATGACCGGCGCGCCGATCTTCCTCGCGTTCCTGATCATCATCGTCTCGGGCGTCCTGTTCGTGCTGGGCGATGCCGGGTTCGGCATGGTGATCAACTCGATCTACCAGACTGCGACGACCGGGTCGCTCGGCACCATCCCGCTGTTCGTACTGCTGGGCGAGATCCTGTTCCGCTCGGGCTGCATGGAGGTGCTGCTCAATTCGATCGACAAGCTGGTCGGACGCATACGCGGCCGCCAGTACGTGCTCTCGATCTCGATTTCGACGGTGCTCGGCGCGCTCTCGGGCTCGGCGATTGCCGTCGGCGCGATGCTGAGCCGCTCGCTCCTGCCGATCATGCGCTCGCGCGGCTACAACGCCGAGCTTTCGGTGGGCACGATCCTGGGCGGCGCGTGCTTGGCGCCGATCATCCCGCCCTCGATCCTCGCGATCATCATCGGCACCTTGGCCGACGTCTCGATCGCTTCACTCCTGATCGCCGGCGTCATCCCCGGCTTGATCCTCGCTGCACTGTTCATCGTTTACTGCCTGATCAAGGTGCGGCTCGACCCGAGCCTGGCGCCGGCCGACGAGGACCTCTCGGCGGTGCCGTGGCGCGAGAAGCTGAAAGCGGTCGGCGGGTTGATCCCGTTCTCGATCGTCATCTTCATGGTGATGGGGCTGATCCTCTTGGGCGTCGCGACGCCCTCGGAATCGGCCGCGACCGGTGTCCTCGGCGCGATCATCACCGCCGGCTATTACCGCAAACTGTCGTGGCGGATGCTGTGGGAGGCGACCGGCGAGGCGGCGCTGCTCTCGGCGGTCATCCTCATCATTTTCGCGAGCGCGGTCATGTTCACCCAGCTGCTCGCCTTTACCGGCGCCACCGCCGGGCTCACCCAGGCGGTGACCGCGCTCGACGCCAACCGCTGGGTGCTGTTCTTCGCGATGATGGCGCTGCCCTTCATCCTTTGCATGTTCATCGACCAGCTCGGGCTGATGCTGGTGGTGATCCCGGTCTATGTGCCGATCTTGAAGGTGCTCGAGTTCGATCCGGTGTGGTTCTGGCTGATCTTCCTCGTCAACATCACCTTGGGCGCGATCACGCCGCCGTTCGGCTATGTGATCTTCGCCGTCAAGGCCGCAACCCCCGACGTGACCATGAACCAGATTTTCCGCGCCTGCTGGCCGTTCGTATGGATCACCGTGTTCGGCATGCTGATCTTCACCGTGTTTCCGGACACGGTGACGGTGCTGCCGCGACTATTCGACTGACCTGACGCCGAGACGAAACGACGGTTGATCCGCCGCTATTCGGCGGCGACCGCGTACGCCTCCTTGGGCAGTTCGATGTCGAACAGCCGCGCCGCGGTGAGCGCCGAGATGTCGGCCTGCGCCTTGGCGGGCAGTTTCGCGAGAATGCGATCCAGGATCGCGTGGGTCTTGGGGAAGGTGTTGCGGATGTGCGGGAAATCCGAGCCCCAGATGATCTGGTTCGCTCCCGGGATGTCATAGGCACGGTCGATATAGGGATCGTCGACGAAGGTGTGCCAGACGCGCGTGCTCATGTACTCGACCACCGAGCATTTGAGCGGCGCCAGGTTGAGCGAGCGGCCGAACGCGCCCTCGACTTGCTTCAGCCGGAACATGAACATCGGCAGCCACGACACTTCGTATTCGCCGAAGATGATGCGGAGCTTCGGGAAGCGGTCGAAGATGCGGCCGAAGATGAACTCCTGCGTCACGATCGCGCCGATGTCGTTGAAGATATCGATGAACGAGGCCGGCGCCAGCTCGAGTTCCTCGGGCGTGTGGTAGGTGAAGGGATCGCGCACCGTGCCGGTGATCGCGTGCAGCGTGATCGGCATGTCGAGGTCCTGGGCGGCGGCCCAGAACGGGTCATAGACCGAGCGGCGGTAGGGCGGATACTGCGGCGCGATCGCGTTCTGGACGATCGCCGTACGCAGGCCCTTCTTGGCGATGCGCTCGAGCTCGCGCGTCGCCCACGCGGGGTCGCGCAGATCGATCATCGCCGCGCCGAGCAGGCGCTTGGGGTTGTGGCTGCAATGCTCGGCGAGCCAGTCGTTGTAGACCGTGCACACGTCCTTGAGGACGTTCGAATCCGCCATCCGCATGTTGAGCAGCATGTAGGTCGAGTTGATGATCTCGGCGCTGATGCCGTCGTAGTCCATCAGCTCTACCCGCACCGCAGGGTCGACGCTGCAGCGCTTGACCTTGGCCGCGAGCTCTCTCTCGAAGCTCGCGACCTGGCCGGTCGAGTCGGTCGAATCGACCGGGTCGAACAGGTTGAGCTTCAGGTATTCGATGCCGCTCCAGTAGTAGTCGCCCTTGATCGCATCGTCGCGCTTGACGACGCGCGGCAGCTTTTCGATCGGGTGCTTCCGTGCGAGCGCCTTGGTCCAGAGGTCGAGCGGCTCGATGATGTGCGAGTCGGCCGAGATCACGTATTTGGTGCTCATGGGTTGCTCCCCGGAACGTTATGGTCGTGGCGACGGCAAATCCTAGCCTCTTTGCCAAGCTTGAGTCCAAAGCCAGCCATTCCGCCCTTAACAGCGGGTGCGCTGCCGACGTACCATCGCGCGATGTCGGAAAAGGCGGGTGCCATGACGGAGGCCGACCGAGCGGCCGCTGGGCCGGGCGAGAATTTCGCGCGCGTGCCGTTCGCGCTTTTCAGCGACCCCGCTACCTTCGCGCGCGAGCGCGACGTCCTGTTCCGCGGCCCGACCTGGAACTATCTCGGGCTCGAGGTCGAAATTCCCAAGCCCGGCGACTACCTCCTCGGCTACGTCGGCGACGTCCAGGTCGTCGTCAACCGCACGCCTGCGGGCGGCATCGCCGCGTTCGAGAACAGCTGCGCGCACCGCGGCGCGCAATTGGTGCGGCGCACGCGCGGCAACGCCGCCCAGCACGCCCACACCTGCCCCTATCACCAGTGGCGCTTCGACACCGCGGGCGCGCTCCTGAGCGTGCCGCAGGAGCACGGCGTCAAAGGCAAAGGCGGCATGCCGGCCGACTTCGACAAGCGCCGCCACAGCCTCCGCACGCTCCGGGTCGAAACCTACAAGGGCCTGATTTTCGGCACCTGCGCGCCGGAGATGCCGTCGCTCTACGACTATCTCGGGCCCAAAATCCGGCCCGAGATCGATCGCATTTTCGACCGGCCGATCGTGGTGCTCGGCTATTGGCGCCAAGCGGTCCCGGCCAATTGGAAACTCTACCTCGAGAACGTCAAGGACCCCTATCACGCGAGCCTCTTGCACCTCTACCACACCACCTTCGGCATCTACCGCGCCACCATGGCGGGCCGCGTGCTCATGGACGATACCTGCGGCCACAGCGTGCTCCGCACCGCCGACATCGGCGAGAACCCGACCGAGATGAAGGCGCTTTATAAGGACATCGACAAGTACCGCCCCGGCTACAAGCTGAAGGACCCTTCCCTGTTCGAGACCAAGCCCGACTATGACGACCGCGTCACCAACATGATCATGACGGTGTTCCCGAACCTGATGCTCGGCCAGGTCGCGAGCACGTTCCAGACCCGCCACGTGCGGCCCAAGGGCGTCGACGGATTCGAGCTTTACTGGACCTACCTCGGCTTCGCGAGCGACGATGCCGCGGCGCGCGAGGGGCGCTTGCGCCAGGCCAATTTCGTCGGCCCGGCCGGCTACATCTCGCTCGAGGACGGCGAAGCCGGGCGCCTGGTTCAGCGCGGCACCCACGGCCTCGGCGACCGCGCCTCGGTGGTCGAGATGGGCGGCGACGGCGCGATCGCCGATCAGGACACGCTCGCGACCGAGGTCGCGGTGCGCGGGTTCTGGAAGCGCTATCACGAGCTGATGCGCCCGGCGCCATGAACGACCGTGCCAAAGCGGCGACGTTGCCCGCGGGATCGCTCGACGCCGATCCGGCGCTCGGCGCCGATATGCGCGCGGCGATCGAGCGCTTCCTGATCGAGTACGCGCGCTGCCTCGATGAGGACCGGCTCGAGGCGTGGCCCAATTTCTTCCTGGACGACGGCTGCTACCAGGTGCTCTCGCGCGAGAATGTCGAGCACGGCCTGCCGGCGCCGATCATCTACCACTACAGCCGCGGCATGATCGAGGACCGCGTCACCTCGCTCCGCGACGCCTTGACCTACGAGCCGGTCTATACCCGGCACATGGTGTCGAACGTCTACATCGTCGGCGTCGAGGCCGGCGTCTACCGCGTGATCTCGAACTACGCGCTCTACCAGACCACGATCGAGGGCCGCACCGATCTCTACAGCGTCGGCCGCTGCGAGGACGCGATCGTCGTCCGCGACGGCCGGCTCAAATTCAAGACCCGCACCGTCATCGCCGATACCTTCGCGGTCAAGAACAACATGGCGCTGCCGATTTGACCGTGCCGACCCTCGCCTTCGCGTCCCGCGTGCGTCTCGCGTTCGCCCTCGCCCTGGTTGCGCTGGCCGTCGCCGCGCCGACGCCGGTGTGGGCCCAGGTCGCGAGCGTGTTCGGCCGCTATCACGCGCTCGTCATCGGCAACAACGACTACCGCCACTTCGACAAATTGAAGACCGCGGTCGCCGATGCCGAGACCGTCGCCCAGGTCCTGCGCGGCGACTATGGCTTCGAGGTCCGCGTGCTCAAGAACGCGACCCGGGCCGAGATCATCGGCGCCTTCGACGACTACCGCGCGCGGCTCAAGGCCGACGACAATCTCCTCGTTTATTGCGCCGGGCACGGTCACTTGGAAGAGGTCGAGAACCGCGGCTACTGGCTGCCGGTCGATGTCGAGCGCACCACCACCGCGGCCTGGATCGCCAACGACGACATCACCGCCAAGCTCCGCAGCGTCCGCGCCCAGCACGTGCTGGTGGTGGCCGATTCCTGCTACTCGGGCACGCTGACGCGCGCGGTCGAAATCCCGCGCGTCGCCGCGGCCCGCACCGAGTGGGTGGCGCGCATGACCAAGACGCGGTCGCGGAGCGCCTTCACCTCGGGCGGGCTCGAACCGGTCGCCGACACCGGGAGCGGCGGCCTCTCGGTGTTCGCGGCGGCGTTCCTGCGCGCGCTCCACGACAACCGCGAGAGCGTCGCGCCGGCGCGCGCGCTCGCCGACCCGGTCGCGGCGATCGTCGCGCTCAACTCGCAGCAGACGACGCGCTACGCCGAAATCCGCGAGGCCGCGTCCGAGGGCGGCGAGTTCTTCTTCGTCCGCACTCGCGGCGCGGCGAGCGCGGCGGTGGCGCCCGCCGCCGCGATCAAGCCGGAGTGACTGGCGGGCGCGCGCGTCGGCTTTTCTGAGCCCTGTTCCCTAAAACCGAGCGAGGCCGGTTATTTCGGCGCCTTGTCGGCGTTGATGATCGCCGCGACCATGCCGCCGCCGGCGGGGCCCGACTGGAGCGCCGCCACCGAGCAGAACACCGCGGTGTCGCCGGTGGCGAGCGCGGCGACCGCGCCGACCGCGCCCTTGGTGTGGTGGGTGTGGTGGATGTCGGAGTCGTTCAACGACACCAGGCGCCGGCCGCGCAGCCGCCCGGTCTGGTCGGTCTCGCACTTGATGAAGCAGTTGACCAGCGCGTCGCCCATGTCGGACGCGCGCGGCCGGTCGGGGAGCTTCAAGCCGGCGCTCCGGATCGCCTCGAAGATGCCGTCGATGTCGAGCCCGTCCTTCATCACCGAATGGCCGATCCGGAACGAGCCGCCGATGCCCTTCCGATTGCCGACGACGACGATCTGGGCCTCGTCCTGCTCGACGCCCGAGGAGCACGACGCGACCGAGGAATAGACCGCGAGATCCTTGGCGATCTGGTCCTCGCGCGGCATCGGGATTTCGCTGACGGCGACGCCGATGCCGAGCGCGGCGGTCGCGTTCGACACCGCCATCGACTCCATGGTGTCGGTGAGCGCCACGGTCTTGCCGCGGCGCTTGGCATCGGCGATCCGCTGCGAGGTGAGGAGCGGCGTCTTGGTCTGCACGAAGTGGACGTCCTTGGGGTTGGCGATGCCGGCGTCGGCCATCGCCTGGCGGACGCCGGCGGCGATCTTCTCGACCATGCCCAAGCGGCCGATCTCCTCTGGCAAAATCTTGGCCGAGATCGCGCTGCCGACGGTCAAGCGGAGGTCGTCCTTCGACTTGGCGGTCGCCGCGGTCTCCGGGACCTTCACGAACACGTTGAAATGCGGGCAGATGAAGCCGTCGCAGCCGCCCGAGAGCGCGACCGGCACGGCCAGCGCCCCGGCGCGGTCGCGGCTGCCCTTGTCGCGGAAATAGTCGCGCAGCACGCGATCGATCAGCACGCGCGAGTAGTCGTTGACGCCGCCGTTGCCCTCGGTCTTCGCCACCACAGCGACGATCGCGTCGGCGTCGACGCCGAGCGCGGCCAAGCCGGCGTCGATGCCGCTGGTGTCCTGGACGTGTTCCATCGGCGTTTTGAAGACGGCGTACGGCATCGGTGAGGGCTCCCGGTAAGGCGTGCGGCACGGCGGCGGCACGGCGGTGTT
>Ga0194132_10005319_pt1 | contig 21012 bp, 21 predicted proteins | sample TA2KigOf80mmetaG_FD_148612 | JGI IMG/M metagenome (GOLD analysis project Ga0194132, IMG submission 148612) | Freshwater microbial communities from Lake Tanganyika, Tanzania - TA2015054 Kigoma Offshore 80m | ecosystem: Environmental > Aquatic > Freshwater > Lake | place: Tanzania: Lake... | reverse complement strand
TTATTTTTCGAGTACGGCGATGCGCTGGCCGATGTGGGGTGAGCCAAAGGCATGCACCAGGCGCGGCACCGCGGCATGTGTCCACGCTTCTTGTTCGGGATAAAGCGTTGCCACTTGCGCCATGCCCGCGACGCGCGCTTCGAGCGACGTGAATTCGTAGATCACGCCGTGTTTGTTCCACCCGACGGTGGACACCAGTTTGCGCATGCCTACACAACCGGGCAATTTGGATAGCGCGCTCATGCGCCAATCGGCATACCACGCCAACAACTCCTGTTCGATTTCCGGCGTGGGGCCGTTAAAGCTCCCCAGTTGAATGCACGGCGCGGGCAGCCGCAAGCCTTCACGGCTGCCGCAGGCGGGGCCGGGCACGCGCGCTTCTTCGGTCATGATTGCGCTACGCACCGCTGCACGCCGGGCGAGCATGGCCTTGTCCTGGTCGGAATACTGCGCGCTCCAGCGATCGGTTTTGCCCTGCGTGTATGAGGCCGCATCGCGCGAGAACGCATGCGTATCCTCCGCGCCGAACAGCAAAATGTAATCGTTGCCCTTGCCCACCGCGTCGCCAGTTTCGTTGATGTGATGGGGCTTGGGCTTTTTTTGCACCTCGTAATGCGCGGCCCACAACACGCCGCGATTACTCAAAATTTTAGGCATGAAGGTTTGGTGCAGCCAGTTCAAATAGCCCGCGTCGCCGCCCGGCAAGTCATACCAATGCGCCCAAATCGCTCGATCCATGTGTGCCTCCTTTGCGTGATGCGCCGATACTAGCACCGGCAAAAAACGCGCCGCAACCTCAGGCCGTATAATCCACATCATGCACCCGAAAGACGCGCCGCTGCGTACCCTCGATACGCTCACGTTCGACAACCGTTACGCGCGGCTGCCGCCGGCGTTTTATCGCAAGCTGCAACCGACACCGCTGGCGCAACCGTATCTGGTCAGCGTGAGTGATGACGCCGCGGCGCTGCTCGATCTGGACCCCGCGGAAATTCGCGGCGAGCGTTGCCTGAACCTGCTCGCCGGCAATTACCTGCCGCCCGGCGCGGATCCGCTGGCGATGAATTACGCCGGCCACCAGTTCGGCACCCTGGTGCCGCAGTTGGGCGATGGCCGCGCGCTGTTGCTGGGCGAAATCATCAACGCGCGGCGCGAGCGCTGGACGCTGCAGCTCAAAGGCGCGGGCGAAACGCCGTTTTCGCGCACCGCCGACGGCCGCGCGGTGCTGCGCTCGACCATTCGCGAATACCTGTGCTCGGAAGCAATGCACGCGCTCGGCATCCCCACCACGCGCGCGCTGGGCATCGCCGGCGCGGACGAGCCGGTGTATCGCGAAACACCCGAGACCGCGGCGGTGCTACTGCGGCTTGCGCCCACAAACGTGCGCTTTGGCTCGTTCGAGGTGTTTTACTACCGGCGCGAACTCGATTACGTGAAGCAACTCGCCGATCATGTGATCGAGGAATATTTTCCGCAATGCACCGACGCGTCCGGCGCACCCGGCGCTTACGAACAATTACTGATCGAAGTCATTGAGCGCACCGCGCGGCTGATGGCGCAATGGCAAGCGGTGGGCTTTTGCCACGGCGTAATGAACACCGACAACATGTCGATCCTCGGCCTAACCCTCGATTACGGCCCCTACGGCTTCATGGAGGGCTTTAACCCCGGCCATATTTGCAATCACTCCGACACGCAAGGCCGTTATGCGTATCAAAACCAGCCGTACATCGGCCTGTGGAATTGTTCGCGCCTCGCGCAAGCGTTAACGCCGTTGATCCCCGCCGAATCATGCAACGCGGCGCTGGCACGCTACGAAGGCGCGTATCTCGAACACTACGCCGCGCTGATGCGCGCCAAACTCGGCCTGACCACGGTGATGCAAGGCGATGACGGCTTGATTAACGATCTGCTGACGCTGCTCGCCGAACATCAAACCGATTACACGATATTCTTCCGCGCGCTGGGTGAAATCGGCGACATCGATCGCGCTCGCGACGAAATCATCAACCGCGCCGCGTTCGATGCGTGGGCCGCGCGTTACCGCGAACGCCTCGCCGCGGAAAACAGCAACGATACCGAACGCCGCGCGCGCATGCACGCCGTCAACCCCAAATACGTGTTGCGCAATCACCTGGCGCAAATCGCCATCGAAAAAGCCACGCAAAAAGATTTTTCCGAAGTCGACAGGTTGCTTGCGCTGCTGCGCCGGCCGTTCGATGAGCAACCCGACAACGAGGCGTACGCCTCGCCGCCGCCCGATTGGGCCAAAAACATCGAAGTGAGCTGTTCTTCGTAGCCTTATGCAAGCACACAAGGTTCAGTGTTTAAGCCCCGCCGGCTTTCACGACATGCGCTACGTCGAATGGGGCTCGCGCGACAATCCGCGCGTGGTGATTTGCGTGCACGGCTTGTCGCGCAACGGCCGCGATTTCGATGCGCTGGCGCAAACGCTGCAACGTGATTTTCGCGTGGTCTGCCCCGATATCGCCGGCCGCGGCAAAAGCGATTGGCTCACCGACAAGGCGGACTACGGCACCGCGCAATATGCCGCGGATATCACCACGCTGATCGCCCGGCTTGACGCCACGCACCCGTGCGAAATTTTTTGGGTGGGCACCTCGATGGGCGGCATCGTCGGCATGATGTTGGCGGCACTGCCCAATACGCCGATACGGCGATTGGTGTTAAACGACGTGGGCGGCGTGGTGCCCAAGGCGGCGATCGGGCGCATCGTCATGTATCTGGGCAAGGACCCGCGCTTTAACACCTTCAAGGAACTGGAGGAACTGGTTCGGTTCATTTCCGCGCCGTTCGGCCCGCTCACCGATGCGCAGTGGGAACACTTGACCCGCCACAACAGCAAACAATATCCGGACGGCACTTGGGGCTTTAACTACGACCCGGGCATTGCCGAGCCGTTTAAAAATGTCGCGCTGGCCGATGTGCCGTTGTGGCAGTACTATGATGCAATTATCTGCCCCACGCTGCTGTTGCGCGGGATGGATTCCGATTTGCTGCTCAAAGACACCGCGCTCGACATGACCCAGCGCGGCCCGCGTGCGCGCCTGGTGCAATTCGCCGGCGTCGGCCACGCACCGATGTTGATGAGCGAGGATCAAATACAAGTGGTGCGAGACTTTTTGCTGGCGCAGTAATCACAACCTTTCAGGGGAAACCATGATCACCGTCTACGGCATAAAAAACTGAAGTACCATGAAAAAAGCCTTCGCGTGGCTCGAAGGCAAAGGTATCGAATACACGTTTCACGATTACAAAAAACTCGGCGCACCCGCCGACAACGTGAAAGCGTGGGTAAAACAAGCGGGTTGGGACAAAGTGCTCAACACCAGGGGCAAAACCTTTCGCGATTTGCCCGCCGCGCGCCAGCAAGGGCTAAACGACGCCAAAGCCGCCGCGCTGATGGTGGAGTTTCCCAGCGCCATCAAGCGCCCGGTCATCGAAACCGGCAAGGGCCTCGTGTTGGGCTTCGATGCCGGCGAATACCAGGCAAAACTCGGTTGAGAATTTTTTGCGTTTTGTGGTTTTGATCCACAATCGCCACCACATCATGGGGTTAAAGCTGCAGCGCCAGCAGTCGAACGTGTAAAATTACCGTTTACTTTCAAAGCGTTGGTTATTAGACTTCGCGCATGAAATCAAAAGCCGCCATAGTTTTTGCATTTTGTCTCGCGGTGAGGGCCATGCCCGCGCAAGCCGAAGACCCTGTTTCGAGAAGCGACATTCGCGCCCGCGTCAGCAATGTCGTCTCGCAAACCCATGATTTGGTGTTTAGCGCCCTCAGTTTCATGGGCATCCCCTATCGCTGGGGCGGCAGCACGCCGGAAAGCGGTTTTGATTGCAGCGGTTTTGTGCAATACGTATTCCGCCAAGTCACCGGCTTGACACTGCCGCGCTCCTCGTTCGACCAAATCCGCCAGGGTATCGCGGTCGCCCGCGACAGCCTGCAGCCGGGTGATCTGGTGTTCTTCAACACCATGCGCGCCACCGCATCGCATGTGGGCATTTATATTGGCGAAAACCGCTTTATCCACGCGCCGCGCAGCGGCAAAACCGTGGAGATCGCTGATATGACCAACGTCTATTGGCAAGCGCGCTTTGACGGCGCGCGGCGCTTGCCGCTGTAGGCCCACGCTGCGCGGTTTTCCCTGATGTTGCCGCAGGTTATCCTGCATTTCCCTTTGACTTAGCCACGACGCCGCCACTACGCTGGATCACTGTCAGCGTAACTGCTAATGCGCGCGCTAGCCGCGCCAACGCCGCCTCGGTGCCAGCCACGGGCAGCGCCGGCACATGCACAAACCCCGCGTGCCGGATGTGCCTACCCGCGCGCCGCGCCGCGGCACCATGCATCAGCCGGTAGAACACCTGGTTGCATACAAACGTGCCAGCGCTCATCGACATCTGCGCGTGCAGCCCGGCGCGGTTTAGCGCGTCGACGATTGTTATCACCGGCAGCGTCGAAAAATAAGCCGCCGGCCCGCGCGCGACGATGGGTTGGTCTTGCGGCTGTTGCCCGTCATTGTCAGCCATGCACGCGTGCTGAAGGTTCACCGCCACGCGCTCGATACCGATCGCGTCACGCTGCGCCGCCAGTCCCACGCATACCACGATGTCGGGCCGCTCGCGCGCGATCAGCCCCTCGAGCTGGCGCGGCGCGCGCGCGAACGAGGTAGGCAGCCGCGCGGTGACGATGCCCAGCGTGCCGATGCGCGCGGGCAGCCGCCGCACGGCTTCATACGACGGATTAATCACATCCCCGCCGAACGCATCAAACCCCGTGACCAGCGCCTTGGCTTTCATAATAATATAAATTAAATCAAACACTTACGTAATTTCTTCAGCGCCACGCAAGGCGCTGCCGCCATCGATCAACACGGCGCGCCACAACGCCTCGATGTATTTTTTGCGATCCAGGCCGAGCTTGGCGCCGAATACGATCTTGGCGGTTTCCAGCCCGAGCTTGCGATAACTCTCCCACTGTGCCTCGTCGTAGAACTGATCGGCCGTAGGCTCCTGCGGAAACGCTTCATGCAGCGCTTGGTATTGATCGAGGTCGGCGCACAGCCCGCGCGCCAGGCGCGGCTTGATCACCACCACGCGCGCGTCGGGTTTGCGCGCGCTATACGCGACATCGTTTTGATAAACGTTGAGCAACAACGCGCATTTTTGCGCAGCGTGGGCGTCCGTGCAGTGTGCCTGAAATTGCCGCGGCGTGCCGAACACCTGGCCCAGCAGCGCATCCTCCGCGACGGCGGTGTCGACCTCGATCTCGGTGCCGAAATCGATACGCGCCAGGCGTATCACGTTTGCGATGTCGGCGAACTGATATTGCGGATCGCAGCCGCAATCGCACACCACCGCGAGCTTCACACTGCGTTCGGGGCGCAGCAATTCGTAGAGCGCCGTGTTGTCGAAGTGCCCGCCGTCGGACAAGTAATGCAGCGGCCGCCGCGTGCCGTAGAAGCGGCCGAAGATTTCGTCGAGCAAATAGGTTTGGGTTTTAAACAGCCGTCGCAAACGCCGGCTCGCGCCCGATTGCGGCTCGCTCAACACGCCCGATTCCCACCAGCGCCCGAGGCGCAAATTCGCCAGCCCGTTGAGCAGCGCGCGCCCCACGCTGCTGTCGCGCCCCATGCCGGTGGCAATCGCCGCGCCCGATACGCCGATCCATTCGCCGATGGTGAGGTTGGCGCTCATCGCGTGCACCCGCGCCGGGTCCGGCATCGGATGATGCCGTCCATCGAGCACCAAGCCGTCGTGTACGATCGCCAAGGGTCTGCCTTTGCGGTCGCGCTGCACCAGTTGCTCGGCCGGATCACTGTTTTGATTCATGCAGACGTTGATGATATGCATCGGCGCCAGCCGGTTGGCGTAGTAGTCATCCGGCTTCATGTGGTCGCCCGGCGCGGGCTGCGCCACGCTGCGCCAGCGCCTGTTGTGTTCGCCCGCGCTAAAGCGCAGGCCGTTGCTCGCGCCGAGATAAGCGCGCGTCAACCGCGCGCTGTATAGCCCTTGCAGCGTCGATAAATTCAAAAAACCGGGGAAATGCCCGATGATCAGCGCAAGGCCCATCACCAGCAAAAAGCACACGCCCAGCACTTGCGCCACCTGCAAATACCCGGCCGCATCATCCAAAAGCACCAGCGACGGCCCAGCACCGCGCCATTGCACCCAGATCACCACCAGCGCCCAGAACATCGCCACCAGGAACAGCAACGTGACGCCGGCGATATTCACCACCGTAACAAATGGCAGTTTCTTAAGCCAGCCCGCGCGCTCTTTTTCCTCGTACGCGGCGGCGAGCCTGCGCACCAGCCATACCATCGCGCCCACCAAGCCGGCTGGCCCCAGCGTGGCGGAGAGACTGCCGATATGCGCATACAAAGTCTGCGCCGCGGTGTGCACTGTCGCCAACAGCGCCAGCGCGGCGGCGAACATAAACCCGGCGGCGAGGCTGCGCGTCAACATCACGCGCTGCGCACTGATCGTGGGCGAAGCCAGCGCGTCGGTGATGGCACAGGTGATGGCGTGCCAGACCACGCCGGCCACGGTGATGAAGCCCATCGCCGCCAGCGCCTGTGCCACCGGTTTCCAGTTTGCGCCCAGCTCGCGCTGGCCGAACCAGGCAAACGCCATTAACACAAAACCCGCCGCCGCCGCCAGCACCGCGGCCTTGGAAAAACGTTCCGGCGGCGAGGATAAATCCTTGCCCAGCGGCGGATGCGTCAGCCAAAACGCCAGCCCGCACGGCAGCAGCCACAGCGCGAACGCCGGTAGCATCAACCACCACGCCGGGCTCCACCAGATCTGGCTTTTGCCGTCGGCCAGCGCGCGCAACAAATCGTACTCGTAGCCGCGCATGGCCTTCACCCACGCCACCGAATCGAACTGCATCGCGAACACATGCGCGAACGCCAGCAAAAAATACAACGCGAGCAACATCGTGCCCAACACATAATGCATGGCGCACCAGTTACGCACGGCGAGCGCCGCGGCATACACCATATCGCCGCTGCCGGTGGGCGCGAGATAGCGCCCGTTCTCGCGCAACCACGCAAGCGGCGCCACGCCCGGGCGCGCCGCGTCGAAATTAACCGCGCCGCGCAGCCGGCCCGGCGGATCCTCCTCGAACACGCGGTACGCTTGTTCGGCGGTGGCTTTGTGGTCCAGGTCAGCGCTGTGGTTTAAGCGCTTGGCGCCAAACAAGCTCACGAAAAAACTGCCGACAAAGCCGCCACCGCTCACTGTCGACAAATAATCGAATTGCTTAAGCAGGCTTTTTTGCGCGGGTTGATGATTGGCAGGCTGCGACGGCGCTTCGGCTTGCGTCAAGCCTTGCAGCACGCCCAGGCAAAAGGTCGCACTGCGTATGCCGCCGCCGGAAAACGCCAGCGCCCACGCCTCGTCCTCACGCCCCGGCGCACGCACGATACCCATGGCGGCGCGGCGCTCGCGCGCGCTGATGTTCGGCTGCAATGGATTCGGTCAAGGCGGCATCGGTCACGGCGGCATGGCCCACGGCGGATGGTTTCAGCTGCTGCGTGCTTGAGGACTTCAACGACATGCCAGCTCCCTTGCGTATGGTCTTGTTATGCGCCGCGGCTGGCCCATCCGATCGCATGGCCCAACAGCGTCAACGCATTGTGTACCGGGCTGCGGGTTCCAGCAATACAGCGTTCGATCTAGAAGCGCTTCGGCGCGCCTTCGATGTGACTTCGAGCGTGAAAAAATTATTCAATAAAATTAAATACTTATGATTTTATCGCGTTAAAGCAAGCGCATTGGTTTCGCTCGCTACTCGGTCTTCGCCCCCGAGGCCTTGATCAGCTTGCCCCACTTGGCGATTTCGCTTTCGACGTAAGCGCTTAACTCGCGCGGCGACATCGGCATCGCATCCGCGCCGATACTTCGCATGCGATCTGTCACGTCGGCCAACTTGAGGATGGCGTTCACCTCGGTGTTGAGTTTGTCGATCACCGCCCCTGGCGTGCGCGCCGGCGCGAACAGCGCGAACCACGAGGTGGCTTCATAGCCCGGCAGCGCGGCTTGCGCCATCGTCGGCAGTTCAGGCGCCCCCGCCGAGCGTCCGGCGCTGGTTACCGCCAGCGCGCGCAGTTTGCCCGCGCGCACGTGCGGCATGGTAGAGGCCATGTTGCCGAACATCAGTTGCGACTGGCCCGCCAGCAAATCGGTCAGCGCGGGCGTGGCGCCCTTGTACGGCACGTGCACCATGCTGGTTGCGCTCATCACCGTAAACAACACCGCCGCCAGATGCGTGGCGCTGCCGCTGCCGGCCGAACCGTAAATCAATTTGCCGGGCCGCGCTTTCGCGTATTCGATAAATTCCTTCACCGATTGCGAAGGCACCGACGGATGCACCACCAGCACGTTGGGTATCACCCCCACCATCGCCACCGAGGCAAAATCGCGCAAGGTGTCGTACGGCATTTTGGCGAACAAACTGGGGTTGGTGACGTGGGTGGTAAAACTGAGCAACAGCGTATGCCCGTCGGCGCCCGCGCGCGCCACGATTTCGCTGCCGATCATGCCGCTCGCCCCCGCACGATTGTCGATGATCACCTGCTGGCGCCACGCTTCGGTGAGCTTATGCGCGATCAGCCGCCCCAGGATATCCGTGCCCCCGCCGGGCGGCGCCGGCACCACCAGACGCAGCGCGCGCGCCGGATAAGGTTGTGCCATGTTTTGCGCCATCGCCGCGCTGCTAATCGGCGCCGCAAGCGCGATAACCATACATTCAATACTACGCTTCATCGTTTTCTCCGCGGTTGGCCTATTCTAACCGCGATACAATGGCGTTTTAACCGTCACGCGGATCGCACCATGTCCATGCTGTTAATCGACCAGGAAACCAAAGACGCGCTGCAAACGCTCTACGGCGAAACCATCGAAGCGATGGAGCTCGCCAAAAAAAGCCCCGACCTCGATGACCTCGCCGCGGTGTTCGCCGTGGCGTTTTTGAAAATCGGCCACGCCATCGGTTTCGTCGAACAAAAGTACCCGGGCTTTGCCATGGATGTCGAGGCAAAACGCCAGCGTGTGCTCGCGGCACTGATGGAACAAGCCGCGGCGAAGCATTGATGCGGCGTGCGCGTGGTTCATAGCTGCCGGACGCCCCTGCACCCTTCACACCACCATGGCGATTTACCTCGATAACGCCGCCACCACCCCTGTGGATCCGCGCGTGGTAGCGGCGATGTTGCCCTACCTGCAGGCCGACTTCGGTAACCCAGCGAGCGGCACGCACGGCTTTGGCCTTACCGCGGCGCGCGCGGTAGAGCGCGCGCGCGTGCAAGTCGCAACGCTAGTGAACGCCACGCCCGGCGAAATCGCATGGACCTCGGGCGCCACCGAGTCGAACAATCTCGCGATCAAGGGCGCCGCGAGCGCCCACGCCCAACGCGGCAAACACCTCGTCACCGTCGCCACCGAACACAAAGCCGTGCTCGACACCATGCACTGGCTGGGAACGCAAGGCTACTCGGTGACGTTTCTTGCGCCGGAAACCAACGGTCTGGTGTCACCCGAAACATTCGCCGCCGCATTGCGCGACGACACCGTGCTCGCCTCGGTAATGCTGGTCAACAATGAGATCGGCGTGATTCAAGACATCGCCACCTTGGGCAAACTGTGCCGCGAGCGCGGCGTGTTGTTTCACGTCGATGCGGCGCAGGCCACCGGCAAAGTCGCCATCGATCTCGCCACGCTGCCGGTGGATTTGATGTCGCTCACCGCGCACAAAACCTACGGCCCCAAGGGCATCGGCGCGTTATACGTGCGCAGCGGCGTGAAAGTCGATTGCCAAATGCATGGCGGTGGCCACGAGCGCGGCTTGCGTTCGGGCACTTTGCCCACGCATCAAATCGTCGGCCTCGGTGAATGTTTTGCGCTTGCGCAAGCGGCAATGGCCGCCGAAGTGCCGCGCATCCGCGCCCAGCGCGACCGCCTGTGGGCAGCACTGCGCGAAATCGAAGGCGTGCGTTTAAACGGCGACTTTAACCAGCGTATCGCCCATAACCTCAACCTCACCCTCGCCGGCTGCGAGCTGCCGCTTGCCGAATTGACCGAAGTGGCGGTTTCCTCGGCCTCGGCTTGCATCGCCGGTCAGGCCTCGCATGTGATCGCGACGCTGGGCAATAATGCCGAAGGCACGGTATTACGCATCACCGTCGGGCGTTTTAACAGCGACGCGGACATCGATTTTGCGGCACAATATCTGCGCAGCCAAATCTTGCGCCATTGCACGCGCAAGGCGGCTTGACCCACGAACCGTCGAACCATTGAATTGATTTCGGAGCATGCCATGTTAGCCACCGCCGAAAAACCCGCCACCGATACCATCCACGCCAAGTTCAACTACGTCGTCGATAACGGCCGGCCCGCCATCCGCTACATCGACTGGCCGGAGATGGCGCACAATGCCGTGCCGCCGCAATACCAACAGCACGACATGCCGGTGCGCAACGGGCGCTTGGTGCGTGATACGTTTAACCTCGACACCCACGGCTTTGTGTTCATCGACCACAACACGCAAGTGAAGGACTTCACCAATGAAGCCGAACGCAAGCGCGTCTACGATGCCGAAGTGCAGGCGCTGATCAAAAAACATTCCGGCGCAGCCGAAGTGCTGGTGTTCGACCACACGCTGCGCGTGAGCGACGAAAACCTGCAAAAACAAATGGATGCTCGCCCCACGGTCAAAGGCGTGCACAACGATTACACCGAGGCGTCCGCGCCGGTGCGGCTGCGCGAAATCGGGGGTGACGCCGAGGCCGAGCGCCGCTTTAAAAAACGCTGGGCGATCATCCAGGTGTGGCGCCCGATCCGCGGCAACGTACTGTGCGATCCGCTGGGCATATGCGATGGCCGCAGCATTCCGCAAAAAGGGTTTATCAAAGTCGAGCGCCGCTATAAATACCGCACCGGCGAGGTCTATCACATCGCCCACAACCCGGCACACGTGTGGTTTTACTTCCCCGAAATGACGCGCAACGAAGCGCTGATTTTCAAAGTGTTCGATTCGGACGCGAACCAACCTTCGCGCTTCACCGCGCACAGCGCGTTCGACAATCCGAACACGCCGCCCAACGCGCCGTCGCGCGAGAGTATCGAGACGCGGTGTTTTGCGTTCTTCGATTAAACGCGGGAGACGCGGCACTCGCCATGAGTGAGCCACATCGCATTACCGTCGACCGTGCAAAATGTGCCGGACGACCGCGTATACGCGGTATGCGCATACGCGTGAAAGATGTACTCGACATGCTGGCTTCCGGTGCGACTTCCAACGATATTTTGCGCGACTATCCTTATCTCGAACCGGGGGATATTACGGCTTCGCTTGAATACGCCTCGATTCAGGTTTGAGCGCTGCGCTTAACGCCCCTGCTCAGCCCGCGCCAACAACCCACGCACCAGATCCACGCCTTCCTTCGCCACCACCTCGGCCGACCGATTCCACTGCGCCGGGTTCGGCGCTTCGTAGCTCATGTAGCCCTGATAGCCCATCGCCATCAGGTTTTTGAAAATGTCGACGAACGGCGCAACACCCTTGCCCGGCGGCAGGCGATCGACCGGCGTGCGCGCGTCCGAGGGCGGGCCCGGCGGCGCGTCGCTGAATTGGAAGGTGATGATTTTGTCCAGCGGCACGTGTTTAAAACTCTCGGCGTTGCCGCCGCTGCAATGCAAGTGATAGGTGTCGATCAGCAAGCCGCAGTTTTTCATGTTCACGGCGTCGACGATTTCCATGCCGTCATCGACCGTGCGCACCAGCGGATGACGTGAATTAAATTCCAAGCCGATGTTCAACCCGAACTCGCCGGTGATTTCCGCCGCGGCTTTCAGATTGGCTTTCGCGCCCGCCATGCCGCCGGTGGTGTTTAGCCCCGGCGCCGCCATGATCACGTCGCAATCGAGCGCCTTGGCTTTTTCGCTGACGTAACGCAGCGAACCGAACAAGCGTTTGAGTTCGTCGCCTTCGGCAAACAACAAACCGCTTTCGGTGCCGATCACCGCGACCTTGATGTCGGCATCGCGCACCAGCTTCACCGTCGCGTCTTCGCTAAGACCCGCTTTACGAGCACGCTGAAAATCGACGAGCCGCAGTTCGACGCCGTTGTAGCCCGCTTCGCGCGCGATGCGCAGCGCGTCGGCGAGCGGCGTGGTGTCGAGTGTCCAGGTGTGCAGCGCGATGCGGTTATGCAAAATGTTCAATGCTAGTCCTCGTTATGTAAGTATTTGATTTAATTGGCTTTTTTAAATTCCGATCGATGGCACGGCAGCACTTGTCGAGCGGCACACAATACCAGACAACGCACCAGCACGCGCTCGCCACTGCACGCTTATCGTTTGGCCGCGCTCACCGGCACGCCATCCACGCCCCATTGATTGAGCGGCACTTCATTGATCACCACCCACACCGGTTGCTGCAAAGGCCCCATCGCGTCCTTGATCGCTTTGGTTACATTGTCGATCAATTGTTGTTTGACCGCGTGACTGCGGCCCGGGCCGATGTAAACATGTGCTAACGGCATATTCGTCTCCGCTCACTCACGGCATTAAAGTGACTAAGTATCTCACACCCATCGAGCGTGAACTTTGAATTGCTACAATGAACTAAGTTTTATCTCACCGACCGGAGCCTCGCGATGAACCCACTGCAAGCCCGTATCCCCAACAAACGTTCGTATGCCTGGCTGCTGCTATTGTGTGCACTGTTATTGCCCGTCGTCGCCAGCGCGCAAGGCGGGGCCGAGGGCCTCAAGGTTAACGCGGCCGAACTCGACAAGGCGGCTTACGCGTTTGCCGACCGCTATACCACGCAGATGGTTGCCGCCACCGATGCCATTTTGAGGGACAACAAATCGCCCGAGCAACGCCGTCAGGCGCATCTGGTGAAGCTGGTCAGCGTGAGCGGCGTTTACGACATCGTGACCACCGCCGAACCATTCGCCAAGCTGATGGATCTGCTGATGGTGGTGACACTGCAAAGTTACCGCTGGATCGATGAAGACATGGCGGAAAAATCCTTCGGCACTCGCAGCGGGCCGCTGATTCAGGCGATGCGCAACCTGCGAGTGGATATCTGGAACGTCGCCGGCCGCGTGTTCCGTCCCGAACAATTGCAGCAGCTCGATGCGCTGATTCTCGACTGGCGCAAACGCAACCCGCATGTGGACATCCTTTCTTACCTTCGCTTTGACGAAGTCGCCGGGCAACGCGGCCCCAACGCGCTGGAGGAAATCAAGGCGACCGGCCTGTTCCCTGAAATCGCCGAGGCGACCAAGGTCGCCGACGATGCGCGGCTGCTCGCCGAGCGCGCGTTTTACCAAGCCAAACGCATGCCGTTTTTGATGACCTGGCAGATGCAGGCACTGCTCAACGAAGTGCTGGTGAAACCGGAGCTGACACAATCGCTCGTCACCGCGGAAACCATCGCCAAGTCCGTCGATCGCAGCTCGCGGCTGGCCGAACGCATTCCGGATCACGTCACCGGGGAGCGCGAAGCCATTGTCAAACTGCTGGAAGACCGCAACGGCCGGCTCGCCAAACTCTTCGGCGAAGTGCGCAGCACCACCGCGGCGGCTGATGTGCTGGCCGCGCGCGTGCACAAGGTTTCCGAATCGGGCGAGCGGCTGACGCTGAATCTGCGCGACACCGCGAATGGCTTCACCGAAACCTCCAACGCGGTGAACGCGCTGCTCGCCAAACACAGCGGCCCGCCCAAGACCGACGCCAAGCCGTTTGACATCGCCCCCTATGTAACGGCGAGCATCGAACTGAATCAAACCGTGGCGGGTCTTAACACGCTATTGAGCGCGGCCGATGCGCTGATGGTGAAAAAAGCCTGGGCCGAACCGGTGCGGCAAATGGAGGCAATGCTCGGCGCGCAGATCGACCGCGCGTTCTGGCGCGCACTGTTGTTGATCGTGGTGTTCTTCGCGCTGCTCGCCGCCTATCGTTTTGTCAGCTTGCGTTGGGCGAGACCCGCATGAAGCGCCTGTTACGCCACAGCCTCGCCGCACTCGCCGCCGCTTTGCTCGCGGCGTGCGCCGCGCCGCCGCAAAAGCCCGCAACCACGCCCGGCGGCGCCTACGCCGGCACCGCTGCTCACGCAGACGACGTCGCGGCAAGCGGCAAACTGCCCGCCTACCGCCGCGTCGCCCCCCTGCAGGGCGCGTTGACGCTGTCGGGCTCTTCGGCCGTCTCCACCTTCGCACGCGCCTGGGGCGCGGCGTTTCAACGCATTTATCCGAACGCCGCAGTCAATGTGGTGGCGAAAAGTTCCAGCTCCGCCATCGGCGACATGGCCGCCAACCCCGCCATCATCGGCATGACCTCGCGTGCGCTGAACGCGGCCGAACGCGAGCGCTTCGCCAAACAACACGGTGCGCCGCCGCTGGAGTTGCGCGTGGCCATCGACGCCGTGGCGATTTACGTGTTCAAGGATAATCCGCTCAAGTCGCTCACCCTGGCGCAGCTCGGACGCATCTACGCCGCCACGCCCAAAAACGGCGCGCCCATCGAGCGCTGGGGGCAAATCGGGCTGGATGGCGCGTGGGCCGAGCGCGAGATCGGCCTAGCGGGCTTTGACGCGGGACGCGGCGCCTACGAAATCATGCGCGACCTGGTGCTGCGCGGCGGTGATTTTCACAGCAACAAATCGATCGAGCCGGTGTCCACTTCGGTGGTGCAGGCCGTGGGCGTGGACCCCGGCGCCATCGGCTACGCCAGCGTCTACTTTCGCACCGCGCGCACCCGCGTGTTGCCGATACAAACCGCAAGCGGCGAACTGGCCGGCCCCACCGAAGCCGACAGCGCTAGCGGCACATACCCGCTGGCGCGTTATTTGTATTTGCACCTGGGCACACCCAAGGGCGGCGTCGAAAACATGGCGCGTGAGTTCCTGCGTTTCGTGTTATCCGAAGAAGGCCAAAACGTCGCGCGCGCCAGCGGTGCGTTTGCCATCGCCCCGGCGCTGGCGCACCAGCAGCGCGGCGCACTCGCGCAATAAAGTGTTTTTACGTAACCAATTGATTTTATTGATATTTTTATAACGCGTGAAGAGGCGATTGCGCCGCACCGCTGCACGCGCGCATCGTCCGTCGGCGCGGCAAATGCGCCGGTGATGTTGAAGCCGCGGCGCTACTCGCCCCACTCACCTCTGAGCCCGCGATGCACCACCGCCACGCCGAGTTTTACGCCTATGCGTGTTTCGTGGCACGCCGGTCACCGCATATCATAGGTAGACCGGTAGACGCAGCAACAGCGCCTGCGTCTGCACCTGTGTCTGCGTAATCCGACGCCAATCGACGCTCGCCAAGCGCGCCACTATCCGGGCCAAAGCCGACACGCAAGCGTTTCGCGAAACCAAGGTTTGATAAACTGGCGGCGACCGGCAACTGGCGGCGATCGGCCCAAGGCTCGCGCCGCACCGCTCCGCACCGGCACTTTGGAGGAGAAACCATGCGCTTTCGTGCAACCCCGCTGATCCTGCTGGCAACCACCGTTTACGCCTGCGCAACGGCCAACGCGCTGGCGCAGACCTATCCCACCGGCCCTGTCCGGTTCGTCGCGGCTTCCGCCGCGGGCGGCACCAGCGACATCGTGGCACGGCTGCTCGCGCAAAAACTCAGCGAGGATTTAAAGCAGCAGTTCCTGGTCGACAATCGCGCCGGCGCAAGCGGCATCATCGGCACCGGACTGGTGGCCAAGGCGCCGCCCGATGGCTACACCTTGCTGCTGATCCAGCCCTCGCTCACCATCAACCCCAGCATGTTCGCGAAGGTGCCCTACGATGCACGCCGCGACTTGGCACCCGTGAGCATCGTGGTGGACGTGCCGCAAATCATCAGCGTGCATCCCTCGCTGCCGGCGAAAAGCGTGCCGCAACTGATCGCGCTGGCGAAAAAGCAACCCGGGCAGATTACCATCGGCTCGCCCGGCATCGGCACGCACCCGCAACTCACCGCCGAGCTTTTTCAAATGCGCGCCGTTATCAAGTTTCAAAACGTCGTCTACAAGGGCATCACCCCGGCACTCACCGCGCTCGCCTCGGGCGAGGTGGCAGTGTTGCTCTCGGCGGTGCCTTCGGCGATGCCGTTCATCAAGGGCGGGCGCATCGTGCCGCTGGCCGTGACCAGCGCCCAGCGCATCGCGTTTTTGCCGGACGTGCCGACGCTGGCGCAAACTGCGCTGCCGGATTTCGAGAGCTCGCAATGGTTCGGCGTGCTGGCGCCGGGCGGCACGCCGCGCCCGATTATCGACACGCTGTACAAGGCCATCTCCCGCGCCACGCAAGATGCGCAAACGCGCGACAAGCTCACCGGCCTGGGCATGACCATAGTCGGCAGCACGCCGGAACAGTTCGAAAAAGTGATCCGCGAAGAGACCGACAACTGGGCGAAAGTGATCAAAGCCGCGGACATCAAGCCGCAATGAAGCGGCGTATAGCGCGCTCGGCCCTCGCCCACGCCTGCGTGCTCGGCTGCACCAGCGCCTTCGCCGCTGGCCCCGCGCCGGCACAAAATTATCCCGATCGCCCGGTGCGGTTGATCCTGGCCTCGGCGCCCGGCGGCGGCACCGATACCATGGGGCGCATTCTGGCCTCGGGTTTGAGCGAGGTGATGGGCCAACAGTTCGTGCCGGAGAACCGCGCCGGCGCGGGTGGACAAATCGCCATTACCATCGCCAGCAAATCACCCAGCGACGGCTACACACTGTTGTTCGCCGCCGGGCAGGCGCTGGTGATTCATCCGCACACCTACCCCAAACTGCCATACAACGTGTTTCGCGATCTGGCGCCGATCAGCATCATGGGGATGTCGGATTATTTTTTGGCGGTGCACCCCTCGCTGCCGGTGCGCTCGGTGCAAGACCTGATCGCGCTGGCGCGGTTAAAGCCCGGCGCGATTTCGTTCGGTTCTTCCGGGCACTCGAGCATCCCGCATCTTGCGGGCGAGTTGTTCAAGCAAATCGCCAAGGTGGACATGCTGCACGTGCCGTTCAAGGGCGGCGGACCGGCGGTGGTCGCCATATTGTCGGGGGAGATTTCGCTCATCTTCGGCAGCGGGCCCACGGTGATCCGCCATGGCCATGCCGGTAAGCTGCGCTTGGTGGCGGTCGCCGCGCAACAGCGCTCGAAACTGATGCCCGAGTTGCCCGCCTTTGGCGAGACCCTCAAAGGGCTCGAGGTCTCCGCCTGGTATTCGGTGCACGCGCCGGCCGGCGCCGCGCGCGAGATCGTGCTGCAGATTAATCAAGCCGTCACCAAAGCCGTCGCGCTGCCCAAGGTGCGCGCGGCGATGGCCGCCGAAGGCATCGAGCCGATGCTGCGCGACCCCGGCCAGGTGATCGACTTTCTCAAGGCGGAAACCGCCAAATGGGGCAAGGTGGTCAAAGCAGCCGGCATGGTGGCGAATTGAAGCAGACTTGCGCTGGGCCAATATCTTGCGGCTGCGCTTGACGAGCAGCCGGGCGCGCGGCTACGCTGCACGTTGACGTCACATCCCTGCAATCGATTTTACCCAGCGGGTAACCGCCTCGCCCAGAAGGAGACTTTCATGGATCAAACCGCAACCGACATCCGGCCCGCCACCCGCGCGAGCCCGGTGCGCATTAAAAAGCTCGGCCACATCGTGCTGGAGGTGAGCGACGTGGAGCGCTCGATCAAGTTCTATACCGAAGTGCTGAATTTCCGCGTGTCGGACCGCCAGGAAACCGGCGGCGCGTTTCTCACCGGCATTGGCGACCATCACACCATTGGTCTGTTTCCCTCGGCCGGTGCACAGGCCGAAAAACCCGCGCATGACGGCGCACGGCTGAATCATTTTGCGCTGCAAGTGGGCAGCATCGAGGAGCTGTTCGATATCCGCGCGTATCTGCAAGAGCGCGGCGTGCCGATCAACTTTCAAGGGCGGCGGCGGCTCGGCGGCCACACCAGCGTGGAGTTTGTCGACCCCGATGGTTTTCACGTCGAGTTGTTCTGCGACATGGATCAACTGGCGCCGGGGCAACGCTCGCGCCCGATGGGCGCCGGGCCGCGCATCGAATCGCTGGAAGCGGCGCGTGACAATCCCAAGCCGCCGACCTGGTAACGTGCGCTTCAAGGAGTATGAACGAGCCATGCCTACGCATTTCCTGATCGCCGCCACGCTCGGCCTGTTACTGGCCGCCGACGGCGCCTACGCGCAGCAGAAATATCCCACGAAGCCAATCCGTATGATCGTGCCGTTTGTGCCGGGCGGCCAAACCGACGTGGTGGCACGCGCCTTGTCACAACGCCTGGCCGAGGCGTTTGGGCAGGCGGTGGTGGTGGACAATCGACCGGGCGCCGGCGGCACCATCGGCGCCGAACTGGCGGTACGCGCGCCCGCCGACGGCTATACGCTATTGATGGTGTCGACCAGCTACGCCGGTAACGCCGCGCTCTACAAACTGCCGTACGATCCGCTGGATGCGGTCGCGCCCATCGTGCTCATCGGCGAAATCGCCAACATGGTGACGGTGAATCCGCACGGCCCGCTAAAGAGTGTCAAAGAGCTGATTGCCCACGCCAGGGCCAATCCCGGCAAGATCAATTTTGCCTCCGGCGGCATCGGCAGCGGCAATCACCTCGCCACCGAACAGTTCATGCAAATGACCGGCACCAGGATGACGCACGTGCCGTACAAGGGCTCCACTGCCGGCATCGGCGATTTGATCAGCGGCCAGATTCAGCTCATTTTCAGCGGCCTGACCGGCATGATCCCGCACCACAAAGGTAACCGTGTGCGCGGCATCGCGGTGACCGGCGCCAAGCGCTCCACCGCCGTGCCGGATTTGCCAACCGTGGGCGAAACCGTGGCCGGTTATGAATCCGTCAGTTGGTCGGCGCTGCTCGCCCCCAAAGGCGTCGCCAAGGGCATCATCGAAAAATGGAACAGCTAAGTTAACCGCATACTGATGACGCCCGACATGAAAGAGCTCATGTCCAGCAGCGGCCTGGATATCGTCGGCGGCACGCCGGCGCATTTTCGCGAGGTATTGAAGAGCGACATCGCAAAGTGGCAAAAAGTGGTGAGCGTCGCCAACATCAAAGTCGCAAACTGATCGCCGCGCGATTCGCGGCGCCGCCGCATTCGCGCCCGGCGTATCGGATCAAAAGGAACTTTCGTGGGTCTTACCGCAGTTGAAAAAGTGCTCGCCACCAAGAGCGAGAAACTTGGCGTGCGCGCAGGCGACGTGGTATTTCCCGCGCCCGACTACATCATGATTCACGACGGCGTGGTGATGGGCGCGAAGCGCGAGTTGGACGCGCTGGGCATTAACCGGCTTGCCGCGCCGGACAAGGTGATGATGGTGAGCGACCATGATGTCATCTACGGCAGTGCACGTGCCGCCGAGCGCGGCGCGTTTAACCGGCGGGCGGCCAAGGCGTGGGGCGTCAAAAACTTCTACGATGTCGGCCGCGGCGGCCATGGGCATATTTTCCCCATGGAATCGGGTTTGCTGTTGCCTGGCATGTTTTATTTCGACAACGACCGCCACGCCACCAACGCCGGTGCCATCGGTGCATTCGGCTTTCGCATGGGCGCGGAAATCAGCCGCGTGCTCGCCACCGGCACCAACTGGGTGCAAGTGCCCAAGACCATCAAGGTAACGCTCAAGGGCCGCTTGAAGCACGGCGTCTATGCACGCGATGTCGGTTTTCATTTGGCGATGTTGTTCAAGAAAAAGCACTTCGATGCCGATTTGGATTACCGCGTGCTGGAATACGCGGGAGACCTCGATCAATTTTCACTCGCGGCGCGCACCGCGCTGTGCTCCAGCCCCACCGAGATTCAAGCCTACGGCGTGTTTGTGCCGCCGTCGGAAGCGATCCTCGCGCACGCGCGCGCCAAGGCACAGCGGGTATTTACGCCGGTGTATGCCGATGCCGATGCGCACTATGAAGCGCAGTTCACGCTGGACATTTCCAGACTGGAGCCGCAAGTGTCGCTCCCCGGCGGCGTTCAAAACGCGGTGAATTTAAGCGTAGCTGCGGGCACGCCGATCGATCACGCGTTTGTCGGCTCCTGCGGCTCGGGCATGTGGGACGATCTCGTACAAGTCGCCACGGTGTTAAAAGGCCGCCGCATCGCCGATGGCGTGCGTTTGTTTATCGCGCCGGGCTCGGAGGTATCGACCAAACGTTTGCTCACCGAAGGCTTGATGCAAACCTTTGTCGACGCCGGCGCCGTCATGCTCCCCGCCGGCTGCGGGCCGTGCAACGACGCGGTGGTCGGGCCGATACACAACGGCGAAGTGTCGATCTCCACCGCCACCAACAATCCCTCGGGGCGCTTCGGCGCGCGCGAAGGCAAGTTGTATCTGGGCAGCCCCGCCACCGTCGCCGCCTCCGCGGTCACCGGCAAAATCACCGACCCGCGCGAATTCATGGTGATGGAGACGGCACTATGAGTACCACTGAAGACTTCGAGTGGGTGTTGAAGGGCCACTGTTACAAGCTCGGCCATGACGTGCCGCACGCCGGCGGCGTGGTGCCCAATCGCATTATCGTCGGCCGGCACTTCGACCCGCCGGACATCATCCCGCATTTGTTCGAGGAAACCGATCCGGGGTTTCACACGCGTTGCAAACCCGGCGACATCATCGTTGCCGGCCGCAACTTCGGCATGGGACCAAAGATGAACGGCTACATCGCGATGCAAGCGCTGGGCCTGGGCCTGGTATGCGAGTCGATGCCGTTTTTGGGCTACCGCGCGGCGGTGGGCTGCGGGATACGCGTGATGAGCGATTGCGTCAACGTGCTCGACATTTGTGATACCGGCGACGAACTCGAAATTGATTTTCGCAACGGTTTTTTTATCAATCACACGCGCGACATCCGCCGCGAGTATCCGCCCATGCCCGACGGGCTGCTGGAACTGGTGGCCTTGGGCGGCAATGCCGGCTGGCTCAAACAATGGTGGGCGCAACAAAACAATACCAGGT
>Ga0194132_10005318_pt1 | contig 21018 bp, 16 predicted proteins | sample TA2KigOf80mmetaG_FD_148612 | JGI IMG/M metagenome (GOLD analysis project Ga0194132, IMG submission 148612) | Freshwater microbial communities from Lake Tanganyika, Tanzania - TA2015054 Kigoma Offshore 80m | ecosystem: Environmental > Aquatic > Freshwater > Lake | place: Tanzania: Lake... | reverse complement strand
CCCGATTCTTCGTCCTGTCTCACTCTCGGCAAGCCCAAAAACCGACCGCCGCATCCGCCTTTTCGGTGCCACTCATTTTCCACGACCCGCACACTCACGCTTCGGGATCAAGAATCCTGAGTCTGGTATTCCTGGACTGCGCCGAAAGGCGGCACCGTGCTCCTGTCGGTGACGGCCACCAATTTCTTTCCGCTCGCGGATGTCTATACGGGAGCTTCCATCTCTGCACTGACGGTGGTGGCGGGACGAGACTTCGCGCTGGACACGACCAACCGTGTGATGACGCTTCACTTTGAGGCCGTCGCGAACCGCGAATATTCGGTCGCCGTCGATGGCTTCGCGGGGCAGGCCGGCCCGTTCGATCTTGCCCTGAAGTTTCCGCCGCCACCGCCGAACGACAATTTCGCAGACCGCGTGCCGCTGGCGGGCGCCTCCCTCACCGTGAAAAGCTCCAATCTCTACGCCACCAAGGAAAGCGGCGAACCGGACAAACATGCGGGTGTGGCCAGCTCGCGCTCGGTCTGGTTTTCATGGACTGCGCCCGTTTCCGGTCCGGTGGTCGTGACCCTGGCTGGCCGTGGCACCGAATTCATTCCCTGGCCCGCGGCCTACACGGGAAACTCGCTGACGAATCTCGTGATGGCTTCCGGAATGAGCGTCCGATTCGACACCAACACCCTGACGACTCGGCTGACTTTCAACGCGATGGCGTTGACCACCTACGCGCTGGCGATCGATGGCTTCAACAACCGGACCGGACCGATCAATCTCACGCTCGCGACGGCGAATCTGCCTCCCGCCGTTCAATCGTTGGTTGTGCCGGTCATCCTGGGAAGCGGAATGAAGCTGGCGATCAGCGGCGCCACCGGACAGAAGTTCGCGTTGCAGGCCAGCACCAACCTGATCGATTGGACAGAAATCTTTTCAGGGTTGTTTGCCACGAACAAAACCGAGGTGACCGACACCAATTCGTCGCGATTCGTGTATCGGTTCTACCGGGCGTGGCCTGTGCCCTGAAGTTACTCCTACTCCTAATCTTGATCCTAATCCTAATCTCACTCTCCGGCTCGGCAGATTAAGATTAAGATTAAGAGTAAGAGTAGGATTAGGAGTAAGAGGCGGTGGTGGCCTGGCTAATCTGCCGGCGAGCTACCCTCCCACTTCCGCTTTGGCTTCGGCGGCGAGCGGGGTGCTCAAATAGCGTTCCCCAGTCGAGCACGCGACCGTGACGATCATTTTCCCTTTGTTTTCAGGGCGTTTGGCCACCTGAATGGCAGCCCAGACGTTCGCGCCGGAGGAAATCCCCGCCAGGATGCCTTCTTCTTTGGCGAGCCGCCGGGCCATCGCGAACGCGTCATCGTTCGAGACCTGGATGCACTCGGTGATTTGCGAATTGCCTTTGGAATCCTTCAGGTGAAGGTTGCGCGGCACGAAGCCGGCGCCCGTGCCTTGAATCTTGTGCGGGCCTGGCTTGACCGGTTGTCCAGCGAGCGTCTGCGAAATCACCGGCGAATCCTTCGGTTCGACCGCGATGGCCTGGAACGAAGGTCTCTTGGGCTTGATGACTTCGTAACAGCCCGTAATCGTTCCGCCCGTGCCGACGGCGGCGACAAGAATATCCACCTTCCCGTCGGTATCTTCCCAAATCTCCACGGCGGTGGTCTTGGCATGGATCTCCGGGTTGGCCGGATTCTCGAATTGTTGTGGGATCCAGGAGTTGGGAGTTTCCTTCGCCAGTTGTTCCGCGCGGGCGATGGCGCCTTTCATGCCTTCGGTGCCGGGCGTCAAGACGAGTTTAGCGCCCAACATCCCGAGCAGCGTGCGGCGCTCCAACGACATCGTCTCCGGCATGGTCAGGATGAGTTTGTAACCCTTGGCCGCGGCGACGAACGCGAGCGCGATGCCGGTGTTGCCGCTGGTCGGCTCAATGAGAACCGTGTCCTTGTTGATGACGCCGCGGCGTTCCGCGTCCTCGATCATGGACATGCCAATCCGGTCTTTGACGCTGCCGAGCGGGTTGAAAAATTCGCACTTGAGGAGAATGGTGGCGGGCACTCCCGCCGTGACGCGGTTCAATCGAACCAATGGCGTGCGGCCGACAGTCTCGACGATGTCATTGTAGATGCGACCCATAGAGTTCCTTATCTGTTGCGCAAGCACGATGCGTTTGCGTGGCAGGGATAGTGGGGGAATGCTTTTCGGTGCCGCAAGACTTTTCTGCGCCATCCGATAGACGGTTGAATCAGACTAACTAACACCGGACCCATTGAGACCAAGGCGGTCCTGGAAAACGCGATTGGATCCCACGAAACACACCAAACACCGAAAGGAGTATCCCCGGTTCTTCGCTGTTTCCAGTGGAATCAGAATTGAGGCAGGCGAAGCTTACCGGCCACGAAATAGAGCATGGTGATGAGATGGGCAATGAATTGAATTATTGGATTGGAGTCAGAATATTGGATTGAGAATATTGCTTGGTGGCTTGGTGGATTGGTGGTGAAGGCATGTACCCCACTGCGGCGGTATCGGTGGAGTTCATATCGGGCCTACATCGGCTTGGAACGGGTGCCGGAATGGTTGGAATGCCAGAGTGTGCTGGAATGGGGCGGAGGAGCCAAACGGGACCTGGCGCTGTATTTGGGGCGGCGGTTGTGCGGGATGAAACTGGCGGAACTGGCCCAGGCGGTAGGTTTGCGAAATTACGGAGTGGTGGCGACGAACGCCATACGATACGAACGACGATTGGAACAAGACCGCGCGGAGAAAGCTCGAATGAAGCAGGTTCTTGGATTGTGGAATTGTGTTTTGGAGAAATTTGCCCGCCCGCTGGATTTTCGGCTTCTGACCAGCATCACCACCAACTGTGCCGTGCTGATGCTGGCGCCTCCGTTCACGGTCATGGCATGCGCCCACAGACTGCTGTCGGTGAACGCGGTCGAGCCATCCGGTCCGTCGAAATGGAGCAACAGAGAAACGAGTCCCTTATCTATCCGACCTCACTGACCCCGGTGCAGTATGTGGAGCAGAACCATCATAAACTATCTATGCGGTCTCTAACGCGCCGGGAGAGGCGGCGAAAAAGAAAAGAGCACTCGATTTAGTTTCTTCGCAAGAATTTGGCGTCTCGGCCCAAGTGTTGCAGGAACCACGGTCAAAGGTATGGCTCAGTGGCCGTGATCAATCCCTTCCTTCAATCTGCGCAATGACGAGGTCAACGCTCGGGCAAATCAGCGTGAGCCGGTGTCATTCCGTGGTTTCCTCCCGAGTGAAAACCGTTTAAGGTCCAGGGCCACGATGGACTTGGGCCAGGAAATCGAGACGCTGATCCGCGCGCGTTATCCGATCCTTTACCTCGTTTCGTCCGAGGAAACGCGCGTGCAGGATTTGCTGGCGGCCATCGCGCAGCGGCGCGAGAAGAAACTTTTTGAATGGAGTTGCAGCGCGGGCATTGTGCCTGCGGGCACTTCCATTCAAGTCGCCAAACATCGCACGGCCGCCACCAAGGACCCTCTGGCCGCCCTGGATCACGTGATCGACCTGGTGGAGCCGGCCATCTTTCTCTTCAAAGATTTCCACTCCTTCCTGAGGAAAGGGAACCCTGCGATCATTCGCAAACTCCGCGAGATCGCGCAGCACCTCAAGAACAGCCACAAAACCATCGTGCTCGTCTCGCCAGTGGTGGAAATTCCAGTCGAGTTGGAAAAGGAAATCACCCTGCTCAATTTCCCTCTTCCGGATCGCGACGACCTTCGCGCGTTGCTCGACCGGATTGTCGCCGAGGTGAAACCCCACGCCAGCGTCCGCGTCGATCTGGACGAACCCAGCCGCGAACGCCTGCTCTAGGCTGCGCTCGGCCTCACGCTGAACGAAGCGGAAAACGTGTTCGCCCGCATCCTCGTCCAGGAAGGGCGTCTCAGCGGAGAGCACGTCGCCGAAGTTTTGTCCGAGAAACAGCAGATCGTGCGCAAGAGCGGGTTGCTGGAATATTACGCGGCTGCGGAAACGTTCTCCGATGTCGGCGGGCTGGGGGTGTTGAAATCCTGGCTGCAAAAGCGAGCCCTGGCCTTCAGCGACGAGGCCAAAGCCTTCGGTTTGCCGGCGCCCAAAGGCATTTTTCTCCTGGGCGTGCAAGGTTGTGGGAAGAGCCTTTGCGCCAAAGCGGTCGCGTCGCTCTGGCAACTGCCGCTCCTGCGGTTCGACATGGGACGCATGTTAGGCAGTCTGGTGGGATCGTCGGAAGAAAACGTCCGGCGCGCGGTCGCCGTGGCGGAATCGGTCGCGCCTTCCATTCTGTGGGTCGATGAGATCGACAAAGCGTTGTCCGGTTTTCAGGGATCAGGAATCACCGACGCCGGGACGACGGCGCGCGTGTTTGGCACTTTTCTGACCTGGCTTTCGGAGAAGACGGCGCCGGTGTTCGTCGTGGCTACGGCGAACGACGTTTCCCAGCTCCCGCCCGAACTGGTGCGCAAAGGCCGCTTCGATGAATTGTTCTTCGTCGATCTGCCGTCCGGGCAGGAGCGGCAGGAGATTTTTGCGATTCATTTGCGGAAACGGAAGCGCGACTCGAAAGACTTCGACCTCGGCGCGTTGGCTGCCGCGAGCCAGAACCACAGCGGCGCGGAAATCGAACAGGCCGTGATCAGTGGGTTGTACGACGCATTTTCCGACCGCTGCGAACTGAGCACACAGCATCTCTTGCGGGCTCTCGAATGCGCCGTTCCGCTGGCTGCGACTTTGGACGAGCAGATCAGCGCCTTGCGCAGTTGGGCGGACGGCCGGGCCCGCAACGCGAGCGGGCTCCGGCGGAGCGTCTCCATCTGTGGCAGGGTAACCACGGATGGACACGGATAGACACGGATGTGAATGCGTTCCTATCCGTGTGAATCCGTGTGATCCGTGCCTAAATTTCAAATCTCTTTGGCTAGGATTAAGAGCAAGTTGCCTGATGACAGCCTTCGGCCTGCTTCCTTCGTAACCTTGCTCGGGCGGACTCGTCATAGGAAAGCGTTAACTGGTTTGCATTTTGCTTCGGGGAGTGTAAGAGAACAGTGACGTTCACTCGTCCAACGAGACTATGACTGACGCGACGCTCAAAGCCCAACTCCAACCCATCGCGGACTCGTATCGCCGCTTCCAACTCTGGCGCGGCCTGACCCTTTGCTGGGCCTGGGCTGCCGCGGCGTGCGGGCTCCTGTTGGTGCTGTACGCTGCGACGCGCTTGTGGTTTCCCGTCGCGACGCCTTTGCTTTTGGGGGCCACGCTCGTTGTGGCCGCCGTCGTGTGGGCGCGCTCCCGCCGGCTCGCGCCGGCTTACCGCTGGATGGCCCGGCAAATCGAACAACAGAATCCCCGGCTGAACACCGTCCTGCTGGCGGCGGTCGAGCAACAGCCGGATTCGGCCACGGGCGACTTCAATTACCTCCAGCAACGCGTCATTCTGGAGGCGCTGGAAGAGAACCAGAAGCAGCCCTGGCTCCAAAGACAACTGGAGCGGGCTTTCTTCGCGCAATGCACGCAATTCGCGACGCTCACCTTGTTCCTTGGCTTGCTCGCCACCATGCTGCTGGTCACGCCGAAAGGCTGGACCTTCGTGGTCAGCGGCAATGAAGTGGCCGTGACGCCCGGGGACACCAGCCTCGAGCGCGGCAGCAGTCTGGTGGTGTTAGTGCGGTTCAAGGGCAAAGTTCCCGCCGAAGCCGCGTTGGTCGTCGATTCCTCGGCCGACACGCAACGCCGAATTCCGCTGGCTAAGAATCTGGATGATCCCGTCTTTGGCGGCACCATTCCGGAGATCAAGTCGGACGCGGGTTACTACGTCGAGTTCGGTTCCGAACGGACGGCCCGGTTCAAGGTTTCGGTTTTTGATTATCCTGAGTTAAAGCGCTCCGACGCGAACCTGACGTATCCCGAATACACCGGGCTGACTGCCAAACGGATTGAAGACACGCGCCGGGTCAGCGCCGTGGAAGGCACGAAGGTCGATTTCACCTTTGAGATGAACAAGCCGGTGAAGTCCGCCACACTGGTCGCCCGCGACAAGACCACCCTCCCGCTCGTGCCGAACCCTGCGCGATCCCATCTTTATTCGATGAACATTACCCTGGAGGAGAACAAGACCTTCGAGCTCCGCCTGGTCGATGCCGAGGGCCGGACCAACAAAATGCCGGCCGACATCGTCATGGACGTTCTGCCGAACCGCACTCCGGAATTGAAGATTGCCTTCCCGCGCCAGGACATGCGGGTCTCGCCACTGGAAGAGTTGCGGTTTCAAGCCACGGCCTCGGATGACTTCGGCTTGAAGGGCTACGGCCTGGCTTACACGACGGCTGGCCAGGAAACGAAATTCGTCTCGCTGGGTCAAACCGCGAGCGGAAATGAAAAGAAGGAATTCGGCCACCTGGTGGCGCTGGAAGATCTCTCCGCCAAACCGGACGAACTCATCACTTATTACGTTTGGGCCGACGACCTTGGCGCCGACGGCCAGGTGCGGCGCACGGCGAGCGACATGTTTTTCGCCGAGGTCCGCCATTTCGAGGAGATCTTCCGCGAAGGCCAGCAACAGGCCGGCGGCGCTTCCCAGCAGCAACAGCAAGGTCAGCGCAGCCAATCCGAACGGCTGGCAGAACTGCAAAAACAGATCGTCAACGCGACCTGGAACCTCCAGCGCAAAGAGATCAAATCCAAGCCGTCGGCCGGCTACAAAAAGGACGCTGCCGTGGTGCAGCAATCCCAGAAGCAGGCCCTGGATCAAGCCAAGGAATTGCAGGCCAACTCCGAGAATCCCCAGGTCAAGCCGTTGGTCGATTCCGTCGTCAAGGAGATGGAGAAAGCCTTGAGCCACTTGACCGAAGCGGCCGATCAAAACAGCGTCAAACCGCTTCCGCCCGCCGTGGCGGCCGAGCAAGCGGCTTATCAAGCGCTGCTCAAACTTCAGGCCCGCGAGTTCCAGGTTTCGCGCGGTGGCCGGGGCGGCGGAGGAGGAGGAGGGGGCGGACGGATGCAGCAACAGTTGGATCAGTTGGACTTGAAGCAAACGGAAAACCGCTACGAAACGCAACGGCAAGCGAGCCTTCAAAACCAAACCCCCGAACAACGCGAACAGCTCCAGTTTTTGAACCGGCTGAAGGAACTCGCCCGCCGCCAGTCCGATCTGAATCGCCGGCTGCAAGAACTTCAGACCGCCTTGCAAGAGGCCAAGACCGAAGCCGAAAAGGAAGCCGTCCGGCGGCAGCTCAAACGGCTCCGCGAGGAAGAGCAAGAGATGCTCGATGACGTGGATGAGCTTCGCCAGCGCATGGACCGCGCGCAGAACCAGAGCCAGGTCGCGGAGGCGCGGCAGCAGTTGGATCAAACCCGCAACGACATTCGCAAGACCGCGCAGGAGTTGGAGAAGGAGGCGGTGTCCCAGGCGCTCGCCTCCGGCACTCGCGCCCAGCGCGACCTCCAACAGCTTCAGGACGATTTCCGCAAGAAGACCTCCAATCAGTTCGCGGAAGAGATGCGGCAAATGCGCACGGAAGCCCGCCAGCTTGCGCAACGCGAAGCCGATCTCGCCAAGAAGATGGAAGACATCGCCAGCGCGCGGCGCAAAACGTTGAGCGATACGACCGAGCGAAATCAAGTGGCGGAACAACTGGCGCAACAGAAGTCCGGCATGACCAATCTGCTCAACGATGTCCGCCGCGTCACGGAACAATCCGAGGCCGCCGAGCCGCTCCTTTCAAAGCAGCTTTATGATACGTATCGCCGGACCGACCAGGCCAAAGCAAACCAAGCTCTGGATATGGCCGGCGAGCTGTTGCGCCGCGGGTTTGTCCCGCAAGCGACGGAAGCTGAGAAACCTGCCGGAACAGTGGTCAATCAACTCAAACAAGGCGTCGAGCGCGCGGCGGAAAGCATCCTGGGCGACGAAGCCGAAGCGCTCCGGCTGGCCCGCAGCGAATTGGATGATTTGACCCGGCAAATTGAAGACGAGATGGCCCAGGCGAATCAGCAAGCCGGCCAAACGCCCGGAGAACCGGGACAGAACGCAAACCAGTCAGGTTCCCAGAACGGCCAGCGTGGAGAACGCCGGAACCAACCGGGGCAAGGCGGCCAGCAGGGTGAGCAAAACCAGGGTCAGCCCGGCGAGCGCAACAACCAGCTACAAGCCTCCGGTGAGAGCGGCAATCAGCAGGAGCAGCTAGCGCAGAACTCCTCACAGGGCCAGCGCGGTGGCCAACGCGGAGGCCAGGGTCAACGCGGCGAGCAAGGCCAGCAGGGCAATCGGGGCCAACGCGGCCAGGGTCAGCAAAATCAATCGGATTCCAGCCAGCAAGCGAGCGCAAACCAGGGGCAAAACGGCCAGAGCGGCCAGGCGGGACAGGGCAATCAAGGACAAGAAGGGCAGCAAGGCCAACAAGGGCAAGGCGGTCGCGGCAGAGGCGAAGGCCAGCGCGGGGCCGGGCAACGGCAAGCCTTGACTGCCGGAGAACCCACTCGGCAGGGCGGAACTCCAGGCCAGAGAGGCGGATCCCGAGCGGGCGGTGGGGGCGGCGGCGGCGGCGAACAGACCGATGAAGTGCTTCGCCAATTTGGCGGTTGGACGGGCCCGTTGACCGGCGCAGAATACACTCAGTGGTCGGATCGGCTGCGCAACGTCGAAGAAATGGTGGACATTCCCGAACTGCGCAATCAGCTCGCCCAGGTGCTCGACCGAGCGCGAGGCATTCGCGCCGATGTGAAACGTCAGAGCAAGGACCCGCAATGGGATCTGGTTAAAGCAGAAATTGTCACGCCCCTGGTGGAGGTTCGCCAGCGCATCAGCGAAGAGCTGGCGCGCCGCGAATCGAGCGATCCGCTCGTTCCGATCGATCGCGATCCGGTTCCGAAAAAATATTCAGATCTGGTCCGGCGTTATTATGAGACGCTTGGTAAGAGCGAGTAATGGAGATCGCCGCGATATTGTTCTCCGGACGTGAGTGGCTGCTGCCGGCGGCCGGCTTTGTCGTCGTCTCTTTGCTTTTTCTCTGGTGGAGTTACCGCCAGGCCACGGCGAATCGCAACGTTCGTTTCTTCTGCGTCCTTCTCAAGACCCTGGGCATCCTGGCGCTCGCGCTTTGCCTGCTGGAGCCGTTGTGGAGCGGAAAGCGCGCGCGGCCCGGCGCCAACATCTTTGTCGTCCTGGCCGACAACAGCCAGGGAATGCAAATCAAGGATCGCGGCGAGGCCCAGACGCGCGGCGAACAACTCCGCAAGCTGGTGACCGATGATCAGGCCGAATGGCAGTTCCGGCTGAACCAGGACTTCGACGTCCGCCACTACCTGTTCGATTCCCGTTTGCAGCCGAGCAAAGACTTTGGCGACCTGACGTTCGACGGACGTTCCACCTCGCTGGCCATGGCGCTGCGGACGTTGACGGAGCGATTTCGGGGGCGGCCCTTGGCGGGGATTCTTTTGCTCAGCGACGGCAACGCGACGGACGTCGGCTCCGGGCTGCCGGATCTTTCCGGCGTTCCGCCGGTTTATCCCGTGGTCATGGGCAAGGACAATCCGTCGCGCGACCTGTCCCTGCAAACCGTCACCGTCAATCAGACTTCGTTTGAGGACGCGCCGGTGACGATTCAAGGAACGCTGGCCTCGGCTGGCTACACGGGCACGAACGTCGTGGCGCAATTATTTGACGCGAGCGGCAAGAAGGTCGAAGAGCAGAGTGACAAAATCCGCGGCGAAGCCGAACCCACTGGGTTCCACTTCCAGATCAAACCGGAGAAGACCGGCATTTCGTTTTTCCAATTGCGCGTGTCCGCCCGCGACGAATTGAGTCAATTTGCTCATCCGGAAAATGCGGCGGAAGCCACGCTGGCGAACAACAGCCGCATGCTGGTGGTGGATCGCGGGTCTGGGCCGTATCGGATTCTTTACGTGAGCGGGCGGCCGAACTGGGAGTTCAAGTTCCTGAACCGCGCCCTGGCTGAAGATGCGCAAATCCAGCTCCTCGCGTTGATTCGGCTGGCCAAGCGCGAACCGAAGTTCGATTTTCGCGGGCGCACGGGCGAGTCGAGCAATCCGCTGTTCCGCGGCTTCGACAAAACCTCCGAGGAAACCGAGCGCTACGACCAGCCGGTCCTGGTCCGGTTTGGCGTTCGGGACGAAAGCGAACTGCGCGGCGGATTCCCCAAAACGCCCGACGACCTCTTCGGGTATCACGCGGTCATCCTGGACGACCTGGAGGCGGAGTTTTTCACCAGCCAGCAGATGAGCTTGCTCCAAAAATTCGTCTCCGAACGCGGCGGCGGCTTTCTGATGCTGGGTGGGCAAGAATCGTTTCATGAAGGCAAATTCGACCGCACGCCGATTGGAGACATGCTGCCGGTTTATCTGGACCGCGTCCCGGCGCAGCGCGTCGCCAGGCAATATCACCTGGACCTGACGCGCGAAGGCTGGCTTCAGCCATGGACCCGCTTGCGCAGCACGGAAACCGACGAACGCGCGCGCCTCCAGACCATGCCGCCGTTCGAAGTGCTCAACCTGGCCCGCGACGTCAAACCGGGCGCCAGTGTCATCGCGACCGTCGGAGACGATCGGGCCGGGCGATTTCCCGCCCTGGTTGTGCAACGCTTCGGACATGGCCGAGTCGCCGCCATGATGGTGGGCGATCTCTGGCGCTGGGGTTTCCGCAGCGAAAGCAATCAGCGCGATCTCGCCAAGAGTTGGCGGCAACTGACGCGGTGGCTCATTGCCGATGTCCCGGCGCCCATGCAACTCGAAGTCCGCCCGAACAACGACGCCAATCAGTCCGTGCAACTCCAGGTTCGCGTGCGCGACAAGAAATTCCAGCCGCTGGACAACGCGTCGGTCACGCTGGAAATCCGGTCCGCCGCCGCGCGTTTTGCGGCGTCCACTCGCAGGCCGGACGGCGAATCGTCCACGAATGACAACCGGGTCCGCATTCCGGCGGAGCCGGCCCTGACGGAAGCGGGTCTTTTCCAGGCGACCTACATCCCGCGCGAAACTGGCGCGTATCACGCCGTGGCCATCGTTCGCGATGATTCGGGCTTGGAAATTGGCCGCGCGGAAGCGGGTTGGACGGCTGATCCCGCCGCCGAAGAATTTCGCTCGCTCAAACCGAATCGCGCCTTGCTCGAAAAGATCGCGCAGCAAACCAAAGGCGAAGTGATATCTCCAGCGCGATTGAACGAGTTTGCTCAAAGCCTCCCGAATCGCGTCGTTCCCATCATGGAGAACTGGACGTTCCCGCTGTGGGACACCGCCGCTATGTTCCTGTTTGCCTTGACGTGTTTCATCGCCGAATGGGGCCTTAGGCGGTTGAAAGGTTTGGCATGAGCGCGCGTTCCCCCTCGCCCCGGCCCTCTCTCTCAGGGGTAGGGCAGACATCTTGTCTGCCGGTTAGCGGGGCGTCCTTGCCCTGTTGTTCGGGCGGCAGGATGCCGCCCGAACTGGCAGGCTGGAAGCCTGCCCTACATGCCTTGTTCGTGGCGATGTGGATCGCGTTCCTTGTCTCCAACGCCATCGTGGTCCGATCTGACTCGCCGGGTTCGCAAACAAATTCTCAACCCACGGTGATTCTGGTCGTGGGCGCGCCAGGAGAAGAAGAGTACGGCCAGCATTTCGCGCAATGGGCCAAGACTTGGGAACAGGTGTGCCAGGAAGCTCAGGCAAAAACCTTTGTTCTGGGCCTGGAGAAGAGCGAGACCACGGACCACGACCTGTTGAAGAAGATTCTCGAAGAAACTCCGAAGGAATCGCTCGCCGATTTATGGCTCGTGCTCCTGGGCCACGGGACCTTCGACGGGAAAGAAAGCAAATTCAACTTGCGCGGCCCGGACCTCTCCGCCGCTGAATGCGCCGAATGGCTGAAACCGTTCCAACGGCCGATCGTGGTGATCAACTGCGCCTCGTCCAGCGGTCCTTATCTGAATCAACTGGCCGGTCTGCTCCGCGTGGTCATCACGTCCACGCGGAGCGGTTTCGAGCAGAATTACTCGCGCTTTGGCGAGTTCATGGCCAAGGCCATCTCCGATCCGGAATCGGACCTGGACAAGGACGGCCAAACATCCGTTCTCGAAGCGTACCTCACCGCCTCAAAGGGCGTGGCCGATTTCTACAAGAGCGAAGGACGGCTCGCGACCGAACATGCGTTGCTCGACGACAACGGCGATGGCAAAGGCACGCCGGCGGACTGGTTCCGGGGGATTCGCGCCACGAAGAAGGCTGCAGAAGGCGCCTCGATCGATGGCTTGCGCGCCCATCAGATTCATCTCGTGCGTAGCAAACAAGAACGCGAACTGTCTCCGGAGGTGCGCGCCCAGCGCGACAAGATCGAATTGGAAATCGCCAGGCTGCGCGACCTCAAAGAAAAACTGTCCGAAGAAGATTACTACCGCCAGCTTGAGCCGTTGCTGATCAACTTGGCGCTGCTCTACGAAAAAGGGGCAGGCAAGGAGTCCGTTAAGGCGACACAACGTTAGCCGGGTGAAAAGGGTTAAATGAGTTGAATGAGTTAAATCAGTTGAATGGTGGAGGAATTCTTTGGGCCAATGGCCTGAGAGCTATGCCGTGAGATGCCACCCTTTAACCGATTTAACCATTTAACGAAGCATGAATGCACTTCGCCTTGGGCGTCTTTGGAGCTTGCTCGCCTCCGCGCTTCCTCTTGCCGCGGCCAGCATGAACGAAATGGATCATGGCGCCTTTGTTTCATGGACCATCCGTGGCGAGGGCCAGCCGGTCACGTACAAGGGCATCGCCGTCCGCCTGGGCGCAGTCGCGGCAATCTGCTTTGACTCGGAGTTGCTCCGTGTCTCTGCGGCGTGGTCGGGCGGTTTTCTCAAATGGTATCCGGAGCGCGACGGACTGGAGCGCAATCCAACGATTCAGGGACGGATTCACTTTCGAAACGCCGCCGCACCGGGTTGGTCCACGAGCGGGAGTTTCGCGGATCCGCGTTCTGAATCTCAAGGTCCGCTCCCGGAAAGCGCCGGGCGCTATCGAGGCTTGTTTGTGCACGGCGAATCCATCGTGCTCGCCTATACCGTTGGCGGCTGCGAGGTGCTTGAAAGTCCAGGTCTGGCTGAGATCGGCGCGGAGCGCTTCTTCGTTCGGGCCTTGAATCTGGGCAAGACGCCGGAGCGGTTGACGGTGCGGTTGCTGGCCGTGCCAGGCCGCGCGGCCCGTCTTCAAGGAAACCGGTCAGGCCTCGCGCAGGGAGTTCTCCAGGTCAAATCTGAGGAGGAGACACGGTTCATCGGCTTCAAGGGCCTGCCGCCGGGCGCGGAATGGAAAATCCTGGAGGGCCATCTTTGTCTCAGTCTCCCGCCATTGACGGAGCCTGCGCGCCTGCAAATCTTCCTCGGTGACGAGCCAGGCATCCAGGTCAGAGAAATGGAGACCCGGTTGCGCGCGCATCTCCAGCGCGAAGCTGAGCCCAAGGATTTGGCGGCGCTTTGCCGCGGCGGTCCGGCGCGCTGGGGCGAACTCATCGCCACGCAAGCCAGGCCGGGCCGCGAGGACTATGGCCTGGCCGTGGATACGCTGACGGTCCCTCGGCAGAATCCCTGGAAATCCTGGCTGCGGTTTGGCGGCCTGGATTTCCTCTCGCCGGATCGGGCTTTACTCGGTTCGGTCAGTGGCGACGTCTGGCTCGTGTCCGGATTGGAGAACGCTTCGGGCGAGTTGCGCTGGAAACGTTTTGCGACCGGACTTTACCAGCCGCTCGGCGTGAAGATCGTGAAAGGACAGATCTTCGTGCTGGGCCGCGACCAGGTGACGCGGCTGCACGATTTGAACGGAGACGATGAAGCCGACCACTACGAGAACTTCAACAACGAGGCCTTGGTGGGCGAGAATTTCCACAGCTTCATGCTCAACTTGGAAACGGATTCGCGCGGCAACTTCTATTTCGCTCAGGGCGCGCCGTGGCCGCCGGAAATCCAAACGCGACACCAAGGGCTCCTGTTCCAGCTTTCCCCGGACGGACGCAGCTTGCGACCGTTCGCCGACGGCCTGCGCGGTCCTAACGGCCTCGTCATTGGCCCGGATGACCGGATGATTTACACCGACAACGAAGGCCACTGGCTGCCGACCTGTTCCGTGCAATGGGTGCGGGAAGGCGGGTTCCACGGCATGAAACCCACCGCGCATTTGCACCCCGATATACCGCCCGATTTCGAGAAACCGATCTGCTGGATTCCGCACGACATCGACAATTCGCCGGGCAGTCCGGTCTGGATTCAAAGTCCGCGCTGGGGTCCATTGGATGGCCGGCTGCTCTTGACGTCTTATGGAAAGGCGAACCTCTCGATCCTTTCGGTGGAGAACGTGGGAGGCGTGTTGCAGGGCGGGACGGTCCGCCTGCCCATGAGGTTTGCTTCCGGGTTGATTCGCGCGCGGATGAATCCGCACGACCAGCACCTTTACGTCTGCGGCATGAGTGTCTGGCAGACGGCGGGAGTTGAGCCGGGCGGATTTTATCGCGTGCGCTATACGGGCCGGCCGCTGCACACACTCCTGGAATCGCGCGTCCGGCCCAACGGGATCGAACTTCTTTTCAGCGATCCGCTCGATCCCAAGGAGGCTGGCGATCCGCAAAACTACAGCATCGAACAATGGAACTACCGGTGGATCGCCCGCTACGGTTCGCCTCATTACTCCGTGAAGAATCCGGACGTTGAAGGGCACGATGCAGTGCCCGTCGAGGCGGCTCGCTTGTCGGGAGACGGCCGCGCGCTCTTTCTTCAGACGCCGGCGCTGCAGCCGGTCATGCAAATGAAGATCGCCTGGAACATTCGCGCCGCGGATGGCACCCCGATCCGCCAGGAATTCTACCAGACCATCAACGCGGCGCCGAAGCCATAACGCTCTGGCTTGGCCCTTGATCTGCTAAAGGAAATTGGGAGGTTTGCTGACTGTTTGGTAGAGTGCTGCCCGTCCCGCTCGGGACGGGCTTTCTTTTGCAGCCGAACCTTCTAATTCTTAACTCCTCCTGTTAAAAGAAAACCCACGGTCGTGAGATATTCCCCAAACTGGGTTTCGTTGTTGGGAAGTTAGGCCCGATCTAAATCTTCGACCGCATCCAAACCTATTCTTCGCGAAATCAGAATGGCCACGGCAAGCAATTTCGGTCGGTGACGCGTGATAGGCACGAATGATTCAAAAACCGAGATCAAGGAGCGCGGGCAGCTTGCCCGCGAGTGCATCTACAAGTTGTCGGCTCCATGAAGACCCTGGCTGGGTGGAGCGGGCTACCAGCCCGCCTCGCGCGGCAACCTGCCGCGTGAAAGGTCGCGGGTAATTCCTTGCGATCCGTCCAGGACTGATCCGCGACCGTTCCGTCCGGCTGGTAGCCGGACGGAACAGGCAAGTTGCCTGTGCCACCGACAACAGTGGATGCACCGCTTGCCCGCGAGTTTTTCAGAAACTCGCAATACCACCGCGCGGGCAAGCTGCCCTCGCTCCTACTTGAATCAGTCGTTCGTGACAGGGGAGGCGCTGGCTGGTCCAATTGATTCGAGACCATGGCGACGCATGCCGCCTGGCTCAAACGCAAAGTTTGCATGAATTCCGAAATCAATTCCCGATCCTCCAGGCGACGGCTTCGGACATTTTGGTTGGCCCTCGCGATCATTGTTTTGGGCGTCGCCGTTTCTGGCCTCTGGCAAAACCGCAAGGCTGACCGCCAGTTGGACGCGATTCGAAACGCCGGATATCCCGTGACCCTGGCTGAGTTGAATGAGTGGTATGCCTTCCCTGCCGGTGAAAACGCGGCCTTCAAAATCCTTGAAGCCGTCTCGCAACTTTCCGCGCCGGTCGGATCCTATAACGGAGAGACGCCGCTGGCGCCCGAAATCCGCGACGAGATGCAACGGTTCTGGACGAATAACCAGGCCGCCTTCGCCCTCGCCCACCACGCGGCCGGCATCAAAGAGTGCCGTTTCCTGGTTGATCTCAATCAGGGCGCGAACGTCCTTTTGCCGCATTTGTCCCAAATCAAACAGCTCGTGCAGCAGTTGCGGAACGTCGCGATCCTGCACTCGGAGGAAGGGAGGCTGGAACTCGCGCTCCAATCCTACCGCGACGCGCTGGCCATCGCTCAGTCGCTCGGACCGGAGCCGCTGCTCATTTCCCAGTTGGTGCGTATCGCGTGCGTGATGATTGCCCAATCTGGTCTGGAAAAAATACTGGCCCGGCACGAATTGACCGAAGCTCAGATCGACGCGCTCTCCGCTGCGTTGCGCGACGCCGAGTCCCGGGGGCGGCCCGCCTTTACCCGTTCTTTGGCCGGGGAACGATGCCTGGCGATCCACGCCTTTCGCATGCCCCCGACGCAGTTCATTCGCCTGATGGACCCGAACGCGGGCCGCGGGCCGACGCTCGGCTTCTCGGCGCTGTATGCCGTGACAAAAATCACCGGCTTGCGGAGCCGCGACTTTTCTTTCTACCGGCTGATGATGCAAGAATGGATTGCCTGCTCGGAACTCCCTTTCCCCACAGCTTTGGAAAAAACCAAGGAGACCGACCTTCGTTTGGCTGCAGGCTTGCAGGGATTTTCCCGATTTCTTCGCCCGCTCTCAGGAATGCTGCTTCCGGCGTTGCAGAAGGCGCTGGCGAAGGAGGCGGCTTGTTCGGCTTCGATCCGCTGCGCGCAAACCGCCCTGGCTGTCGAAAGGCACCGTTTGCAGAACCAGGGACAGCTCCCCGAATCCCTCGACGCGCTCGTTCCACAACTGATCGCGAGCGTCCCGCAAGATCCCTTCGACGGCCGGCCGCTCCGCTACAAAATGCTGGAAAAGGGCTATGTCGTGTACAGCGTCGGCAGCAACGGCAAGGACGACGATGCCGTGACCCAAGGTTCTCTGGACATCGCCTTCCGCGTCGAACGCTGAACAGGATCTGAACGGGCGGTAGGGCGAGTCCGTCCCGGCGAGCCGCTCTACGTGCCTGGAACACGTCCGGAGCGGCTCGCTGGGGACAGGCTCGCCCTACCGTCCTGTTTCATGGGAAGCTCGCATGGCCTCCGAGCCATGCGCCGGATCCATGACCAGCTCTCCGTTGCCTCCGTTTCCTCCTGTTAGAAACAACTCCTGTCAACCTTATGCTTCCCCGCCTTCGGACTCGAAAAAGCGAAAATCGGTGGAGTGCCCGCGACCACCCTGGCAGTAAATGTCCAACCGTAATCGGGGAGCACACGCGCGTCGCGTGTTTCGGCCGGCCCCTCGCCGGTCGAAAGAGCGTCGCACGGGTGCCGTCTGTGACGAGTCTTTCGACCGTTGCTCTGTGGTTGGCGATGGCGCCAACCACAGCACGCGGGGCGCGTGCGCTTCCCCGGCGGAAGCTGCGGATCAGAACGCAGCTTTCTTTGTGTCAAAAACCGTTTTACTCTTGTCTCAAGCGTTATGTCTCTAGTGATGTGTCTCACAAATGGCTGGAGTTATGCCGCAAGGGATTTTGGCCTCCCGCGAGGCGCGAGCGACCCGCATACCCCTCGTGGGTCTGTAAGGCGCGAGCAACGAAGCGGGAGGCCAAAAGACCTGCGGCCCGAAGGGTTGCGCCGAAAACGGTCTGGGGCTGCGTTGCTCCTCGGTATCAGAGCACTGGGGCTATGCTCCCTCGTCGCGCCTTGCCCCAGGCCGTTTTGGGCGCAACATAACTCCAGCCATTTGTGAGACACATCACTAGCTCAAACCAACCTGGAGGACATCAGCGCCCCCCGGTGCTTCGAGATCGAACAGCGCCTCAAATCTGAACTCGACATCCCGGTGTTCCACGACGATCAGCATGGCACGGCGGTGGTCGTCCTCGCGGCTGCGTTCAACGCGCTCAAGCTGGTGAAAAAGAAATTCAGCGACTTGCGCATCGTCATTGCCGGCGCGGGAGCGGCCGGCGTGGCCATCACGAAGATGCTCATGGCGGGCGGCGCGCGCGATATCGTCTGCTGCGACCGCAAAGGCGCGATCAGCCGGCGGCGTTTGCCGGACCTCGATGTCAGCAAAACATGGCTCGCGCACAACACCAATCCGCGCAACGTCAGTGGCCCGCTGGAGGACGCGTTGAAAGGAGCGCATCTATTCGTCGGCGTGAGCGGACCAGGGCTGATCAAGGGCGGCGCCTTGAAGAAGATGGCGAAGGACCGAATCATTTTCGCGCTGGCGAATCCCGTGCCGGAAATCATGCCGGAAGAAGCCGCGCCGTACGCGTGGATCATTGCCACGGGCCGCAGCGATTATCCCAACCAAATCAACAACGCGCTCGGCTTTCCGGGCATCTTTCGCGGAGCGCTGAATGCGCGCGCGCGACTGAAATCAACGAAGCCATGAAACTGGCCGCCGCCAAAGCCATCGCCGGGTGCATCACGGAAGAGGAACTGAGCGAAGAATACATCGTTCCAAGCATCTTCAACCGCGACGTAGTTCCCCGCGTCGCCAAAGCGGTGGAAGCCGCCGCTTACAGAACCGGCGCCACCAAACGCCGGCGGGCATGAGGAAGTTGAGAGCATTTGAGAGTTGAGAGTTGAGAGTTCTTGGAAGGCAGGCCGGAAGCCGCTCTCAACTCTCAACTCCAACAGACTCTCAACTACTTCTCCCCCATCCGACCATCTTGGCTCTACTCCGCCGGCTTCACTCCGAGTTATCTAAATTCCTTTGGCTGTTCGTCGTTCTTGTCAGTGGCAAGGACTCAAGCCGCCTCGTAGGCCCGGATAAACTCATCGCGATCGATCCCGCCTTGCGTCAGAGCTGTCCGAAGAGTCGAACTCTTGATCGTGCGGTGACATGGTAGTGTCATGGGCGTGACCTTTCCATCCGACTCCGTCCGCGCCAGCGATATGTGGTTGCCCGTGCGAACGACCTGGAAACCAAGCGTCCGAAGCGCACGAACGACTCGATCAGAGGGCGCATCAACAGGAAACTTGGGCACAACGGAGTAGATCAGAAAGGCACTGGTGTCTCGGCCACGAATGCCTCCAACACCGGGTCATCACCGGCAGGCGCAAGAACTCCCGCGCCAAAAGTCTCAATGTGAAACGCGATTGCGGAACGAACGTCGGCAAGTGCCTCCTCGTAGGAGTCGCCTTGGCCGACAACCGCACCGCGCGCAAGGCCCAGCGGGTAGGCGACATAACCATCCGTGTGTTTTTCGACAACGATCTTTAGAGCAGGTGCCATGAGGGAACAATGCCCGCCCACGCGGAATTAGGCAAGAGCACGACTCCGCTCCGATTTGCCGAACGCCAGATCTAAGCGACCGGCAGCCTGTGATTTGCCCTTCAGACTCCCTCAACTCTCAACTCTGGAAAACTCTCACTACCTTTCGCCGATCCGCCCTAGTGTACTGGTTCAGCGTGAAACGCCGGTTGGTCGAAAAAGCTAACGCACTTTTGCCGCGAGTTTTTGTTTTGATCTGATCAGAGGATGAAATGGGGGACGCTGTCCCCCAAACCCCCTGGGATTTTTCGCTTTGCTGTCGATCCCGCAGGAGGCCGGCCTGGGCGACCAAAGCCGCCCAAGCCTGCGGTATTCGAGTCCCCCGCGGCGCTCGGGTTGCTTCCCAGCAGAGCCCTATCCTCCGGGGGGACGCCGGCGAGCTTACCGGCCCGCGATTGTTTTCCAAGCCTCCAATGTTCATAACCGCACTTCCGGGTGGGCCCGGCGCTGCCGTCGTTGCTCGCGCGCCGCTTCCAGCTTCCGATCCCGCGCGGCGTGAATCTCCGTGTGCCGGCCTTCCAGTCGATCCTTGGGGGTCACATACCCCAAGGCACTGTGCAAGCGCACGGTGTTGTAATGCTCCACAAATTCGCCCACCACCCGCCGCGCATCCTCGATCGTCAGGGGCGTCTTGGGCCGAATCGCTTGCTCCTTCAAAGTCCGATGATACCGTTCGAGCTTGCCGTTGCTCTGCGGATAATGCGGGCTGGTCAACACGTGCGTGGTTTGCCACAGCCGCAGAAACTCCTTGAAATCCTTGGCCACAAATTGCGGACCGTTGTCGGAAATGATCTGCGGTCGCGCTTGGGGATGCTTTTCGCGAGCTCGTTGTAAGACGATCTCGGCGTCGGCTTCTTTCATCGCCTCCCGAATCTCCCAGTGCACAATGGACCGAGAACACCCGTCCAGAATGCTGCACAGGTAGTAGAAGGTCCCGCCCACGTTGACATACGAGAAATCGATGTGCCAATGATCGTGAGGTTCCAGCGGCTGGACAAAACCCGTGCCCTTGCGCGAGGGCTTCTGCCAGCGATTGGCCAGGAGCCCTTCGGCCTTGAGCACCCGATACACGCTGGCCGGACTGACCGCCACGATGTCCCGGTCCAGCATCATGAAACACAGCCGTCGGTAACCCTCCAGGGGATATTCGGCAAAAAACTTCACGATGGCTGCCTTCTCCCAGTCCTCCAACCAATGGTCGCGCGGCACCAGAAAGTTGTGCTCGTTGGCTTTGCCATACCGGCTGCGCCAGTCCCGGAATTTGCGCGAGGCCAGTCCGATCCACCGCAGCAGTTGCTCGTAACAGATCTCCGTCCGTTCCGACCAATGCCTTACGAAATCCACCAACTCGTCCCGAATGTCGTGTGCGATCCATGCCTGGTTCAAAGCTCCCCAATGTCTTTTTTTAAGCGGATATACTCCTCCATCAACTCCGAGAGCACCTCATGCTTGCGTTGGAGCTTGGACTCCAGCCCTTGCACCTCCTTCTCCCATTTGGTCTCACTACGAGCGTTGCCCGATCCTTCAAAGGCTCGCGCCCCGTTCTCGAAAAAGGTCCGCTGCCATTGGTAAAACAGGCTGGGGTTCATTTTGTATTGCTCGCACAAATCGGAGACCGGTTTGCCTTCCAGCAAATGCAAGCGGAGGATTTTGACTTTGTCTTGGGCACTGAAGTGCCGCCGTTCAGATTGACTCATATCACTGTGCCTTTCTATGCGGCATCAGTGAGTAAGCTCAATCCCCAAACCGGCGTTTTCGACTGAAGCAGAACAAGGATGTTGGCCGGCTTGATGTCCCGGTGACAATTCACGCCACG
>Ga0194132_10005315_pt1 | contig 21026 bp, 24 predicted proteins | sample TA2KigOf80mmetaG_FD_148612 | JGI IMG/M metagenome (GOLD analysis project Ga0194132, IMG submission 148612) | Freshwater microbial communities from Lake Tanganyika, Tanzania - TA2015054 Kigoma Offshore 80m | ecosystem: Environmental > Aquatic > Freshwater > Lake | place: Tanzania: Lake... | reverse complement strand
GGAGTTGCTGGTAGCAGGGCTCAACCTCCTCGGGGCCGACGCGAAAGCAGAGCTGGACCCCTGGGACCCCAAGACGGGGCCCCAGGCCGTCATAGGTGCGGGTGCGCTGGCGCAGGACGAACTGGGTGGACCCGAGGCCCAGGACAACCGCGGACTCCACGACCTGGAGGACCTCGACGGGAAATAACCCGCAATAGAACCGCTTCATGGCCTCCAGGTCGTCGCACAGCAGGATGGTGTAGCTGAGTTCGTTGACCGGGTGCAGCATCACCGCAGCCTTTCAGGGAGTAGGGTAGGTCGCCCGCAGATGCCGCACCGCCAGCGCCTGCTCGAACTGTTTCCGGGTGGGGGCCGGCCCTTTGGCGGTGAAGCGCAATTGCCGCTCCTCGCCGGGCAATAGAGTGATGCAGTTGTCGTCGAACTCCCCGCGCCAGCCTTCCACCTCCAGGCTGAGGAAGAAGGCCGGGGCGTCGGTGGACAGGGTGAGGGTGAGCTGCCTGTCCTTGCCGGAGATCCCCGTCCGCACCTGGGCCGGCTTCAGTTCGCAGGCTTTGTACGGGACAAAGAAGTGGGTGTTGCGGTACGGGCTCTCGCCAGTCTCCAGGTCGAGCACGGCGAAGACCTCGTCGGGCCGGGGGGCCAGTTCGGCCACCGGGAAAACACCCAGCTTGAGAGCGCTGCCGGCGGGCGCGGTGGCGGTGAACTCGCGGCGGCCCTGTTCCACGCCGGCAAAGTCCAGCACCCGCAGGGTGAGGTGCGAGGGCATTGCGCTGTTGCGGTCGTTGGTCAGCCACAGTTCCAGTTCTCCTGCCTGGGTCTGGAAGGCCGAGGCGATGACCGGGGCGTAGAAGCGCCGCGCCATGTGGTGCAGCAGCTTCCACTTGCCCCCGTATTCGAGGGAGGACCAGGAACAGACCGGCCACAGGTCGTTGAGTTGCCAGTACAGGGTGCCCATGCACACCGGCCGCAGGTGGCGCCAGTGCTCCACCGCGGTCTTGATGGCCAGGCCCTGCTGCACCTGGCTGAGGTAGACGAAGTTGGCCAGGCCCTCGGGCAGGCGGAAGTAGCGGGCGAACATCTCGACGATGCGGGCGTTGCCCCCTGGGTGGCGCTGGTGGTGCTCCATCACGGGCGCGGTGACGTTTAGCTGGTCCGGGGGCGCGTAGCTGCGGATACACTCCAGGGAGGGGAAGGACTGATACCCGAACTCGGAGCAGAAGCGGGGGGTCACCGCGTAGTAGGCGTCGAAGGAGCGGCCCTCGTGCCAGACCCGCCAGTAGTGCATATCCCCGCGCCGGTCGTCGCGCCAGTTGTCCGAGTAGTCCCCCCGGCCGGCGCAGGGGGAACTGGGCCAGAAGGTGTGGGTGGGGTCGCACTCGTCGGCCACCCGGCCCAGCACGCCTTCGTTGAGGCGGTCGTAGTCCACCAGGTAGCGGTCGCGGTTTTTCCGCGAGACCTCGTACCAGTTGAGCGCCCCCAGGTCCTCGTTGTTGCCGCACCACAGGGCCAGGCAGGCGCGGTCGCGCAGCCGTTTCACCTGGTGGCGGGCTTCCTCCTCGACATTGGCCAGGAACTCAGGGGTGGCCGGGTAGGCGGAGCAGGAGAACATGAAGTCCTGCCAGACCAAGAGGCCCTTCTCATCGCACAGATCGTAGAAGTCCTCGGACTCGTACTGCCCTCCACCCCAGACGCGGAGCATGTTCATATTGGCCGCCGCGGCGCTGCTGAGCAGGTCGTCCAGCACCTCGCGGGTCTGGCGGGCGGGCAGGGCATCGGCGGGAATCCAGTTGGCCCCCTTGGCGAAGATGTCCTGCCCGTTGATCCGGAACTTGAAACCCAGGCCGATCTCGTCGGGCTCGGCGACCAGTTCGAGTTGGCGCAGGCCCAGGCGCTTGCGCACGATGTCGCCGGCGGCCTTCACCTCGAGTTCGTACAGGGGCTGGTCCCCATGCCCATTGGGCCACCACAGGCGGGGCGAGGGGATCTCGACTACCTCCTCCAATAGATTCACCCCGGGCTGCAACTGCACCTGGCGCTGGTGGTGCTGGCCGTCGATGGATACCTCCAGTTCGGTCTCGCCCCACAGCGGGGCCCACACCTCGCAGTGCACCTTGAGCCGGCACAGGCCAGGATGGTGCTCCTGCTCGGTGTACACGTACTCGATGCACCCAGGGTCCGCGGCGGCCAGGAAGATCTCGCCGTACACCCCGGCCACCATCAGGCAGCAACCCCAGTCCCAGCCCCCGTGGCACTGCACCTTGCGCACCAGGTTGCGGTGGGGCGACTGCACCGGGTAGTCGGAGCAGGGGATCTCGTAGGGCATGACCCCCGCCAGGCGGCGGGCCTCGTTCTCGGCGGAGCGCAGGCGGATCTCGATTTCGTTGGTCCCGGGGTGCAGGAGGGGGCGCACCTCGAAGCGGCGGCGCACGAACATATTGTGCGACCGGCCTGCCAGCTGCCCGTTGAGGTACACCTCGGCAAGGGTATCGAGGGAGTCGCAGTGGAGGTACACGTACTCGGCCTTCAGCAGGGCCTCGTCCACCGCGAAGGTGCGCGAGAAGATCCAGTCCTGGCGGTTGAGGTGTTGGAGTTCGAGTTCGTTTCTGCCCCAGTACGGATCGGGGATGAGGCCGGCGGACAAGAGGGCGCTGTGGGTGTCGCCGGGCAGGTCGGCGGGGATGGGCTGGCTGCCGGGGCGGTCCTCGCGCAATTGCCAGGTACCGCTGAGGTCGAGACGGTGATTGGTCATGGGAGGGTCCTCCGAGGGGACAAGATAAGAAACGCCTCGATCCTAGCGCGAGGCTGCGACCGTGTCAACCTTCCGGCGGGCAGGGCAGCAAAAGGCGCGGGGCGCCGGTGAACAGGGGCGTCTTGCCGGGCGCCGGGTCGGCGCCGACCACCATATTGCCCATCCAGGAGAAGCGCATCGCCAGATCTGGCGCCGCCTTTGGCCAAAGGCCGCTCACCTCATCTCGGCAGGACCGACCCGCCGGAGGACCTGGCCGACGATATCCCAGTCGTACTCGCCTTTGGTGCGCACGGCATACACCTGCCCGGCCCGGTTCCTGAGGAAGATCAGCTCGATGGGAAAGGAGGAGATGGTGAAGCGGTCTCCCCCCAGGGGATGCAGCTTCATGTAGTCCAGGAAGGCCTGGACGTAGAGCGAGGCGCCATCGAAGCGCACGGCGAAGGCTTGGTGTTGGTCGCCGATCTTCACCTCGTACCGGCCGCAGTAGCTCAACGGGTCGGCGACCGGGACGATCTCCTGTTGGTGGTACTGCAGGCCGAGCAGGGACGTCAGATGTTCAAGGTAGCCCTCCCAGTCGCCCCCCGCTGGTGTCGATCCGCACCTTGCGCCCCGGAATCCGTTCGAAGAGCGCTTCGGCCAGGTCCTGGTACGCCTGCCACATGGCGTAGACCCCTTCCTCGCCCTGCAGGCCGCGGTTGGTGATATAACGGTACTCCTCCGGGTGATCGAGGATGACATGTTTCCAGCGGGTCCCGCGGGTCGGGTACATGCCTTCGAGGGTGGCGCGGACATCGGCCCGGCGCAGAAAGACGATGAGCGGCCGGACCGGGGCCAGGCGCTCCAGCAACGCGTCGTAATAGGCAGCGATCTTGGCCGGCGGATAGTCGGCGACGAAGAAATAGCGGATGATGTTCTGGTAGAACACCCCTTCGAGGATGTACAGGCGGCGCGAGCGGCGGATACGGCGGACCAGACGCTCCCAACGGGTGAGCATCTCAGGCACCTGGCGATCGAGTTCCGCCTCCTCGCGCAATCCGCCGCCGCCGAACTCCCCCGCGCGGACCGGATGGTTGCGGACCTCCTCTTCCATCCAGCGATGGGGGATGCCGTTGAGCCGGCATTGGCGCGCCAGGCCCTTGGCGGTACTCGATTTGCCGGCGCCGCTCATGCCGGTGACGATCACCAGTTGGGTGTCCATGCTCAGGTCTCCCCTTCCCTCTCCCCCACTCGCAAGGCGTAGAGCGAAGCCTCCTGCAAGGCGAAGCACAACCGCACCCGCCGGCCCGCCAGTTCGCCCAGTTTCCGTTCGCCCCAGCGGATCGGGGCCAGGCACTGCGCGTACCGGGGGGTATCCTCGGTGAGTGAGGTACAGTCCGCCGCCGCAAAACCGGGGATCACCTGGCCGCCCTCGTCCCGTACCTCCACCCGGAGCTGTCCGGCCCGGGCATCGGCGTTGAGCCACAGGTCGGCCCCCCGCACCAGGAGGGGCTGGGTCTCGACGATCCCAGTGCGGCCCGGCAGATTGTCCCAGGAGGAAAAACCGTCGCGGCGCATCGAGGCACGGCCGATGGCCGCGGACCAGGGATCGGTCATGGGCTGCCAGTGCTTGAGGTCGAAGCCGCCATAATAAAAGATCAACTGGGTATCGGTGAGGATGGGGTCGGTGGGGGCCAGGACCATGCCGCTGTCGAAGGCGCCGGGTGGGCCCAGGCCGATGAAGTTGCCGCGCCAGGGCCGCGACCAGTGCCGGCCGTCGCGGCTGAAGGCCAGTTGCTGCTCGAAGTGGCCACGCTCGTCGTGCAGGGTGGCGAAACCCAGGTAGTAGCCGCCGTAGGGCAGGACAAAGAAGAACTGGATGTTGGCGTCGGGTCGGTCGCCCTCGTCGGCGGCCAGCACGATCTCTTCGTTGCGCCAGGTGCGGAAGTCGTCGCTCTCGGCGCGGGCCACCACCCGGCGGGCGTGCCAGGCGCCGGTGAGCGGGGCGCCGCCCCCGTCGTCCATGCCCTGGTCCCCGGTGCGCAGCCGCAGGCCCTCGATGGGCCGGGTTGTCGCCGCTCCTTCGGGGTCCAACTCGACCTCGATCCCGTCGTAGAACTCCGCCAGGCCTTCGGCGTCGAGGCGGTGCGAGAAATAGGGCAGGTACTTGCGCACCGGGCGCCAGCCAGAAGGTGTACTGGGGTCGGGGGTCTCGCCGGTGACCTCCCAGAGTTTGAAGTAGGCGACGAAGCGCTCACAGCCGGGGTCCCACAGGGCGTGGATGATGTCCGAGGGCACCCGCCACACCGGGTTGCCCGGGTCCTCGGTCCAGCGCCGGCCGTCGGGCGAATAGGAGACGTACTCACCCTGATAGGTGAAGCGGATGGCCTTGTAGCGCTCTGCTGGCGGGCAGTCGGGCCGGGGATCGCGGACCACGGAGCGCACCGCCTTGTCCGGGTGCGGCCCGCCGGTGAGCAGGTTGCGGGCCGGGGCGCCGGCAAAGGTCTCGATGTCGAGCCGCGGTTTGGTCCAGGTGAGGCCGTCCGCTGATTCGGCCAAGCCCCAGCGGTAGTGATTGTCCTCGACGCGAAAACCCACGTAGTAGAAGTCGTACTGGCCCCGTTCGGGGTTCCACAGCAGGCGGGTGCCCCAGGTGTAGGGGCCGCGCCCCTCCCAGGGTTCGGTGGCGGTGAGCACCGGATTGGCGGGGTCCTTGACGGGCGCGCGGAAGGTCTGGCGGCAGTCGGCGGTGCGGGAGACCACCGCCTCGTCGAGCAGGAGCAGCAGTCCGGTGGCTTCAGCCGGCATGGGCTTCGACCTCGAGGCGGACCATGGCGACGTGGGTGCCGCCGGAGGGGTCCACTGGATGGTGGTGCAGGTAGGCGGCGACCACCTCGGCGAGGAAGGTTTCGCGCCGCTCCGCGGGCAGGCGGTCGGTGTAGGGGAACCAGGTGGTGCGCAGCCAGCCCCGCAGGCCGGCGGCATCCGCGTGTTGCATGTCCTTGGGGATCAGTTCGACGCGCAGCGGGTGAAAACCGGCCTGGGGCAGCCATTGCCGGTATTCCTCGGGGCCGTAGAAGGCGTAGGGATTGGCGAAACCGGCGAAAGCGCCGCGCCATACGGGCCGTGCGACCACCTCGGCCAGCGCTTGAAAAACCGCCGCCGCATTGCCGCGGCCGCCCATCTGCAGGAGGATGCGGCCTCCGGGTCGCAGGCAGGCCCGCACCCCCCGCAGCACGGCCAGGTGGTCGGCCACCCAGTGCAGGGTGGCGTTGGAGAAGACCCGGTCGAAACGCGGCTCCAGGGTTAGGCGCGCCGCGTCCATCGGCACAAAGGCGAGGTTCGGGTAGGCCGTCGGGGGAAACCGCGACTGCGCCAGTTCGATCATCGCCGGCGACAGGTCCACCCCCAGGACCTGGCCGCGGGGCAGGCGGGCGGCCAGGAGCGCGGTGATCTTGCCGTCGCCGCAGCCCAGGTCCAGCAGCGACTCGTCCCCCTGCAGGCCCAGCTTGGGCAGCAGTTCCTCGGCCCATTGCTGCTGGGCCGAGGAGTGCTGCGCGTAGTCGCGGGCGTTCCAGTGCTGGGTTGCGGTCATCGCGCCGTGGCCCGGGCGATGGCGAAGTCCACCAGTTCCTGGCACTGGAACCAGCCGGGCCACCAGTTGTGGCCCTGGCCCTCCAGCACCCGCAGGGTCATCCGGCCGCCCAGATTTTGGTAGCGGCGGGCCACCAGCGCGGCGTTGCGGTCGAAGGGCACCACCGTGTCCTCGGTGCCGTGGGTGTGGAAGAGGGGCACCCGGGCTCTGGCCAGGGGGGCGAGGCGCTCGACGGGGTTGTGCTCGGCCAGGCGGGCCGCCAGCCCGGCCTCGCTCAGGCCGTAGGCGCCGCAGGCGTTTTTCAGGCCGGGGTAGGTGGTCAGATCGCAGACCGGGTAGATGCCGGCGACGCCGGCCACCAGGCGGGGGTTTTCGGCGGCCCAGTTGTAGTGCATCAGGCCGCCGCGGCTGCGGGCCAGCAGGCAGGGTCGTTTCGCGTACCCCCGCCGGGCCAGGGCGGTGTGCAGGGCCGAGAAGAGGCGGCGGCCCTTGGGGCTGCCATAGGACTCGCCCACGTCGATGCCGGCGATGGCGACGCCGGCGGCCAGGAACTGCTCGAACATCCAGCCCTCCTCGGGGCCGGGGGTGCCGGGCAGGGCCGGGGCGTACCAGATCCAGGGCCGGGGCCGGCTGGCCCGTGCCGGGGCGATGAGGAAGGCGGTGTGCCCGGCGACGCCAAAGACCTCGCCGGGCAGGGGCAGGGGTTTTTCGTGTCTGGCCATCAGGGCTCCTCGGCAGGGGGGCGGGCGCGCCGCGAAGGACGCGCCCGACAAACCAACTACTCCAGCACCGCGTACCCGGCGCCCAGGACCTGTTTGGGCGGGGCGCTGCATTCGTGTTTGATGAGGGTGACGCCGGCGATGCTGTCGGGTTGGGTCGCCGGCAGACCTTTGAGCACCAGGCGGTCGTCGCTCTGCTCGCAGGTGAGGACCTGGCCGCTGGCCAGCAGGGTGGCGCGCTCCACCTTTGCCCTCAGCCCGCCGATGGCCAGTTCCACGCCCGGCCAGCGGGTACACCAGAAAGTACGCGCTATTGCCCTTGAGGGTCCACGAGCCGGTGGGCAGCCACTCCATCCGCCCCTGGGTGCGGTCCACCTGGCCGTAGACGGCCTCCTGGTTGGGGGCTAACCACTTGCCCATTGCCCAGCGCGGTCAGGCGCTCCACTGCTTCGGGCGACACCGAGCCGTCGGGGCCGGTCCGATGTTCAACAATAGATTACCGCCGCCGGCGGTGGCCGCATTGAGCAGGCCCACCACTTCGCGCACCGGCCGCCAGTCAGGAGAAATGGGCATGTACCCCCAGGAACCGTTGAAGGTCATACACGCCTCCCAGGCGCGGGCCGGGCGTTCGCCTGGTTTCCAGGTGTCGGCGAGTTTTTCGTACTCGGCCAGGGGGATGCGCTCGCGGTTCATCACCCATTCGTGGCGGCCCACTTGGGCATACAGGCCCAGTGCACGAACATGCCGAAGCGGGCTTCGTGCCACCACTGCATGCGGGCGGCGCGGGTCTTGGCGGTCTGTGCTTGGTACTCTTCGCGGCTCATAAGGATCTCCTTGCAGGTCGAGGCCCGAGCGGGTCCTTTAGACCGGCTCGAGGTAGTCGAGATCCTTGCCGTAGGTCTCTTCCAGCTGGAAGAGGGCGACAAGGGCAAGCAGGAGGACGAGGACGCCGATCAGCGCGGCGCTGGGCAGGGTGCCCAGGGAGGGCCTGAGCTCCTTGAAGGCCAGGGTGAGCAAGGTGGTGAGACCGCGCACGAAGTTGGGGGCGGTGACGGCGGCGGTGGCGCGCAGGTTGGTGCCGAATTGCTCGGCCGAGACGGTGATGAAGATGGCCCAGTAGCCCGAGGACCAGCCGAGCAGGAAACAGATGGCGTAGAAGAGGGTCAGCGAGGCGCCGCCCAGGGCGAAGTAGGCCGCGCCGCTGGCCGCGGTGAGCAGCATGAACGCGGCGATGATCCGTTTGCGGGTCTGCAGTCGCTGGCTGAGGTAGCCGTTGGTCAGGTCGCCACCGGTAAGCGCCAGGTAGTAGAGCAGGATCGCCGTGCCGGCCTTGGGCGCCTCGGGCAGGCCCAGGGCCAGGCCCAGCTCGGGGGCAAAGGTGACGAGGATGGCAATGGCGTACCAGATGGGCATGGCCACCAGGATCAGGCAGGCGTAGCGCTTCAAGCGGTCAGGGGTGGTGAAGAGGGCGAGGAAGTTGCCGCGCGAGACCGGCAGCGCCTTGGTGCGGTCGAAAAGCAGCGACTCGCTCACCCCCAGGCGCAGGAAGAGCAGTAAAAACCCCAGCCCACCGCCGATGAAGTAGGCGGTGCGCCAGGGGAAGTAGTCGCCCACCAGCGAGGCAGTGACCACGCCCAATACCCCCACCGCGGCCACGATCATGGTGCCGTAGCCGCGCTGCTGCGGCGTCATCAGTTCGGCCACCAGGGTGACCCCGGCGCCCAGCTCGCCGGCCAGGCCCAGGCCGGCGATGAAGCGGCAGGCGGCGTAGGCGCCCACGGTATCGACGAAACCGTTGGCAAAGGTGGCCGCCGAGTAGAGCACGATGGAGCCAAAGAGCACCGAGCGGCGGCCGTAGCGGTCGCCCCACACCCCCCAGCCGATCCCGCCCAGCAGCATGCCCAGCAGCTGGGCGTTGAGCAGGTCGATGCCAGTGGACAGCAATGCCTCGCCCTCCAGGCCCAGGCTGGACAGGCTCTGGTTGCGGACGATGCTGTAGAGCAGGAGGTCGTAGGCATCGACGAAGAAGCCCAGGGCCGCGGCGAGCACGGCCAGGGCGACGGAAGGGGGGCGGGCCGGCATCAGCCCCCCGCCAGCCTTTTGGGCAGTTCGGTGAAAGCCCAATAGGCCACCGCCCCCAGGCCGGTGAAGAAGCTGAACCACAGCAGGCCCTGGCTGAGGCGGCTCATCTGGAATTCGGGGGGCAGGCGCCGCTTGTTGATGAGCATGATCTGCAGCGAGCCGATGGAGCGGAAGGCCACCGCCGCGGTGGCCACCAGCATCCAGATGATCAGGGGTTCCTCCAGGAGCACCAGGTAGAGGCCGGCGATCACTGCCAGGGTCACCACCAGGAAGTAGTAAAAGCGATAGGAGCGCCGCGGCCCGCCGCGGGCGGTGACGGCGATGGCGTCGGTGGTGGTGCGGCCGATGAAGGTATCGTAGAAGGGGAACTGGGCATCGTAGAGGGTGACCATCACCGCCAGCAGCATCAGCCAGCCGGCGGTCTGGCCCAGCACCCCCTGGGCGATGGTGGCCATCTGCAGGGGGATCTGCACTCCCTTGGGGATGGCGCCGCTGCGCAGGTACTCGTCGTGCAGGTAGGCGTACCCGGCCACCGAGTAGAGGTAGGTCATCAACAGCCCGCCGATGAGGGCCCACCAGACGATCAGGCTCCAGCCGCCCACCCGCACCCACTGCTTCATCTTGGCCACCTCGCCAGGGTCGGCGGTGTCCCAGCGCAGTTCCCCGGCGGTGATCTGCTCGGGGGGCTTGAGGGCCCCGGTCACCTGGCCGGCGTAGCGGCCCATGCCCCAGCCGGCGGCCACCACCCAGAAGCTGACCCACATCAGGCTGCCGCCGGGTTGGTTGTACATGGCGGTGAAGTCCAGGGCGCTCAGGCCGGCAGTCCCCTGGGTGAAGAAATGCACCCCCAGGTACGCCTCCAGCACGGTCAGGTAGTCGGTGGGGCGGGCCACCAGCAGGGTGATGAGCAGCACCAGCAGGATATTGGTCACCATGATGATCTCGAAGAACTTCGCCAGGAAGGCGTAGGTGCGGTTGGAGAAGTAGAAGACCACCAGCACCATGACCAGGGCGATGACCGACCAGAGGTACTGGGGCGGCAGGGTGGAGCCGGGAAAGAGGGTCTGGGTGGTGAGGCCGGTGAACTTGGCCGCGGCGACCACGGCTCCGGCCATCCACGCCGGCCAGCCGAAGGTGAGGATGGCGGCCACTGCCCAGAACCAGGGCCAGAAGCGGCGCGGGTACAGCTCGCTGGTGCCGGCAAAGAAGGAGCGGCCGGTGCAGCAACTGTACTTGATGCACTGGTAGACCAGGGTGGTCTCCAGCACCAGGGAGACGAGGATCAGCCAGTGGAAGCCAAAGGCGCCGCGGCCGGCGATATTGGGCAGCAAGTACGCCTCGCCGCCGCCGATGGAGATGCCGAAGTTGATGGCCTGCGGGCCGACCGCGGCGACCAGGCCGGCCAAGGTCAGGGGCAGGGGATCGGGGACTTTGTGGATGGGACGGGTGTCGGTATCGGCCATGTCTTTCCCCGGGGTATGGGTCTGAGGTGGCCCAATTTACCACCGGGGAAGCCGGCCATCAAGCGCTGATAGGGGCGCTGGCCTTGGCGCGTCGGTGAGCGACCCATTCCAGCCTTTCCCAAGGCGCGGACTTGCCACCCTGCTCGCTAGCTCCCCCCTGCCGCCCATCCCCCTCAACGCCCCATACGTTGGGGCGTTGAGGCTCCGCTCTCCCTTCCACCCGGCCCGCGTCCTTCCCTGCCCAGCCACTCCCCAGGGAAAGGCTTACAGGGTCATCTCCCCGCCGCTGCAAGTCTCAGTTCCGGTACACGCGGGCAAAGGCGCATTTGAGATAACGCCCCTCGGGGAAGGCCGGGTCGATGGGATGGTCGGGGGGATGCTGGTTGAAGGCGGCAAGGCGCAGGGTGACCCGCGCCCCTTGCGCGGCGCGGCGGATCACCTGAAAGAAATCCTCGGGCGAGACCCGGGCCGAGCAGGAGGCGCTGACCAGCAGACCGCCTTCGCGCACCAGGCGCAGGGCATTGCGGTTGAGTTTGGTGTACACCCCCATGGCCTGTTCCAGGTCGGCGCTTTTGCGCAGCAGGGCCGGCGGGTCCAGCACCACGATGTCGAAGCGGGGGCCGCGTTCGGCCAGTTCGTCGAGGAAGGGGAAGAGGTCGGCGGCCAGGTACTGGGCGGTGCTGCCTGGGGGGCAATTGGCCTGGGTGTTCTGCCGCGCCGAGGGGGCCAGCTGCGGCGAAACATCCACGTCGAGGGTGCGGCGGGCCCCGCCCTTGAGGGCGTGGGCCGAGAACCCGCCCGTATAGGCGAAACAGTTGATCAGCTCGGCCCCGGCGGCCAGCTGCTGCAGCTGGTGGCGGTTGTCGCGCTGGTCGAGGAAGAAACCGGTCTTCTGGCCGCGGCGCACGTCCACGAAGAGGCGCACCCCGTATTCGGTGATGGCGATCTGCTCGGGTGGTTCCTCACCTTTCAAGGGGCCGCTGGGCCGGTCGCTCAGGCCGTCGGCGCGGCGGGTGCCCACGTCGCTGCGCTCGAAGATGCCCTTGGGTTTGGCCACCGCCCACAGAGCGTCCAGCACCACCGGGCGCAGATGTTCCATGCCCAGGGTGTGGAACTGAACCACCAGGAAGCCGGCGTACCAGTCGGCGATCAGACCGGGCAGGCCGTCGCTCTCGCCGTGGACCAGGCGGAAGGCGTCGGTGTGGGCCAGGATGCCGCTGTGCCGGCGCAACTGGTAGGCCCGCTCGACGGCGGCGCGGAAAAAGGCCGCGCCGAGGGCTTGGCCCTCGGTGCGGCTGAGGGTGCGCACGCGGATGCTGGAATGGGGGTTGTAATAGCCGCTGGCCACGAACTGGCCCCGGTGGGAGCGCACCGCCACCAGGGCCCCGGGCTGCAGGCTGGCGTCGCAGCGGGCGACGGCCCCGCTGTACACCCAGGGGTGCCCCTGGAGCAGGGCGCGTTCGCTGCCTTTCTGGAGGACTACCTCGGGGTAGTGCATCTACTCTCCCTCCATCAGTTCACCGGCGAAATGCTCCTTGACCAGATGCAGGGCCCGCAACTGGTCGGCCTCCAGTTTCAGTTCCACCAGCAGGCGGCATTCGGCGGCAGTGTAGGCGGGGGCGTCCAGGGGAGGGCCGCTGTAGCCTTCGGGGACCAGCCAGATCTCGGTGCCCAGCAGGCGGCTGTGGATCTTGAGCGGCCCGTCCACCTGGCCCAGGGAAAGAGGATGGGTGCTCATCAGGGGTCGGGGGGCAGGCTGCGGGCGCAGCGGAAGCCGATGTACCCGGTGCCTTTGTCCGGGTTGGAATAGGACCGGGCGCTGGTGCGCAATTCGTCGGCCGGCGAGGACCAGGAGCCGCCCCGCACCACCCGGTAGTCCCCCTCGGGGGGGCCCTGGGGGTCGGCGGGCGGGCTGCTCGCATAATAGGCAGGGTCCCACCAGTCCTGCACCCACTCGGCCGCGTTGCCGGCCAGGTGGCGGAGGCCCTCGGGGGTGGCGCCGGCCGGCAGCGAGGCGGTGTCCACCGGGTCCCGGTGCTGGCCGCCGAAGCGGGCCAGGGAGGCGGTGGGCGGGGCCTCGCCCCAAGGGTAGGTGCGGCCCTGGGGTCCGCGGGCGGCGTACTCCCACTCGGCCTCGGTGGGCAGGCGCTTGCCCTGCCACTGGCAGTAGGCCGAAGCCTCGGTCCAGCTCACCTGGGTGGCTGGCCATTCGGGGTGTTCGGGAAGGGATTGGGGGCTGCGGGTGGTTTCGACAAAGGCCAGGTACGCGGCCTGGTTCACCTCGTCGCGGTCGATCTCAAAGGGACTGAGGGACACCACGTGGGGCGGGGTTTCGCCCGGCTGGCCGCTCCCCATCTGGAACTGGCCGGCCGGCAGGCTCACCATCGGGACCGGGGAGAGGCCCGGGGCAGCGCCGATCAGGCGGCGGGCCAGGCGGCGGATGGCGGGCTGGAGTTGCTCCTGCTTGGGCCCCAGGGGGCCGAGGTTTTCTTCTTCCACCTTGACGACCTGGTTGGAGCCCACGTCCACCACCCTGACAGCCAGCTTGTAGTTGGTGCCGACCCGCGTCACCTCCCCGAAGAGGAGTTTTTCCACGTTGAGGTGGCCACCCAACTCGCTGGCCTTTTCGGGAAGCGTTACCCCGGTCTGCTGGAAGTTGACCTCCTCGATCACCTCCTGCACCCGGCTGCGCTCCACCAGGGTGAAACGGCCGCTGCGGCTCAACTCGGCTTCGAGGGCGGACTGGGCGTACGCCGGCAGGGCAGCCGGCACCCCCGGAGCACCCTTCAGCGGCATCAGGGCGATCTGGAGGCGCTCCGCCCCCCCGCAGGGGAGGGCGGCCAGCAGGAGCAAGAGGACAAGGGTGGGCATGGGAGCCTGCCAGGGACGAGGTGTGCTAGACAGACGCCTCAATGGAGATGGCGTTTCACCTGCTCGCCGACCAGGGAGCGCAATGGGGGATCGTCGGCGCAGAAGATGCGGAAGATCTTGGCCTGGTCCTCGAAGTTGTGCAGCATCGACTCGCGCAGGCGCGAGACCTCGGGGTCGTCGAAGCTGAGCGGGTCGGGTTTATCGCTGGGCACGTGCCGGCCGTAGAAGACCTTGAGGTCCACTTCGGGGCTTTTGTCGAAGCGGGGGATGTCGATGAGGATCTCGTGGCCTTGCAACTGGCGCCCCAGCGGGGCGCTGAAGTGCCGGCACAGCTCGATCTCCTTGGCCCGCCGCTTGTCGGGGTACTGGTACAGATCGGAGAGGAAGTTCATCAGATCCTCTTTGCGCTCCCCCGGATAAATGAAACTGCCCACCTTGTGCAGGCGGCGGCTGATGGTGCCCAGGAGCAGCCGGGCCGAGCCCTCCAGGCCCAGCCGCTCCTGCTCCTGGCGCAGGATCATGATCAGCTCCCCCTCGGTGATGCGGTGGAAGTCGGAGATCTGGAGCCGGCAGTCGGGATGGACCAGCAGGTCCTGCACTGCCCGCTTGCACATGGCGGTGGCCGAGCGCACCGCGTGGTGCCAGTACACGTTGCGGTACATCAGGTAGTTGGTGAAGATCAGGGCCTCCACCGCCGAGACCCCTTTGCTGGTGGTGGCCAGGCGCTTGTTCCGGGGATCGTATTTGATGGAGGCGATGAGGCGGTCGCGGTTGACGCTCTCGCCAAAGGGCACCCCGCAGAAGAGGGAGTCGCGCAGCAGGTAATCGACCTTGTCCGGGTCGAGGGTGCCGCTGAGGATATTGGCCAGCAAAAGGTCGCGGGCGGGGATCTGGCGATCCTGGGCCTTGTAGTCGATGACGTTGGCCACCCGCACCGGGTCCACCCGCAACTGGTCCCGCAGCACCGGGGCAATGCTGCCCCTGGGGTCCTCGATGAGCTGGCGGGCCCGCCGCTCGTGGCCCACGAAGAAGGAGCGCAGCTCCTCCAGGGTGTGGGAGAAGGGGTAGTGGCCCACGTCGTGGAGCAGGGTGGCGGCCAGGAAGACGCGGATGTCCTCGTCCTCCAGTTCAAGGGGGGGATCAGAGCGCAGCAGGCGCCCCAGGAACTGCTTGGCCAGGTGGAACACCCCCAGGGAGTGCTCGAAGCGGGAGTGCCTGGCCCCCGGATAGACCAGGTGGACGTAGCCTAGCTGGGTGATGTTGCGCAGGCGCTGGAAATCCTCGGTGTCCACCAGGGCCAGGAGCGGGGCAGGGAAGTGGATATAGCCCCAGACCGGGTCGCGGATGGCCTTGCCTTCTTCGGCCAGCAGAGGATGATCCATAATGAGGGCCAATTTACAGGGGGGATGCCACCCTGTCAAGGTGGATGAGCGCCGGGATGGACCGAATTCAACTCTCGCTGGGATCGGAAGTTAGCAGTCAAAAAACCAAGGGGAAGATGGTTGACAGATGCCCGGATAGGGCCTATCTTAAAAAACTTACTTCAATTATAAATACGAGCCGCTTGCGGCGTTCAGAAAGGGGACCATGAACCGCACCTTGATGATTATCAAGCCCGACGCGGTGGCCAAGCAGGTCATCGGCGAGATCCTGCGGCGGGTGGAGGGCGAGGGTTTCACCATCCGCCAGTTGCGTCTGACCCGGTTGAGCGTGGAAGAGGCCGAAGCCTTCTACGCGGTACACAAGGAGCGGCCCTTCTACGGCGAACTGGTCAAATTCATGACCTCCGGGCCGGTAGTGCCCATGGCCCTCGAAAGGGCCGGCGCGGTGGCCCACCTGCGGCAGTTCATCGGCGCCACCGACAGCACCAAGGCGGCTCCGGGCACCATCCGCCGCGAGTTCGGCACCGACGTGCAGTGCAACGCGGTACACGCCTCCGACTCAGACGAGAACGCCGCCCGGGAGATCGAGTTCTTCTTTGGGAAGAACGCCTGATGGGCCGGCGCCGGCCGGAGGGGGGAAAGGTCTCTCCCACGGCCCTGCTCCTCGACGAGATCGAGGAGGGGCTCAGCCGGCGCCAGCTAGAACTGGACCCGGCCCATCTGGAGCTGGGCGAGGGGGAGTTCCATCTGGTCGGCCCCCTGCAGGTGGGGTTGCGTCTCAACCGCTCGGGGCAGACCTTCCAGCTTGAGGCGCGGTTGCAGGGCCGGCTGGAGGGCGAGTGCTGCCGCTGCCTGGAGTCGGTGGGGCAGGAGTTGGAGGCCGTGTTGCAGGTGTTGCTCCAGCGCCAGCCCCTGGGCGACGACGAGCGCGAGGCCGCCGAGGAGGACGAGGACGTCGAACTCCTCGCCCCAGGCGACAAGCAGGCGGACCTGAAGGAGCGCCTGCGCGAGGCGGTGCTGCTCGAACTGCCATTGCGGATGTACTGCCGCCAGGACTGCAAGGGGCTGTGCGCCCAGTGCGGCCACAATCTCAACACCGGCGCCTGCGGCTGCGCCACCGCTCAGGCCGACCCCCGCTGGTCGGCCCTGCGCGATGTGAAACTGTCCTGAAACCAACCGGCTCCGCGCCAGAGCGCGGGGCCCGCACAAAGAGAGGAGCCTCAGCATGGTCGCTGTCCCCAAACGACGAATCTCCCGCACCCGCCGCGACAAGCGGCGCACCCACTGGAAGATGAAGGCCCCGGCGGTGAGCACCTGCGCCCACTGCGGCCAGCCGGCCCGCCCCCACCGGGTCTGCACCCACTGCGGGCAGTACCGCGGCCGGGAGTACGCCGCCCCCCAGAGCTGAGGCGGGCAGGGGCTGAGTGGCTGAAGACAGGCGATACGGCGCCATCATCACCGCGGTCGAGCGCTACCTGCCCGACAAGGTGATGACCAATCACGATCTCGAGCGGATCGTCGATACCTCTGATTCCTGGATCCGGGAGCGCACCGGCATCGCCGAGCGCCGCGTTCTGGAGGGGCGCCCCACCTCCTACATGGCCGCCGAGGTGGCCCGCCGCCTGCTGGCCCGCCGGCAGTTGGACCCGGCCGAGTTGGACCTGATCATCGTCGCCACCATCAGCCCGGACATGTTCTTCCCCGCCACCGCCTGCCTGGTCCAGGACCAGATCGGGGCGAGAGGGGCCTGGGGTTTCGACCTGTCGGCGGCCTGCTCGGGGTTTGTCTTCGCCCTGGCCACCGGGGCCCAGTTCATCGAGAGCGGGACGCACCGGCGGGTGATGGTCATCGGCGCCGACAAGATGTCGTCCATCACCGACATGCAGGACCGCTCCACCTGCGTGCTCTTTGGCGACGGGGCCGGCGGGGTGCTCCTGGAGCGCTCCGAGGAGCCGGGCCTGGGGATGATCGACTTCGAGATGCACGTGGACGGCGCCGGGTGCGAGCATCTGCACATGAAGGGGGGCGGCAGCCTCTTTCCGGCCAGCCACGAGACGGTGGACCAGCGCCTGCACTACATCCGCCAGGAAGGCCGGACGGTATTCAAGTTCGCGGTAGTCAAAATGGCCGAGGTCTCCCTCAGCCTGTTGGCGCGCAATGGCCTCAAGGGCGAGGATCTGGCGCTTTTTGTTCCGCACCAGGCCAACCTGCGCATCATCGAGGCCACCGCCGAGCGCATGGGGCTGCCCCGCGAGAAGGTGATGGTCAACATCGACCGCTACGCCAACACCACCGGCGGCACCATCCCCATCGCCCTGTCCGAAGCCTGCGAGCTGGGGCGGCTGAAGAAAGGGGACCTGCTGCTGATGACCGCGGTGGGCGGGGGCATGACCTGGGGCAGTGCCCTGTTCCGCTGGGCGATCTGAAATGAGCGGCCTGGCCTTTCTCTTTCCGGGGCAGGGCTCCCAGGTGGTGGGCATGGGAGGCGACCTGGCCGAGCGTTTTCCCACGGCTGCCGCGCTCTTCCGCCAGGCCGACGAGTTGCTGGGCTTTCCCCTCAGCCGCCGCTGTTTCGAGGGGCCAGAAGAGGAATTGCGGCAGACGGTTGTCACCCAGCCGGCCCTCTTTGTGCACAGCGCCGCCGCCTGCCTGGTTTTGCAGGAGCGCGGGGTGCGGCCCGCCTGGGTGGCCGGCCACAGCCTGGGTGAGTACTCGGCGCTGGTGGCTGCCGGGGTTTTCGACTTTGCCACCGGCCTGGAGCTGGTGCGCCGGCGCGGGCAGCTCATGCAGGAAGCGCGGCAGGGCAGCATGGCCGCGGTGCTGGGCCTCGAAGATGGGCAGGTAGTAGAGATCTGCAGCCAGGTGCCTGGCGCGGTGGCGGCCAACTTCAACGCCCCCGGCCAGGTGGTGATCTCGGGCGAGGCCGAGGCCGTGGACCGGGCCGGGAAACTGATGACCGAAGCCGGGGCCAAGCGGGTGGTGCCGCTGCCGGTGAGCGGGGCCTTTCATTCGCCCCTGATGGCGCCGGCGGCCCGGGAGTTGGCCGGGCTTTTGCAGACCGTGCAGTTCAGGCCGCCCCAGGTGCCGGTGCTGACCAATGTGGCAGCTGCCCCGGTGAGCGACCCGGCGGTGTTGCAGGAACAACTGATCCAGCAGATGACCAGCCCGGTGCGCTGGACCGCCATCATGCAGAGCCTGGCCGGCCTGGGCGCGGAGGAGGCCCTCGAAGTGGGGCCCGGCAACGTGTTGCGGGGGCTGGCCCGCCGCGCCGCCCCGCAGGTGAAGGTGGCGGGGGCCGGCACCGCCGAGGAACTCGCCGCGCTGGGAGGAGGATGAGATGGGAACACTGACCGGAAAGACCGCCCTGGTGACCGGCGGCTCGCGCGGCATCGGCCGGGCCATCGCCCTGCGCCTGGCCGCCGAAGGGGCCGATGTGGCGATCTGTGCCCGCCAGGTGGAGGCCGCCCAGGCCGTGGCCGCGGAACTGGAGGCCCTGGGGGTCAAGGCCCTGGCCCGCCCCGCGGACGTGGCCCAGGCCGCCCAGGCCGGCGCCCTGATCGAGGCGGTGCTGGCCGAGTGGGGCAAACTCGACATCCTCGTCAACAACGCCGGCATCACCCGCGACAACCTGCTCCTGCGCATGAGCGAGGAGGAGTGGGACGCGGTGTTGGACACCAACCTCAAGGGCGCCTTCAACTGCTGCAAGGCCGCGGCCCGCGCCATGATCAAGGCCCGCAGCGGTCGGATCATCAACATCACCTCGGTGGTGGGGCTGATGGGCAACGCCGGGCAGGCCAACTACGCCGCTTCCAAGGCGGGCCTTTGCGGTTTCACCAAGAGCCTGGCCAAGGAACTGGCCTCCCGCAACATCACCGCCAACGCCGTGGCCCCCGGGCTGGTCCCCGAAACCGGGATGACCGGCGAACTGGACGAAAAGGCCGTGGAAAAGCTGCTGTCCCAGGTCCCTCTGGGGCGGCCCGGTCTGCCCGAGGACGTGGCCCACGCCGTGGCCTTCCTCGCCTCGGACCAGGCTGCCTACATCACCGGGCAGGTGCTTTGCGTAGATGGGGGCATGGTTATGTAGGGCATGAGACTATGCCTGCCTTGCTGGCACGGCCCAGCGCTTTTGCCTGGGCCGGGTGCTTGCGTAGATGGGGGCATGGTCATGTAGGGCAACACCGGCACAAGATCGCTTTGCACCGCCAAAATCACCCTTTCTCCGGAGGACCTTGTACATGGCTTCTATCGAACAGCGGGTCAAGGAACTGGTGGTCGAGCAGTTGGGCGTGAGCCAGGATCAGGTGACGCCGCAGGCTTCCTTCGTCGATGACCTGGGGGCCGACTCCCTCGACACCGTCGAACTGGTCATGGCCTTTGAGGAGGAGTTCGGCCTCGACATCCCCGACGAGGACGCCGAGAAGATGTCCACCGTCGCCGACGCCATCAGGTACCTGGAGGAGCACAGCAAAACCTGACGCTGCACCCGGGAGAACGAGCGTGTCCAGACGCAGGGTAGTAGTCACCGGCATGGGGGCCCTGGCCCCCAATGGCAATGATTTGGAGTCCTTCTGGGCGGCCCTGCTGGCGGGCCGCTCGGGCATCGGCCCCATCACCCGCTTCGACGCCTCCAGACACGAGGTGCGGATCGCCGGCGAGGTCAAGGGCTTCGACCCCGAGGCCGCCCTCGACCGCAAGGAGGTGCGGCGCAACGACCCCTTCACCCACTACGCGGTGTACGTGGCCAGCCAGGCCTTTGCCCATGCCGGCCTGAGCATGGAGCGGGTGGACCCCGAGCGGGTGGGGGTGATCTGGGGCTCGGGGATCGGCGGCATCCAGACCCACGAGGACCAGCACACCGTGCTCATGGAGAAGGGGCCGGGCCGGGTCAGTCCCTTCTACGTGCCGATGATGATCTCCGACATGGCCCCCGGCATGATCTCCATGAAACTGGGCGCCAAGGGCCCCAACTACGCCACGGTCTCGGCCTGTGCCTCGGCGGCCCACGCCATCGGCGAGGCGGCCCGCAAGATCCAGTACGATGAAGCCGAGGTGATGATCACCGGCGGCTCCGAGGCCGCGGTCAGCCCCATCTCCATGGCCGGCTTTGCCTCGGCCAAGGCCCTGTCCACCCGCAACGAGGAGCCGGAAAAGGCCAGCCGGCCCTTCGACGCCAACCGCACCGGCTTTGTGATGGGCGAGGGCGGCGGGGGGATCGTGCTGGAGGAGTTGGAGCACGCCCGGCAGCGCGGGGCCGAGATCTGGGGCGAGTTCCTGGGCCTGGGCTTCACCGCCGACGCCTACCACCAGACGGCCATGGCCCCCGAGGGCGAGGGCGGGGTCCGGGCCATGCGCATCGCCCTCAAGGACGCCGGCCTGGGGCCCGAGGCCATCGGCTACATCAACGCCCACGGCACCTCTACCGCCATCGGCGACAGCCAGGAGACCGCGGCGATCAAGGCGGTCCTGGGCGAGCACGCGGGCAAGTGTGCGGTCAGCTCCACCAAGTCGATGACCGGGCACCTGCTGGGGGCGGCCGGGGCCATCGAGAGCATCGCCTGTATCCTGGCCCTCAAGCGGGGGGTGTTGCCGCCCACCATCAACTACGAGACCCCGGACCCGGCCTGCGACTTGGACTACGTGCCCAATCAGCCCCGCCAGCGCCAGGTACAGTACGCGCTGAACAATTCCTTCGGTTTCGGGGGCCACAACGTGGCCCTGGTGTTTGGGCGCTTTGCGGGGTGAGCCCGGCGATGGCGGGCCGCTGAGGCAGGGGGGCGCATGGGCTGGCTGAACGCGCTTTTCCGCCCCTGGCGCCGGCTGCCGCCGGAGTTGTCGGCGGCCCGGCTGCGGGTCCTCGAAAAGCGCCTCGGCTACCGCTTTGGCAACCCGGCGCTGCTGGTCCACGCATTGAAACACCGCTCCTTCGTCTACGCCAACCAGGGCCGCGGCCTGGAGTCCAACGAGCGCCTCGAATTCCTGGGGGACGCGGTGCTGGACCTGGTGGTGGCCGAGTCCCTGTTCCGGCGCTTCCCCGACCAGCGCGAGGGGAACCTGACCCAGACCAAGTCGGTGGCGGTGAGCCGGGCGGTGCTGGCCCGCCGGGCCGGCGACCTGGGCCTGGAGGAGTTTGTGCTGCTCAGCCAGGAAGAGCGCCAATCCAGCGGCGGCCGGCAGCCCTCCATCCTCAGC
>Ga0194132_10005314_pt1 | contig 21027 bp, 15 predicted proteins | sample TA2KigOf80mmetaG_FD_148612 | JGI IMG/M metagenome (GOLD analysis project Ga0194132, IMG submission 148612) | Freshwater microbial communities from Lake Tanganyika, Tanzania - TA2015054 Kigoma Offshore 80m | ecosystem: Environmental > Aquatic > Freshwater > Lake | place: Tanzania: Lake... | reverse complement strand
GAACCGTTCGACCGTGGTCGGGACCTCATCCGGGTGCGAAAATCGTTGCGGACCACCCTTCGCGGGGGTACTTTGTGGCCGCACGGCCGATTTGCGTTTCCAGAGGCGTTCATCTGGGAAAGATCGGCTTAGGCGGGTCGGTCTCACCCGGTAATCCTCTGCGCGATGGTAACAGCGAAGTGCGTTTCGGGCAACGGTCGGGGTAAAACTGGGCGGGGTTGGTGCCGGTGCCGCTCTTTGCTTCGCTCAGGGTTCCGCGAAGTTGAAGTGTCGGTCGCGCGCTCCGCGCGTGACCACTCGCGCTCCGTCTACCCGCGCGGGCGGCGCGGGGGGAAAGGCCCGGCGGTCCGCTAGTGGCGGCGCTCGAGGCGGGCGCGCAGGTGGGCCACTTGGCGGGTGCGGGCGTCGGCGGGGCCGTCCGGGTCGAAGTCGAACGGCGCGTACTCCTTCGCCACGAACTGCAACATCTCGAACGCGCGGCGGCGCAGCTGCGCGTCGCGGCGCTCCAGCGCCTCCAGCAGCGCCGGTACCGCGGCCACCCCGCGGCGCGCCACCTCCACCATCGCGGCCTTCACCTTGCGGTCGTCGGCCAAGTCCTCAACGGCGCGGCGCAGTTTTTCGAGATCGAGGATCGTCGCCATCGAGCCGCCCGTGGGGGCGCTCAGCGGCGGGGGCGTGGTGGCGAACGGCGACGGCGGCGCGGCCGGGAACTCCGGCGCGGTCACGGTCGCGACCGCGGCCGGCGCGACCGCACGCGCGACGGGCCGGCCCGTCGCGAACGGCGCGGCCGGCGCGCTCGCGCGGCGCGCGTCGAAGTGCCGCGTGAACCCGTCCTCCTCGAAGCTCCGCCCCAAGTAGGCGTCGATGGCGATCTGGTCGTTCACCAGTTCCATCGGCGTGCCGCGCGTCACCACCTTGCCCGCGGTGATGAGGTACACGCGGTCCGCGGTGCGGAACACCTCGCGCACGTTGTGGTCGGTGATCAGAATGCCGATGCCGGAATCGGCCAGTTCGCGGATGTTCGCGCGGATGTCTTCCGTCGTTTTCGGATCGACCGCCGCGAACGGCTCGTCGAGGAGGATGAGCAGCGGTTCGCACACAAGGCACCGGGCGATTTCGAGGCGGCGCTTCTCGCCCCCGGAGCACCGGCCCGCGGTGGTCTTGCGCACGCCGTCGAGCTTGAACCGCGCGAGCGCCTCGTTGGTGCGCTCCCAGCGCTCGGTACGGGTCAGCTTGCGCCCGAACTTGCGGCTCCGCGGCAGTGCCTCCAGAATCGCCAGCAGGTTCGCCTCGACCGTGAGCTTGCGGAACACGCTCGGCTCTTGCGACAGGTAGCCCATGCCGCGGCGCGCGCGCTGGTACATCGCGAGCGAGGTGACGTCCTCGCCGTTGAACGTGACCTTGCCGTCGTTCGGGGTGATCTGGCCGGTCGCCATGCGGAAGCTCGTGGTCTTGCCGGCCCCGTTCGGGCCGAGCAGCCCCACCACCTCGCCCTTGTCCACCGCGAACGAGACGCCGTTCACGACTGCCCGGCGGCCGTAGTACTTGACCAACCCTTCGACTTCGAGCAACGGCATGCGCGCGCCCCCACGACAATCGGACGGGGGTGATTATCCGAAGTGGGCAAGGGACGCAAGGTGCAGTTCCAAGTTGGAGATTGTGCCGGTCCGGAAACGACAGAAGTTTCGGGTTCAAGACGAGGCTCGCGCCTCTGGTCTCGGACCCGAAACTTCTGGACCTTGGAACGACTGGATCTTGGAACCTGTTAGCCGACGGCCGCGGCCGGTTGCGCGGCGAGCAGTTCGCCGATCACGCGGCGCAGCATCTGGCCGGTGGTCATCCCGCGGCGGCTGGCCGCGGCCTCCAGTTGCATCGCCTGCCACAGCGGGAGCAACAGGGCCAGTTCGACGACTTCCTGTTCGATCCGACCGGTGGTTGGGGAAACGGCATCGGCGAGCGGTTGCATGGCGTCACCTGCCTTGGGAGGCGTGTTCGGCGGAAGTCCGCCGGGGTCACGGGCCAGCGATCCTAGAAGTCCATTCGGCCCCGCACGCGGGCATCGTAACCAATCGCCGACCGCGCGGCAAGGCGCGACCCGCCGCTGCACGAAGCCGCGAGGGACGGGTCCGAATCGCTTGAGAGGTCGGTCGCGAGGTCGAACGAGCGGACGGGACTCGCGGAAAGGAAGTGCAACGCCGGTGCCGCAGACGGGAAAACGCTCGGATTTCGCTCAAGTGTTGGTTCCCAAGCCGTTCGCGCGCGTCCGATTAAACCGCCGGTCCAACGCCGTGCCGCGCGAACGCCCGGTTCGCGCGCAATTCGTGTCAGAATGCGAGCAACCGCGCGGCAGCGGATGTGAGAACGGGATGAACTGGGCCTCGGTTAATGAAGCCGGTTGAAGCGGCTACCGAATCTGGGCGGGCGCGGTTAGCATGGGGGAATCGCGAACGCGGGTCGCGCCCGCCGGTTCCGACAGTTCCGCCGGGCGCGCCGAGAAATCGGGAAAAATGTGACGCCGCCGGCGCGAGTCGCGCCCCGGTCGGGTACGATTTCACCTTAGTTCCGCCGTTCGCAACCTGTTACTGCTGCTACTCGCCCGCACGGAGCGGCCCCCCATGTCGAACACCAACGAGCCGAACGCCACCCCGGAACAACCGGACCCGAAGAGCGCCGAAGCCCAAGCCCGCGCCGAGGCCGCGCGGCGCGCCGGCGGGTCCTCGTTCGAGTTCATCCTGCCGGACGGCATCAACTCGTACAGCGACCTGCCCCCGGTCGATCAGCCGGACCCGACCGACACCGACGCGCTGCACAAGGCCGCGCTCCCGCCGCGCCCGGTCGCGGCGCGCCCCGCGTCCAACACGTTCGACTTTATCGAGCTGCCGGACGCGGACCCCGGTTCCGGCGTGCAGAAGAAGTCGAACCTGCCGCCGGCGGCCCCCGCCGCGGCCGGGGGGTTGGTCTCCACCGACGACGTGATCGTGCTCCCCTTCCTGCCGGGCGCGCCCGGCGACAGCTCGGTCGCGCTGGCCGAACAGGGGCCGCCCGCGGAGGCCCCCTCGTTCGTGTTCGGCGGCGAGACCGACCTCGCGCGGGTGCCGGACGCGCTCGCGGGCGCGCCGTCCTCCAAAGCCAGCGTGCCGGACATCGCCTCGCTGTTCCCCGCCAGTTCCGATTCCAACGTGTTCAGCGCGCCGGCCCCGGTCGTGCCCGAAGTGCCGCCCGTGCCCGCGCCGGACAGCGTGCCGGACCTCGCCGACGTGTCGCTGGTGCCGGACGTGCCCGCCACGGACCCCGGTTCGTTCGTGCTCGGCGCGGAGGCGCTGCCGGAAATCGACCTCGGCCTGCCGGGGGTGAGCTCCGACTCGGCGATCCTCGCGGAACTGCTGCCGGAGGTGCCGGCCGGGGAACTGGTCGATTCGGCCGCGGTGCTGGACGCGGTCCCCGACGTGCCGCCCGCGGTGCCCGCCAGTTCCGGCGATTCCAGCGCCGCGCTCGGCGCGACCCTCGAACCCGTCGCGCCCGCGTCCGGGTGGCTCGATTCCGACGTGCTCGACGGGCCGCCGGTGCTCGCGGCCCCGGTCGCCCCGGTGCCGACCGCGAACCCGCTCGACGCGCCCGCGGCGCAGCCGGTGGACAGTTCGGACATCTTCTCCGGCGGTCGCCCGCTCGCCGCACAGCCGGTGGAACTGGCCGACGTGTCGGACGTGATCTCGGCCACCGCCTACGGGCCGGGTGGCCCGCCCGCCGCGGTGCCCCCGTCCGGCCGCGCGTCCGAGATCGCGCTCACGTTCGACAACCCGCCCGGCGGCAGCACGGTGTCGGAACCCGACAGTGGTGAACTGCCGCTGGCCGACGAGGTGCCCGGTAGCTCGGCCCTGCTGGGCGCGCCCGGTGCGGACGGCGAATCGATCCACGACATGCCGGACCCGCTCGGAGCGAACCCGCTGTTCGACTCGGCGCGCCTCGCCAACGCCCCGGAACTGCCGGACGTTCCCGTCGCCGACGCGCCCGAGTACGGCGCGGTCCCGGACTACTCGGCCGACGCCTCGAGCATCCTCGCGGACCTGAGCGACGAGCGCCCGCTGCACAGTGGCGATTCGTCGTCGGTGCGCGTCGAAGCGCCCGGCGTGGGCCGCAGCGTGACCGGCGGGCCGGGCGACGGCACCTTCGACCTGACCGTTGACGACGAGCCGATCCCCGCGGGCCTGTTCGACGAACCGGCCCCCGACGCGCCCTCCGGCCCGGAACCGACCGACTGGCAATCGCAGAGCGGCTCGGACCTGTTCGCCGACAAGCGCACGGCCCCGGAAATCGATCTCGGCGCGGAAGACTCGGGCACCGTCGAGCCGGTGGACGCGGACCTCTCCAGCGAGCAGCCGTCGCTGTCGTCGGCCCCGTCGAGCATCTTCTCCGGCCCGCCCCCGGTGGCCGACTCGCGCGCCGGTTCGGGCGGTGCCAGCAGCGGCTCGGACGCGCTCGGCGGCACCGCGGAGCGCGCCAAAGACGCCCCCCCGGCCGTGCCCCCGCGCAAGGCCCGCGCCAGTTCCGGCGACTTCGAACTGCCCGCCCCGGCCGCGGCCGACGCCGACGACGGCGGCGCGATCGACTGGGACAGCGCGGAACTGGCCGGCGGCGACGAGGCCACGCGCGGCATCCCCAAGGACGCCTCGCTCTCGGCCATCCTGAAGAACCTCGGCGACGACGACTCCACCGAAAGCCCCACGAAGGACTCGGATCCGGTCGCGGACGCCGTCGAAGAGGACGGCGAGCCGCTCGTGACCGTCGATTGGATGGCCGGTTCGGGCGAAGGGTCGGCGATCCGCGAGCCGGAAGCGACCGACGTCGAACTCGACGACAAGATTCAGTCGCGCAGGAAGGGTAAGGACGCAGAGAAGGCGAAACCGCGCGCGGCCGTCGGCGGCACGGCGGAGATGGAAGCCGAGGCCGCGCCCGCTGCGAAGGTCGATCCGAAGGGCAAGGCGCGCGCGCCGCGCGCCCCGGCCGACAGCGGCACCGCGGAGAGGGCGACCGATACGAAGGCCAAGCCCGCGAAGAAGGGCGGCGGCCTCGTCACCGGCGTGCTGCTCGGTACGCTGTTCGCCGGCGGGGCGTGGGCCGGGCTGTACTTCGGCGACGTGATCCCCAACGCCAAGCCGACGGCGCAGAACCCGCCGCCGCAACCGCCGCAGCCGCCGGGGATGCCGCCCGGCATGCAACCCCCCGGCCAGCAACCGCCGCCCCCGCAACAGCCGGCCGACCCGCAGGCCGCGTTCCTCGCGGGCGACACGAAGGCCGCGCTCGACCTGTTAAAGACCACCGCGCCCACCACGACCGCGGGCAAGGCCGCGGCCGGGCACGCGCGCGTGTTCGCCAAGCTGCAGGGCGTCGGTACCGACGACGACCTGAAGCAGGGCCGCGCCGACCTCGAAGCGGTGCTGGCCGACGCCGACGCCGCGAAGACCCCGGAAGGACTGGCCCGCGTCGTGCAGGCCACCGTCACGCTGGGCGCGTCTTACGAGGCGAGCGGCGACGTCGCCAAGGCGCGCGCGCTGTTCACCGAGGCGAAGGGCAAGTACCCGAAGTTCGCCGACGTGTTCGACGGGCTGCTCATCAAGCTCGACGCGCCGGCCGCGCCGGGCGCGTTCCGGTTCACGCCCACGGACGCCGAGCGCGCGGCGCTGGCCGCGCTCGTCCTGCTCGCCGCCGACCCCGCCGCGGACCTCGCCGAACCGGGCACGTTCTACTGGAAGGCCGTCAAAGCCGGGGCCGACGGCAAGTACGCCGAGGCCGTGGACCTCATCGGGCAGGCGAAGGCCGCGCACGTCGCGCGGGCGAAGGTGCTCGCCGGTCGCGGGCTGAACCCGCTCACCGACCCGCTCGAACAGATGTTCCCGCGCGCGTGCGACGAACTCGCGACCTACTGGAAGGTGCGCGCCGAACTGTACCGCAACCCGGCCCTCGCCGATGCCATCAAGAAGGACGGTCTCCCGAAGGCGCTAGACGCTTTCGCGAAGGCGCAGGCCGACCTCGTCACCGCGAAGGCCGACGCCAAGGCCGCGACCGACAAGGTGACGAAGCTCGAAGGCGACGTGGCGAAGCTCGACAAAGAGGTGAAGGCCGAGAAAGTCGCCAAGACCGAGGCCGAGGACAAGCTGAAGACCGCGACCGCCGCGCTCGACGCCGCGGACAAACTCGTAAAGGACAAGGACGCGCTGCTGGCGCAAGTGGTGACGGAACTGAAACCGGCCGTGCCACTGCCGGACAAGTGGGCACCGGCGGAACTGGTCGCGGGCGTGAAGAGCGCCGCGGCCCGCGCCACCGGCCCGGACCTTAAGAACCTCGTCTCGAACGCGATGGTCGCCATCGGCGGCGGCGGCCTCTCCGCCGGGCAACTGCTCGACATCGCCGACCGGCTCAAGAAGGCCGAAGCCGCGGCTAAGGTCGCCACCGACAAGCTCGCCAGCGAGACCAAGCTCCTCACCGACAAGTACGACACCGACACCGGCAAGCTGAAGACCGATCACGCCGCCGCGGTGAAGAAGCTGACCGACGGCTACGCGGCCGACACCAAGAAGCTCAAGGACGATCACGCCGCCGCCGTCACGAAACTCAAGGACGACGCCGCGGACGCGGCGAAGAAGGCCGGTGACAAGTTCGCCGCCGATGTGAAGAAGCTGACCGAGGATCACACCGCGGCCGTCAAGAAACTGGGCGACGACAACACCGCGGCGGTGAAGAAGTTGAACGACGACCACGCGACCGCGCTCAAGGCCGAGCAAGCCAAGACGGACGCGGAGAAGAAGGCCGCGGCGCTGAAGGAGATCGGGTTCCAGAAGCAACTGGCGAACGCGGTCACGCCGGCGCAGTCGCTCGACATCGTGCTGCCGGTGCTCACGGACCTGCGCCGCCCGGCCGACGCGGACGCGGCGCTCGGCATCGCCAAGCGCGCGCTCGCCGCCTCGCTCCCGGACTCCGACGACGCGGCCAAAGCCCACACCGTTATCGGCATGGCGCTGCTGCTGAAGGGCGACCTCGCGGGCGCGAAGGACGAGTTCGAGACCGCGCGGCGCGGCCCGGCGTACAAGGCCGCGGCGGGCAAGGCGAAGTGGGCCGCGGTCGCCGACACGGGGTTGGAGGCCGTCGATGATCCGCTCGCGCCGTACCGCAAGGCCGTCGTGCTGCCGCCCACCAATCTGAAGGTGGCGACCAAGTCGCTGGATATGGGCATCGCCGCGTACAAGTCCGGGAAGTACGACGCCGCGGTGGCGGCGCTCACGAGCGCCGCGAAGAACGACCCCGCGGACCCGGTCGCGTGGTACTACCTCGGCGCGACCCGCTGGGCGCAGGGCGACGAGGCGCAAGCCAAGAAGGACTTCGAGCAGGGCGCGGAGCGCGAGAAGGCCTCGGGCACGTCGGCGCGCACGCTCGGCGCGGCGCTGGCCCCGCTACAAGGTACGGTCCGCGACGCCCTCGACCGCGCCCGGCCGTAAGCGGAAGCCGCTCGCGGCTTCGCAGGTCGTGCGAAGCCGCGAGCGGCTCGGTTCCTCACTTCTTGATGGGTTTGTACTCGACCTTCTTGAAGGTCATGATGCTACCGGGGTCGTGACCCTGTAGCGCGAAGTGGCCCTTCGTGAACGCCTTCTTCGGGTCCTTGTAGTCCACCGTCTTCTTGCCGTTCACGAAGATCTGGATGTGGTCGTCGTTGGCGATCACCTCCTGAACGAAGAACTCGTCGGGCTTGTTCGGGGCGGTGTCGAGGACGAGCACTTCCTTTACCGCGGGCAGGTACAGGCTGCCGGTCTTGATGCGGTCGCCGCCGGTGGCGTTGATCTGGGCCTCGTACCCCGCCGGGAACCCCGGCCCGAACTTGGTGCGGAAGTACTGCCCGCTGTTCCCCTTGTCGTTGATTTTGGCTTCCACGCGGTAGTGGAAGTTGTCGGCTTCCAGTTCGGTGAAGATGTGGCTGGCCGGGCCGCCACCCACGATCATCCCGTCCTTGATCTGCCAGAGGGTGATTTCCTTCCCCGGAACCGGCTCGTCCTTCCCCTTTTGCTTCTTGTCTTTCTCGACGCCGACGAAGGCGACGACCTTGCCGGCGTCGTTCTTCACTTGCTTCACGGCCTTGAAGGTGCCGCTGGGCGGGTCCGGGATCTTCCAGCCGGTGAAGTCCTTGCCGTTGAAGAGGGGCACCCAGCCGTCGTCCTTTTTGTCTTCGGCGGCAACGGGTTGGGGCGCGGCGGCGAGGGCGAGGGCCACGGCCGCGACGAGGCCGAGGGCCGGCCGCATCAGGTGCGCGGGTTGCATCGTCACTCCTGCGAAAGTGGAGAACCGGGGCCGGAATCGGCCCGTGCGGGAGCATCCTACCGGCGGAACCGGCACGCCGCCACCATTCGCCACGTTCAACCGCTACGACGTTAACTTCGCCCCCAGAAAAAATTGCCCAGAATGTGCAGTTTTCGTTGCCTAACATCCGGGCGGCCTGTACCTTGTTCGCGTCGGACAATATTTGGGCGGTCTGGATAACTTATCTGGTTACTCGCTCGCCCGTACCGACCTGTTCGGGCCGATTCGCTAAAGGGACGTAGCGGACATGCCCCTACCCCAATCCCGTTAGCGGAGGGTTCGAGATGAAGCGTCGTCTTGTGGGGTTCGCCGTTCTGGGCGCGGCCCTGTTCCTCACCACCACCACCGCGTACGGCTTCGGCGGTAAGCGCCGGGGCGATTGCGGCACCACCACCGCCGGCTGCGGCAGCCCGTGCGCGGCCCCGTGCGGCACCGTATCGTACGTCGAGAAGAAGGTGATGGTCAACGAGTGGACCACGGTGAAGGAAGAGTTCAAGTACTGGGTCAACGAGCCGGAAAAGAAGAAGGAGAAGGTGAAGGTCAAGGAGGCGGCGTGGAAGGACGAGAACTTCAAGTACACCACCAACGAGTGGGTGACGGTGAAGGAGAAGGTCAAGGTCGGCGAGTGCAAGGCGACCACGAAGGAAGTGGAAGTGAGCGTGTGGGAGTGCAAGCCGGTCGTGACGAAGGCCAAGCGCACCGTGTGCGAATGGGTGTGCGTGCCCGTGACCGTGACCTGCGCGGCCCCCGCCCCGAGCTGCAACACCGGCTGCGACCGCGGCGGGCTGTTCAGCCGGCTGTGCGGCAAGAAGGCGAGCTGCGGCACCCCGAGCTGCAACAGCGGTTGCGCCAGCCCGTGCCCGGCCCCGTGCCCGCAAGTCACCACCAAGACCGTCATGCAGCGCCAGATGATCACCAAGGAAATCGAAGTCGACGTGACGACCTACACCCGCATCGAGAAGAAGGTCAAGACCCCGGTCACGACCTACGAGATGGTGTGGACCGATAAGGAAGTCGACGTCAAGAAGTGCATGCCCGTCGAGAAGACCGGCACGCACAAGGTCTGCCACTGGGTGGACGTGGAAAAGGAAGTCGACGTGGTGACCTACAAGAAGGTCGAGAAGACCGGCACCCACGACGTGCGCAAGTGCGTCCAAGTCGAGAAGACCGTGAAGGTCGCCGTGTACACCCCGGCCCCGGTCGTCGCGAACCCGTGCCCGACGCCGTGCACCACGCCGTGCGCCAGCCCCTGCACCAGCGGCACGACCGGCGGCTGCGGCGCGTTCAAGGGCGGCCTCTTCAAGGGCGGCCTGTTCAAGGGCAAGAGCGGCTGCACCAGCGGTTGCACCAGCGGTTGCGGCGGCTGCAACTAAGCGAACCCTCTTCGCAGTAACCCCGGCCCCGGCGCTCGCGCGCCGGGGCCTTTTCGTTTCCCCCGCCGCGCCCGCCCGGTATGATGCCCTTCCCCCGCGCCCTCTCGGAGCTTCCCCATGCGCACCGCTCTCGTCCTCCTCGCGGCCGTGGCGCTCGTCGCCGCGCCCGCGCCCGTGCCCGCCGCCGACGACGACAAGATCGCCGTGCCCGCCCGGTCGTATGTGACCGTGCAAGAAAAAGTCTCCGTCACCGACCCCGCGACCGGGCGCACCGAGGTCGCGATGGTGCCGAAGCAGGTGCCCGTGGCGCTCACGGTCGCGCTCGAACCGAAGAAGACCGCGGTGATCGTGTGCGACATGTGGGACGATCACTGGTGCAAGAAGGCCTCCGAGCGGTGCGGCGAGCTGGCGAAGAGGGCCGAGGTCGTGCTGAAGTCGTGCCGCGAACACGGCATGACGATCATCCACTGCCCGTCCGACACGATGGCCTTTTACAAGGACCACGCGGCGCGCAAGCGCACGCTGGCGGTGAAGAAGGTCGAGCCGCCGAAGAGCAAAGACCTGCCGAACCCGCCGCTGCCGGTGGACGACTCCGACGGCGGGTGCGACGACGAGAAGCCCGCGAAGCAGCACCGGGCGTGGACCCGCCAGCACGCCGCGATCACCATCGACGCCGACAAGGACTACATCACGGACAACGGCGGCGAGGCGTACAACGTGCTGAAGGACAAGGGCATCGACACGGTGCTGGTGATGGGCGTTCACACCAACATGTGCGTCCTGAACCGCTCGTTCGCGATCAAGCAGATGGTGAAGTGGGGCGTCCGCACGTACCTCGTTCGCGACCTGACCGACGCCATGTACAACCCGAAGATGAAGCCGATGGTGAGCCACGACGCGGGCACGCAACTCATCATCGGTCACATCGAGAAGCACTGGTGCCCGACCGTCGAGAGCAAGAGCCTCGTGAAGTAGGGGCCGGAAACGGCGCGGCCCGCCACCAACGGGTGACGGGCCGTTTCGCCTTGCCTCGAACGAACTCAGACGACGGCGCTAACGAGGTCGTCGGCCTCGTCCTGCGTGGCGAAGGTCGCGCCGACGAACTCGGCGAACCGCTCGCGCTCCGGCGTCCACTCGTCGCCCACGACGACCACTTGGAGGTGCGGTTGCGTCCGGCGCAACTTGGCGCAGGCGAGGTAGCCGCTTTCTTCGGCCCCGGCTTCGAGCACGAACACCGCGTGCGGGTCGGTCTCCGCGGCGGCGTGAACGTCGTGCGCGCCGGTCACGGTGAACACCTCCCAGCCCCGCTTGCGGAACTGCTCGGCGACCTTCGCGCCCATCTTGAACCGCCCGGCCAGCACCACGCGGCGCGCGCCCCGCTTGGGGGCGACGGGGGCGGACATCTGGCACGTGCTACTGTTGGTACCCATGATCCCTTTGTCCTTTCCTACCGACGCCATCCAGACACGATTGTTTCCCTAGAGTTCGCGTCCGGGGCGAAGAACTTGCGCGCGAAGAACGAAAAAGCACGTTCTCGCGGGTTCGGCGGCGCGATCGGCGGGCGCGGGCTTCGTGCGGGTCGGGCGTCGGTTTACGGCTTGCCCCGGTCGGAAGTCGCGGCTAGAACCGTACTTCCGGTGGGTCCGCCCCGCCGCGCTCGCGGGCGGCCAAAGGGGAAAGAAGAGGATACGCCCCCCGCCGCGCGCCGTCGAGGTCGGGTGCCACCAACCCGCGCGCCCTACAATACCTCTCACGCACTAACCCCTACCCTTTTCGCAGATTTCCTTTCAGGAGTTCGTCATGGGCAAGGCCCGCATCTCCATCGGCACGTGGGCGTACCTGTTCAACCAAGAGCAGCCGACCAACGATTTCCACGTGATCCTGCACAAGTTGCAAGACTTGGGCTACGACGGCGTGGAACTGGGCAGCTTCGGCCCGCACCCCAGCCCGGTGTCGCACCCCACGAGGGCCGCGCGCCAGAAACTTCGCAAGACCATCGCCGACCACGGCCTCGCGCTGTCCGGCATCGCGGTCGATCTGTGGGCGTTCAAGACCCCCGGCACCTCCATCATGGACGAGACCCCGGCCGCGTACCTGACCGCGTTCCTCGGCTGGTGCGCGTTCGCCGCCGACCTCGACGTGAAGACCATTCGCGTCGATAGCGTCGTGGCCCCGAACTACTTCGAGGCCGACGCCGAGGGGAAGAAACTGGGCGCGCAAGCGGGCATGGACCGGCTCGTCGGCACGTGGGACAAGGCCAGCAAGATCGCCGCCGACTTCGGCATGAACATCTGCTGGGAGTTCGAGCCGGGGTTCGCGTTCAACAAGCCGAGCGAGATCGTGCAACTGGTGGACGGGGTGCGCGCGAAGGGCAACACCAACTTCGGCGTGCTGTACGACACCTGCCACGCGCACATGTGCGCCGTGGTCGGGGCGAACCAGACCGGCGCGAAGGAGACGCTGCCCGGCGGCGAGCTGGCGTTGCTCGAAAAGCTGAAGGGGAAGATCACCCACGTCCACGTGATCGACAGCGACGGGAGCCTGAACGAGCACAACACGAGCACGCACAACCCGTTCGGCACCGGCAAGCTGAACTTCGACCAGCTCGCGCCCGCGCTCCGCGCCTGCGGCGTGCCGCACGACTGGTGGTGCGTGGACCTGTGCTTCTGGCCGCACGCGTGGCAGGTCACGGCCGACAGCAAGAAGTACCTCGACAAGCTCCGCGACAAGTACGCCGCGGCGTAACTTTCGGCGAGCGGGGGGCGTTAGCCCCCCGATACCTGTCTCGGCGAGCGGGGGGCGTTAGCCCCCTGTTCGTGTGAAGAAATCTCATCGATGGGCTCCCGAACCTCGCCGACCTCCACGCGCGACTCGGTGGCGTTCCGTTGGAGCGCATCTGGTCCGTGCCCGCGCCGGGCACCGCGACAGAAGCCGACTTGCTCGCGGCATGGACGACACCGCCGCACCGCTGCCCGGAGTTGATAGACGGCACCCTCGTTGAGAAGTACGGCAGCTTCTGAGGCGCAGCGATTGTGGGAGTGTTATGCGGTGACCTCGCGCGACTGGCGGTTTCTGTTTTGGAAGCATTGGGGGCAGCACGCGGTTGGAACGATGAGCGCGCTGCGTGCGTGGCTGGAGGCCGATGGTGCCGGTATCTGAGCGCGCCTTGCGGCCAACAGTCGCGTTGCCGTTCGGCGCGCGGGTTCGCATCATTCCCCGTAGATTACCTCTCTTCACAGCGCGCCACGGGCGTAAATGCACCGACAACATCACCGCTGGTGGAGCCCGGCGCTGCACCGCGACATGGACCTGCTGGAGTTCGGGCACGGCGGGGCGCGCGTGATCGCGTTCCCCACGTCAAAGGGCCGGTTCTTCGAGTGGGAAGACCGCGGCATGATCCGCGCGCTCGGGCACGCCCTCGAAAACGGCTGGCTGCACCTGACCTGCGTGGACGGCGTCGACGGCGAGAGCTGGTACGCCTACCACAACCACCCCGGCGCGCGGGCGTGGCGACACGAACAGTACACCGGCTACGTCATGAACGAGGTGCTGCCGTGGGCGCGGTGGCGGAACGGCCACCCGTATACGGTCTTCACCGGGGCCAGCTTCGGCGCGTTTCACGCGCTGTCGATGGGCCTGCGGTTCCCCGACCAAGTGAACCGCGTCCTCAGCATGAGCGGGCTGACCGACATCAAAGGGTTCCTCGGCGGCTACCACAACGAGACCGTGTACGCGCAGAACCCGGTGGACTTCATCCCCAACGAGCACGACGGCTGGCGCTTGGACCGGCTCCGCGAACAGGACATCATCCTCGCGGTGGGGCGCGACGACAAACTGCTACACCAGAACCGCGAGCTGTCGGGCAAGCTGTGGGGCAAGGGCATCGGCAACGCCCTGCGCGAGTGGGACGGGTTCGCCCACGACTGGCCCGTGTGGTACGACATGGTCACGCGCTACATCGGCGGGAGCGACTGAGCGCCGCCGTTCGGCGCTCACGCCTTCGGGCGGCGGTAGAAGCGGTTCGCGGCCAGCCCTTCCAATACGAACAGCACCAGCACCGCGATCAGCAGCCACGGGAACAGATCGATTGGCTGGCCGAGGGCCACGGCGAGCCAGTCGCGCAGGGTCGAGTTGCGGTCGATGGGGAACACGCGCCCGGGGCCGGTCAGCTTCTCGATTTCCTCGACGGACACTTTCTCGAGGTTGCTCTCTTCGGGCGGCACGTTCGTGCTGAACCCGTCGCGCCAGATGAACGCGCCGTCCTTGCGCACGGACAGCAGGTAGTTGCCGGGCACGCTGGTCTTGGGCGGGCCGATCCGCAGCTCGGTCTGTTGCGCGCCGACCTTCGGCTTCGCGTCGTCGCCGACAATGTGGCCGGGCGGCCCGTCGAGCACGATCACGCTGTCGCGGTCGAGCCGGCCGCGCGGCAGCGGCACGGCCACGGTCGCGCCGGTGGCGTAGTTGAAGTTCGCGTCCGCGGTGTCGCCCGCGAGGTACCGGGCCAGCAGGTACGGGAACACCAAGTACCACGTCGATTCTTCCTGCCAGTAGTCGTGCCACAGGTCGTCGTTGGGCATGATGTCCATGCGCGTGGTGAGGAGCACCACCTTGCCCTTCGCGGCCTTGCCGTCCTTGTCGAGGACGGCGCGCTCCAGCACGGCCGGGCGGCGGTCCTTCGCGGCGGCGGCGTCGAGGTACGACACGATCACGCCCGCCGGCGCGGGGCCGCCGGTGTACGGCTCCACGTCCCAGTACTTCTTCGTGGTCCGCGGGTTCGCGACCACGTCGAGGTTCGCGGCCTTCTGCTGCCGCCAGTCGTCCACGATCTTCAACATCGGGTGCTTGAAGGCGTTGTCGTCGAGCGCCCAGATGACGCCGTTCTTGCCGTCGCGCGGCGCGGGCCAGCTCGCGGCCGGTTGCGGCGGCGGGTCTTTCAGCTTCCGCGTTTCGACTAGGTCCTTCTTCAACTTGCCGGGCATCAGGTCGGCGGCGACGTTGTACCCGTCGAGCACGGTCGCGGTGTCGGTGCCGGGAATCACGATGAGCTTCCCGCCGGCGCGCAGGACCGGGCGCAGGCGGTCCCACAGTGGGCCGTCGTTCGGGCGCGCCGGGTTCACCGCTTGCGGGTTGTTCACGCTCAGCAGGCACAGCACCTCGAACGCGCGCAGGTCGTCGGTGACGGTCTCGGTCGGCTTCTTCGGGTCCGGGGCGTAGCGCACGAGGGTCGCGCCGTTGTCGCCCGCTTCGATCTGGTCCGGTGACACCACGAGGCAATCGAACTCGCGCTTGGTGACGTGCGCCGCCTGCCAGAACCCCGCGCCCTCGATGTCGTCGGTGATCGTCAGGATGCGGCGCGACTCGCCCACCTTGAACGTGAGGAACCGGGTGTTGTCGAACGCGAGCTTGTCGGCCGCGGCGAGGGCAAACTCCACTTGGTGCAGGCCGGTTTTGAGGTCGCGGAACTCGAACCGCACCTGCCGCGACTGGCCGGGGGCGACGGTGACGGACTTGCTCTCGCCCTTCGGCGCGCCGACCAACTTCGCCAACACGCTCACGTCGAGCGGGCGGTCGCTGCCGGTCGCGCCCACGGTCACGTCCACGACCGCAGGCTGGTTCGTGCCGATCACTTGGGGCTTCATCTCGACGCCGAGGAGCGCGACGTTGGCGGGCGCGTCGGCCCCGAAATCGACGACGACGTGAACGGGGTGCGGTTCCGGCACGAGGTCGCGGAGCTTCTTGAGGTCTTCGGTGCGCCCCGCGTCCCACGAGGCGACCGTGCGGTCGGTGAACACGACGACGAGTTTCGGCAGCGGGTCCGCGGCGTCGGTGTCGCGGTCCACGGTCATGAACAACTGGTACGCGCGGGCGATCCCGGCGCTGACCGGCTGCCCGCCCTTCGTGTCCTTGAGCGCTTCGACGGCCTTGCGCGCCGCGTCGCGGTCGCCGACGGGGAGCCACGCGCCGGTGGGGTCCGCGGTGTCGATCACCGCGACCGGCGACTTGTCGGGCAGTTCCTTGAGCAGTTCGAGCGCGCGCCGCCGGGCCTCGTCGAGGCGCGACTCGTTCCCGGCCACGTAGCCCATGCTCGGCGTCGTGTCGATCACAACGACGACCGCGACGGGCTGCTCGCCGCGGATGTTCAGCCGGTCGCTCTTGACGGTGGGCTGGTACAGCGTGAGGCAGAACAGGGCGATGAGCAACATGCGGAGCGCGAGCAGGATGAAGTGGCGCAGGCGCAGCTTGCGCTGGTTGGTCTTGAGCTTCTGTTTGAGGAACCGAAACGCGGGGAACGTGAGGCGCTTCGGCTCCTGCTTCATGATGAGGTGAAGCAGGATCGGCAGCCCGACGAGCGCGGCCCCGGCGATCAGGAGTGCGTGCATCGTGTCAGTATAAGGGGAACCCCCCGCGGGTTCCCCCGTCCCCTCCGGACGTAAACCCGCGAGCGGCGGGCGATTCTTCGATCTGATCGGAATCTCGCATTTTTCCCCTTGAACCTCACGCAACGTCAGGGCGTACCATGCCCGCAACGCGAGGGTGCGACGATGCCGGAACGGGTGTGGAAGGTCGGCGAGTTGGCGGCGCGCACCGGGCTGACGGTCCGCGCGCTGCACCACTACGACGCCATCGGGCTGCTGTCCCCGTCGGCGCGCGGCGGCTCCGCGCACCGGCTCTACACGGCCGCGGACGTTTCGCGCCTGCACCAGATCGTCTGCCTCAAGCAGCTCGGGTTCAGTTTGGAGCAGGTGAAGGAGTACATGACCCGCGCGGACTACGACCCGCGCGAGGTGGTGCGGCTCCATCTGGCGAAGGTGCGCGAGCGCGCGGCGGAGCTGACCGAACTCGGCGACAAGCTCGAAGCGCTGGCGACCGCGCTCGACGCGGCGGACGCGGTGTCCGCCGACACGTTCCTCGAAACGATTGAAGTGATGACCATGATCGAGAAGTACTACACCCCCGAGCAGCTCAAGCAACTGGAAGAGCGCCGGGCCGCGGGCGGCGCGGAAATGGACGAGGCGATTCAGAAAAGCCCTCAGATGTGGGCCGACCTGTACGGCGACGTGCGCGCCGCGCTGGACGCGGGCCTTCCGCCGGAGGACGCGCGGGCGAAGCCGCTGGCCGAGCGCTGGCTGGCGCTGGTCAGTGGGTTCACCGGCGGCGACCCCGGCTTGTTCGCGTCGCTCCGCAAGATGTACCAGAGCGAGGACAACGTGCGCGGCGTGGACGTGGCCGCGATGCGCCCGCTCAACGAGTACTTGGAGAAGGTGCGGGGGGCACACGGGGTGCGGCACCCCGGCGAGTAGCCGTTGCGCCGCGCGGCCCGCAAAATCGGCACAAGTTCTCGGCCCGCGCGCGCCGATGGTGAGAGGAACTCTCACTCCGGAGCGCGCGGCATGAACCAGTTCCTTCGCGGGGTCGCCCGTGCCGCGGTCGAATCGTTCGAGCTGCCCGACCCGGTTCTCGAAATCGGCTCGTACCAAGTCGCCGGCCAAGAAGACCTGATCGACCTGCGGAGCATGTTCGCCGGTCGGCCGTACACCGGGGTGGACTTCCGCGACGGGCCGGGCGTCGATCTGGTCGCCAACGTCGAGGACCTGCCGCTGCCCGATGCGTCGGTGGGCACGGTCCTCGCGTTCAGCGTGTTCGAACACGTCAAGCACTTCTGGAAGGGCTTCGAAGAGGTGCGCCGCGTGCTGCGGCCGGACGGCGTGTTCCTCGTGTGCTGCCCGTTCTACTTCCACGTTCACGCCTACCCGAACGACTACTGGCGGTTCACGCCGGAAGCGTTCGACTCGCTGATGGAAGACGGCTACCCGACGCGGGTGCTCGGCTGGCACGGCCCGGAGCGCCGGCCGCTGAACGTGTGGGCCGCGGGGTTCCGCGAAGCCGCGCGGGTGCCGACCGCGGCGCAGTACGACGCCTACCGCGCGCGGGTCAGCACCTACGCGAAGGAGCCGTTGGGCTGGGGGCGCCGCTTGAGGTTCGGGCTGGGTCGCGTGCTCTGCGGTCGCCGCCCGTTCGCCCCGCACCTTGACCGCGAGAAGTGGACCACAGAAGTGCGCAAGGTCGCATAAACCGGCAGATTGCCGATGCCCAACACCGAACTGATGCGCGCGGTCTTGGCCGACCCGGGCGCGGACGCGCCGCGCTTGGCCTACGCGACCTGGCTGAAGTCGAACGGCGACCCGGACCGGGCGGAGTTCATCCGGGTGCAGTGCGCCCGCGCGGCGAAGGACCGGTTCGACCCGGCCCGTGAACGACTGGAAAAGAAGGAGCAGGCGCTCCTGAAGAAGCACGACGCGCGGTGGCGCGGCGAACTGCCCGAGTGGGCGCGAACTAGCGCGCGGTTCCAGCGGGGGTTCGTCGGCACCGTCGGCATCGACCTCGACACGTTCGTGAAGCGGGCGGCGGAGCTGATGGCCCTAGCCCCTGTTCAGGGGCTCGCCCTCTCCAGCAGCGGCGCGTCGGCCGGGGGCGTCCGCGCCTTGGCGAAGTGCCCCCAGACCGCCCGGCTCACCTCGCTGAGCATCTCCTACAACGACGTCGGTGACGCCGGCGCGAAGGCACTCGCCGCCTCGCCGCTGTTCGCCTCGCTCACCCACCTCGGCCTGTACTCCTGCGGGATCACCGACGCCGGGGTCAAGGCGCTCGCGACCTCGCCGCACCTCACCGGCGTGACCGAACTGGCGCTCGAACTCGGGCGCGGCGGGCTGACCGCGCTCGCGGCCAGCAGGTGGCGGCCGAGCGTGCTCCTGATCCACGGCGCGCCCCTCGACGGGGCGGCGCTGCCCGCGCTCGCCCGGTGGGACGGACTGGCCCCGGTCGTCGAACTGGGGGTGAGCGGGTGCGGGATCGGACCGCGCGGGGCCGAGACCCTAGCCGCCTGCCCGCACCTGGCCAACCTGCGCGTGCTGGACGTGTCCTGCAACCCGCTGACCGCCGCCGGGATCGGCGCGATCCTAGGCGCGCCTTGGGCCAAGAACTTGGTCGAACTGCACCTCCAAGCGTGCGACCTCGACAACGCGGCCGGGCTCGCCATCGCCCGCGCGCCGCAGATAACTGGGCTGAAGAAGCTCGCGCTGATGAACAACAGGTTCGAGGAGGAGAGCCGCCGGGCACTGATCGCCCGGTTCGGGAAGATGGTGGTGCCGTACTAAGAACGGGTCCGGGGGCCGACTGGCCCCCGGACCCGTGTGTGTGGCACCGCGCGCCCTCAGATCAGCTCTTCGACCTTGTTGCGGTCGTCGAGGATGTACATGGGACGGCCGCTGCCGTTGGGGAACGTGTACCCGGCGTCGATGCCCAGCGCGTGGTAGATGGTGCTGAGCAGGTGCGGCACCTTGTACGGCCGGTCCTTCGGGTACTCGCCCTTCGCGCTGCTCGCGCCGACGGCTTGGCCCATCTTCAGCCCGCCGCCGGCGATCATCGCGCTCATGACCGGCGACCAGTGGTCGCGGCCCGCGTCCGAGCTGTTGATCTTCGGGGTGCGACCGAACTCGCCCCACATCACCGTGACTACGTCGTCCTGCATACCGCGGTCGTGCAGGTCGCCGATCAGGCTCGCGATGCCCTTGTCCACTTGCGGGAGCTGGTTCTTCAGCGTCTTGAAGTTGCTGCTGTGGGTGTCCCAGCCGCCAATGCTGAGGGTGACGCAGCCGACGCCGGCCTCGACCAACCGCCGGGCGCGGAGGAAGTCTTCGACGCCCTTGTAGCGGTCGCGGGTCTTCGGGTCTTCTTGGCGTAGGTCGAGCGCCTTCCGAACGACGCCGGAGGCGATCATGTCGAACGCGCGGCCGGTGAACGAGTCCATGCCCTTCATGGTGCCGCTGGCGTCGATCTCGCGGCGCGCGGTGTCGAACTTGCCGAGCAGGTCTTTGCGGTCGTCCATGCGGTCGCCGGTCACGCCGCTGGCGAGGCGGAGGTTCTCCATGCCCGCGCCGCTCGGGGTGAACGGCCGGTGGCTGACGCCGAGGTAGCCCGGCTCGGTGCCGGGGCTGCCGCCGCCGCGGAGCGACACGAACGGGGGCACGTCGTTGGTGCCGCCGCTGCGCAGTTTCGACACCACCGAGCCGAGGCTGGGGTGGCTGGCGATGCGGTTGGTGTTCTCGCTGTACCCGGTGCTCACGAGTGAGTCGGAGTGCTCGTCGACCGAGACGAGCGAGCGGACGCAGGCGAGCTTGTCCCACATGCGGGCTTGCAGCGGCATGTGTTCGCAGATTTGCACGCCGGGCACGTTGGTCTGAATCGGCTTGAACTCGCCGCGGAACTCCATCGGGGCTTCGGGCTTGAGGTCGTACATGTCCATGTGGGACGGGCCGCCCGGCAGGTAGATCATGATGGCGGCTTTGTTCGACGTCTTCTGCGTGATCGCGGGGTCTTGGCCGGCCTTCGCGCGGAGCACGTCCGCGAGCGTCAGGCCCGCGCCGAACGCGCCGAGTTGGAGGAAGTTGCGGCGGGTCACGCCGTCGCAGAAGCGGTGTTTGTCGCCCCAGAAGGTCAGCATGGTCGCTCTCCGAACGGAGTAGAGGCAGGTGGGTGGAAGGCAGGCAGGCAAGCGGGGCCGCGGTGGGCCGACGAGCGGGAACAGCAACTACCTCAGAATAGTAGCTTTGGTGCCCAGTGCCCGCAATCGGAAAGTTCGGAAACTCGTGCGCTCGCCCCGCGGGGCCGGGCGCGGTAGGATTGGCGCACCGTCGCCCCCGCCGGAGCCGACCGATGAACCGCACCGCCGCGCGCCTCGCATGTGTTCTGTGGGCGCTGGTCCTCGCGTTCCTCCCTTCGTTTTCCCCGGCCGATTAGGTGAAAATCGACCCCGACCGTTACGGCGCGCTCGTGTACTCCCAGAAGACCGGCAAGTACGGGTACTCGTGGAACCACCCGACGCGCGCCGCCGCCGAGCGCGCCGCCCTCGCCGAGTGCAAGGAGGACGACGCGAAGGTGCTCACGTGGGTCAAGTTCGGCTGGGCGGTGTTGGTGATCGCCGAGGACAAGGGCTACGGCTACGACGAGGTCCACGGCGCGGGCGTGACCGACGCCGACGCCGAGCGCGCCGCCATGAAGAAGCTGCGCGAGAACACGCAGGCGAAGGTGAAAACCGTCGTCGTCATCTGTTCCGGCGACGTGAAGCCCCGCGTCATCGAGAAGTGAGTCTCGCGCCGCGGTCGAACTTGCGCATCTTGCCACCAACCCCGATCGGGTAAGCGGGAGAAAGTAGATGTTCTTCACGATAAGGTCGGCGCCCGTGCGGCCCCGCCGCGTGGCTGATCGGCGGGTGGGTTCAGGCGTCGATCATCCGGTTCACCAGTCCGGCGAT
>Ga0194132_10005308_pt1 | contig 21052 bp, 23 predicted proteins | sample TA2KigOf80mmetaG_FD_148612 | JGI IMG/M metagenome (GOLD analysis project Ga0194132, IMG submission 148612) | Freshwater microbial communities from Lake Tanganyika, Tanzania - TA2015054 Kigoma Offshore 80m | ecosystem: Environmental > Aquatic > Freshwater > Lake | place: Tanzania: Lake... | reverse complement strand
CCCCTATCTCAACGTCGATCCGGGGACCATGAGCCCCTACCAGCATGGCGAGGTCTACGTCACCGATGACGGGGCCGAGACCGATCTGGACCTCGGCCATTACGAGCGCTTCACCGGCGTTCCGGCGCGCAAATCCGACAGCGTCACCACCGGGCGCATCTATTCCAACGTGCTGGCGAAGGAGCGCCGCGGCGACTATCTCGGCGCCACCGTTCAGGTGATCCCGCACGTCACCGACGCGATCAAGGAATTCGTCCAGGCGGAGACCGCGGACGAGGACTTCATCCTCTGCGAGATCGGCGGCACCGTCGGCGACATCGAGAGCCTGCCCTTCCTCGAGGCCATCCGGCAGATCGGCAACGAGCTCGGCCGCGAGAAGACGCTGTTCATACACCTGACGCTGGTGCCCTACATCCGCTCCGCCGGCGAGCTCAAGACCAAGCCGACCCAGCACTCGGTCAAGGAGCTGCAGAGCCTCGGCATCCAGCCCGACATCGTCGTCTGCCGCACCGAGATGGAGATCCCGAAGGACGCGCGCCGCAAGATCGCGCTGTTCTGCAACGTGCAGCCGGACAACGTCGTGCAGGCGCTCGATGTCGACACGATCTACCAGGTGCCGGTCGCCTATCACGCCGAAGGCCTCGACACCGCCGTCGTCCGCCATTTCAGCCTCGTCGAGAAGGAGCCGGACCTCTCGCGCTGGAAGTCGATCGTCCATCGCGTGCGCCAGCCGGAAGGCGAGGTTTCGATCGCGATCGTCGGCAAGTACATGAACCTCCGCGACAGCTACAAGTCGCTGGCCGAAGCGCTGGCGCATGGCGGCATCGCCAACAACGTGCGCGTCAAGCTCGACTGGATCGACAGCGTCGTCTTCGAGAAGGAGGACGCCGTCCAGCACCTGGAGCATGTGCACGGCATCCTCGTGCCCGGCGGCTTCGGCGAGCGCGGCACCGAGGGCAAGATCTCGGCCGCCCAGTTCGCGCGCGAGCGCGAGGTGCCTTACTTCGGCATATGCTTCGGCATGCAGATGGCGGTGATCGAGGCGACGAGGCACCTGGTCGGCATCAAGAATGCGAGCTCGACCGAGTTCGGCCCGACCTCGGAGCCGGTGGTCGGCCTGCTCACCGAGTGGATGCGCGGCAACCAGATCGAGCGCCGCAACGCCGAGGACGATCTCGGCGGCACCATGCGGCTCGGCGCCTATGAAGCGAAGCTCGCCAAGGGCAGCCGCGTCTCCGAGGTCTATGGCGGCTCTACCTCGATCAGCGAGCGCCATCGCCACCGCTACGAGGTCAATCCGGCCTATGTCGAGCGGCTGGAATCGGCCGGCATGATCTTCTCCGGCATGTCGCCGGACGGCACGCTGCCCGAGATCATCGAGATCCCGGATCATCCGTGGTTCATCGGCGTGCAGTACCACCCCGAGCTAAAGTCGAAACCCTTCGAGCCGCATCCGCTGTTCACCAGCTTCGTCAAGGCGGCGGTCGAGCAGTCGAGACTCGTGTGAGCGCGCGCACCGTTCGCATCGGCGAGCTCGACGTCGCCAACGACCGTCCCCTGTCGATCATCGCTGGTCCCTGTCAGCTCGAAAGCCGCCAGCACGCGCTGGAGATGAGTCAGGCGCTGAAGGAGATGGCGGCGAAGGCCGGCGTCGGGCTCGTCTACAAGACCTCCTTCGACAAGGCGAACCGCAGCTCGGTCAAGACCGCGCGCGGCCTCGGCCTGAAAAAGAGCCTGCCGATCCTCGCCGAAGTGCGCGAGAGCCTGGGCATCCCGGTGCTGACCGACGTGCACGCGCCCGAGCAATGCGCACCGGTTGCCGAGGCCGTCGACGTTCTGCAGATCCCGGCCTTCCTCTCGCGCCAGACCGACCTGCTGCTCGCCGCCGGCGAGACCGGCAAGCCGATCAATGTGAAGAAGGGCCAGTTCCTCGCCCCCTGGGACATGAAGAACGTGGCTTTGAAGATCGCCTCCACCGGCAACGAGAACGTGCTGCTCTGCGAGCGCGGCGCCTCCTTCGGCTACAACACGCTCGTCTCCGACATGCGCTCGCTCCCGATCATGGCCGAGACCGGCTATCCGGTCGTGTTCGACGCCACGCATTCGGTGCAGCAGCCGGGTGGGCAGGGCGAGACCTCCGGCGGCCAGCGCGAATTCGTGCCGGTGCTGGCGCGCGCCGCGGTCGCGGTCGGCGTCGCCATGGTGTTCATGGAGACGCACGAGGATCCCGACCGCGCGCCGTCCGACGGACCAAACATGGTGCCACTTAAGGACATGCCGGCACTGCTCGCGACGCTGGTCGAGATCGACCGCATCGCCAAGGGAAGGGCGAACCGATGACCGTCCGCGACATGCTGGCGAAGGCGCGCGTGGTGCCGGTGATGACCGTGCACGATCCGACCGAGGGCCTCGAGCTCGCCAGGGCGCTGGTTGCCGGCGGCCTTACGATGCTCGAGGTGACGCTGCGTACCAGCCAGGCGCTGGCCGCGGTCGAGGCGATCGCCACGGTGCTGCCGGAAGCGACCGTCGGCGTCGGCACCTTGACCCGGCCCGAGGAGTTCAAGGCGGCGCGCGATGCCGGCGCGGTCTTCGCCGTCAGCCCCGGCCTCACGCCGCGTCTTGCCGAAGCGGGGAAGGGGAGCGGGCTCGCCTACCTGCCGAGCGCGATCACGCCCTCGGAGGTGATGGCGGCACGCGAATGGGGCTACACGACGCTCAAGTTCTTTCCCTGCAAGGCGGCCGGCGGCATCGGCGCGCTCAAGAATTTCGAGCCGGTCTTCGCCGATGTCGCGTTCTGCCCGACCGGCGGGCTCGGCATGGATGACTTCGGCGATTATCTCGCGCTCTCCAACGTGGTCGCCGCCGGCGGCACCTGGATGATGCCGGCGACCCTGGTCAAGGCGAAGGACTGGGCCGGCATCACCGCGCTCGCCCGCCAGGCGGCGCGCTGACTTCGAGGCCATGATCCGCACCCTCGTCGTGCGCCTCGGCGCGCTCGGCGATGCGGTGCTCACCCTGCCGGCGCTCGCTCATCTCCTCGCGCGCGGCGACACGGTCACCGTGCTCGGCCTTCCGGCCTCCTGGGCCTTCCTGCCGCGGCGCGATCGGTTGCGCATCGAGGATGCCGACGGCCCGCGCTCCCGCGGTCTCTTCTCAGGCGCGGCCTCCGACGCAACGAGCGGCTTCGATCGCGCGGTCGTCATGCTCGGCAATGTGTCGGTCGCCGACGCGCTCACGCGCGCCGGCATCGCCACGACTCATGTCTCGCCGATCAAACCAGGAGAGGCGGGCGAGCATGCGGCGCTGCGCCTGCTGCGCGGCGTCGGTGGGACTTCGGTCGATGCCGAGGCGGTGCGCGCGCTGATCGCGCCCGATCCGGGCGGCGAGGAATACGACCTCGTCCTGCATCCGGGCAGCGGCGGCAAGCATAAGCGCTGGCCGGCCGATCGCTTCGCCGCGCTGGCACGACGCTTCCGCTCGCCGTTGATCCTGCTGGGACCGGCGGAGGAGGAACTCACGCCGGTGTTCGACGGGCTCAACGTCGCGCAGGCGTGGCCGATGCGCCAGGTCGTCTCGCTGCTGGCAAAGGCGCACGCCTTCGTCGGCAATGATTCCGGCGTCAGCCACCTCGCGAGCTGGCTCTGCCCGACGTTGGCGCTGTTCGGCCCGACGGATCCGAAAGTGTGGGCGCCGGCAGGGCCGCGTGGGAATTTGCTCGTGGCGCCGGAGGGCGATCTCTCGCGTCTGACCGTAGACGACGTCGCAGGCCGTCTCGCTTAAGCGTTCGCGAGAACCAGGATCTTGCCGTCGCGGCCGCCTTCGGCGGCGTGCCGGAGCGCGGTTCCAATCGCGATCATCGGGTATGTGGCGAGGATCGGGATGCGGAGCTTGCCCGAGGCGACGAGCCGCGACAGCGCCATGTAGTCCTTCTGCACGGCCTCCGGCGAGCGCTTCGCGATCGCCGCGGGCAGCGAGTATCCGACCATCGAGAGGTTCTGGAAGATCAGCTGCTGCGGCGTGATCTCGCAAGGCAGGTTCGAGAGCAGGCCATAGACCACGATCGGCGCGTTGTCGGCGAGGCAGGCGGCGATCGCGCGCGTCGCCGGTCCGGCAACGGCATCGAAGGCGGCCATCGGACGGGCGGCGCCGGTCGCCGCGAGCACGCGCTCGGCGAGCGTGTCGTGCGGCTCGGCAAGCACGACGGCGTCTCCGCCGGCGGCCTTCACCGCGGCCACCGCATCCTCGCGACGGACGATATTGACCGTACGAAGGCCGCGCTCGCGCGCCAGCGTCGCGAGCGAGAGACCGACGCCGGAGTTCGCCGCCGTCTGCAGGATCCAGTTGCCGCGCTCGCGCGGCGCGTAGTCCTCCAGCATGTACCAGGCCGTGCCCGGAAGGCCGCGCAGCATAGACAGTTGTTGCGGATCGGCGGCCTGGTCGACGGCGAGCAGGCTCGAGGCCGCCACCACGCGCCGCTGGATCCAGCTCTCGGTCTGCATCGGCACCGCGACATCTCCCGGCGAGAAGCCGGCAACGCCGCTGCCGGCTTTCAGCACGCGCACTGCGGCCTCGCTGCCTGGCTGCGCCGGGAAGGAAGGCTTCTGTCGGTGCTTGCCCTCGATGCGCAGCAGGTCGGAGGGATTGACCGGGAAGACCAGGGTTTCGACCAGGACCTCGCCCGGCCCAGGCGGCGCCGGTTCGGGAACCTCCTCGACCTGGCAGACAGTGGCTGGCTCGCCGAAGGCGCGATAGGCAATCCGCTTCACCCGTGACCTCCTTGTGTCAAGGAAACGACCGACATAGTGCCGCGTTCATCCGCCGGTAGAGGAGAAGTGCGATGCTCAGACGTCTCGTCATCCTCGCGGTCGTGTCGGCGGTCGCCGCCGTGTTCCTGGTCGCCACCAACCAGCGCATGCTGGTCTGGGAGACCAAGGCCACGCCGGGCGACACCTATGTCGTCCAAGGTCACGGCGATCTCGGCAAGTCGCAGCAGCCCTCGCTGGTGTGCCGGTACTTCACGGGCTTCGATGTCGTGACCAAGGTCGTTCCTTATCAGCCTGCGGCCGGCAACGGCAGCTGTCCGTTCCTCGCCGAGAACGCCGTCTAGAACGTCGGAGGCTCCATCTTCGGGAAGCGCGGCGCCGGTCCCTGGATCGGCGCGCCCAGGGTCGCGTGCACGTCGATGCCGTTCTTCAGCACGAGGCGATGGTTGGCGCGGTCCGATGCCGCGGCGATGTCCTTGGCCGGGTTGCCCTGGACCAGCAGCAGGTCGGCCCATGAGCCCTCCGCGATGCGGCCGCGATCAGTGAAGCCGATCAGGTCGGCGGCATTGCCGGTCGCCGAGCGGATCGCATCCAGCGGCGTGACGCCGAGATCGACCAGGTGCTTCAGCTCCTGGCTGTTCTCGCCGTGGAAATTGAACGGGGTGCCGGCGTCGGTCCCCATCGCCAGCTTGCCGCCCGCCTTATAGAAGCGGATCACCGAGTCCTGGTGCATCTTGCAGAAGCGCTGGGCCTTCTCTCGCATGTAGGCGGGGATGACGTCCGGCCGTGACAGCGTGCGGTCCATCGATGCCAGCGTCGCCACCAGGTAGACGTTGCGCTTCTTCATCTCCTCGATGATCTCGTCGGTGAGCTGGAAGCCGTGCTCGATCGAGCCGACGCCCGCCTCGACCGCGTTCTTGATGCCGGGTGCACCCTGGGCATGCGCGGTGCTCTTGCGATTGAAGCGCTTGGCCTCGGCGACGCCGGCGGTCAGCTCTTCCAGGGTCAGCTGCGCCAGCATCGGATCGACGTTCGGCGTGGCGACGCCGCCGGTGGCGATGAACTTGATGTGGTCGGCGCCGGCCTTGATGTTCTCGCGCACGGCCTTCGCCACGTCGAGCGGACCGTCGGCTTCGCGGCCGAGGAACCAGCCATGGCCCCCGGTCATGCAGATGACCTTGCCGGCGCAGTGCAGCGTGGGGCCGAGCTGGTGCCCGGCGTTGAAGGCGTCGCGCACGGCGATTTCGAGATAGTCGCGGCCGCCCAGATCGCGAATACTGGTGAAGCCGCCGCGGAGCGTCGCCTGTGCCAGCTCGAGCACGCGCATGACAGCTTCCTGCGGCGTCGTCCCGCGGAAGCTCGCCAGCAGGTTGGCTTCGCCGGGCAGCACCAGATGCACATGGCAGTCGATCAGGCCCGGCATCAGCGTCATGCCGGCCGTGTCGACGCGCTTGCCGGAGAAGCCCGAGAACTCTCCCGCCGGCGCCACCCGGGCAATCCGGCCATTCTCGACCACCACGCCCAATCCTTCGGCCGGCGCTTTGCTGCCGTCGAACACGAGCCCGCCGACAAAAACGGTCTTCATCCGGATGCTCTCCGCTTTCTCGTCTTGGGGGAAGTCTAGCGCGTCCGCGTTCGGATGCGGCCGCTTCCGTCAGTCGACGAAAGCCGAAGTCAGCCCGAGAGCGCCTCGACGCCCTTGAGGCGGAGATCGTTTGCAACGTCGGGGCCGGCGAGGAGCTCGATCAGGCGGACCGAGGCGTAGAGGTTCGCCTCCACCGCGCCCCGCTGCTTGGTCGAGAAGTAGCGCCCGTGCAGCGTATCGATCGTGCTCTGGGTGATGCCGGTCAGCTGCTCGTGCAGGTTGCTCAGCTTCTCCTCGGCCTCGCCGCCGAGCCCCAGTTCCTCGGCGTAGCGTACGCAGAGGCGGAGCGCGATCGCGCGCTGCTCGGCCTCGCGCAGCCTCACCTCGTCCGGCGGCTCGTCCCAGTTGGTGATGCCGCCGGCGCCGCCGATGCCGGTGATGAACATGGCCTGGTCGGCACCGTTCAGGATGTTGACGTGGACCATGTCGCGCAGCGAGCGCCGGGCACGCTCGAGCTGGCGGTCGAGGCCCTTGCCCTGGCCGCTCGCCTGCACCGCGGCCTTGGCGCCGAGCATGGTCTTGGCGAGATCGGCGATCTGGCGGGCGAGCGTTTCGGAATCCGGCTTGTAGTCGCCGCCTTCGAGGTCGAGGCGCATGGTTTCGAGACGTTGCTCGGCGCCGGTGACGAGGGCTCGGATGGCGAGCGCCGCCAGCGCCGGGTCGACCGGCTGCTTCTTCTCGGAGGCGAGCTTCTCAAGCGCCTCCATGATTTCCCAGGGCTTCTCCAGGCAGCTCATCGCGACCAGCAGCAGCGTCTCCGCCTTCTTCGCGGCGAATTTCGTCGCCCGGTCCATATGGTCGCCGATGATCTTGATCACGCCGGTCGACAGCGTCTGGATCGGGCGCGGCGGCAGCTGTCGGCGCATCGACTGGACGATGTCGGCGATCTCCAGGATCTCGACGATGTCGGCGAGCGCCTTGAAGATGTGCTCGCCCTTGATCTTCTCGACCAGGTCGCGGCGGCTGATCGCGTCGCGCTGGTTGCGCACCATCAGGCTGCGGAGATTGACCGCGCCCATCGCCCAGATCTTGGAGCCGATCGCCTCGCACTTCGGATCGTCGATCGCGAGGCTGCCGAGCTCCTGCTCCATCTCGGCGATCTGGCCCTTCTCGGCCTCCTCCTCGAACATCTTGTAGACGGGCTCGATCGCGGTGCGCGGGATGCGGCCGTCGACGGGGAGCTGGCTCTTGGTGTTGTAGAGCAGCTCCTCGAACGGCCGGCAGAGCTGACGCTTGACCGTGTTGCGCCGGGGCGGGCGCACCTGGACCATGCGCGGGCGCATCTTCGAGAGCAGCAGGCGAAGCGGCGTGGTGTCGCCGCCGCGCTCGAGGTTCTTCTCGAGGAAGTTGACGAGCTGGAGGAACTTCGCCTCCGGGATCTCGAACAGCTTGTTCTCGAGATCGGTAAGATTCTCCTCGCCGGTCACAGCGGTGCTCCCTTGAGCCTCTCCAGGCGAAGCATGTGGTCGAAGTCGATACCGATGGTGGCGGCTCCTTCTCCGGCGACGGGCTTGATCTGCTTGCGCAAGGCGTTGACCAGACTCGACCACGTATCCTGGCTGGTCGTCGGCAGTTCGTCACGCGGAACGATCGGCAGGTGCCGGACGACGTCGCGCAGCGCGGCGCGCTGTTCCTCTCTCGGCCGGCCGGCCGCCTGGTCCCACAGCTTCACCACCTGTTCCCAGCCGTCCAGGATCCAGAGCAGCTTGTAGACGATCGAGTCCGTGGTGCGGATCGTGCCGTCCCAGTTGCGCAGCGACTCCGAGGGCTGCTTTCCGGCGACGTCGATGTCGGTGGCGAACTCGGTGGCGAGCCGCCAGGTCTCGCGGCAGAAGTCGGCGGCGAGCTGGGCATCGGCGGCGCCGTCGATCTGGTCCTCGGTCTCGCCCTTGCCCCATTCGACGAACTGTTCGCCGAGCGGCTTCAGCCGGTTGATGAGGCGGCGGGGAGGGGCCTCGGCCGGCATCTCGGCGAGGCCGACGGGGGAGACCGATTTCGACCAGGTGTCGATGCGTTCGTGCAGCGTGTCGAAATTCCAGCCCAGGGACGACGCGATGTCGGAGAGGATCTTGCGCGCCTTCTGCTGACCGGCGGCGCTGCTGAGCTCCGCCAGCGTCAGGGTCGCGCCGCCGACCGCCATGCGCTCGACGATCCGCAGCGTGAGGAAGAACCGGGCCACCAACTCGAGGTTCTCGTCGCGCTGTAGATGGGCGCGCGCCGCCGCGCAGGCCTCGCGGCCGGCAAGCCCGGTGCGGGCGACGCGAAGCGCGCGGCAAGACGGATCTGGCGCGGCGAGAAGGTCGGGGCTTCGCCGATCGCTTCGTGCAGCGCGCGGTCATGGACCGTGAGCTTGAACATCTCCGGCACCGACTTCCACGGAATGACGTAGGTACCCTTGCCGCCGGAAAGCCCCGGCACCAGGATCTCGGCCTTCTTGATCTCGGGGCCGCGGATGCGGCCGGCGGCCAGCATCGGCGTCGTGAACGGCACGAGGACGCCGCGCTCGCCAAAGGTGAGCGGCCAGAACTTTTCTGCCGTGGCGAAAGACGTCGTCATGCCGCGTCAACCACCCAACCCTGCGTGCTTATTGGTTCTTTCCGGGTTGTTACCATGGCGGAGGAAGGCAAAGCCAGCCGCGACCATGGTTAAGGCCGGCAACCCCCGACGGGCTGCAATCTCCGGGGCCGTCGGTAGTACGTAGAGAAAATTTTCCGACAATTTTAGCGGGCTTGGCGGCCATACCGATGATGGCGTCTCAGCCGCGAAAAGCGTGCCGGGTCAGGTCGCGCGGACACCAAAGGTTAAGTGTTAACGGGCGCCGTTAACCGAAATCGGGGTTGGCACGCACCCTGCAGTAGCAGGGTACGTCGCAAGTGGAAGGAGCGTCCCATGCTCACCAAGATCAGCCTGATCCTGACCGCTGCCCTGGCCCTCGCCGGTACTTCCGCCGCCGCCCAGACCCTCTGCGGCACCCGTGACGACGTGCTGAAGCAGCTCGAGAACGAATACAAGGAAGCCCCGGTCGGCATCGGCCTTGCCAGCAACGGCTCGGTCGTCGAACTCCTGACCTCGACCTCCGGCACCTGGACCTTGATCGTCACGACGCCGCGCGGCCCCACCTGCCTTATGGGCACGGGCGAGGCCTGGCAGCCCGTGGTCCGCAAGGCCTCGGTCAAGGAGCTCCAGAGCTAGGAAGTTTTCGCCGGGGCTAGTGGAGTCGCGGCGACTTGAGGAAGTCGGAGCGATTGGCCGACCGGACCTTGGTCTCGACCGTCCGCCCGTCCCGGGACAGGGTCATCGGCACCTCGACGCCGGCCGGACCCAGGGACCAGACGCGGCGGAACAGGGGCGCCAGGTTCTTCACCGGCTCGCCCGCCACCGCCAGCACCAGGTCGCCGATCTTGATGCCGGCGCGCGCGGCCGGCCCGCCGCCGGCGAGGCCCGCGACAACCAGGTGGCCTTCGGCCTCCATCGTGTACATGCCCAGCCACGGGCGCGCCGGGTGGCGCGAACGGCCCTGGCGCAGGATGTCGTCGAGGACCGGCTTCAGGAGATCGACGGGCACTGACATGTTCACATCGATCTGGCCCTTGCCCTGGCGCTCCTGGACATGAAGCGAGCCGATGCCGATCAGCTTGCCGCTGGGGCCGATGACGCCGGTGCCGCCCCAGTTCGGATGCGCGGGCGAGGTGAACAGCGCCTCGTCCAGCACGTATTCCCAGTATCCGGCGAATTCACGCTTGCCGGTGACGCGTGCCGCGAGCGAGCGCCGGCGCCCGCCGTGACCGGCGACGACGACGTCGTCGCCGACGCCGACCTCGGAGACGCTGCCCAGGGAAAGCGCCGGCAGCTTCACGCGGCCCATCACCTGGACCAGCCCGAGGCCCGTCGTCTGGTCGAAGCCCACCGGATAGGCCTGCAGCGCCTTGCCGCTGGACGTGGTGAGCCAGACGGTCTCTGCTTCCGTGATGAGATAGCCGATGGTGAGGACCAGCCCGTCTTCGCGAATGATAACGCCATTGCCGCCGCGCTCGGTCCCGAGGATCGAGGCGGTGAAGGCGTCCTCCGGAATGCGCGCGCGCAGAGCGACCGAACTCGCGAGCGCCTCATCGAGATCGAAGCCGTAGTCCGGCGCGTGAGGGCGCGCTTCTTCCGGAATTTCCCAGTCGGCGTTGTCGGTCATGCCTCTGATCGACGAAGTTTCAGTTCCGATAAGATAGGCCCGCGAGGCGCCTTCGCGAAGGGGGAGGATGGTCACGATCGCGCGGCGCAGATCCTGGGCGGTCCTGACCCCTCGACGAGCGGCATGCGAGCCCGGTCTTCAAGGATTCTCGGAGGAGGCGACTGATGCCCAGCCCCAATTTCGAGCTCTACGCCAAGCACAACCCGGAGCACTCCGAGGCCTATCGCGCCCTCGTGCGCGAATCTCTCAGGGCCGGCGCTCTCGATAGCGTGGCGAAGGAGATGATCTACATGGTGCTGCTGGGCGCCCAGGGCTATCTGCCCGGCATGCGCACGCACATCGAGAGCCTGCTGGCGAAGGGCGTCGCCGCGGAGGCGATCCGCGAGGCGGTTCGCGTCGTTCTACCCGCCATGGGCTCGGCACGCTTTCTCGCTCTCTACGCCGAGGCCGAAGCCGCGATCGCCGAGAGGTCCAGGGGGTGACCGACGCCTCTACATGGTCGCTGTCGTCGGAGACCATCGCAGAGACGATGTCGGGTTTTCTCTGGAGCGCGGACGCGGAGGGGCGCCTCACCTCGGCGACGTCCGGATTCGGGCGGACCGCCGGGCTGCCGGTCACCGAAGCTCTGGGCCGGCCCCTGATCGACCTGATCGAGGGACCGAGCGACCGCAAGCGCTTCGCCGAGGCGCTCGCCGCCGGCGCGCCGTTCCGCGACCTCACGCTCCGTTTCTGGCCGGCGCGGCGATGGACGCGGCTCGGCGGCTTGATGCGTGACGGGGGACATGTCGGGGTCGCCGTCGACATCGACGAGGAGCGTGCGCGCATGGGCCTGATCGAAGCGGCGCTCGACCGGCTTCCCGACGGCGCCGCCGTCTTCGACCGCGATCATAGGCTCGTCGCCTTCAACGAAGCCTATCGCCGGCACAACGCGCCCATCGACGACATGCTCTCGCCGGGTCGCAGCTTCGAGGAGCTGTTCCGCATCAGCATCGCGCGCGGGCAGTATCCCGAGCAGCCGGGAGACGTCGAGGCGCTGATCGCCGAGCGCGTCGCCCAGCACAAGCGCGGCCAGGGAACCTTCAAGCGTCTTCGGCCCGGCGGCGACTGGGCGCTCTATCGCTACTTTCCGCTTCCCGACGGCGGCTCCGCGACGCTGATCACCGACATCACCGAGAGCGAGCGCCAGCAGGCGGAACTGACGCGGCTGGCAACCACCGATCCGCTCACCGGCATCGCCAATCGGCGCAGCTTCTTCGCCCATGCTCAGCGCGAGGTCGAGCGCGCCAAGCGCTACGGCCCGCCGCTCGGCGTCTTCGTCCTCGACCTCGACCATTTCAAGCGCGTCAACGACACCCACGGCCATGCCGTCGGCGACGTCGTGCTGCAGAGCATCGCCCGCCACTCGGCCTCCCAGCTCCGCGTCACCGATATCATCGCGCGCACCGGCGGTGAGGAGTTCGGCGCGTTGATGCCGGAGACGCCGCCCGAGGAGATCGGGCAGGTCGTCGACCGCATCCGCCGAAGCATCGCCGATCTCGAGATCGACACCTCGGCCGGAAAGCTTGGCGTCACCGCGAGCATCGGCTTCTCCAGCCTGCTCGACGGCGAGGACCGTATCGACCCGGCCCTGGCGCGTGCCGACGCGGCGCTCTATCGCGCCAAGCTCGGCGGCCGCAACCGCGTCGAAGGCGGTTGATCGCCGATGGCTCCCGCACCGGCCACGCTTGCGGATACGATCCGCCAGCACGATCGCGAGCGATACCTGACCGCGCTGTTCGCGCCCTCCGACCGGCGCGGCGACCTGCTCGCCCTCTATGCCTTCAACCTGGAGGTGGCGAAGACGCGCGAGGTCGTGCGCGAGCCGATGCTCGGACAGATCCGGCTGCAATGGTGGCGCGACGCTCTCGACGAGATCTTTGCCGGCAAGCCGGTGCGGCGGCACGAGACGGTCGCGCCGCTGGCCGAGGCTGTTCTTCGCCGAAACCTGCCGCGCGAGCCCTTCGAGCGCCTGCTGATCGCGCGCGAGCAGGATCTCGAGGATGCGCCTTTCGCGAGCTTGAGCGAGCTCGAAACCTATGCCGAGGCGACCTCGGGGGAGCTGATGGCGCTGGCGCTGGTCGTGCTCGGCGCCGCCGATCCGACGCTGCAGGCGATCGCGCGTCGCATCGGCCGCGGCTATGCGCTGACCGGGCTTCTGCGCGCGGTGCCGTTTCATGCGCGTCAGCATCGCTGCCTGCTGCCGACCGGGCTCCTCGCCGCGCACGGGACCGATCCGGATGCCGTCCTGTCGATGAAATCCTCGCCCGGATTGGTGGCCGCGGTTACCGAGGTCGCGGAGGCGGCGGAGGCAGCGCTGTGGCCGGCACGGATCCCGGCGGTCGCCTGGCCGGCCCTGGCGCCGGCGATCCTGGCGCGTCGCCATCTGCGCCGTATCCATCGGGCCGCGCACGACGTTTTCGCGCCCGAGGTTGCGGCCGAGCCGGGGCCCGGCGCCATCCTCGCCCTGATAGGCAACTCGATCCTCCGCCGCGCTTGATCGGCATCGGCTTCATCCTCACCTTTGGAGGAAGAGAAGGAGCCGCCAATGGACGTTCGCGACAATGCCGAACGGCGCCGCTACGAGATGGACACCGAGGCGGGGACCGCCTTCGCCACCTACCGCGTCGACGGCAGCACGATCCTCGTCACGCATAGCGAGGTGCCATCGGCTCTGCGCGGCCGCGGCCTCGGCGACAAGCTGGTCAAGGGCATGCTCGACCTGGCGCGGATGCAGGGACGCAAGGTCGTGCCGCTCTGCAGCTTCGTCGCGACCTATATGCGGCGCCACCCCGAATACCGGGATATCCACGCCTGACACTCGGTCCGGGATCGACTATTCCTCCGGCATGGAGGATTCGATGCCTGACGATCTCTACGAGCCGCTCGCCGGTTGGACGCCCCTTCCCGAGGCGGAGATGGTCGCGCGAGCGAGGTCGTTCTACGAGCTGGTACGACGTAGGCGCACGGTCCGAGACTTTTCCTCCGCCGAAGTGCCACGCCAAGTCATCGAGGCAGCTCTGCTTGCCGCGGGAACGGCTCCGTCCGGCGCCAATCAGCAGCCATGGCACTTTGCCGTTGTTACCGACCTAGACCGAAAGCGCGAGATCCGGCGGGCGGCCGAAGCGGAAGAGCAGGAGTTCTACGCAGGCCGAGGTGGCGAGGAGTGGTTGAGCGCCTTGAAGCCCCTTGGCACGAATGCGGATAAGCCCTTCCTCGAGATCGCGCCGGTTCTCATCGCCATTTTCGCGCAACGCTTCGGCGTCGACGATGCCGGGAGAAAGCAGAAGAACTACTACGTTCCCGAGTCGGTTGGCATCGCAACCGGACTGCTGATCACCGCGCTTCATCAGGCGGGGCTCGCGACGCTGACGCATACGCCTTCGCCGATGGGCTTCCTCAACCGGATCTGTGCCCGCCCAAGTCAGGAGAAGGCCTACGTGCTGCTTGTCACCGGATACCCGGCGGAGGGCTGCCGCGTGCCCCGCGCCGCGGGAGTCAAGAAGCCGCTGAGCGAGATCGCGACCTTTCTCTAGGCGGCCGCCTTCGTCGCGCCGAGCCATGTATCGAGATCTGCGAGGGCACGCTGAGAAAGCAGGCGCTTGCGCTCGCGGCCGCGCACGCTCGTCGTGATTGGCGGAAAGAGGCCGAAATTGACGTTCATCGGCTGGAAGGTCGCGGCGTCAGCGCCACCGGTGATATGCGCGATAAGCGCGCCGATTGCCGTGGTCGGTGGCGGCAATACGAGACTTCGCCCTTGGCGTTCGGCGGCGGCAATGCGGCCGGTGATGAGCCCGACAGCGGCGCTCTCGACATAGCCTTCGCAGCCGGTGATCTGGCCGGCGAAGCGCAGCCGCGGCATCGCCTTCAGGCGCAGCGTTCCATCGAGCAGGCGCGGCGAGTTGAGGAACGTGTTGCGGTGCAGCCCGCCGAGGCGCGCGAACTCTGCATTCTCGAGGCCCGGGATCATCCGGAAGACGCGGACCTGCTCGCCATGCTTCAGCTTGGTCTGGAATCCGACCATGTTGTAGAGCGTGCCCAGCGCATTGTCCTGGCGGAGCTGCATCACCGCCCAGGGGCGGCGTCCGGTGTTCGGATCGCGCAGGCCCACCGGCTTCATCGGCCCGTAGCGCAGCGTATCGACCCCGCGCGACGCCATCACCTCGATCGGCAGGCAGCCTTCGAAGTAAGGCGTGTTGGCTTCCCACTCCTTGAACTCGGTCTTCTCGGCCTTCGCCAGAGCGTCGAGGAAGGCGAGATACTCATCCTTCGAGAAAGGGCAGTTGATGTAGTCGGAGCCGTCGCCCGACGGGCCGACCTTGTCGTAGCGCGACTGGAACCACGCCTTCGAGAAGTCGACCGAGTCCTTGTGCACGATCGGCGCGATGGCGTCGAAGAAGGCGAGCGCGTCCTCGCCGCTGAGCGCGCGGATCGCCTCGGCCAGCGCGGGTGAGGTGAGGGGGCCGGTCGCGACGATGACGCTGTCCCAATCCTCCGGCGGCAGGCCGGCGATCTCGCCGCGCTCGATCGTGATCAGCGGCTCCGCTTCGATCGCGGCGTGCACGGCTTCCGAGAAGCCGTCGCGGTCGACCGCGAGCGCGCCGCCTGCCGGTACCGTGTGCCCGTCGGCGGATGACAGGATCAGCGAGCCCATGCGCCGCATCTCGGCGTGCAGCAGGCCGACGGCGTTGTACTCGGCGTCGTCCGAGCGGAAGGAATTGGAGCAGACGAGCTCGGCGAAGCGATCGGTCTTGTGCGCATCCGTGGCGCGGATCGGGCGCATTTCATGCAGCACCGCGGGCACGCCCGCGCGCGCAAGCTGCCAAGCCGCCTCAGAGCCGGCGAGACCGCCGCCGATGACGTGAACGGGCTTCATCGGGACAAGTCTATCACGCGAGCGCCGCCTCGACCTCGTCGCGCCCGGGCGCGGTCGAGCGGCTGCCGAAGCTCCGGCATTTGAGCGCGGCGGCGACGCAGGCGAAGCGGCCGGCTTCGGCGACGCTCTTTCCCTCGGTCAAGGCGAGGCCGTAGGCGCCGTGGAAGACGTCGCCGGCTGCAAGCGTGTCGACGGCGTCGACCTTCAGCGACGGCACATGGCGGAGATCGTCGCCCTCGAGCCAGTAGAAGCCGTTGGCGCCGGCGGTGACGCCGACGAGATCGGCGCTGCTGCGCTTGCGTGCGTTCAGCAGGGCGGCGCGGCGATCCTCGGCCTCGCCGTAATGCGCGAGGCCGGGCTGGGAGAACACGATGTGTCGTGCCCATTTCGCGAGACGCTCTACGACGCCGGCGGGCGCGACCTCGCCGTCGAGGATGGTCAGCACGCCGGCCTGATGCGCCGCTTTTAGGCCGCGCTCGACGCCTTCCGGCCAGCGGACGTCGGAGAGCACCGCCGCGTAGTCGCCGATGCGATCGACCGGCAGCCAGGCGGGAGAGGGATCGAGCGTCGGATCGTAATAGGGCACGACCAGCCGCTCGCCCTGCCGGTCGATCAGGATCGCCGAGACCGGCGAGCGCTTTCCGGCGATCCGCTTAAGGTTGGAGACGTCGACGCCCTCGGCGCGGAGGTCGTCGGCGATGCGGTCGCCGGTCGGATCGTCGCCGCAGCGTCCCCAGAAGTGAACCTTGCCGCCGAGGCGCGCAATGGCGACCGCGGCCGAGGCCGACATGCCGCCGCCGACCTCGACGCAGTTCTTGGCCGGGACCTTGATCCCTTTGGTCGGGATCTCGTCCAGCCTGAACAGCATGTCCCATGTGACGATGCCGAGACAGAGGAGGGGCTTGGGCATGGCGGCGCACCATGCATGAGGCGCCGCGGCCTTGCCAAGCAGGGGCCGTCGCCGCTATCTGTCGCGCTCCTCCCAGGAGACCAATCCCGCCCATGAGCGCTATCGTCGACATCAAGGCCCGCGAGATCCTCGACAGCCGCGGCAACCCGACCGTCGAGGTCGACGTCGTGCTGGCCTCGGGCGCGACCGGACGCGCCGCCGTCCCCTCCGGCGCTTCGACCGGGACGCATGAGGCGCTCGAGCTTCGCGACGGCGACAAGAAGCGCTTCGGCGGCAAGGGCGTCACCAAGGCGGTCGACGCGGCGATGGGCGAGATTTTCGACGCGCTCTCCGGCTTCGAGGCCTCCGAGCAGGTCAAGATCGACCGCACGATGATCGCCCTCGACGGCACGCCGAACAAGTCGCGCCTGGGCGCCAACGCGCTGCTCGGCGTCAGCCTCGCCGTGTCCAAGGCGGCGGCCGCCGATCTCGGTATCCCGCTGTATCGCCATGTCGGCGGCACACATGCGCGCACGCTGCCGGTGCCGATGATGAATGTGATCAATGGCGGCGCGCATGCCGACAATCCGCTCGACTTCCAGGAGTTCATGATCCTCCCGGTCGGCGCCAAGAGCTTCGCCGAGGCGGTGCGCGCCGGCTCCGAGGTGTTCCACACGCTCAAGGGCCTGCTCAAGGATGCGGGCGAGGCGACCAATGTCGGCGACGAAGGCGGCTTTGCGCCGTCGCTCGCCTCGGCCGACGCGGCGCTCGCCTTCATCGCCAAGGCCGTCGACAAGGCCGGCTACAAGCTCGGCGACGATATCGCGCTCGGCCTCGACGCCGCGTCGACCGAGTTCTTCAAGGCCGGCAAGTACGAGATGGAAGGCAAGTCCTACGACGCGGCCGGCATGGTGAAGTTCTACCAGGATCTCTGCGCGCGCTATCCGATCGTGACGATCGAGGACGGCATGGCCGAGGATGACTGGCAGGGCTGGAAGGCGCTGACCGATGCGCTCGGATCGAAGGTGCAGCTCGTCGGCGACGACCTCTTCGTAACCAATCCGATCCGCATCGCCGAGGGCATCAGGAAGGGCGTCACCAACGCCGTGCTGATCAAGGTCAACCAGATCGGCACGCTGACCGAGACGCTGGATGCGGTCGAGATGAGCCTGCGCACCGGCTACGGCGCGGTGATGTCCCACCGCTCCGGCGAGACCGAGGACGCGACCATCGCCGATCTCGCGGTCGGCACCAATTGCGGGCAGATCAAGACGGGCTCGCTGTCGCGCTCCGACCGCGTCGCCAAGTACAACCAGCTTCTCCGCATTGAGGAGGAGCTCGGCCCCTCGGGTCATTATGCCGGGCGAAAGGCGTTCAGGGCGCTGTCGCGCTGAACGGGACCGGCCCGTGGCCGATTGCAAGATCATCATGGCGAAGCCGCAGCCTACGGCGGTCATCCGCGTCACGGCCGCGTTGAGCGATGTTCCCCAGCTGCAGAAATCGGCACGCGAGAAGATCGCCGAGGCGATGCCTACCTTGAACGCCGGCACCGAGGGCTATGGCTTCACGCTCTGGCGCCCGCCGGTCGGCGGCAGGATCTCGATGGAGCCCGGTGTCATCGTCACCCAGAGCTTCAAGGACAAGGGCGAGATCGTCTCGTCCGAGCTGCCGGGGGGACGCGTCGGGCACTTCGTGATGTTCGGCCCCCATGCCGGGCTGCCGGACGCGTGGAAGATGCTGCTTGGCTGGATCGAGCAGCGCAATATGCGCGCCGCCGGCACCAACTGGGAAATCTACGGCGACGATCACCCGGAGCCGGCGAAGCTGAAGACCTCGCTCTACGCGCTGCTCAAATAGCTAGAGCGCCGGCCAGGGCTTCTGCGCCGGGCGCAGCTTCTCATAGGCGCGGCAGACGCGGAGCACACCGAGATCGTCGAAGCGCTGGCCGACGACCTGCAGGCCGATGGGCAGGCCTGCTTGGGTGTAGCCGCAATTGATCGAGGCCGCCGGCTGCTCCGACATGTTGAAGGCGACGGTGAAGCCGATGTGCTCGAGCGGGCGCAGGAAGTCGTTGGTCGGGCTCGGCAGCTCGGCCTGATAGGCGACGTTCGGCGCGGTCGGCGACAGCACGTAGTCGTAGGCGAGGCTCGCATTGTTCGCCGCGGCGCGCATCGCCATGAACTGGCTGAAATTCTGGAACACCTGCTCGCCGGACTGTCCCTCCGACGACATCGCCCAGCCGGCGATGTAGGGCAGCACCTTGGCGCGACGCGCCGGCGGCAGCGCCATGAGGTCGATGCGCGCGCGCATGCGCCAGAAATGATCGACGCCGTCGAGCATGGTGCGCGTCAGGAACGGCTTCATCGGCTCGATGATCGCGCCGGCCGCCTCCAGCGTGCGCGCCGCCGCCTGCACCGCCGCCGTCACTTCCGGATCGACGGGAAGGCCGCAGCCCGCCTCCATCATCAGGCCGAAGCGCAGCCCCTTCACCTCGCGCTCGAGATTGAGCCAGTCGAAAGCCTCGTAAGGCAGGCTCATATGGTCGCGCGCATCGGGGTGCGAGAGCACGTTCATCATCAGCGCGGAGTCGGCAACCGTGCGCGTCATCGGTCCGGCGACGCGGCCCATATAGGGTGGATCGATCGGGATGCGTCCGAGGCTCGGCTTCAGCGTGAAGATCCCGCACCAGCTCGCCGGCAGGCGCACCGAGCCGCCGATATCGGTGCCGATGTGAAGCGGCCCGTAGCCGGCCGCTGCCGCCGCGCCGGCGCCGGCGCTGGAGCCGCCGGGGTTCTTCGAGAGGTCCCACGGATTGCGCGTGAGCGCATGGAAGCTCGACGCGCCGGAAGAAAGCATGCCGTAGTCGGGCATCGTGGTCTTGCCGAGGAGCACCGCGCCGGCTTCGCGCGAGCGTGCCGCGGGCGGGGCGTCGACCGGCGCGGGCGTGAGCTCGGTCGCTGCGGTGCCGAGCGGCACGGGCACGCCCTTGGTCGCGATGTTCTCCTTGATGGTGATCGGCACGCCGTCGAGCGCGCCGGCCGCCTCGCCCTTCTGCCAGCGCGTCTCCGATGCCTTCGCCGAGGCGAGCGCGCCCTCCGGATCGAAGGCGTACATCGCCTTCAGCTTCGGCTCGTACCGCTCGATGCGCGCAATGACCGCCCTCGTGACCTCGAGCGGGGAGAGCGTCTTGGCGCGGTAATGCTTCAGCAGGTCGACGGCGCTCGTATCGGCAAGATCGGTCATCTCTGGGGGGCTCGGGGATCGAAGGTAGGGGCCGGCATTATGGCATGCCGGCGGGGCAGGCTCGCTGTAGCGATCGGTTGGCAGGCGACTCTGTGATTTTTGCCGAACAAAGTCGCCTAACTATATGAATTTCCTTGACGCAAACGATTCGCTCATGCGAATCGTTACGGATGGTGATTCGGCGCATGATTCGACGTGCCGTGGAGCGGATCCTGGGGCCGCTGATCGGCTGTCTCGCCGTCGCCTATTTCACCTATCACTTGGTCAATGGCGACCGTAGCCTGCTCGCTTGGCGGCACATCGATGCCGAGGTCGTCGAGGCCGAGAGCCGGCTGGCGCAGCTTCAGGGCGAGCGCGGTGCACTCGAGAAGCGCGCGAGCCTATTGCGGCCCGACCACCTCGACCCTGACATGCTGGAAGAGCGTGCGCGCGCCGTCCTCAACTTCGCGCGGCCGGACGAGGTCGTCGTCCTGGCGCCGCGGAAGCCGAAGAGCTGACCGGCTCTATTTGAGCGTCTTGAGATAAGCGATGACGTCGGCACGGTCCTGCGCCTTGGCGAAGCCCGGGAACACCATCTTCGTGTCGCTCGCGACCACGCGCGGCCCGGCGAGCCAGCGCTCGAGACGCTCGTCGCTCCAGGGCTGCGCCGCGAGCGCCTTCAGGCTCCCCGAATAGGCATAGTTCTGCGCCGACGCGACCTGCCGACCGGCAATGCCGAAGAGTCCCGGCCCGACCTTGGCGCGCGCCTGCTGATCGGTCGTGTGGCAGTTGGTGCAGCGCTGGAACAGCACCTTGCCGCGATCGACGTTGCCGGCAAGCCCGACGCGCACCGGCTCGGCATCGATGCGCGGCACGCCCTTCACCTTCGAGACCAACTCATCCCAGCTGAACACGTATTGCGCCTCGGGCAGCGCCTTGTGGCATTCGAGGCAGGGCTTCTCGACCATCGTCGCGTTGTGCGTCTTGGCCGGGCTGAAGGTGGCGTAGTTCCAGTCGCCGTTGCGGTACTCCGCCGGATGTTCCTCACCCCAGCCCGGGCCCGTCTGCATCACGCCGTAGAAGACGACATCGCCCTTCTCCCAGAGCCCATCTGATCCTGCGATGGGCTGGTTTCCGGCATCTGTCTTCGCTTTGTAGACCTCCATCATCAGGATCGCGCCGGGCGGGATGGGCTTGCCGTCCTTCGCCGCTTCGACCGCCACGGGATTGGCGAGGAGATGGCGGACCTGGCCGTTGTCCGGCCGGTTGTGGACCGCGTAGGGTAGCCAGGTCTTCTCGTAGCCTTCGGGAAAGGCGATGCGCTTCGGATCGGCCTCCGCCGATGCGAGCGGCAATGCTGCGAGGGCGAGCGTGTCAATCGGCTTTGAACTTTGACCCCCTATCGGCGTTCAATGTTGACCCCCTGTGGGTGTGTGAG
>Ga0194132_10005307_pt1 | contig 21055 bp, 18 predicted proteins | sample TA2KigOf80mmetaG_FD_148612 | JGI IMG/M metagenome (GOLD analysis project Ga0194132, IMG submission 148612) | Freshwater microbial communities from Lake Tanganyika, Tanzania - TA2015054 Kigoma Offshore 80m | ecosystem: Environmental > Aquatic > Freshwater > Lake | place: Tanzania: Lake... | reverse complement strand
CACGCCGAGATACCACTGGTTCATGTCGAGCGTGCTCGGCGCCCCGTGATCGAGGCGGTCGAGCCGGCCGACGACGAAGTCCGCGAGACCGAGGCCGGTCTGGCGCCCCAGGAAATTGAACGTCCCGTTCGACGCCGCATAGTCGGTGTTCTCGATGTACCAGAACGAGGTCGTCGCCCCGAGGCCGAACTGGTGCCGCCCGCGGACCCACGTGTACTGGTCGTCGGCCTGGTAGGCCGCCTTGCTGATCGCCACGCGCACGGCCACGCCGGTTGAGAAGTTGAAGCCGTCGCTCACGTTGAGCCCCATCGTGCCTGGCACGTAGGTGTGCAACGGGATGCCCAGGGACGGCGCGTCGAAGAACTCGTCCGGCGGGTCGTTCAGGTGGTTGCCCCCGCGCGTCACCGTCATGCGGAAGGCGTTCACCCTGTTGGAGCCGAGCACCGCGGTGTGCCCGACGACGGTCGAATGCTCGCGGTAGCGCCGCTCGTTGTTGATGCCGCGCACGGTCAGCACGTTGCCCGTCGCTTCATACGCCGACGGAATGTTTTCCGCCGAGACGAGGTAGCGCCCGAAGATCGTCTGGCCCGGATTGAGCTGAAAATCGATTCTGCCGACGCCCTGCGGGTTGTTGGTGTCGATCGGCGCCGTGAACCGGACCTCGCCGCACGGGTTGTCGCTGGCCGGAAGATACCGGCTGATCGCCCTCGCTACCGGGCTCACCAGCGACGGATCGACGCGGTTGTTCACGAAGGGCGCTCGCAGCGTGAGCTGGCGGCCGCTGTTGCAGGCCGGCGACGCGCGCGTGGTGAAGTCGCCCGCCAGCATCGCGGGCGTCGGCACCCACGCGATGTTGGCCGCCGGCGTCTGGCGCGCGAAGGTGCCCTGGTAGCCGCCGAAGAAGAAGAGCCGGTCGGCAACGACCGGGCCGCCGACGGTGCCGCCGAGCTGGTTGCGCACCAGGCCGTCGCTCAGCCGCTTCCCGTCGGCGCCCCGCGCCGCAAACGGATTGGTCGCGTTGAACCGGTGGTGGCGCACGAACTCGAATGCGTTGCCGGAAAAGCGGTTGGTGCCGGACTTCGTCACGGCATTCACCGATGCGCCGGAATGCATCCCGCTTTCCGCCGACAACCCTCCGGTCGCAACCTGGAACTCCTGGAGCGCGTCGGGGAATGGAAAGGCGAGGTTGCCGTTGTCGTAATGGTCGTTGTGCAGCGCGCCGTCGAGCGTGAAGGTCACACCGGTGCGAAGACCGCCGGCGACCGAGATGGCGACCGAATCAGAGCGGCCGCGCGTGGCCGTCACCGGCCCCGTGTTCACGGCCGCCCCCGCGAGGACGATCAGATCCGTGACCTGGCGTCCCTGGAGCGGAAGTTCGACGATGCGCTCCTGCTCGACCACTTCGGACACGCCGGCGCTCTTCACGTCGACGAGGGGGGCGGCCGCCTCCACCGTGACCGACTCCTCGAGGCTCCCGATCGCCAGCGCGACGTCGATCACCGGCGTCGCGCCGACCTGCAGCACGATGCCGGTGCGCGTGTACGTGCGGAAGCCCTGCAGCGCCGCCTCCAGCCGGTACGGGCCGGTGGGCAGGCTGGGCATCGCGTACGCGCCGGCCTCGTTGGTGACCACGGTGCGCGTGAACCCGGTGTCGGCCTGCGTGGCGGTCACGGTGACGCCGGGCAGCACGGCGCCGCTCTCGTCGCGGACGGTGCCGTTGATCTGGGCGGTGCCCTGCGCCCACCCCTCCGGAGCGTGAAAGACGAGAAGCATCGACACCGCAATGGCGCAAGACAGCCTCATGTGTGGCCTCCTTCGACGCGCGAACGGTAGCACGCCACGCGCGAAAGCCCTGCACGCCCATGAAAGGTCGTCGCGATATATCAGTGCGCTGGGCGCTACGGGTTCCTGAGGATCGCGGTCGCCGAGAGCGGCGGGATGGCCCCGTCGGTGATGGTGATGTACATCACCTGCAGGTTGGGGTCGCCGGTCGGCGTGAGGAAGTGGTAGTCGTCCACGACACCGTCAGCTTGCTGGACGAGAAGATCTGCCGTCCGGCGATGGTCGTCACGCCGACGCGCGCGAGGGTGACACCGGTGGGAGCGGCCTGGGCCGTCCCGGCCTGGCCCGCCAGCAGTGCGGCCGCAAGAGCGGCTATGGTCGTGTGTCGCACAGCCATTACCTCACCTATCGGCACTCTTCGCTGGTTGATTCAGTCGAAGTAGCCGGACTCGACGTAACGCAGCCAGATCGTCCCGACGACCGTGATGTCGTCCTGCGTGAAGAGATAGTGGTGCATGCCGTCCACGCGGCCGACGCGGTATTTCTTCGCGTAGCGCTCCATCACGGTGCGGTTCGCGTCGACGGTTGAGGGCGGCAGCGTCTCGTCGTTGACGCCGTTCAGGTCCAGCACCTCGACCTGCTTCAGCGCGTCGGGCGGATAGCTCGGCTCCATCACCGACTGCATGAAGGCGCCGAGGCCGGGCGCGCGGTCGGCGGCGGGCAGAAACGGGGACTGCCAGAGGCGCATCGCGTGCTCGGTGAGCGCGCCGATGCCGAACTGCATCACCGCGTCTTCGGTGCTCTTGAAGCGCGGCGACTTGAGGGCGCCGCGCCACCACCGCTCGCGTGTGGCCGCGTCGACATGGCGCGTGTAGAACTCGAAGTCCTCGAGGCCGCGCTCGCGCACCCTCAGGGCGCGGATGTCGTAGATGTCGGTGAAGTTCCCCGCCTGCGTGCGGTTGTTCACGTACGCCAGGCCGGTGGAGCTCGTCCCCCACCCGAGATAGCCGTCGGGCGTGAAGTGCTTCGCGAGCGGATAGAGAAACGCGCCGCCGGTGGACATCCCCCAGAAGAGCACGAACGCGTTCCGCCGATCGGGAATCGCCTGCTCGAGCGCACGGCGGTAGCCGTCCACGAACACGCGCGGCGTGGCGGCCAGCATCTGCTTCTCCAGCTCGCTGCCGCGGACCGGGTACCTGTGGACGGCGCTGACGCCGGCAGACGTGCCCACGGCGGCGCCCGAGCGGCGCGACTCGTAATCGATGTCGCGCCAGTAGGTCTTCTGCGCGCGCGTGAACATCGGCATCCGCTGCGCCAGCGGAATCGTCTCCCACGAGCCGTCGCCCGAAGGCGCGAGGAAGTTCCAGCGCCCGACGCGCGTCAGCGCGATGAACGTCACCCCGCGCTTCGCCAGCCAGACACCCGGACCGTCGCGGCCCTCCGGCGTCCGCACGAAGTCCATCCCGTACTCGCTGCCGGGTTCGGCCCCCACGACCACGAGGCGGCGGCCATTGCGCAGCCGCGGCCGATCGGGCGTGAGCGTGACGGCCACCTGCGTGAACGGCTGGCCGTGGGCCGTGAATTCGATGAAGTCGATGCGCTGCGAGTACGCGCTCGTCTCGGGATATTCGCTGCCGGCAAGGATCTCGCGCACCGCGTCCCGTCCGAGCGTCGCGTGGTCGGGCGGAAGCTCCCATGACGCCACCGTTGCCGGGGCCAGCAGCGCGGCAAGCAGGACGAGCCGGGCGCGGGTCATGAACGCGGCGGATGCTAGCACGGCCCATGACTGCGGTTGACAGCCCCTGACCCGGGTGTTACAACCGAGCCGCCTGTCGATCAGTTCGAGCGTTCTACCCACAGAGCGGAGAAAACCATGACGTTCGCCCGAGCGGCGATTTCACTCTCGGCGCTTCTCCTCACGGGCCTCCTCACGGCTGCGCCCGCGGTTGCACAGATCGCCACGGCCGAGCTCAACGGCCGGGTTACCGATTCCAGCGGCGCCGTCCTGCCCGGCGTGAGCGTCACCGCCACGCAGGTCGCGACCGGCCTCACGCGCGCCGTCGTCACCGACGACAACGGCGCGTACCTGCTGTCGAACCTGCCGCCCGGGCCGTACCGGCTCGAGATTTCGCTGCAGGGTTTCCGCACCTACGCGCAGACGGGGATCGTGCTGCAGGTCGGCGCCACGCCGACCATCAACGCGTCGCTCGAGCTGGGCGCGCTGGAGGAGACGGTCACCGTGGACGCCGCGGCGCCGCTCGTGGACGTGCGCAGCGCCGGCATCAGCGCGGTCATCGAGAACGAGCGCATCGTGGAGCTGCCGCTGCAGGGACGCCAGGTCACCGACCTGCTCGTGCTGTCGGGCGCCGCCGTGCAGACCGACGTCGTCAGCAGCCGCGGCGTGCCGGGCGGCGTGAATATCTCCGTCGCCGGCGGCCTGCGGACGGGCGTCGGCTACACGCTGGACGGCGCGAACCACAACAACAAGCAGCAGAACGCGAACCTGCCGCTGCCCTTCCCCGACGCGCTGCAGGAGTTCCGCGTCGCCACGAGCGGCCTGACCGCGCAGAACGGCGTGCACTCGGGCGCCTCGGTCAACGCGGTCACCAAGTCGGGCGCCAACCGGTTCGCCGGCAACGCGTTCGAGTTCCTGCGCCACCACCGCTTCAACGCGACCAGCCCGTTTGCGGCCACCGGCCCCGACGGGAAGCGCATGGACGACGGGTTGAAGCGGAACCAGTTCGGCGGCACGCTCGGCGGCCCGGTTCTGCGGGATCGGCTGTTCTTCTTCGCCGGGTATCAGGGGACGGCCATCCGCGTGCGCCCCAGCGACAACGTCGCGTTCGTGCCGACGGCGCAGATGCTGGCCGGCGACTTCACCGCGTTCACCTCGCCGCAGTGCAACGGCGGCCGCCAGGTGACGCTCCGCGCGCCGTTCGTCAACAACCGGATCAATCCCGCGCAGTTCAGCCCGGCCGCGCTCAACATGGTCCGCCGGCTGCCGACGGCCACCGACCCCTGCGGGCTCATCACCTTCGACACGCAGTCGAACCGCGACGAGCACCAGACGGTGGGCCGCGTCGATCTGCAGCTCGGCACCGCGCACCAGGTGTTCGGCCGCTATTTCGCGTTCACGTTCGCGGCCGAACCCGGCTATGCGGGCGAAGGCGACAACGTGCTCAAGACCAACGTCTCGGGCGCGGACGACACGGTGAACTCGCTGACGGTCGGCGCCACGACGGTGTTCAGCTCGTCGGTCGTCAACTCGCTGCGCGTGGCGGTGAACAAGGCGAAGGTGGACAACTTCCAGACGCCGTTCTTCTCCCCCCGCGACCTCGGGGTGAAGATGCACAGCTACCTGCCCGGCTACATGTCGATGAACGTGACCGGCGGGTTCACCTTCTACACCGGCACCAACACCAAGGCCCTGTTCTTCAACGACACCTACCAGGTGGCCGAGGACCTCACGCTGGTGCGCGGCGATCACCAGTTCGCCTTCGGCGCCAACGTGCAGTACTGGAAGGGCGACTACACCTCCACGTCACGCGCCAACGGCAACTGGATCTTCAATGGGTCCGCGACGGGCCTGGGCCTGGCGGACCTGCTGGTGGGCCGGGTGACGACCGTCGAGCACGGCGGCCTCGGCAAGCTGCCGGTGGACAGCTGGTACTTCGGCGGCTACGCGCAGGACTCGTGGCGGCTGAACAGCCGCGTCACGGTGAACGGCGGCCTCCGCTGGGAGCCGTTCTTCGGACAGAACGTGCGCAACGGCGTGATCACCGTGTTCGACATGGACAACTTCCGCGCCGGCCGCAAGAGCAGCGTGTTCGTGAACGCGCCGGCCGGGATCCTGTATGCCGGAGACGAGGGCTTCCCCGACAACGGCAAGACGGGCCTGAACAAGCAGTGGGCGAACCTGTCGCCGCGCTTCGGCGTCGCCTGGGACGTGCGCGGCGACGGGCGGCTGGCCGTGCGCTCGTCGTATGCGATGGCCTACGACTTCATGACCGGCGAGTACCACAACATCAACGCGAACGCGCCGCCCTTCGGCAACCGGTCGCTCATCACCGATCCGCCCGGGTTGATGGACGACCCGTACGGGGGCAGGGATCCGCATCCGATCACGACGAACCGCAACACCGAGTACCCGGCGTTCGGGACCTTCGGCACGATGGATCCGAACATCAACTCGCCGCGCATCCAGTCGTGGAACCTCACCGTGGAGCAGCAGCTCGGCGCCGAGTGGGGCGTCGCGGCCAGCTATCTCGGGAGCCACTCGGACCGGCTGTGGGCGCAGGTGGCGCTGAACCCGGGTGTCTTCATGGGGCTGGGTCCCTGCACGCTGAACGGCGTCGCGATCCCCGTGTGCTCGACCAACGCGAACCTGAACCAGCGGCGCGCGCTGAACCGGGTCAACCCGCGCGAGGCCGCCCTCATCGGCGCGCTCGACAAGAACACGGCCGAGGGCTACCAGAACTACAAGGGGCTCAAGCTGTCGGTGACGCGGCGCGCGGCCGCCGGCCTCAGCCTGAACGGCAACTACACGCTGTCGCGGTGCAAGGGCACGCCCACGGCGCTGACGTTCAATCAGCAGAGCGCCGGTTACATCAAGCCGGACGACCCGTCGTACGACGCCGGCTACTGCGAGCAGGACCGCACGCACCTGGCGACGCTGACGCTCGGCTATGAGACGCCGGACCTCGGCGACAGCGCGCTGGCGGTGCTCGGCTCGCAGTGGCGGCTGTCGGGCATCCTCAACGCGCGGTCGGGCAACCGGCTGAACATCCTGAGCGGCATCGACAACAACTTCTCCGGCCTGGCGAACCAGCGGCCCAATCAGGTGAGCGACGACATCTACGGCCCCAGGACCCTCACCAGCTACTTCAACCGCGCGGCGTTCGCGCAGCCGGCGCCCGGCACGCTCGGCGACCTCGAGCGCAATGCCGCGGTGGGACCGAACTACTGGGCCGTGGACCTGGCGGTGACCAAGCTCATCGCCTCGGCAGGGTCACAGCGATTGGAGCTGCGGCTCGAATCGTTCAACCTCTTCAACAATTTCAACTGGGGCGACCCGCTGACGAACTTCAACGCCGGCACCTTCGGCCGCATCACGACCCAGGCCGGCGCACCCCGGATCATCCAGTTCGGTGTCAAGTACGACTTCTGAAGTGGCCGGGGCGTTTCAGAAGTCGCGTTATCTGCCGGAACGCCTGAACGGCGTTCCTTTTGGGAGGCTACCGGTCATGCGAGTGACAACTGGCATTGTGCTCTCGGTCGCGACGGCGATCCTGTTCGCCGCCGCGCCCGCCTCGGCGCATCACGCGTTCGCCGCGGAATTCGACGCGCAGAACTGCGCCGACGTCGTCGGCGTGCTGACGAAGGTGAACTACGAGAACCCGCACGCCTACCTCTTCCTGAACGTCAACGGCGAGGAAGCGACGTTCCAGCTCTCGTCCACGTCGAACCTGCGGCGCGGCGGCGCCACCGTCGCCGCGTTCAACGCGAGCATGAACAAGCAGGTGACGGTGCGCGGCTGCGCGTCGCGCAACGGCGAGAAGAACCGCTACGCCGCGTCGTACATCAAGCTGGCCGACGGCGTCGTGCAGCGCGTGGGACAGGACGTCGAAGGCGTCTTCGGCACCAAGATCTGGAGATGAGCATGACGGTACGGACTCTCGTGACGCTTGGCGCTGTGTCACTCGGATCGGCGCTCGTGTCTGCGCCGCTGTGGGCGCAGATCGGCGAACAGCAGCCCAACCCCGACAAACCGTTCGTCGAGGCGCGCGGCAACGTCACGCCGGTGCGCCTGCCGCCCGGCGGGTCCACGCCGCGCATGGCCGACGGCAAGCCGGACTTCTCCGGCGTCTGGTTCTCCGGACCGACCGGCCGCGCCAACGCCTGGAGCGTCGTCCCCGACCAGCCGCGCAAGGAGGACCCGATTCCGTTCAAGCCGGAGGTCAGGAAGAAGATCGACTCGATGACCCGCGCCGAGCGCGAGCTCGGGCGCGCCCAGGTCGCGTGCCGGCCGCTCGGCGTGCCCGGGATGTGGACGGACAACCCGTACCCGCATCAGATCGTCATGAAGCCGACCATGTTCGTGCACCTGATCGAGAGCAACAACAACTGGCGCGCCGTGCCGCTGCCGAAAGCGCACAAGCCGGCGGACGAGCAGGAGCCGCTCTACATGGGCGACACCGCGACCCGGTGGGAGGGCGACACGCTCGTGCTCGAGACGATCTCGTTCGACACGCGGCCGTGGATCCAGGGTAACGGGTGGTTCAAGACGGAGCAGACGAAAGTCATCGAGCGCCTGCGCCGGCCGACCAGGAACTTCCTCGAGTACCAGTACACCGTGGAGGACCCCAACACGCTGACGAGGCCGTGGACGTCGGCGTGGCGCGAGTTCTCGCTCTCGGTCGCGGAACTGACGTTGACGGAGAACTTCTGCACCAACAACGAGAACGTCGAGCAGTTCGAGAAGCTGGCCGAGCAGGAACGGGAGAAGCAGAAATGAGGACGCGTCTCGCCGGATTCGGAGTGGCGGCGCTCGCCGCCACGACGTTCGGCGGGACGGTCTCGGCCCAGAACGTCCCGCCGCAGTTCGTCGTCAGCGGCAAGGCGGCGGAGCAGATCCAGGGCTACCTGAACATCGTCACCGCGGAGATGAAGGCGCGCACGCGCCCGTGAAGTTCACCCGACGCCAGGTGATGACCGGCGGCATCGCCGCCGGCGTGACCGTGGCGCTCGGCGGCTGTGCCACCCGCCGGGGCGGAACAGCAGGCCCGGGAGAGCCCGGTGACGAGCTGGCGCTGGTCAACGGGCGGATCCACACGATGGATCGCGCCAACACGGTCGCGACGACGGTGTCGATCAGAAACGGCCGGTTCGTCGCGGTTGGTGACGGTCCACCGGCGCGCGGCGCTCGCGTCATCGACCTCCGAGGCCGCACGGTCGTCCCCGGCATCATCGACAACCACAACCACATCGTCCTGATGGGCAACCGTCCGGGCTACCACGCGCCGCTCGAGAACGCGCTTTCGATCCGCGACGTGCAGGAAACGATGGCGGCCCGCGCGAAGGCCGTACCGCCCGAGAGCTGGCTGACGACCATCGGCGGGTTCCATCGAAACCACCTCGTCGGGCCGGGCGAGACTCCGCGCCTGCCGACGCTGGCGGAGCTCGACGCGGCGGCGCCGAACAACCCCGTCTACATCAGCGAGTCGTTCAACGGGCCGTCGGTGACCAACAGTGCGGGCCGGGCGATCTTCGCGCGCCGGACGCCGCCGGTTCCGGTCGGTGACGACGGCTCGATCGAGGCCGGAATGAATGGCACCGGCCTGGCGACCCTGGCATTGCGCCAGACACTGCTGACGGCCGAGCAGCGCACGCGGGGCGCCCTCGACGCGCTCTCGTACGGGCTCGGTCTCGGCGTGACGACGCACCTCGATCAGGGCGCCTTCGAAGCCACGAACACACCCGCCGACGGCGCCGCGCACGAGAACAACTACACGATGCAGCGGCCGTTCCTCGCGCTGCACGCCGAAGGCAGGCTGCCCGCGCGGCTGCAGATCAACTTCCTGCACCAGGACGCCACGCCGGAGCTGGCCACGCTGCGGGAACGGACCCGGAACACGTTCCCGTTCTTCGGCGACGACATGCTGCGCACCGGCGGCATCGGCGAGTTCATCGGCGGACCAAAGGCGTTTCGCGACGCGGCGATCTGGCTGGCGCGCGCGGGCTGGCGCGCCGAGGTCCACTCCCTGACCCGGACCGACTTTCAGCAGGAGATCCAGGACTACGAGGCGGCCCACAAGGAGGCGTCAATCGCCGGGCTGCGATGGGTCGTCGCGCACGCGCCGTTCATCACCGAGGAATGGGTGAGCCGGCTCAAGGCCATCGGCGGCGGCCTGTCGCTGACGGGCTGGCGCTATCTCAACGGCACGCCCGAGCAGAACGGCCCGCCGTTCAGGATGATCGCGAGCAACGGGATTCCGGTGGGCATGAGCTCGGACGGGATGCAGATCGCGCCGATGAATCCCTGGCTCCACATGTACTACGCCAGCACCGGACTCAACGCGCGGCAGGTGCTCATCAACGGCGGACAACAGATCTCGCGGCAGGACGCGCTGCGGATGTATACCGCGAACAACGGCTGGTTCCTGCGGCAGGAAGGCGAGATCGGCACGATCGAGCCGGGCAGGCTCGCGGACCTCGCCGTCCTGAGCCACGACTACTTCACCGTGCCCGACGAAGACCTGAAGAGGATTCGCTCGGTGATGACGATTGTGGCCGGCCGGATCGTCCACGACGCCGCAGCACTTGCTTCCGTCCCGCTGAACGTCCGCTGAACAACTCCAGCAGCGTCGTTGTCGTGTTCCAGGTGCGGATGGTGAGGTTCCGGTACGCCGGTGTCCCGACGATGCGGCCCAGGCGAATCAGGTTGCTGCCGCCGACGTTGATGCCGCGGAGCAGCGCGACGAACCGGGCCATGACCGATGATTTTCTCCCGCCCGGCGGCTACCGCGAGGCACCGGCTGCCAACGCCCGCCGCGCCTCGACGACCTCGGGGAGACCGGCATCGGCTCGATTCCACAGATCGAGAAAGCGCCGGTACTCGGCTCGAGCGCCTGCCCCGTCGCCGCGTTGCGCGCGGAGCCGCGCGATCTCGAGCACATAGCGAGGCTCGAACACCGCCACCCATCTCTGGTCGGGGCCGAAGGTGAGAAGCCGGCGGTAGGCATCGATCGCGGCCGGTAGATCACCGCGCGCTTTCGCCAGCCGGGCCACGCCATCGCGCAGCATCAGGTCGTTGGACAGGACCGAACCTTCGACGAGGCCGCTGAAGAACTGCTTGCGCGGCGGTTCAGCGCGCGCGAACGCGGCCGCTGCCCGGTCGAGATCTCCCTCGGCCAGCGCGATCTCGCCCTCGAGGGCGTGATGCCACCAGGCGGCGCCTGAAAGGCCCGCCGGGTCGATTCGCCGCTGGCGCTCGAAACGAGCCCGGGCCTCGGCCGGCCGCCCTCCCGTCAGCTCGGCGACGCCGCAGATCAGTTCGAGCAGCCCGAGGCTGAATCGCCGTCGAGCGTCGGGCACGTTCGCCAGCGTCTGTTCTGCCAGACGGCAGGCGTCGATCGCGGGCCCGTACTGCCGGCGTTCGACCGCCAGCATGGCCGACAGCAGATGCAGGCCGGCGAGCCGCGTCATGTCGCCGCTGGCGCGGGCGGTGCGGACTGCACCCGCAAGCGTCACGTCGGCCTCGCCATAGCGGCCCGCCCTGGCCAGTACGACGGCCGTCAGATATGGCGCGTCGTGGTCCTCCTCGAGCGCCTCGTCGAACCTGCCCAGCACTCCCAACGCCCAGGCGCGTCCGCGGCGGGAGAACGAGAATCCCGGGTCCACGGCCAGGGCGCGCGAATAGATCTCGATCGCTTTCGCGGCGCTGCCGCTCAGGAGAGACGCTTCGCCGAGACCGTCGAGCGGGTAGGCCTGGCGCGGCGCAAGCCGCACGGCCGACTCCAGTTCGCGAATGGCCTCGTCGTAGTGGCCGGCATACAGGTGCGCGTACGCGAGATTGTTCCTGACATATGCCGACGTCGGGTGTGCCGCGGCGACACGGCGCTGGATCCCAAGCAGGCGCTCGTCGTCCGGCATCGGACCGACCACTGGCGAATGCAGCTGCATCCCGAGGGTGGACACCGCCTCCAGGTCCGGGTACTTGGCGAGCAGCTCCTCCAGCGTGCGGGCGGCATCGGAGAATCGCGCCTCATCCCGCGCCATCTCGACGTTCATCAGCAGCCTGCGGCGCTCGGGGAGACGCCCGGCGTGCTCAGCGGCTTTGCGCAGGTAGCCGCGCCGCTCGGCGGGTCGGCCCGCTGGCCCGCTCAACAGCGCCAGCTCGAGGTAGGCATCGGCGAACGCCGGGTCGATGCCGACCGCTTCCTCCAGGTGCCGCTGCGCGAGGTCGAGCTGGAAGCTGAGATACGCATCGACTCCCTGGCTGTAGAGGCGGTAGGCGTCGAGCGACGCGGAGGACACCTGCGCAACCGGCCTGTGCCGCGCACGCCAAGACCGTCGCGAATCCGCGTGGTCAGCTGATCGACGAGCGCGAACAGGTCCGTGCCGGTGACGCTCGTCGCGGTGACGATGCGGCCGTTTGTCAGGTCTTCGACGCGGGCGTCGAGCCGGAACGCGGCGCCCGCCTGCGCGATGGTACCGACCACAGCCACCCGCGCGCCGGCGCGCCGCGCAAGCTCCGACGCGCTGCCTGTGTTCCTGATCACCTCCTGCAGACGTTCGGACGCGATCACCTCGAGCGCCGGCGTCTGCGCCAGGCCCGTCGCGAGCATGCTCTGCACGCCCGTCGACAGCCACGATGTCTCCTCGCCACGGGCCAGGTTCTCGAACGCGAGCACCGCGATCGCAGGCCGGCCGGCCGCGCCCGGCCCGGGTCCCGGTTGCGTGCGGCTCCCCATGCGCCACGCGATGTCGCCTGCGACGAGGAGCACCAGGACCACGGCGGCCGCCGCGACACGACGACGCCAGGACGAGGACGCCGCCGCCCCGAGCGGCACGGCCTCCAGCGCCGAGCACGCGTCCTCCGACTGCGCGAACCGGTCGCGGGGATCCTTCTCCAGGCATCTCGCGATCGCGTGCCGCAGCGCCGCGGGCACGCGCGCCGGCACGGGCGCGGGTGCCTCGTGCAGAATCGACGCGCACAGCTCGAACGGCGTGGCGCCCGCAAATGGCCGCCGTCCGGTCGTCATCTCGTAGAGGAGCACACCCAGCGCCCAGATGTCGGCGCGAGCGTCGCCGTCGTGCCCGCGCAGCAGCTCCGGCGCCATGCTCGAGAGCGTGCCGGCGAGGGCGCCGTCGGCCGTGATCGGCGCGCGCGACGTCGAGGCGTCTTCCAGTTGTCCGGCGGCGAGTCCGCGCGACAGGCCGAAGTCGAGCACCTTGGCGCGGCGATCGGCGGTCACCACGATGTTCGCGCTCTTGAGATCCCGATGGGTCACGCCGTGGCGATGGGCATGGGCGAGCGCGTCGGCGACCTGTATCCCGTAGCGCACGGCCTCGTCGGGGGCCAGTCCCTCGGGCGGAATCAGCTCCGCCAGCGGCCGTCCATCGACGCGTTCCATGACGATGCAGACGCGGCCGTCGAACGTGCCCACTTCGTGCACGGTGCAGATGTGCGGATGATTGAGCCGTGCCGCGTGCTGCGCTTCACGCAGCAACCGCGAGTCGTCGCCCGGAGACAGGCCGACCTTCACCGCGACCTCGCGTCCGAGCTCGACGTCGCGGGCCGTGTACACCTCGCCCATCCCGCCCGCGCCAAGACGGGCGCCGATCTCGTAGCGGCCGATCCGCTGCCCCGTCATCGACGGCGGCGCGATCTCCAGGAACCCGCCGGCCGCGACGTGTGCGGCGAGGAGGCGCTCCACTTCCGCGCGAAGGCCATCGTCCTGTCCGCAGGCGGATGCGACATACGCCGGCCGCTCGTCGACGCCGCGCGCCAGCGCGCCGTTGAAGACGTCCTTGACGCGGGCCCACCGATCGTTGCTGCCGCTCATCGATCGGGCGGCCGAAGCTCCGCATACAGCCATGCCTTTGCCAGCGTCCAGTCCCTCCCGACGGTCGCCGGCGAGATGCGGAGCACGTCTGCCGTTTCGTCCATCGTCAGGCCGCCGAAGAACCGCAGCTCGACGATCCGGCCCTGCTGGGCGTCGAGGGCCGTGAGACGGGTCAGCGCCTCGTCGAGGGCCAGCAGGTCGTGGCCGGGCATGTCGGCCGCGACGTCCACCCGGTCGAGAGCGACCGGACGCTCGCCCGCGCCGCGCTTGGCGGAGGCGTGCGCGCGCGCGTGGTCCACGAGAATTCGCCGCATGGCCTGCGCGGCGATACCGAAGAAGTGCGCGCGGCCCTGCCAACGCACCTCGCGTTGATCGACGAGCTTCAGGAAGGCTTCGTGCACCAGGGCCGACGCCTGCAGCGTATGGTCAGGCCGCTCCCGGCGCATGTAGCTGGCCGCCAGCCGCCGCAGCTCGCCGTACACGAGCGGCATCAGCCGTTCGAGCGCGTCGGGACGGCCTGCGCTCCACTGCTGGAGCAACCGGGTGACCTCGGAGGGAGACGACTGCGTCAAGGCCGAGCTGGCCGCATTTTACCCATCCGATCGGGCCGTTGCTGCCCGCTGAGTGAATTCGGCCCCGGCTTCCGCGTGAGTCAGTAGACGCGAAATTCAGGAGGTGACGGATGGTTGCAGGCACGATGGCGTGGGTCCGGCGACTCGGGGCGCTTGCCGCAGGCGCGTCAATCGCCTGTTCGAATCCGGCGGGCCCGAGCCCGGTGGGCCCCGGGTCCGGCCCCGGGCCGGGTGTGCCGTCCTTGGTGGACTGCGGCAGCTTCACGGACAGCGCAGCGTCACCGTACGTGCTGCCCTTCGAGGTGGGCCGGTCGTTCCTGGTCAGCCGGACGTTCGGGCACTACCTGCCGTCGAACGGGGGCGTCGGCCTGTACGCGCTCGACGTGATCATGCCGATCGGCACGCCCGTTCACGCCATTCGGGGCGGCGTCGTCGTCGCGGTGGAGGAACGGTTCAGCAACGACGATCATGCGGACTACCATGAGAACTGGGTGATGGTTCGCCACGCCGACGACACGATCGCGCGGTACATTCACCTGACGACGAATGGCGCCCTCGTCGACGTCGGCAGCGTTGTCGGCCAGGGCCAGGTCGTCGGCCTGTCGGGGAACAGCGGCGCGTCCAACGAGCCGCACCTGCATTTCGACGTCCAGCGGTGCGGCCCCAACATTCCGCCGCGCTACAACGACTTGCCGTGCGGGATGACGGTTCCGTTGTCGTTCCGCAACACGGAGCCACACTCGTGCGGGCTCCAGGCGCGGAAGACGTACAGGGCGCTGCCGTTCGACAGAGGTATGTATAATTAGTGTTTGCGCGCCTTGACACGACCGCGTCGGGGCGCCCACAACTCAATTCCCTCTCGCGCCCTTAGCTCAGCTGGATAGAGCGTCTGGCTACGAACCAGGAGGTCGCAGGTTCGAGTCCTGCAGGGCGCGCCACTTTTTGATCGGCGGTGTGACACAGGTGTGACACGCCGTCAGGCATTCAAGGCTTTCAACGACCCTCCCAGCGGTCCCACTCCAGTAGGGGTCGGTCTTGCGTTTCGGAATCGAGCGGCGCCATGATCGGCTCGGACGTTCAGCAAGCGAAGGGCGGCTCAGATGATGCGCTCCGAAACAACATTCGTGCTTCTGGGATTGTTGGCCTTCGTCGCTACACCAAGTTTGGCGGGCCAGGTTTCAGCGTTGGCGCCCGAGTCGAACGTTGAGTGCGCAGTGACGACTCCGAATAGCGTCGCCGCTGGCGAAGATAACCCAGACCCCGCCAGCTTCGGCAACGCCCAAGTGTCTGTTGGACCACTTGGAGTGTGGCCGGACGGCACGGTCATCTTCAAGCCGGGCGGTGCAGGTTTCATCACGCGCGATGGCTCGCTAGGAATGAAGTTCGGATGGCGCCGCGGCGTTTCGGGTCAGCTCAGAATTGAGGGGCACCGCATCGATGCTGTCGCGCCACCATTGCGGTCGGAAGTGCCAAGTGGCTACGGCGATCGTGGGTTCCAAGCGACGTACGTCATTTTCCCAACACCAGGATGTTGGGAAGTCACGGGGCGCGTCGGAGACGCCAACGTGACGTTCATTACCAAGGTCGTGAAGATCGGCGATGGTGACGGTGATTCGGGGTTGCGATGTCTTTGAATTCGAAGGCGATCTGATTCGTCGAAAGGACGCCTTTCGAAAGGTGTACGCATAACCTCGGACATCACGCGACCACCGAATACAAGACTCCACCAGAGAAGGGTCAGGTCCTCCACACTCCGGAATCAGTCGCTTCGTTGAGTCAGTTACCACTGAGCTGCCAGAAAGCCAGCACGGCGTCGATCAAGACCGAACTCACACATCGCGCACGAGCAGCGTTAGGTATTCAATCGTCCACACTCTGCTACGATCCCGCGCATGAGCGAGATCCTGATTGGCATCGCCGGAATCGTGGTGTCCGCGGTGCTGTCCGTTGTTCTATGGAAGCTGGAGCAACGTCGTAAATCGAAAGAGGTTCAACGAGGACCGACCGGAATCCTGGCTGTCGTTCATGGACTTTCTCCTCTCGAATTGACTCTCCTGCGACGAGTAGCGCAGGCTTCGACCGAATTCGCGCGGCTCGAAGAGCGACATCCGACGAATCATCCACTGAACACGGCGGAGGCTTCCGAGGCAAAGGCGAGAGTGTACGCCCAGTTGACCGAAGACGAATTGATGAAGGCTATCGGCGTCCATTTAACCAGCACGTTTACCGCGGCAGCGCTCAACCTTGAGCGGCATCGGCTCGTCGACTACGAAGATGTCGACGAGTTCAGCGTACGAATGCTCTGGATTACAGACCTCGGGGTCGCTGCAATCAACGCAGCCGGCATTTGAAGACGAAACCGTCTAATCGCTCAAATAGACCCGCATGGCAAAGGTGTTTATCAGCTTCGACCACGGTGACCGCTCGGTTGCCGAAAGCATGAAGGCCTTACTTGAACACGAGCTAAAGCTGAAGGGCGAGGTGTTCATGGTCACAGATCCGAATCAGCTAGTAGCCGAAGCCTGCGTCTTGAGGAGACATCTCCTATGATGTGAATCATGAGCAAGGTGGCATACCCGCTAAAGCTGCCGGCGTCGGTGAAAGCTGCCGCGACGCGACTCGCGAAGGCGGACGGAGTCTCGCTCAATCAGTTCATCGCCGTCGCGGTGGCCGAGAAGGTGGGCGCGCTCGAGACCGCAGGGGAGTTGCTGCTGCGGAGGGCCGGCAAGGCCAAGCCGCGGGACCTTTTGAAGTTCATTCGTAAGGCCGGCGGTGAAACGCCCAGCGAGCAGGACCGGCGCTGAAGGGCCGCCTCGATGCAGACGGCTGCGCTATAACACAGGTGCAGGTCGAGCGCGCATGAAGAGAACATTGAGGGTTGGGATCGCACCGCGCGAGGCCATCGCTCGCTACACCCGCGACGTTGTCGCCGGGCACAGGCGACGCACATCTGACGATCCCGATATTTGGTTCACGTCGCTCGACAGCTGTGCCAAGGACATGTCAGAACGAGTACCGCGAGGTGGGACCGTGAAGACCGTCATCCTCGACGTGCGCGATTTTGGCGAGACGATAAAGGACTTCCGTCGTGTGTTGAAGACGGGAAAGCGGGAGCGATTCGCGCGCATCAGTTTCGCGTCGCCAGAGCTCCTTTGGAAAGTGCTGACGGCCAAGCGCTGGGAGCTTCTCAAGGCGTTATGCGGAGCAGGACCGGTTTCCATCCGTGAGGCCGCGCGGCGTGTTGACCGCGACGTCAAAGCGGTCCAGAACGACATCACGGCACTCCTCAATGCTGGCGTCGTCGATCGCGCACCCGGCGGAGGCGTGGTGTTTCCGTATGACGCTGTGAAAGTCGAGTTTCTATTTCGTGCTCGGTGAGGCAGCGCCGAACGCAACAAAGACCGTATCAGCCGACCATCCGGAACCCCACGGTCGCAAAATGCGAGTCGAACGCAAACGCCACTCGAATACGGCGTTGGGTCATCAAGACGAAGCTGACAGCATCGACTGCTGACAGCTTATGGAGGTCCGGCCGCTCGAAATACACCCACGCCTGCTCGAGGTCCTTCGCCGTAGACGGCAAGACCTTCAGGTGAGGAACGGTTTTCAGCGAGTCCTTCCATGCGAGCGCCACGTCGCGCCCCGTATTACGGTCTAGGAACGTGAACGTCTCCAAGACAATGGGGACGGAGGTGTGGAACCGGACGCCATCCCCAAGCAATTGCTCCCAAGTGGCACGCGCCCGAGCGTGCAACGGGTCGCGCGTCAGCGCGAGGGCAATCCATGCACCAGTGTCGACGAAGACCGGCTCGCCGGCGCGCACGAGATCAACAGAGCAGGAAGGGAGCCTTACGGCTCGTCGTAGATGTGGTCATGCTCGACGGACGTGTGCGCTGGCGGGCCGTCCCACAGCGCCACAGGTCCCTCTGTGCCAGGACGGAGCCACACGCGTCGGACCGCCTCGCGCACCAGATCGGCAACGCTGCGCCCGGACCGCTCCGCCACGTCGTGCAAGGCGCCCAGCTCTTCGTCTCGCAAGTAAACTTGGGTTTTGACCATAGGTGTCATCTTACACGTGAGAATGACACCCGTCAAAGATGCGGCGCCTTAGACCGTAGACTGTACGGCCGCGGTGTGACACAGGTGTGACACGCCGTCACGGTGAGGGGTGGCAACCAGTTGCCTCGCCTCTCAAAAACAGGCCGAAAAATCAGGGGAAATCGTCTGGGGTGGTCTCGGGCGGGTCCGCGAAATCGCCCTACGAACCAGGAGGTCGCAGGTTCGAGTCCTGCAGGGCGCGCCACCTTCCATCGGAAGTTGGCCACGCCCCGCCGTATCCCGTTCACGCCGCGCCTCGCCTTCCGCTCGGCGCGAGCGTGTGCGAGTCCTGCAGGGCGCGCCACATCAACAACTTACGGGTCCTCGTTTTTCGGCTCCGCCCCGCGTGTGAACAATTCGTCTCAGCCACGCTGCCGCTGCGACGACTTCGTTCCTTCGGATGCGGCGACAATGAGCCTGTTGTGGACATACTGGGCGGCTGTTCCGCTGAGCATCTGGTTCCTGCTGATGTGAACAACGTGCCTAGCCCGGTTGCCAACGTTGCTGCCCAGCTCCCACTTTGACATTCGGCACAGCAGATGGTTAACTTGAGTTAACCATCAAGGACGGCTGTATGAATGTTCCGATCAATGCGAAACGGCTGCGGGCGACGCTTCCCGCTGTCGTCGAGCGTGTGCGCAAGGGCACACGTTTTACGGTGATCTACCGCAGCCGACCGGCATTTCAGATTGTGCCGGTCGACGACCAGGGCAGCGCACCGACTTCGCTCGCGGATGACTCGCTCTACCGCGCCCAAGCAGTGGGTTCGTCGGGTGACGGACGTACATCCATCGATCACGACGCGATCTTGTACCCACGATGAACGCCGTGTTTGTCGATACAGGCGGATGGATGGCCTGTGCGGACCACGCCGATCCGGCGCATGTGGCCTGTGCAGCCGCCCGTGACACGACGCTCGAGGCCGGTCGCATCTTGATCACGACCGATGTCGTTGTCGATGAGACGCTGACGCTGATTCGATTTCGCTTGGGGCTCAAAGCTGCGAATGCCTGGTGGCAGCAGATCGATGGCAGCACCCGATTGCGATGGGAGCGTGTCGAGAACGATCGTTTCGAACGGTCGCGGAATCTTTTTTTTCAGTATCGCGATAAGGACCTGTCGTTCACGGATTGCACGAGCATTGCGGTCATGCGCGAGTTGAAGCTCACGACCGTGATTACCACTGATGGTCACTTTCGCCAGGTGGGGTTCGAAGTGTTGCCCGCCGCTCGGCCTCGAAGAACCCGCAAGCCGCGGCGCTCCTGATTGCGCTTACCAGGCGCGCTTCAAGGAAGAACCGCATGCGCGCGTCCCAGTCTTCGCATACCACGTACCCACTCGCGACGATTTCCGCCTACGGATCCGACAATAGGCGAGCGACGAAGCTCGTGGTCGGCATCCTGCGTCGCGCCGGACAGAAAGCCGCGACTCCGATGCGCATGTGGAGCAGCGATGCGGGCGACATCAGAAACGACCCGGTGATCGCCTCCGAAGTGGCAGACTGGCTGCGCAGCCAGGGAATCAAGGACAGACTCAGCTACGACCGGATCATCGGTTGCCCGCACGAGGAGGGGATCGACGATCCAATGGGCCGTACGTGTCCGCAGCACGCGTCGGCAGTCTGGCGGGATCAGCCGTGCCCCCGGCGTCGGCGAGCGCCGTCAGCCAGAGGCACAGCACGTACGGACCGCGGCGCAACGTCCCTCGCGAACCCATGCACGCGAGTACCTCTGCACCGGAACCAGAGCACCTGAGCACCCGAGCAACCTGAGAACCGATCTTACGGCGTATCCACCTCGATAGCCGGCATGATGACAAGCAGGCCCGACGTCACGTTGTTGGCCGGTACCAGGTCCGTTTCCGTCGCCGTCACCGATGCGAGGGTCCCCAGGGTCATTGCCGCGCCGGACGTCACGGTCACCGCGAAGGTCTGCGACGCGCCGCTCCCGAGCGCCGCCGCCGTGCACACCACCTGACGCTGCGGCGCCCAGAGGACGCAGCCGGGTGACGCCGAGATGAACGTCAGCGCCCCCGGCGCGAAGACGCCGTTGTTGAACGCCAGCGTCGCGGTCACGTTCGTGGCCGTCGAGGGCCCGTCGTTCGCCACCGTCATCGTGTACGTGATGTTCTCCCCCACCATCGCCGGGGCTGGAGCGGGTTGCGCGCTGATCCGCAGATTCGCGTTCGGTGGCGTGGTCACGCTCACGGCGCCGGCGTTATTGCCCGTCGCCTGGTCCGGTTGCGCGCCCGCCACCGCGAAGGTGGTCACGTACGTCCCCGGCAGAATCGACACCACGGCGATCGGAATCTGCTTGCTGGCCCCCGGCGCCAGCGAGAAGAGCGGACACGACACGTTGCCCCCGTTCTTCGAGATGCACCCGGCCGGCTGCGCCTTCAGGAACTTCAGGCCCGTCAGCTTGGCTGTCACCAGGACGTTCGTCGCCGTCAGGGGACCCGCATTGTGCACGTTGAAGGTAATCGTGAACGGCACAAACGGTGCCGGTGACGACGTTGACGAAGCCGCGGTGATCGACAGATCCGCGGTCGCACCAGAGATCGTCAAGGTGACCCAGGCCTCGTTGTTGAGCGCATCTGGATCGGTGGTACCGGACGACACGCTCGCCCAGGTGGTCTCGGTCCCGGTCAACTGCGGCGTGAACGTGAACGACACCGTGCGGGTCTCGCCCATCGCGAGCGTCCCCAGGGCACAGTTCAACTCCTGCAGCGACGCGGCCAACTGACACGCCGGGTCGGACGCGAAGAGGCCGTTCGACGGAATCACGGACTGGAGGCGCAGTACGACCGCCTCGGCGGGTTGCGGGCCCGTGTTGGTCACCACCGCCGTGTACGACACCGGCTGTCCCTTCACCGAGTCCGTCGGGCCGCTGTAAGTGACCGACACATCAGCCGAGGCATCCAGGCAGCCGGTATCGACTTTCGCGACGAACCCGTCGCCCTCGGTGAGTCCCGGCCTGGTCGCCTGAAATGCGCCGGGAGTCGTCGGAAACAGGGCAGACACGGTCTTTCCGGTGACGA
>Ga0194132_10005305_pt1 | contig 21060 bp, 20 predicted proteins | sample TA2KigOf80mmetaG_FD_148612 | JGI IMG/M metagenome (GOLD analysis project Ga0194132, IMG submission 148612) | Freshwater microbial communities from Lake Tanganyika, Tanzania - TA2015054 Kigoma Offshore 80m | ecosystem: Environmental > Aquatic > Freshwater > Lake | place: Tanzania: Lake... | reverse complement strand
GACTGGCGTATCTATGCCGATTTTGCCCAGTCGCTCATTGGCATCGCCCGCCGGCTTTATGCCGAGGAGCCGTTTGGCGTGGATTTGAAACAAACGGTCTATGCTCTGGATGCCAGCACCATCGATCATTCATGCTTTTAAATCGCTACTACTAGGCACCTGCGCCGCGATAGCAACTATTGCTTTGCCATACGTTTTAGCAATGGTAGTCCCAACAAGCGTTCTCATCTACGATGAAGGGGGGCCACCTCCTCCAAAGAGTTCTCTCGAGAAGCCCCAAACAATGCAGGATCTGGAAAAGGCTACTCGTGATGCCGAAGAACGCTTACGACGCCAGGATAAAACCCCGCCTCAACTGAACCAAATATCATGGACAGTCAGAAATTCGTTTTGGTGGTGTAGCTGGCTACCATGGTTGTTGCTACCGTTTCTCACAAGAATAAATCCGCGTTCGGCGAATGCACTGCTCGCAGTCGCGCCTCTAGCGATATTCGCAGTGCTTAGATGGGTATTGCCGATGGAGGCAATTCTCTCAGTGGTTTTTCTTTTTATCGGAATAGCCCTGCGCTCCCGTAGACCGAAGGAACCAGGCCCTGAGTTTTAATATCTCTTTAATGCACGAGGGATGAGACGATGGATTACCTTGAATTCACGTGGCGGCATTGAAGCAGAATACGTCCGGTTGCAAGAGACAATCCGGGAGGTGAACCCAAATGCCCGGTATGAGGAAGCGCGGCCTGAAAATTGGCGGCCTACTCAAGCAGACGTTAACGCCCTTCAGGTTAGATTGTCGCAAGAGGTAACGAACGCATCTGCTCGCGCTATTCATGAAGCATACAATCAATTGAGGGATATGATTCGAACCGGTAATACTCAGGGGATCGGGCACTTAAATCTGAGTTTCGCAGAATCACAACAGATTCTTGGAGGGGGAAATCCGGGAATTCATATGCATCATATTCGATCTGTCAGTCAATTCCCTACCTACGCCGGCCAAGTTACAAATCTCGTACCGCTGCGAACCAATCAGCACGTAGGCCCGACGGGAGTTCACTCTGGTGGTTTCATTGCCCCACCAAGTCCGTTTCAATAATCTCGACCCATTCAAGTTCAAGCTAAATGGCGAATACAGCCTTTGATATTTTGCTCATGCGTGCGCCACCGGGCGCAACAGGGATCGTACCCTATATATCGCGCTTTTCGGAAACTGACGTATTCACTGACGCAGGCAAAGCTATAGGAATTGCGAAACGGCAGTTTGTGGTTGGCGAAGATAGGTTTTTCCATGTTTTCTTCTCCCCGTTATTGGACCGCAGATCACTCGCGGGCGATCTACATTTAAAGGAAAGGTTACTTCGTGCGGGAAGTGCTTACTTAACAGTGAGCTTAGAGGGTGAGTTTATGCGCATTGTCCCAGACGACTATTATGACTTCTGGTCGTGGACGAATGGGGCTTCGCTTTTTGGTGGACACCTGCGCTTGCTAGGGTTAATCGACGACAAAGGATTCAATGGTGCCGGAGAAATCAGTGGCCCTGGGTCTATGGCTCTTGCAAATTCAGAACATCTGGAAATTACTGGCAACCGCTGTTTGATTTTTGGTAGCTATGGGTTTGACGGATCATTACTGGTGTTTATGAATGGATCGCCATCAGTTGCACGAATCGACAGAGTGACTAAGGCAATACTAAATAGTTGGGATTCGTTTTGGATCTTTCTCAGCAACGAGTTTGAAAGAATGGATGGACTTTTCGACAACGCTTACGTCGCCCGAGATATGAACACCGTCCCAATATCTCTTTAACCACATGCAGGCAGAGATGTCTGCTGATGGCTCGCACGTTGAGCCAGCACCAGGAGGATCGGGTCTCAGGTTTAGGATTCCAGGGACTGAAGCGGGTGATAGTGCTGAGAATCAAAGGGGCCAGGCTCGATTCAGCGCCACGGATCTGGGGTCAGGTCTTTGTTGCAGCATGGCAATGTCGCATGTTCCAGCAGGTGAGAGTCCCGCCCAGATAACCGCTAGCCACGAGAGCAAAGGGGCCAGGGTCGAATTAACCAGTAATTTACCTTAATATCAATAGCTTACAAATTTCAGCTCGACGGTGGGTGTGTAGCGGTTTATAGACCAAAACTGTCAGGTCTAGAATACCAGCAGAGCTAGCAGTGCGGTCGAGTGAATACCAATTCGGCGCACGACCCGCCTCGGCCGTGTACTTTTCGAGTGTGGTCGTATTCACCGGCTGCACGCTTCTAGGCTCAATCCGTGTTGGACTTTAAAGAAAGCCGGCATTGAACAACCAAATGTTGCGAGGGCGCATCACCAGCGCCGATGTTGATCGCGCTTGCTCAGGCGCACTGGTGCCAGCCGTGCTGGTCATGACAGGCCTCGCGTTGTGTGCGGCAGGTGTAAACCTCGCCTACGCGCAAACCAGCGACTACCCGCGCCGGCCGATACGCCTGGTGGCGCCAGTGGCGCCGGGTGGCGGACTGGACATCGTGACGCGCGCGGCGGCGCAGATGCTCACTGCGCGGTTCGGCCATTCGGCGATTGTCGACAATCGCCCCGGCGGGGGCACTGTCATTGCGATGGACATTGTCGCCAAGGCCGCGCCCGATGGCTACACGCTGTTTAGCGGCACCGACACTTACATGATGGTGGGCGCGTTAAAACGCGTGGCCTATGACGTGCGCACCGCCTTCGAACCCATCGCGCGCATGACGGCGCAACCGGCGGTGATGGTGATCGCGCCCGCGCTGCCGGTGAACTCGGTCGCGCAGTTCGTCGCCTACGCCAAGGCGCGGCCCAAGGCGTTGAGCTTCGGTTCGGCGGGCATCGGCACCAACGGGCATCTCGGGCTCGAACGCTTTAATCGGCTGGCGGGCGTGCACATCGTGCACGTGCCATACAAGGGCTCGGCGCCGGCGCTGCTGGACATAGTCGCGGGGCAAATACACATGGTGTTCGCGAGCACGATTTCGGCGAGCCCCTTCATCAAGTCGGGCCGCTTGAAAGCGCTTGCCGTCACCGGGCTCACACGCGTGGCCGCGTTGCCCGATCTGCCGACGATTTCAGAGGCGGGCGTGCCGGGCTTCAAAATGAGCAACAGTTTCAATCTGCTCGCGCCCGCGGGTACGCCGGGCGCCATACTGCAAATCCTCAACGACGTCGTTGCCGCGGGCATGCACGCGCCGGAGATGGCCAAACGCCTCGTGAGCGAGGGTTCGGAGCCGGGCGAGCGCATGACGCCGGCTCAGTTTAAACAGGTTATCGCCGCGGAGTACCTGGAATTCGAGCGCGAGTTGTCGAAACTCGACATCAAGTGGTGAGCAACGGCGCGTTGCGGCAAGCGCTGATTTGGCTTGCGCTTGAAACGGGCTTGCGTGAAATCATGACTACCGATGTGAATGATTTCGGACGCTATCGATTGCCGAACGGCAGCGCGCTGACCTTGCTGTAGCGCTCACTATACCTCTATACCACCCCCGCCATTTCCATCACCGCCTGCAACAACACATTACACCCCGCGGTGATGTGCTCGGGCCTGGCATCCTCGATTTCGTTGTGGCTGATGCCATCCTTGCACGGCACAAAAATCATCCCGGCGGGGCACACCGAGGCGAGATAAATCGCGTCGTGCCCCGCGCCGCTCACCAGTTCGCGGTGCGGGTAGCCGTAGCGTTGCGCCGCCGAGCGCACGGCGTTTTTGCACACCTTGGCGAACGGCGTGGGCGGGAAGTAGACCGTTTGCACCATCGTGTGCTCTAATTTTCGCGCGGCGCATTCGCGCGCGGCAGCCTCACGCACTTGCGTTTCCATCGCCGACAACTGCGCATCTGTGGGCGCGCGCAAATCGACACTGAAATGCACGGTGCCGGGGATGACGTTGCGCGAATTCGGCTCGACGCGCATATGGCCGACGGTGGCGCGGGTGTCGGGGTGGGCGCGGCCGATGGCATCGATCGCCGCGACGATTGGTGTGGCGCCCTGCAGCGCATCGCGCCGCAAGTGCATGGGCGTGGGCCCGGCGTGGGCGTCCATGCCGGTGACGGTGACATCGAACCAGCGCTGACCGAGGCCCCCGCTCACCACGCCGATTACTTCGTTGGCGTTTTCCAACACCGGGCCTTGCTCGATGTGGGCTTCGAAATACGCCGCCACCGGTTTGCCGCACTCGACATCGCCGGCGTAACCGATGGCATCGAGTGCCTCACCCATGGTCACGCCGTTGACATCTTTTTGCGCGCGCGCATGCTCAACCGTGAACTTGCCGGCGAACACGCCGGAGCCTTCCATCACCGGGGTGAAGCGTGTGCCTTCTTCGTTGGTCCACACCGCGATTTCGATCGGGTGGCGCGTGGTGATGCCGTGGTCATCCAGCGTGCGGCACACTTCCAGTGCGGCCATCACGCCGTAACAGCCGTCAAAGCGCCCGCCGGAGGGCTGTGTGTCCAAGTGGCTGCCACTGATTACCGGCGGCAGCGCCGAGTCCGCGCCTTCGCGCCGCGCGAAAATGTTGCCCATGCGGTCGATGGTGATGGCAAGCCCCTGCGCCTTGCACCACGCGACGAACTGGTCGCGCCCGGCTTTATCTTCGGCTGTTAACGCGATGCGCCTGACGCCGCCCTTGGGTGTCGCGCCGATTTGCGCCATGTCGGCGAGCGATTGCCACAGGCGTTCGCCGTTCACTGTTAGCGCTTGCAGATCGTGCAGCATGGTGTGCGTTTGTCGTTGAGATAGGCGCGCGGCGACAGTTTATGCTGCGCGAAGCGCAGAAATCACCGTCTTTTTAAATATCAATAAAATCAAATACTTACGATATTATTGTGTTTGGGGCTGTGCGACCCAGTGCGCGATCAACGCACGCTCTTCGTCGGTCATGCCGGTGAGATTGCCCGGCGGCATCACGCGTGTGGCCACCGTTTGTTGCGCAATCACCGCGGCTTGCGCGCGGATTTGCGCGGCGGTTTCGAGCACGACGCCTTTGGGCGCGGCGGCGATGCCGGCTTGCGTGGGCTTATCCGCGTGACAACTCGCGCAGCGCTGTGCAATCACCGTTTGCACGCGCGTGAAATCGGCGGGCGCGTTGGCCGACTCGTCGCGTGGCGACGGCAAACCCGCCCACGCCACCAGTGCCAGCAACACGCCCGCGGCGATCAAAGTCAGCGGTGATTGTTTGCCCTTGTGCCGATCGACAAACCACACGCGGATCAGTGCACCCGCAAGCGACAGCGCGATCAACAACGCCCAGTTGTAGCGATGGCCATAAGTGAACGCGTAATGGTTACTCATCATCACAAACAACACCGGCAGCGTGAAATAAGTGTTGTGCACCGAACGCTGCTTGCCGGCGGCGCCGAACTTGGGGTCGGGGTCGCGCCCGGCCGCGGCGGCGCGCACCATTTCCTTGTGGGCGGGGATGATCACCATCGCCACATTGGCGACCATGATGGTGCCCAACATCGCGCCAAAGTGCATGTACGCGCCGCGCCCGCCGAACACTTGCGTATACGCCCACGCCGCCAGGCACAGCAGCAGGAACAACACGCCGCTCAGTGCTTTGTCGTTGCGCGCCAGCGGCGATTTGCACAGCAAATCGTAAATAATCCAGCCGCCGGCGATGCTGCCGATGCCGATCGCGATCGCCGCCGTGCGCGAGAGCTCCGCCACGGCGCGGTCGATGAGGTACAAATCCGCGCCGACATAATAGACGATCACCAGCAGCGCAAAACCGGAAAGCCAGGTCCAATACGCTTCCCACTTGAACCAGTGCAAGTTCGCCGGCATCGCCGGCGGGCGCGAGCGGAATTTCTCCGCGCGGTAAAAACCGCCGCCGTGCACCGCCCACAGTTCGCCGCCGACACCCCGTTTAACGTCGCCATCGTGCTGGGGCGGTTCGAGATGGTTATCGAGCCAGATAAAATAAAAAGACGCGCCGATCCACGCGATGCCGACGATCATGTGCAGCCAGCGCACCAGCAAGTTGAGCCATTCGAGGGCGTAGGCTTCCATGTGTTTGTCGTTAGTTTCCCGTAATCATTGCGCCTGGGCGCCCGCGTTTTTGACTATGCCGCGCCAGCGTTCGATTTCTTGTGCGGCAAAACGCTGGAATTGCGTAGCGGCCATGAAAGCCGGCGTAATGCCGATCTCTTGCATACGTTGGCGCAACTGCGGCGAGGCGAGCGCTTTTCAGTGTCGCTGGAGATGCGCGCCACCAAGTCCGCATTCAGCCGGGTGGGTGCGGCAAGCCCAATCCAGTTTTCGATGATCATGTCGCGGTAACCGAGCTCAACGAACGTCGGTATGTCCGGCGCGAGCGGCGAGCGTTGCGCGCTGGTGACCGCAAGTGCGCGCACCATGCCGCTGCGGATAAGCCCGGTATTCCCCGGTAGCGGCGCAACCGCCGCCGGGATTTGTCCGCCGCGTAGTTCCTGCACCGCCTGCGCCGCACCCTTGTACGGCACATAATGGATTTGTATGGCGGCCCTGGCCTTAAGCACTTCTCCAGTCAGTTGATTGATCGGGCCGCCGGCCCCGAAACTGACCTCGTTGGGGCGCTTTTTCGCGAGCGCGACAAATTCCGCCAGTGTGCGCGTCGGCAGCGATGGATTCACCAACAGCACATGGGCATTGGCCCCCACATGCGCGATATAGGTGAAATCTCGCTGTGCGTCGTAACGCACCGTCTTGTGGTGCATGGCGGGCGCAATCGCTTGCGGCCCAACGTTGGCCATGAGCAGGGTATAGCCATCCGGCGCAGCCCGCGCCACCGCATCCGCGCCAATCATGCCGTCGCCGCCTGGGCGGTTTTCCACCAGCCACTGGGGCCCGCTGCCCGCAAGTTGCGGCGCCAATAAACGCGCGGCAACATCGCTCGCGCCGCCCGTTGGAAAGGTCACGACAATACGCACCGGTTTCTCCGGCCAACGCTCGCTTTGTGCGTGCACTGCCGAAATGGTCAACATCATTCCCGCTGCCGTGATCAAACAGCGAAACACCGTGTGGCCATTGACTTGCATAGCATTCTCCTTGGGTTGCAAACCAGTCTTTAGCCAAGCAACAATCGTGCCATTACGCGCTGAACTCCGCGCCGTCGTAAGTCGCCGCGAGGTGCTGGGTTCCCACGGCAAGCCGCGCACGCCAAAGCTCCAACTCCGCGACCAGCGTGTTTGGTGCCAACGGTGACAAATTCAAGCGCACCGCCTCGGCCGATTCAACACCGAAATGTTTGATGCCTGACAGGCGTTCGCCCGCGACCCAATCGCGGCACGCCGCGTACACGCCCAACCCGACGTCGGCCATGGCCGAGCCCGCGAACACGTCGGGATGGATTGACCCCCAATCACGAACGTTACCGATCAGGCGCACGCCGTGAGCGCGGCATGCGGCGATTGCGCCGGGGAGCGCGGCGTTTAGCATGGTAAAAATCAAATCGGCGCCGGCGGCGATTTGCGCTGCTACAACACGTGAGGCAACGGCGGCATCGTCTTGTGTGCCGCAGAACGTGGTGAGCAATCGCACCTTGCTGTTTGCCGCGGCCACCCCCGCGGCAAACGCCGCGCGCCCCAACAGGCCCGGCCGTACGCGGATGCCCGAAACATGGCCCACCACGCCGCTTTTGCTGAGCCGCGCGGCGGCGACGCCGGCGAGAAATGCCGATTGCTCCTGCCGTACTTCGTAGCTCGCGAGGTTGCCGCCATGCACGCTACCCTGGGTTACGACAAACTGCAAATCCGGGTAGGCATCGGCCACTTCGCGTGCCGCGCCGTCATTTTGTCCGCCATGCGCGATCACCAGCCGGGCGCCCGATTGGGCCAGCTCGCGCAAGGCGTGCAGAAGTCGCGCCGGCTCGGGCGGCACCTGGTCGATCACGGTAAGCGATAAATCGAACGCTGACTGCGCGCGTTTCAAACCGCGGTAGCCGTACTCCATATACCCGCCGTCGTCGAGTTTGCCCGCGAGCAGCGCGCCGACCGCTCGACGCGGCGATTCGCGCGTGGAATCGTTCATGGGGTGGTGTCTCGATACGGATGTGTTTTCAGCCAATGCCGCGCAATATCGATGCGCCGCGCATACCACACGCGCGACTTGCGGCGCACGTATTTGAGAAAGCGCTCCAGCGACGCAAACCGCCCCGGCCGGCCGATCAGGCGGCAATGCAAGCCCACCGACATCATGCGCGGCGTGTGGCGGCCTTCGGCGTAGAGCGTGTCGAAGGTGTCCTTCAGATAGGTATAGAACTGATCGCCCGAATGAAAGCCCTGCGCGGTGGCGAAACGCATGTCGTTGGCGTCGAGCGTGTAGGGGACGATCAATTGCGGTTTTCCGTAGCGCTGGTCGTACCACGGCAGTTCGTCGTTGTAATCGTCAGCGTCGTAAATAAAGCCGCCGTCTTCCACCACCAGCTTACGCGTGTTGGGGCTGGTGCGGCCGGTGTACCAGCCCAGCGGCCGCTCGCCGGTGACGCGTTTGTGGATTTCGATTGCGCGCTGCATGTGTTCGCGCTCGATATCTAGCGGCACGTCTTGATAGTTGATCCAGCGCCAGCCGTGGCTGGCAATTTCGTGTTGGTCCTTGAGGAACGCTTCGACCACGGCGGGGTGGCGCTCCAGCGCCATGGCGATGCCGTAAACGGTGAACGGCACTTCGTGGCGGCGAAACAGATCGAGAATGCGCCACACGCCCACGCGCGAGCCGTATTCGTAAATCGATTCCATCGACATGTGGCGCGCGCCGCTGATGGGCTGCGCGCCGATGATTTCCGACAGGAATGCTTCGGATGCCGGGTCGCCGTGCAACACGGCGTTTTCACCGCCTTCTTCGTAATTCAGCACGAATTGCAGCGCGATGCGCGCACCGCCGGGCCATTGCGCGTGCGGCGGGTGGGCGCCGTAGCCGATCAGATCGCGTGGATAGTGGTCGTTCATGGCGTGCCGCTGAGCAGGTCGACCAGGGTGAGCGCCACGACTTCGGTGGCTTGATACAAATCGTTAAGCACCAGTTTTTCGTCGGCGCGATGGCCGTTGGCTTCTTGCAGCGTGCGCGGGCCCGCGCCGTATAAAACCGTGGGCACGCCCGCTTCGCTGTAGTGGCGCGCGTCGGTGTAAAGCGGCACGCCGTGCGGCTGCGCGTCGATGCCCATCACGCCGCGCGCGTGGCGCTGAATCGCGGCGACCATGCGCGCCTGCCCGGGCAGCGGCACGAACGGCAATGCCAGCAGCACGCGCCGTACGTTGACGTGGATGCCGGGCCAGTTCGCCGCGGCCTGCCGGATGCGCTCGGTGAGCGCGTGTTCGGCTTGCGCTGGATGCTCTTCGGGGATGACCCGGCGGTCGAGGCGAAACACCACGCGGTCGGGCACGACGTTGGTGTTGATGCCGCCGTTGATCAAGCCGATCACCAGCGTGGGGCTGGTGATGCCCGCCACTGTCGAACGCGTCGCAGCCAGCGTTTTGCGATAGACGTAGAGATCGCCGATGATGGCATTGGCGGCTTCCAACGCATCGACGCCTTTGTCCGGCATCGCCGCGTGGCCGGAGACGCCCTGCACCGTCACCTCCAGATGCAAACAGCCGTTGTGCGCGGTGGTGATGCCATAGGCGAAGCCGGCGCAAACGGCATAGTCCGGCTTGCTGATGCCCCGTTGCAACAGCCACTGCGGGCCGATGGCGCCGCCCGCCTCTTCGTCGTAGGTGAAGTGCAGTTCCACCGTGCCATTCGGTGCGGCGCCACTTTGTTTGAGCGCGAGCAGCGCCCAAGTGTAGGTGGCGAAATCCGACTTGGACACCGCCACGCCGCGCCCGAACATGACGCCGTCGCGGATTAGCGCGCCGTAAGGGTCCATGCTCCAGCCGGTACCCGGCGGCACCACATCGCCATGGGCGTTTAACGCGATCACCGGGCCGCCGTTGCCAAAGCGCTCGCGCACGATGAGGTTGGTGCAGCTCACCATGCCGTTGGCCTTGACCAAATCTTCCGGCACGTAATGGGCTTCGACCTTAAAGCCGGCATCGTGCAATAACGCCGCGGCGCGATCCGCATGGCGCTGACAGTCACCGGCGGGATTGTCCGAGGGCACTTTGACCAGTTCGGCCAGAAAGCGCGTTTGCGCTTCGCGCTGCGCCAATAGAAAACGGTGGATGGCTGTTTGCGCCTTACTGCTCATGATTCTTGTTCCGGATTGAAGTTTTCGATAAAGCGTAGCAACACGCGTGCGCCGGCCTCGACATCGCCGAGGGTTACCGCTTCCGCGGGGTTATGGCTGATGCCCGCTTTGCAGCGCACGAACAGCATGCCGATGTCGCACAACGCCTGCATCGCCATGCCGTCGTGGCCGGCACCGCTGGGCAGGCGGTGTAGCGGGTAGCCTTGCGCCGTCACCGCGGCGTCAAGTTGTTGCATGAGCCAGGGTGCGCAGCCGGCGATCGCGTTCTCGTGCAAGGTGGTCATGGTGAGTGCGACGCCGCGCTCGCCGCAAATCGCCTGCAGCGAGTCGCTGAGGTCGCGCGCCGCGCGTTGCCGCTGCTCATCGGCGGGCGCGCGCAGGTCCAGCGTAAAGCGCACCTTGCCGGGGATGACATTGATCGCGCCGGGCATTGTTTCGAGTTTGCCCACGGTGGCGACCAGATGAGCCTCGCCACACGCGCGCGCTTCGACCGCCAGCACGCATTGGGCGGCGGCGGTTAATGCGTCATGGCGCAAGTGCATGGGCACCGTGCCCGAATGGCCGGCGATGCCTTCGATTTCGATTTGATATCGGGTGGCGCCGTTGATCGCGGTGACCACGCCCACCGGCAGATCGAGCGACTCCAGCACCGGGCCTTGCTCGATGTGCAACTCCACATAGGCGAGCACTTGGTCACGCCGGCGCGCGGCTTCGCCCACGCGTTGCGGGTCAAGGCCGTAGTCGCGCAGCGCCTCGCGCAAGGTCGTGCCGCGCGCGTCGCTCGCATCCAGCGTTGCCGGCTCGAACGTGCCCGCTACCGCGCGACTGCCGATCAGTGTGGAGCCGAAACGCACGCCTTCCTCGTCGGCGAAACCGATCACCTCCACCGCGAACGGCAGGCGCAGCTCACGCGCGGTGAGCGCGGCCACGCACTCGATCGCGCTTACCACGCCCAACATGCCATCGTATTTCCCGGCATCACGCACGGTGTCCAGATGCGAGCCCAGCATGAGCGCGGGCGCGCCGGATTGCGCGCCTTCGTAACGGCCGATCACGTTGCCGATGGCGTCGGTGCGCACACTCATGCCGGCTTCGCGCATCCAGTCCAACACCAATTGGCTTGCCGAGCGCAATTCGGGCGAAAGATACACGCGCGTCAGATGGCCGGTAGCTTCGGAACAGCGCGCCAATGCGTCGCAGCGGTCGAGGATGCGTTCAGCGCGGAGCACTGGCGTCACGCCCTATACCTTGATCGCCGCGCGCAAATCGAGCGCTTCGCCATCCAGGCCCGACAGCTTCAGATCGCGTTCGACATGGGCCAGGTGTTCGTCCATCAAGCGTACCGCGCCGATCGCGTCGCGCCGGAGTACCGCGTCGATCAGCGACGCATGCTCGTCGGAGGAGCAGGAGGCCGAGCGCGGCGTTTGCACCAGCAGCGTGGCGAGCGACGAGCGGCGTACCAGCTCGCGCAGCATGTCGGTCATCACCTGATTGCCGACCATCTGTGCGATCAGCACGTGAAATTCGCCGAGCAACCGGTTGCGCAAGGCCGTGTCGCCCGCGGCAATCGCTTGGCGCTCACATTGCAGGTGTTGGCGCAGCGAACTTAATTGCTCGCGGGTTGCGCCCGCGGCGAACCGTTCGATCAGAACGCGCTCGATGACGCGCCGGGTGTCGAACAGTTCGCGCGCTTCGCGCGCATCGGGCTTAGCGACATAGGCGCCGCGCGCCGGCTGCAGGCTCACCAGTTTTTCTTGCGCCAGCCGGATCAGCGCCTGGCGCACTTTGGTGCGCGATACGCCGAATATCTCACCCAACGCGACTTCGCCGAGTTTTGCGCCGGGCGGCAGCCGGTGTTCAACCACCGCATCGCGGATGCGCGCGGCGATGGCTTCCGTGGACGATGTGGGGCTCGTGTGTGGAGGTAATTTCCGCATGCATTGCATTGTATACAAAAATTCGACGCACTTCAATGGTGCGGGCACAAAGACATGCGCATCATACTGGTGATTTGAGCGGATTTCCCCCCAATTGACTGTATACAATTCTTCGGCTAAGGTGTCTGCATGACCACGCTTGCCGAGCTTAACGCCGCTGCCGAACCCCGGCTGATCGAACGCCTGGCCGGTGTATTCGAGCACTCGCCGTGGGTGGCCGAGCGTGCGGCCGGCGCACGGCCGTTTGCCACTTTGGAAGCGCTGCATCGCGCGATGATGACGGTGGTGCATTCAGCAAGCCGCGCCGAGCAACTGGCGCTGATCCGCGCGCATCCCGAGTTGGCAGGGCGCGAAGCGGTGGCGGGCGCGCTCACCGTGGATTCCACCGGCGAGCAGGGGCGGCTGGGATTGACCGCCTTGCCGCGTGCCGAGTTCGAACGTATTGGCGCGCTTAATGATGCGTATCGCGAAAAATTCGGCTTTCCCTGCATTGTTGCATTGACGCTCCATCACTCGCGAGAAAGCGTGTTCGGCGAAATGCAGCGCCGGCTTGCGAACGGCCGCGAAACCGAAATCACCGGCGCGCTTGCACAAATCGGCCATATCACCCGTGCGCGCCTGGAAAGACTTTTGGAGGGACAGTAATGGGGCGACTTACAACGCATGTGCTCGACACCGCGCAAGGGCGGCCGGCGGCGGGCATGACGATTGAATTTTCCGTGCGCGCGGGTGGGGGCTGGCGGCTCATCAGAACCGTACAGACGAATGGCGATGGCCGCACCGACGAGCCGCTGCTCGCGCACGACGCGATGCGCGCGGGTGAATATCAACTGGTGTTTCACGCTGGCGACTACTTTCGGCGTGCGGGTGTGGCGTTGCCACAGCCGGCATTTCTGGATCGGGTGCCGCTTCAATTCGGCATCGCGGATGCCGGCGCAGATTACCACGTGCCGCTGCTGTGCAGCCCGTGGAGTTATTCGACCTATCGCGGTAGTTAAATATAAATAATTGATTTTAAAGGACATTTTTGATGACGCCAAATTTGACGAAGGGCTGCGTTGCCGCGCTGTTTTTGCTTTTTCCGGTAACGCTCTACGCGCAGGCATGGCCCACCAAGCCGGTGCGAGTGATCGTCACGTTTACGCCGGGCGGGTCGAGCGACGTGGAGGCGCGATTGATTTCGGGGCCCTTGCAGCAAAAGCTGGGTCAAACCGTGGTGGTCGACAACAAGCCCGGTGCGGGCGGCACCATCGGCGCGGCGGAAGCGTCGCGCGCGGCGGCCGACGGTTACACCTTTTTGCTTTCAAACAGCGCGCCGATTTCGATTTCGCCTTTTATGCTGGAGAAGGCGCCTTACGATCCGGTGAAAAGTTTTAACCATATCGCCTATATCGGCTCGGTGGCGAATGTGCTGGTAGTGCACCCTTCGGTGCCGGCAAAAAGCGTCAGGGAGTTGGTGGTGTGGATCAAAGCGCAAAAAGACCCGGTCAATTACGGCTCCGGGGGCATCGGCTCCATCGGTCATATCATCGGCGAAGTCTTCAAGAACGCCCATAAACTTCAAGTCGAGCATATTGGGTATAAGGGCTCGGCGCCGATGCTTAACGATTTAATCGGCGGGCGCTTGCGATTCGCATTCGATACGCTGCCTCAGAATGTGCCACATATGCAAGAGGGAAGGCTGCGCGCGCTGGCGGTGACGTCGGTCAACCGCGCCGCGATCGCGCCTGATGTGCCGACGGTGATCGAGGCGGGCGAGCCCAACCTCGTGGCGGAGAATTTCCTCGGCCTTTCGGCGCCCGCGGGCGTCAGGCCCGATATCGCCATACGCCTGCACGGTGCGATGACGGAAGTGCTCGTGGATGCCGGCGTGGTGAAAAGGCTCTCCGAAATCGGTGTCGATGGTCGCAAAATGTCGGTGGCGGAATTCAACGCGTTTGTGGCGAAGCAAGTAACTGATTGGGCGCCGCTGGTGCGAGCCTCTGGCGCGAAGCTGAATTAGGGCCTGTTAACCATTAATGCGCGGACGCGCTGCGGGCGCTGGGGCGCGATGCAAATGTCCAGTTTCATTCACGCTGCCGAGGAGATTGCCAGTGCTTTGCTTTGAATTACCCAGCGCCCTTGCCCTTCGGGTTGCTGTCCCAAGCGCCGCTGGCAAGGCGCTCACCGCGGGCAATATCGCGAATATTGCCAAGGTGAGCAACGCCGCCAGCGGCGCTTGGGACAGCAACGCATCTCACCAATCAATGGTTAACAGGCCCTAGTCATGCCCGGCGTTTCCATCCATGTGGTTGACGTTTCACGCGGGTTAGTGGGCGAAGGCATGCGCATAGAGTTCTTTGTGCTCGCGCCGCGGCGGCATTTGGTGGCCGGTGGTGCCATCTGTGCCAATGGCACGTTAAGCGATGCCGCGCTCGATGCGCGCTTCGTGCGCGGCGAATACGAGGCGGTGTTTCACGTCGGCGCGTGGTATCGCGCGCAAGGCGTGGCGTTGCCTCGGCAGGCATTTCTGGATGTGGTGAACTATCGCTTCGGCATCGACGATCCTGAACAGCATTATCACTTGCCCTTCAAATGCACGCCGTGGGGCTACTCGTGTTTTCGTGGCGGAAAGTAGACGGATTGCGCCTGGCGCGCTCCTGCCGTTCGAGGCGGGGGCGGCAAGGGCAACGGGCCGCTAATGCAGCGCTTGACCCGGCGCGTCTTAACGCCCGCATCAAAGCAATTTAAATCTCACTCGTAAGGAAGCAAAAATGGTGTTTAAGAATGTTGCATTCACGGCCCTGAACAACGGTGCGCGATGGGCGGTTCGCGGATTCATGCTGGCGTGCGTCGCAATGGCGGGCGCCGCGCACGCCGCCGAGAACTGGCCCACGCGGCCGGTGCGGGCGATCATCCCATTTGGGCCCGGCGGCGCAACCGACATCGTGACGCGCCTGCTGCAGCCAAGCTTGATCGAGGCCTTGGGCCAGCAGATCGTACCGGACAATCGGCCGGGTGCTTCCGGCAATATCGCCGCCGAGCTTGCGGCGCGCGCGGCACCGGACGGCTACACGATATTCGTGTCCAATGTGTCGGTGGCCTCGAACAACTCGACGCTGTTTGCCTCGACGCTCAAAACCGATCTTGATAAAGATCTCGTCGGCGTCACGCTGCTTGCCGCGATTCCGGATGTGCTGATCGTGCGCTCGGACTTTCAGCCGCGAAACCTCAAAGAAATGGTCGAAACCATGAAGGCAAGCCCCGGCAAGTTCAACTTCGGCAGCGTGCTCGGCAGTTATGCGCATCTGGCGATGCTCGATTTCAACAATCGCGCCGGCATCAAGCTCGTGCACATTCCAGTCGCCGGCGGCGCATTGATTTCGGTGGGCGTGCTCAGCGGCGAGATTCACTACGCGTTCACCACGGCCGCCGGCGCGTTGCCGCACGTCAAGGCGGGGCGGCTTAAGACCCACGCCGCGCTCTCACGCCAGCGCATACCGCAGTTCGCCGACGTGCCGACGATGGCGGAGTCAGGGCTCCCCGGTATCGAGAGCGTGAACTGGAACGGGTTTTTCGTGCCGCGGGGCACGCCGCGCGCGATCATCGACAAGCTGCACGCGGCAACGTTGAAGGCGACGCAACAACCGCAAACCATTGCGGCGTTTGAAAAGGCCGCGGTGCCCCTTGCCACCAGCCGCACACCGGAGGAGTTTCAGGCCTTCGTCAGGGATGAGTCGAGGCGCTGGGCGCGCATCATCAAGGACAACAATTTCAAGATTAACTAGGGAAACACTAAATAAGTTGATTCCGATCGTGGCTCGAGAGGCTCACCACGAACGGAATCAACAACTTAACGTTCGTCCTGAGCCCGTCGAAGGACTTGTTCAGTGTTTCCCCCAGGCGCGCCGCGCAAACGCGAAGCGCTTGGCACAGCGCCTGAGCATCTGGCCAGAGTGATTATCTAACTATTTGATTTTATTAAATATTTTTAAGCAGCTTCCGGCGGCGGCAATTTCAGTTCCATCTGCGGCCGATCCTTGATCGGCGTGGAGAACTGATACTCGATGTCCCACGGAAAGTGGATCCACTTGTTCTGCTTGAATTCTTTTACGAAGGTATCGACGATCGGCCGCCCCGCGGGCTTGGCGTAGAGTGTGGCGAAATGCGCCTTGGGCACCAAGCGGCGCACCGCTTGCGCGGTTTTGCCGGTATCCACCAAATCGTCGATCAACAAATAACCCGCACCGTCGCCTTCGAAGCCTTTTAACACTTGCAGCTCGCCGCTGACGTTCTGCGCGCTGCCGTTTGCGCCATTGCCGTAGCTCACCACGCACACGGTGTCGATCAAGCGGATATCGAGCTCGCGCGCCACCAGCGCCGCCGGCACCAGACCGCCGCGGGTGATCGCGATGATGCCTTTCCAGCGCGCGGCTTTTTCGTGCAGCAGCGCCGACAAATAGCGCGCGTCGCGATGCAACTCGGGCCACGAAATGACGATATCGTCTTCGTACGGATTGCGAATCAAGCGCGGTCTCCCTACCGGTTTTGGCCGCGAAACGCCCAACCGGTAAACCGTTGTTCGATGATGACGGTGGCACCGTACAACAAGATGCCGAGGAACGCCAGCACCAGCAGCCCGGCAAACACGATCGGCACTTGAAAGCCGGCCTGTGCATCGAGCATGAGTTTGCCGATGCCCTTGTTGGCGCCCACGGTTTCGGACACCACGGCGCCGACAAACGCGAGCGTGATCGCCACCTTGAGCGAACCAAAAAAATAGGGCATCGAGCGTGGGATGCCCACTTTCCTCATGATGTCGAGCTTGGAGGCGCCCAACGCGCGCAACACGTCTTCCAATTCCGGCTCGGTGGTGGCAAGCCCGGTGGCGACATTCACCACAATCGGAAAAAATGAAATCAAAAACGCGGTGATGACGGCGGGAATCTCACCCAGGCCGAACCACAAAATCAGCACCGGTACCACCGCCACCTTGGGGATCGAGTTAAAGCCCACCAGCACCGGGTAGATGCCGGCGTAGATCGCGCGATGCCAGCCCACCGCAATGCCCAGCGCCAGCCCGAAAACCGTGGCGATCAAAAAACCCGCCAGCGTGGTCCACAGCGTCACCCACGAGTTTTCGATGATGGGTACGCGGTACTTCCACAATGCCGCGAAAACCTCCGACGGCGCGGGCAAAACCGTCAGCGGCACCTCAAGTACGCGGCAGCCGATCTCCCAGATCAGAAACAAGCCGACCGTGAAGGCCAACGGCGGCAGTACGCGCGTGACGAGATAGTCGCGGTTCATCAGTGTTTGCCACCGATCAAAGCCCGCAATTCATGCACGATGTCCTGGAACGGCTGCGTGTAGGTCACATCCAGATCGCGCGGCCGCGGCAGGTTAACGTCACAGCGTTTGACGATGCGCCCCGGGCGGTTGGACATGACGTACACCGTGTCCGACAAAAACACCGCTTCGCGCAAATCGTGCGTCACCAGCATCACCGTCACGTTGCGCTCGGCCTGGATGTCGCGCAGCGCGCACCACAACTCCTCGCGCGTAAAGGCGTCGAGCGCGCCGAAGGGCTCGTCCAGCATCAGAATTTCCGGCTCGTGAATCAGCGCGCGGCAAATTGATGTTCGCTGCTGCATGCCGCCGGAGAGTTCCCACGGGAATTTTTCGGTGAAACCGTCAAGGCCGACGGAATTTAAGAGCTTTACCGCCTTGTCGCGGTATAGCGCACGCTCGCGGCGCATGCGCGAACGGTACGGCTCGACGATTTCCAGCGGCAGCAGCACGTTATCCACTGCGTTGCGCCACGGCAGCAAATTGCTGTTTTGAAACGCCATGCCCACCGAGCGCAGTGGGCCGTTCACCGGTTTGCCCTCGATGCGCAAGTTGCCGGAGGCGGGCGGATGCAAGCCGGAAATCAGCTTCATCAGCGAGCTTTTGCCGCAGCCCGAAGGGCCGACTACCGCGATGAACTCGCCCTGGCGCATATTAAGGCTGACGTTTTGCACCGCGCGCACGGCCTGCGCGCCGTGGCCATAGGCCATGGAAACGTTGTCGAGTTCGACCAGGGGCTGCATGGCGGTATCCAACTCCCTCGCCCCGCGGCGGCGGGGAAAGGGAGATAAAGGTTCTACTTCGCGAGACGTTGCTCGCGCGGCGGCAGGAACTCGCCGTTGAAAATTTCCGCCGCCTTGGGCTTGTTGGTGTAGGTGAAAGTCAAGCCGATTTGCTCGATCGAACGCTCCAGGCGTTTCAGGTCTACACCGCCCAAGCCCGCTTTCAACACATCGGGCGAAACAAAGTTACGCTGGATCGCGAGCTTCAAGCGTTCCAACTCCACGTCACGGTTGGCGATGGCGTTGCGTTTCATCAGCGAATCGATGGCGGTTTCGGGGCTTTTGATGGTGTCTTGAATGCCGCGTATCGTCGCGCGCACAAAGCCCTGCACCGCCTTGGGGTTGGCCTTGGCGAATTCCGGATTGACGATAATCGCGTTGCCGTAAAGATCGACACCGAAATCGCGCATCATCAGCACGGTTATGTCTTCGGGTTTGACGCCGTTGGCCTTGAGGTTCATAAACGACGAAAACCAAAACCCGGTAATCGCGTCGACCTTGCCTTGCGCCAGCATCGGTTCACGCACCGGGAAGCCGACGTTTTCGATTTTGACCTTGCTCGCATCGATCTTGTTGGCGTTCACAAAAATCGGCCACTGCGCGAATGCGCCGTCGGCGGCCGGTGCGCCGAGCGTTTTACCTTCGATGTCCTTGGGCTTGGCGATGCCGGATTTTTTGAGCGCGACGATGGAAAAGGCCGGCGTGTCATACACCATTAATACCGCCTGAATCGGCGTGTTTTTCGGATTGTCGCGGTATTTGATCAGAGAATTGATATCGGCGAAACCAAACGGATAGGTGCCCGCGGCCACGCGATTAATGCCTTCGACCGATCCCGAGCCCGGGTCGATGGTCACATCCAACCCTTCGGCCTTGAAATAGCCTCTGTCGATTGCCACAAAATAGGGCGCGGCGGGGCCCTCGAAGCGCCAATCCAGTGCAAAGCGTATGGCGGTTTGCGCATGTGCGCTGGCCATCAGAAAAAATCCGGTCAAAAATGCGGCAAAACGCATGAGCCCCCCCTTTTTGGGTGTTTGTGTACGTTGCGGAATGTTAGGTTGCCACCGGCGTTTCGTGGCCGGCATTCTACAAGCAAAATGCGTGCCGCTAGTCGACCTTCAAGCCCGCCGCGCGCACCACCGTGCCCCAATCGCGTACTTCGTTCGCGACGTATTGTTTGAACTGGGCTTGGGTAAACGGTGCGGCCTCGGCGGAGTTGGCGGCGAGCAACTCCTTCATGCGGGGTTGCTCGACGGCTTTGATCGCCAGCGCGTGCAAGCGCGCCGCGACTGCGCCGGGCGCGCCGCCGGTGGTAAAAAACCCGGTGTTGCAACCCATTTCGAAGCCGGGAATCACTTCCGCCACCGCCGGCGCATCGGGGAACACCGGCGAGCGTTTAGGCGCGGTGACCCCAAGCAGCAGCAGGCGCCCGGCTTTGATATGCGGCACCGCCGCCGAGATGCAGGCAAAGCCGATGTCACTCTCGCCCGCCACTATCGCCGCGGTCGCCGGCGCCCCGCCCTTGTAGGGTACGTGCAGCAAATCGACCTTGGCATCGCGCTTAAAACGCTCTGCCGTCAGATGCGTGATCGAGCCCGCACCGGACGAGGCAAACGAGAGTTTGCCCGCGCGCTGTTTGGCAAGGTCGATTAACTGCGGGATGCTTTTAACACCGAGTTTTGCCGGCACCACCAGCACCAGCGGCGAGCGCGACGGCAGCGACAGCGGCTCGACATCCTTGAGCGGATCGTACGGCAGTGTTCGGTACAGTGTCGCGCTGATGGCGTGGCTCGGCACATCGGTCATCATCACGGTGTAACCGTCGGCCGGTGCCTTGGCGACGATGCCCACACCGATCGTGCCCGCCGCACCGGGGCGGTTGTCGATCACCACCTGCTGACCGAGCGCTTCGCCCAGCGACAGGGCAAGGCCGCGCGAGATCACATCCGTGACGCCACCCGGCGGCCAGGGCACGACCATGCGGATGGGGCGATTGGGGTAGCCCTGGGCGTGAGCCAGTGACAGCGAAATCAACGGCAGGCACATCGCGGCCCAAACAATTTTGTGGCGTTTCATGGGTTTTCCTCCAGTCCGTGTACATTATGCCTTAAGCGTCAATCATAACGAGGAAATGAATCATGCAATTGCTCGAAGGAAAATCAGTGGCGATGACCGGCGGCGGCGGCGGCTTGGGCCGCTGTTACGGCGTGGCGATGGCGAAAGCGGGCGCCTCGGTGGCGGTGGCCGACATCAACCTTGCCGCGGCGCAAGCGACGGTCGACGCGATTAGGGAAGCCGGCGGGCGCGCCCTCGCGGTCAAAACCGATGTCACGAAAGCCGCCGAATTTGAGGCGCTGCTCGATCAAACGGAACAGGCATTCGGCCCGCTCGACGTGCTGCTCAACATCGCCGGCATGTTCCCGCGCGTGGCGCTGGTCGATATGAGCGAAGACACCTGGGACGCAGTGATCGCGTTAAATCTCAAAAGCGTCTATCTCGGCTCGCGCGCCGCCATTCGCCGCATGCTGCCGCGCAAAAAGGGCGTGGTGGTGAGCACCGCGTCGGGCACCGGCATCCGCGGCCAGCCCAAGGGCTCGGCCTACTCGGCATCCAAAGCGGCCATCATCGGCTTCACCCGCGCGGTGTCGCTGGAATTGAAAGACACCGGCGTGCGCATCAACTGCTTCGGCCCCGGCGCCACCGACACGCCGCTGTGGCGCGTGGGCAAAAGCGAAGCGGAAATCTCGCGGCTGCTCGAAGCGGGGTTTGTCTATCAGCCGGATGATTTTTCCAATGTGGTGGTGTGGCTGGCTAGCGATTTATCGGCGCCGTTGAATGGGGAGTTTAT
>Ga0194132_10005302_pt1 | contig 21073 bp, 15 predicted proteins | sample TA2KigOf80mmetaG_FD_148612 | JGI IMG/M metagenome (GOLD analysis project Ga0194132, IMG submission 148612) | Freshwater microbial communities from Lake Tanganyika, Tanzania - TA2015054 Kigoma Offshore 80m | ecosystem: Environmental > Aquatic > Freshwater > Lake | place: Tanzania: Lake... | reverse complement strand
GCGTTTTGCCAGAGCTACGGCGCCCGGCTAAGCGGGAAACCACGCAAGACGCCGATGATGTAGCTGTAGTCATCGGTCCAGAGGGAATCCTGCATGGTGATAGGCCGGTCGAGATGTTTCTTGCCGTCCCAAAGCTTGTGCTCCTCAAACGGGTTGTACCAATGGACATCGGCGTTGAGAATTTGCCAACCGGCTCGCGCCAGGCCGTCGTAGCTGCGATTGTTCTCGCGATCATAGAGCACCGGATAGAGCATCAGTTTTCCCTCGGCCTCGGCATCGCTGATGAACTTCTTTCGCTCTTCGGGGTTCTTGCCCGCCTTGGCGGCATCGGAGCGATTCTTGATGAACTCTCTTTTCTTGGCGGCCAGTGTGTCGAGGTACTTGGCGAAGAACTCGCCGCGGTAGATCATCACGTACTCGGAGGACGTATGGCCCATGTAGGGGGGCTTTTTGTCGTCCTTGCTGCTGTCCTTGCCGACGCGAACGTTGATGCGCGGCTTGCCTTCCGCTGCGGCAATCTTGTCGAGTTCCATGGCGATGCGCGCGACGGGCGCCACGAGGTCCATGTGCCGGTTGGACGTATGCACGCACAGCACGCCGTCGTCGGCGAGCTTGCCCAGATAGATCTCGATCGCTTGCTTGGTGACAAGATGAATCGGGATCGCATCGGAACTGAACGCGTCCACGTTGATGACCTTGTAGAACTTTTCGCGATTGGGCGCTATGCTTCTGATCTGTTGATCACCCCGGGCGTTATAGGTAATCCTTGAATAGGCGCGAGCCTCATTGCCGAGCTTGAATTCGCCGCGGAAAACGAACGAGTTGAACTTGTTTTTCGGTTCGCGTTTCGGCTCCAACGACTGGCGGGCGTCCCCCATGATGACTTCGAGGTTGACGCCGCGGCGAATCGCCTGTTGCAGGTAGGTGAAGTGGGCCTGTTCGCCGCTTTCGGGCAGCGAGAAGCCGCGAATCACATCGTCGATTTCGTAATAGGTCATGAACCCGAACGGCCGAGAATAGGACGCCATGGTGCCGGTGCCCAGGCCGATGGTGGCGATCGGGGGCTCGGACCAGGGGGCGAGCACCGGTTCGAGTATGGCGCCACCTCCGTTCATGGCGGCGCCGAAGGCGCTGGCAACGATCGAGGCCGGCAGCCGCGCGTCGCCGGTGAAGTCATTCTGCCGCCCCGGTGTGATATCCCTCCAGTCCTTCGGCAACTTGGTAGGCGCCAGCAGGCGATACGGGCTCTTGGCATTCTTCGGGTCTTCTCTCTCCGTCGGATGCCGCAACAATGCGCCGCTGGCAAACCAGTTGTATTGCTCCAGCGCAAAACCGACCGGACCGTAGCGATGATAATACGTCGTCGCCAATCGGCTCAGGTTGACGCGATGCTTCTGGTACTTGTCCTTGTGCCGTTCGTCTTCGGGATAAAAATAGTTTCGGCCGTGATCCGTCGTACCGTGCATGAGGTAAGTGAAGCGATAAGGCGGGGCGTGCAGGCTGCCGCCCTGACGCAACTCCTCGGGTAGTTCGACATCTTTGTCGCGGTCGCGGAAGAGGTCGTTCTCATCGGGGTCGCTCACTTCTTCGCCGCCCATCCGGACGCGCAACTGGCCGAAGTAAGTGCGGCGCGATTCCAGAACGCGCCCATCGTCGTACTGCAACATGTAGACGTTGCCGATCATGAGACCTGTGACCGCCAACCCGAGCCGAAGCGGTCGACCGGCAAAAAAGAAACAGAAAATCAGCGGGATAAAGTACACAAGAATGCTCTGCAACATGCTCACTTGCCAGTTCGTCGTCAAGCCAAAGAAGCGGACCGCCGATTCCAATGCCTCGGTCATTCTGCCAAGGCCGAACGTCTTGGCCAAGTAGTACGAAATCGACAGGACGAAGACGCCGAAGACGATGTCCATCAGCGAGCTGAACAGATAGGTGGAACGCGGCGCCTCGCGGCCCATCGACTTGGCCATCTCGTCCCCCTGGTTCTTGAACCAAGCTTGCAAGCCGGGGAACGCGTTCATGACCAGATCGTCAAACCAGCCGCTGGGTATGTACTGCGGTCGCACCACGCAGGCGATGACGACGGCAATATGGAACTCGATAACTCCTTTCTGGAACAGAATCGGAGCGAAAATGCCATTGAACATTCCCCCGATGGCGCCGCCGACGGACATGAGCAGGAAGTACTCGGTGAGGTGCTTGGTCGACGGCCGATCGACCGCCAGTTCGCCGTGACAGGCGAGGGCACAGGCGAAGAAGCCCGCCCACGCCAGGGCGGCATAGCCAAATCCGAATCCGCCGTGCACGATCAAGAAGCACAAGACGACAATGCCCAGCGGTTGCAAAGCGCAAATCGTGGCGTCATGCCACGTCACGCCAGCCTGCGGCCGATCGCGGTTGCTCAGGAACCCGAGGCCGCTTAGGAGGCCGACTTCGGTTCCCGTCCAGAATTTCATGTAGACGAGGATGAACGAAAGCAAATACAAAGCGAGCGCGCCGATCCATACCAGCGGGAACGGCGACAGGTCGGTCGAGATGTAACTGGTGACGCCGAGCATCAAGCTGGACGGAACCGCCGCCAAGAGGACCCAGCGCAGCCGACGCCAGTTGGTCATCTCGGCGGTGGCGCCGGTGTGTTCGCGATGGGCGGCGGGCATTTCAATGGCGACCGATTTGTCTTCGTCGGGCGCGGCGGCAGGCGCGCCGGGCGCCGCTGGCTTGGCCCCCTTCTTGTGGCGTTGCGCTCGGCCCCCGGCGCCGGGTCCGGGCCTCACGGCGGTTTGGGCAGCGGCTGACGGCGCCGGCTCGGCCGCGGGAGGCGTATCGGGCGACGCCGCTTCCGGAACCATCGCAGGGGGTGGCTCGGTGATTTCCCCCGCGGCTGCTGCCTGCGCCGCTTCCGCCTCGATTTGCTCATCGGGCGGCGCCATCGTCGACACCAGATACGCGCAATAGCCGACCATCAACGCCAAGGCGATGTAGCCGTAGAGCCAAATGTCCGACTGGATTGGCAACGCCGCGAACGGCTCGATCAAAAACGGGTAGAAAAAGAGCGACAGCAAGCTGCCCAGGTTGCTGGCGCCGTAGAGGAAGTACGGGTCCTTCGCCGCCGGGTCGCCGCTGTAGGCGAACCACTTCTGCAAGAGCGGCGCGGTCGTCGACACCACGAAGAACGGGATGCCGACCAGGGTGGCGAGCAACATCAACGTCTGTGGAATCGGATTGCCGCCGGTCGGAGGCTCCCATTCGTAAACCGTCGAGTAAAATGGCTGCCAAATGATCAGCCCGATCGGGACGACCAAGAGGGCGCAGTGCACCATGAGTTGCTGCCTGAGCTTGAGCCGAGTCGAGAGCGAGTGCGTATAGGCATAGCCCAACAGCAACACGGATTGGAAAAAGACCATGCAGGTGTTCCACACCTGGGGCGTGCCGCCGAGCTTCGGCAGGATCAACTTGCCAATCATGGGCTGAACGAGGAACAACAGGAACGCGCTGACAAAAAGGGTGATTGCGAAAATCGGCAGGGCCAAGGGCCACCTCCAAGCAAGCTGCGGAAACGAAAAAAGATTCCCGTGCCGCGCTTCGAGAAGGCGGAATCCTGTTCACGGGATCGGCGATTTTTCAGTGGATCATCTTAGGAAAAGCTGTGTTACCTGCAACGGGTTCTCGTCTTCGTTTAGCGCTCGCATGGCGCCGAGCGGGCGCTAAACGAAGAAAATCGGAAGATCACTTCGCCGTCAGGATAGCGACGATTAGGCTGCGTTCGCTGTGGGCGGACATTTGGACGGTGACGGCGGCGCCGACGGGGATATCGTGGAGGGCTCGCGTCTTGCCATCGACGATGATCTTGGCGTCGCCACTGACCATCATCGTGTCGCCGCCGACGCTGATCGTCCGTTTCTTGGCGTCGACCCCCTTGACGACGCCCGACTTCTTCGGGCCCGCGGCACTGACGCTGACGACCATCGGCTTGCCCATCGGCTTTTGCAAGGCCACTTTCATGTTGGGCTTGAGATCGCCGCGTTTGCACTTCTTGCCGTCGACGAAGACGGTCGCGTTGCGGTCGAACGTGCAGACCTCTTTGCCGTGATTCTCCGCGTTCTCGATGGTGACCGAGTTCTCGTTTGCCGCCATGACGACGCCGATGGTGGTTTGGCCGACGCTTTCGATGCGAAGAGCTCGGCCGCGATTGTTGGCCAAGGGGCTGATGTCGATGCTCACATAGGCGCCGACGGCAAGTTCGGAGAGCGGGGCGTCTTTGCCGTTGATGAGCAGCCGGGTCGCTTCGGTGAGTTCGAGTTCAAAGAGAGCGACGCCGTCCTCACCGGAGCGCGACGCCTCGATCAGCCCGTTTTCGAGATCGACCCGGCAAACCACGCAGTCGAACAGACGGAACGGCTTTACTTTCTTGACATCGGGCATCTTGCGCTGTTCGTCGTGCCGCCCGGCGTTGACCGGCGGCAGAATGATACTGAAGGCGATGCCGAGAATCGTGAGGATCACCAGAGCCACCGAGCCGAGCGTGAGCTTGGCCCAGAGCATGGTTCGGACGACGGCGTTCATGAGCGCCGGCACCGAGGCGCGGACGACTCCCGTGATCGGCTTGCCGGCGCCGAGGAGAACCGCCGCGTCCAGCGTCGAATCGACGAGCGGCGTGGCAACGCACGCCGCTGAGGCGCGGTCGGCCAACAGCATCGCGACCATGGCGGCCGTAATGATCATCTTGCGGCGACGCAGCCGCTTGGCCAACATCTCGCGGGCACGGGACAATCGGCTGGCGATCGTCCCTTCGGGCAAGTCGAACGCGGCCGCCACTTCTTTGCGCGTCCGTCCTTCAACGTCGCAGGCGATCAAGACAGCGCGATATTTCTCGGGCAATCGGCTAAGTTCCTGATCGAGAATCGGACGCAGTTCCTCCCAGCGGTCGACGTCCGCTTCGGGCCGGGGCATCTCGCTCTTCTTCTTCTCGCGCAAACGCCGACGCGCGGTCATCTTTCGAGCCTCCAACGCAGTGCGGTAGGCCACTCCGTACAGCCAATTCCCGACCATTTCCCTCGGGTTGATCGTCGACGCCTTGCGCACCAGCACCATGAACGCCGCCTGAAAGCAGTCCTCGGCATCGTGCGGATTGTCGAGCACGCGCTGGCAAACGCCCAGCACCATGCGGGCATGACGCCGCACCAGCTCGCCAAACGCGAACTCGTCCTTGGTGTCGATAAATTTGCCGAGAAGATCCCCATCGCTGACGTCGCTCACGTCTAGCGTCGAGGAGTGGGTCGAATCGACCCCGAAAGTTGTGATGGCTGCCATATCCGTCGCCTCGGCCTCAATGCTGCATGCTACTCATTATTGGACGCCGGCGAGCGGATGTTCCAACTTTTTTTCACGTCGGCAGAATCGCTTGGCAGACGTGCAACGAAATATCTACACGTATCTCTTTGTTGTGAAACAGGTTGCACCGATCTGTTGCACAGGGACAGTCACACACCCCCTGCGAGCAATGCAACGAGAGTGCTTTCGTTTTTGAGCTGTTCAATACCCCTCTCCTTTCGGGAGGGGAGTTCTGAAATCACCTTTTGGCATTCGCGCTGCGTCCGGCGGGCGCTAAACGAATTCCTCGTTACTCGCGCCACGGCCAGAGCCACGGCATGACGCGCGGGTGCATCATGTTCGAATAACCGTCGGTCCACACCGGCCCAGGCAACGGTTCGACCGCGCGCCAGCGCGTCTCGTACAACAGTTCGCCGCTGGAGTTCTTGATCTTCTCCCCGTTCCAGCCGAGCCGCTCGCGTTGCGATTCCATGCGGACGCCGATCGGCAAGCCGCCATTCTTGTAAGCATAGGTTCGCGACTTGATGTTGCTCTTGCGCAGCGTCACGTCGTCCCCGCCTTTGGTCCGCAGCGTCACTTCGTTGGCGTCTTCCTTGGTGACGTAGCCGGACAACGATCGGTCATTCGACGTCACGATCGTATTGAGCGTCTTGCGCTGCAGAATGACCCAGTCAGCCGAAAAGCGATCGGGGTGATTCGTGTTGCGCGGGAATTCGGCGTCAAAGCCGTAATCGGAACACTGCAAGCAGTCGAGGTCGAGATCGCGCGCGATCGCCGCCAGCACGCCGTTGATGGAAACATAGCGGTTCGTCGTGTTGAAGATCAGCACGCCCCCCTCGGCCAGCTTGTCGAGATAGAGTTTGACGGCATCCTTCGTCAGGAGATGCACAGGAATCGCGTCGGAGCTGAAGGCGTCCAGCGCGATGATATGGTAGTAGTTCTGCGGCGCCTCTTTGATCTTGAGCCGGCCGTCGCCGAGCTTGACATCGATCTTGGCCCAGCGCTCCTGGGCGTCGTGGACGAAGTAAAACGTCGGCTCGTGGGCGCTCGCCGGCATCTTGGCGCGATCGGGATGCCAGGGCGGCACATAGCCCGGCGCGATCGACAGGTTCTTGACCAACGGATCGATCTCGAAGATATCGACATGCTGGAACGGCTTGGCGTAGCAGGCGAGGATGCCGGTCCCCAGGCCGAGCACGGCAATCGGGGGCTCGGATTGCGTGTTGGCGAGCATCGTGTAGGCGCCGAAACCGCTCGTCGCCAGGCCGACCATCGACGCCGGCATGCGCGCATCGGAAGCGCCGTTCATGTTGGCGACGTTGGATATCGGCTGCGATTTATCCCAGCACAATTTGTAGAACAACTCCGCCACGCCATTGCGCTCGTGGAAATACGTGATCGGTTCGCGGCGTTTCTGCAGGTTCGCCTCGGCTGTCTCCAAGGTTTCATGCCCTTGGTTGTCGCCCCATTTGAACCGAACGATCTGCCGGCCATGATTGATGCCGCCGTGAATGAGTGTGCGATAAACCTTCCATTCTCGCGGCTGCTTCTGCGTCTCGCGCCAGATCGGCAGGTTCGACCAGGCTGACTCGATCTCTTCGTCGATGCGCGTCGGCGTCTCGCGCACGCGCAGAAGCCCGAAAAAGCCGCGGCCTTCGTACAAAAACTCGTCGTAGATCCGATCATACGCGAACATGGCGATGAACAGGGCCGCCACGGCCAGACCGAACCGGATCGGCCTGAGTGACAGCGCCAGCACGAAAACCACGATGACTGCGAGGAAGTAGGATCGCTTCATCAGGAACCAGACGTTGAACTTCTTGTCCAAATAGAAGAAGAAGAGATAACCCACAACCACGGCCGCGTAGAGAAAGAGCCGCTGCGGAGAACGATCCGAGACAAGCTCCTGCAGCAGGCCCTTGTCGAAGTAGGTGCTCCGATCGGCGTACACCGCGTAATAGACGGCAATGGCGATGGCCGTGATGCCCGCGATGGTCGCCAGGAGATGCCAGCGATTGTAGATCGTCGTGCGTCCGCCCCACACCTCGCCGTAATAGATCGCATAATAACCGGCGATCCCCACAAGCACCGGCACGCCGAAATCGAGTACGCGGCCGAAAGTCGTCGTTTCCACCGAGTTTGAATCGAAGGGGATTAGCGTTCGGATCTCCTCGACCAAATTCGACCGCAGCAAACACGCAAACGCCATGGCGATGGGATACTCCCAAATGCCGAGTTGGAAAACGATCGGCGCGAATAGCGCGTTGAACAACCCGCCGAGGACGCCGCCGAAGGACATCCAGAAATAGAACTCGGTCAGATGCTTCGTGCTGGGCCGATCTTTGGCGAGTTCGCCGTGACACATGAGCGTGGTGCCGAAGAACGCGCCCAGATGCAGGGCGAACTCGGCCCAGGTCGGCGGCGCTAGGTTCGCCACCATCTTTAGCACGAGGAAGAGCAGCAGGCACGGCTGGACGAACATCACTACCATGTGCGGCGTCACGGTCCACACCGTCGGCCAGCGCGAGAAGACGAGTATGAACGTCATCAGGTAGAGCGCCAGCGGAATGATCCAGAAGAACGCGACGGCGGCGATGTCGGTCGTCATGTAGGTCGTGACGCCGAGCATCAGGCTCGACGGCGCCGCGGCCAGTCCGATCCAGCGCAAGCGGCGCCAAAGCGTGAGATTGTCGTCGAGCGCGCCAACCGGCTTTTCCGGCTCCTTGGCGATGCTTTGCTCGGGAGTCGTGCTCGGCGCTTCGGCCGGCGCGACGTGCCTGCCTCGGCGTTTCGGCGCCGGGGCGATCGCGGTAGCGGCCTCGGCGCTGGGCATCGGTTCGCCCTGCGGCGTCTCGGGTCCGGCGCTCGTCGCCGGCACGTCTGCTTCCTCCGCAGGAGCCCACTCGCCGGTGATCGCCTGCCAAACGATCACCGCGCAACCGACGACCAGCCCCACGAAGATCGCATATCCCGCCGTCCACAGATGAACCTGGGTCTGCCAGGTCGGTTCCTCATCAGGCGTCACCGGCAGCCATGGCTCGACGACCGTTGGATATATCGCCAGACCCAGCATGCTGCCAAAGTTGCTCGCCCCGTAGAGAAAGTACGGATCCTTCGCCGCCGGATGCCCGGTGTGGAAGAACCACTTTTGCAACAAGGGCGCCGTCGTGGACACGAGAAAGAACGGCAACCCGACCATGAGCGTCAGCTTGAGCAATAGGGAGAAGATCGGATTGGTATCCTCCGGCGGCGTCCAGTCGCCCAGGGAGAACGGCAACACGATAAACGGCAAGAACAGCAGCAGCCCCTGAATGATCACCTGCCGCTTCGTCGTTTGCGTCGTCGTCAAGAGGTGCGTGTAGCCGTAGCCGACGAGGAGCACGGCCTGGAAGAAGACCATGCAGGTGTTCCAGACCGCGGGCGTGCCGCCGAGTTGCGGGAGGATCATCTTACCGATCATCGGCTGGACGAGGAAGAGCAAGGTGGCGCTGACGAAGAGCGACACGCTGAAATACGCGAGCAAAAGGCACCTCCGCGGCGGGATCGGCAAGCAATGCGGCTGGGATACCGGCTAGGGAACACTTTATGAATCAGGCACTGGCATTACGAGCCGGAAGCGTTCGCGACGGATTCTGAGAGGCGCACCGTCGCTGACGCTTCCGGCTCGTATTCCGCTCGCGCCGCTATGACCGGAAAGGCCGCTTTTCTCGGCACAAGCCGCAAAGTCGAACGTTTCGGAGCGACCGGTTAAGTCGCTACGACTGTTTTGCGATAAATCCGCCGTTTGGCTGCCTTGGCAGGCTGCCTGTGTCGAACTTTATGAAGAATCCGCCGCGAACGGTTTTCATGGGAAGGAGCAATCCCTTACGTAAAGGATTACGGGAGGGCGAGGCTCCTGCCGAGCCGGAAGCGACAGGATACTCGTCCGAAATCAAGTATTTCGCGGGCTCGCGGCTCGGGAGGAGCCTCGCCCTCCCGTGCCGTTTGCAAACCATGTCGTGTACCCGCTTGCGGCGCAGCGCGTCCGGCTACGCCGCAAGCGGCTCTATGTCTGCAGCACGCCCGTCTTGAATTCACGTCCCGCGTCATAACGAATCGCTAGGGACAGCGCCTTGAGCAGCACAGCTCGCGTTTGCGCCGGCTCAATGATAGCGTCGACCCAGAGGCGAGCCGCCGCGAAACGCACATCGGTCTGCTCTTCGTAGCTGGCTTCGACCTTCTGCCGCAACTCGGCCAATTCGTCGGCGTCCGGCACATGTCCAGCTCGCTTAAGGGCGCTGATCTGTATGTCGAGCAGCGTGCTCGCGGCCTGCTCGCCGCCCATGACGGCGTAGCGAGCCGTCGGCCAGGCGAAGATGAACCGCGGGTCGAACGCTTTGCCGCATAGGGCGTAGTTCCCGGCGCCGCACGATCCACCGAGAATCACCGTGATCTTGGGCACAACGCTGTTGGAGATGACGTTGACCAACTTGGCCCCGGAGCGAATGATCCCCGCCTGCTCCGACGCCCGGCCGACCATAAACCCATTTACGTCCTGCAAGAAGATGATCGGTATCCGCGTCTGGTTGCAGTCCATGATGAATCGCGCCGCCTTGTCAGCCGCATCGACGTAGATAACGCCGCCGACCTGCACTTCCCCCTGCGGCGTTCGCGAGCGCTTGCGCTGATTAGCGACGACGCCGACGGGAACGCCGCCGAGCCGTCCGTAGCCACACACCAGCGTCGGTCCGAACTCTGCTTTGTATTCATCGAACGGGCCGGCATCGAGAAAGCACGGCACAAGGTCGCGAACGTCGTATTCCTTCGGAAGCCCAAGGGTGAGGTACTCCGAACCCTTCGGATCGGCCATTGATCCCAAGGGTTCGGAGTGCCTGACCGGAGCGTTTCCGGCCGGCAACATCTCAACGAGCCGCTTGAGCCGATCGAGCGCGGCATGGTCGTCCTTTTCGCGAAAGTCGATGGTGCCGCTGACTTGCGCGTGCATGGCCGCCCCGCCGAGTTCTTCGTGGTCGGCGACCTGGCCGATTGCTGCTTTGACCAGCGCCGGACCCGCCAGATACAGGCCGCTTCCTTCGGTCATGATGAGCTTGTCGCATAGGACCGGCAGGTAGCCGCCCCCCGCCACGCAGTTGCCGAGGATCGCTGCGTATTGTGGGATCCCCATCGCGGAGATGACGGCGTTGTTGCGAAAGATGCGGCCAAAATCGTCCTCGTCGGGGAACACTTCGTCTTGAAGCGGCAGAAAGACGCCGGCGCTATCGACGAGGTAAACGAGCGGCAAACGATTGTCCATGGCGATGCGCTGGGCCCGCAGCACCTTCTTGGCGGTCATCGGAAAGAACGCGCCGGCTTTCACCGTCGCGTCATTGGCGATGATCATGACATCCCGGCCTGCGACCGTGCCGATGCCGGTGACCACGCCCGCCGAAGGCGCTCCGCCCCAATCGCCATACATCTGCCAGGCGGCCCAGAGGCCGAGCTCGAAGAAGTCGGTCGCCAGGGCAGCGATGCGCTCGCGCGCTGTGAGCCGGCCCTTCGCGTGCTGCCGATCGATGGCCTGAGCACCGCCACCGGCGCGGATTACTTCGGCGTCACTGCGAAGTTCGGCGAGCAAACTGGAAAGGGATTTCGCTGCCATCGAATCTCACAAGTGCCGAGTGCTGAGTACCGAGTACTCAGTACTGAGTACTCGGTACCGAATCGGGTTTCCAACTGAGCACGAACACTAGTAGCTTATTCTGTCCACACTTTGCGCTGGCGCGACGATGGAATGTCGAGCGCCTTGCGATACTTCGTGACCGTGCGGCGGGCCACGCCGGGGTAGCCGGCCTCGGCGAGCTTGGTGACCAGATCCTCGTCGGAAAGCGGATTTGATTTGTTCTCGTTGGCGATGATATCGAGCAGTTTCCGCTTGATGATCTCCCAGGCGACCTCCTCGCCGCTGGCAGACTGCGTACCGCCGCCGAAGAATCGCTTGAGCGGAAATACGCCGCGCGGCGTCTGCACCCACTTGTCGTCGACGGCCCGGCTCACTGTCGTCACATGCACGCCGACGACATCGGCGATCTGCTGCATCTTGAGCGGCTCGATAAACTCCGGCCCCTTGTCCAGAAACGCACGCTGATGCTTGATGATCGCCGTGGCAACTTTCATCAGCGTCGCACGCCGTTGTTCGATGGCGTCGATCAACCATTTCGCCGACTGTATCTTCCGCTGCAACAACTCACGCGTTTTTGCGTCGAGGTTCTTATCGCGCAATAGCTCAAAATAACGGCGGCTGATGTAAACCTTCGGCGTCCAGTCGTCGAGCAGGCGAATGTCGTATTCCCCCTTGTCATTTTTCTCGATGACGATGTCCGGCACGACGTATTGCACATTCTCCGAGCTGAACTGCGCTCCTGGCTTCGGATCGAGGCTCTTCAGCACCGTAATCGCTTCTTGCAACGTCTTCAGATCGCATCCCGATTTCTTCAGGATGGCCGGGAAGCGATTGTGCTGAATGTCCTCCAGATGATTGTTGATCAACTGGCGCACCAGGTCGCGATGCGGCGTGTTGAGCCGCACTTGCAACAGCAGACATTCCTTGTATTCGCGAGCGCCGATGCCCGCCGGCTCCAGACTTTGCAGGTCTTCCAAAGCCTCCTGCACCTGCTGAAGCGTGATGTCTTTGCCATACGCTTGCCGAATATCTTCCAACGGCGTCGTGAGGTAACCGCGCTCATCAAGATGCGAAATCAGAAATCGAACCAGTTCGACATCGACGATTTCGGTGTCGACATAAGCCAGTTGGTCGGTGAGGTGCTCTTGCAGCGCCTTTGGACGGGCAGCCATGTTGGCCATGGCATCGTGCTTCTTGTCCATGTCCTCGGCCATGCGATTGGCGGAAGGACGCGATTCTTCGTCGAAGTGGTCGGCCCATTCCTCGTTGAGCACCTCCATGCGCTCGAAGTCTTTCTCGGCATGGGCGGGATCGATGACGAGTTCGGGCTCGGGCGTTTCGACTTTGGGCGTCTCGGGTTCCGCGGGCGGCTCGATGATCTCGCCAAGCTCGGGGTTATTCGGATAGCCGTCCTGTTCGTCGCCGTCGCCGATGCGCTCGAGAAAAGGGTTCTCCTGAATCTCTTGATCGAGCCGTTCCTGCAGGGCCATGACGCCGAGCTGGAGAATTTCCATCGACTGAATCATGCGCGGCGAGATGGTGAGGGCCATCTCCGGGCGCATCGATGTGCCGAGGTTGAGTTGCATGGCCTATTCTCCGGTAGTCCGTTCCGCGGTCGTCATCGTTTAGCCGCTCGCTTTTGACAAGCGGGACCGTTCGCCAAAGGCGAACGGCCAAACAGCGGGGATGGTCAAAACACCCGCCGGCCCTCCATAGCGTCGGCGAGCATCTGCGAGTTGGCGAATTCCAGCACGGATCCGGAAGGCAGCCCTCGCGCCAATCGCGTGATCTTGACCCCCGTGCCGGCGAGCAAATTGGAGACGTAGAGTGCCGTGCCGTCGCCTTCCAATGTCGGGTTTGTCGCCATGATGAGCTCCTTTACTCCGCCGAGCTGAACGCGATGCAAGAGTGCATCGATCGTCAGCATTTCGGGGCCGATGCCGTCGAGCGGCGCCAGCCGGCCCTGGAGCACGTGATACAGGCCGCGATACAATCCCGCACGCTCCAAGGATGCCAGGTCGCGAGGCAGTTCGACGACACAAATGATCGAGGCATCGCGCCTCGGATCGGCGCAGATACTGCACATTTCCCCTTCGGTCAAGTTGTAACATTGCCGGCACGGGTGCACCTTTTGCACGATGTCGCGCAAAGAGTCGGCCAGGGCCAACACATCCTTCGGGTCGGCAGCAAGGAGAAAGTGGGTGATGCGCTCCGCCGACTTCGGGCCGATCCCCGGCAGTTTGCCAAGTTCTTCCAACAATCGAGCAATCGCGCCTGGCGGCTCCACCATGATCCACCTTCCCTCGCCGCTTGAATTGCGGATCCGAGCCGGAAGCGTTAGCGACGGTTCCAGCGAAACCCGTCGCTAACGCTTCCGGCTCGTCGCATCAGGAGCCGAACGGCAGCTGAAATCCCACGGGCAGGCCCAGGTTCGCCGCCATTTTCGCCGTCTCGAGCGCAACCGCCTTCTTGGCATTCGACAACGCTTGATTGACAGATGCTCGGACCATGTCCTCGAGCAGTTCTTTGTCTTTGAGCGCGTCATCGCTGATCGTGAGCGAGATCAACTCCATGGTCCCGTTGACTCGGGCCTTGACCGCGCCGCCGCCGGCTTCGCCGTCACCGGTGATGGACGCCACGGCCGCCTGCATTTTGGTCATCTCCTCCTGCATGCGCGGAAGGGCGGTGAGCAGACTTGCAATTTGGCCGAGTTTCTCGAACATGGACATTCCTCGCGTATTTGCGATTCACCCCGATCACTCGGACGGCAATGTCGATGAATCGGTGTCGGCTTCGGCATCCAACCCAGCCTCCGAATTCGTTTCGGACGGGCGGGCGACATTGACGCCGAAACCTTCGTCCGCCCGAACCACCTGAGCGCTCAGCACATCGACGACCTTCTTCACGAACGGGATCTTCAAGAGCTCCGCTCGCACCTGGCGCTGCTGTCCGAGTGCCGCGGCCGCCGGGCTCGCCGCCGGAGCATCCGATTGCGCCGGGTCGTCACTCCACTCCACACGGATCGAACAGCGCTCGCCGACCATGCGGGACAGGATCTCCTGCACCTTGGAGAGCTTCGCTGCGTCCTGAAACAACCCACTGGACGAATTATAACGCTTACTTACGTGAAATACTAGTGTGTTTGGCCCAGAAATTGCTACACTGGAGACTCGCCGAAGATCGGACTGGAGTGCAAATCCAGATTCGACAAGGATTTGCTGCCAAATCACTGGCAGCGAATTGTCGCTAAGAACAAGTCGATCGGGCTGATTCACTGCATCATTTTCAGGCGTCAGCTTTTTTTTTTCTGGTTCGCTACGATTCCCGTGTTGTTGAGGTGCGACCGGACGCGCTGGGGAGGTGGTGGTCGGCGATTGACCTTCCTTGGCAATGAGTTGAGCGATCTGGCTGATAGGCAACAGGTCATCGAGCTGTGCCATGCGAACCAGTGCCATCTCGACGATGGCCCGAGCGTGACTGGAGTGCCGCATGCGCATCTTGGCCGTCACCAGCAGATCCATGCCTGCCAGGATCGTGTCGAGACTCGCTTGCTTGGCGTGCTGTTCCAGAACATTGCGCCGCGCGCTGGACACGCTCACTGCCTGTCCCGCGATGCCTGCACTGTTCACCACCATGAGATCACGCCAATAGTCGATCAACTGATCCAGCACTTCGCCGAGTTGCTGGCCTTGGTTGGCGATGTCGTTGACGATCTCCAATACCTGCTTGGCGTCCTTCGCGAGGACGGCGTCGGCGATGGCGGTGACGCGCTCCTCATGTGCGGTGCCCAGGAGTTGATGGACCGAATCGAGCGTGAGTGACTTGCCGCTAAAGGCCAAAAGTTGATCGAGCAGCGACTGGGCGTCGCGCATCGACCCGCCTGCGCGTCGAGCCACCATCTCCAGCGCTTCGTCGTCGGCCTGCATCCCCTCGGCCTTGACGATCTCTTTGAGTCGCGTCGTGATGCCGGTGATGTTGATGCCGCCGAAGTCGAAGCGTTGGCAGCGTGACAGAATCGTGACGGGGACCTTCTGCACTTCCGTGGTGGCGAAGATGAACTTGACGTGGGGCGGCGGCTCTTCCAGCGTCTTCAGAAGCGCGTTGAACGCTTCCTTCGTCAGCATGTGCACTTCGTCGATGATGTAGACTTTGTAGCGCGAGCGCGTCGGCCTATACTGGACGTTCTGACGAAGTTCGCGAATTTCATCGATGCCGCGGTTGCTGGCGCCGTCGATTTCGAGGACGTCGGTGTCCTCGCCGGACGCGATGGCCTTGCAGATTTCGCACGTGTCGCACGGCTTGCCGACCGCGCCGTTCGGACAGTTGAGCGCCTTGGCGAGGATGCGCGCGGTGCTGGTTTTTCCGACGCCGCGCGCGCCGGTGAACAGATACGCATGCGCCACGCGGCCGCTTTGCAGGGCGTTCAGCAGAGCTTGTGCGACGGCTTCCTGCCCGACGAGATCGCCGAACTGCTGAGGCCGATATCGGCGTGCGAGAACGGTGTATTCCGAACTTGCGCTCGGGGCCGTTTCGGTCGCGCGTGCTTCAGTGGATTTACGCTTGGCCATGCGGTCATTATATGGTGCAAAAAAAAACTAGCCCGCCGCGCGAGCGAAGGCGATTCCTTGCTTACGCCGCGGGAGAAATATCTGTGCGCGATTCGGCTGCGGGTGCGTGAAACGCACCATCCGAGCGCGTCATTCAGCGGAACGGTGCGTTTCACGCACCCTACTCTGCTGCCGATTCGCGCAGGGTCATCAAGTAAGGCGCGGAGTCAAAAAAAAACGCCATCCGTCGCGGGATGGCTGAGAGAGGCTGATCCACTGCACAAGATCCACTGCTTATGGCTGCACCTTCCGGCCTGACCAGGTTCACAGCTTCCCCTTGCGTGGGTCCCCTCCCAGCCTCCCGAGACGGAGGCGTCGGTGTTTCCATCCGTTATTCTACTGCTTCGGCGTCGCCGTCACAACCGCCTTCTGAATGACCACCGCGTCGACTGGCTTTTCGTTGCGTGTCTTGACAAGGGCGATCGTATTGACCGTATCTTGCGACTCCTGGTCCTTCACTTTGCCGAACGCGGTGTACTTGCGATCGAGGAACGTCGCGTCCTCGTGGCAGATGAAGAACTGCGTTCCGGCGGAGTTCGGGTCATCGCTGCGGGCCATTGACACGACACCGGCGATATGGGCGGTCGAGTTGAACTCGGCCTTGATGCGATATCCCCCGCTGCCGGTTCCCGTCCCCTGTGGGCAGCCGCCCTGAATCATGAAGCCTTCGATTACGCGATGGAAGGTGAGCCCGTCGTAGAAGCCGATCTTGCACAAAGCGAGGAAGTTCTTCACATGCCCCGGCGCGCGGTCCGGGTAGAATTGGAGCCGAATCGGCCCCTTGGACGTCGTCAATTCGACTGAGTAGGTGTTTTTCGTGAAGTCGATTTCGGCCTGAGCCTTATCAACTTCGGCTTTGCAGTTGCTCTTGTTCATTGTTGGCTCTCGTGTCCGTTTCCTCGATTAGTACTCGTGTCGCCGCGCGGGCACTAAACGAAGAGAGGATTTAGTCCGTCACCTTTTGTATCGTTACGCTGCGAATCACGACCGGCTGCTTGAGCCGATCCATTTCGGTGACTTCTTTCTTATTGATCGCCCGCACGACATCCATCCCCTTGGTGACGCGGCCAAAGACCGTGAACGACCCGTCCATCTGCGGCATGGCGGCGGCGGTCAGGTAGAAGCGGCACGCGGCCGAGTTCGGGTCGCGTCCCTGGCAGGCGCCGAGCACGCCTTCCTGGTGCGTGAGCTTGTCGCTGATTTCAGGTTTGAGCCAATAGCCGATGCTGCCGCTGCCGTATTCGCCTGTGCCGCGTGGACAGCCGGCTTCGATGTACGCCACGGTGTTCTCTTCAACGGTGCGATTGATAGCGTAATAGAAGCCCATGCCGTCGTAGTAGCCGGCTCGGGCGAGGCAGACGAAACTGCGCGCATGATTCGGCGCGATCTCGCCGTGAAGATCGACGTGAACGTCACCGATATCGGTGGCGATGATCGCCTGGTACCTGATGTCACGCCCATTGCTGTCCGTGAAGGCGACCTTGTCCCACAGGTCGTTGGCGATGCTCTCGAAAATCTTGACCGCGTTCTTGCCGGTGTACGACTTGTTCGGTGGTTGCAACTCGTCTTCGGGCGCCGGGTCGAGGATGACGGCGTCGCGGAAAGCCAGCGTCTTGGTGCGGCTCACCGGCTGTGCGACAATCGTTTTGCCAAGGTTGTCCTTCTTCGGATCGGTTCGGGCGTTCGGTGTCGGCATCGCGTCGTCATTTTTTGTGCAGCCTGCCAGGCCGATCAAGATTGCCAGGCTTACGCTCGCCCCGCCAACCATCCATCGATTCCATCCGCTCGCCATCAGACGCTCCTTCGTCAGTTTTTCGTAGGGTGCGTGAAACGCACCGTTCGTCCGAAGGTGCGTTTCACGCACCCTACACGAAATCGGACAGCGCGGTCAATGCGGACACTGCCCGAGCGTTATCCTCTCGCTAAAATGACCGCACCTCTTTCATCAGCGAAAGCGAATACATGCAGGATCTGGCGTTTGCGATCTGTGCGCTCTTGGCCTTCGTCCTTCCCATCGGCTTTTACTGCATCATCCTGGCGTCGATCAATCGCCGAGGCAGGCCGCTCATCGTCAACGGCGTGTGGGACTCTGCCGGCCTGTTGTTCGCGATGTCCGGCTTCTTCTTGGCGACGGCGCCGATGCTGTTCTCGGCGCTGTATTATCGCGCTTACGAAACCGACGTGCAGGCCGACATTCAGTCGCTCTGGATGAGTCATTGGCTACTCTGGATCGTCTACTTTCCGTTTCTTCTGAGCGGCTGCGCCTTGATGATTCTCTGGCGTGCGAACAAATCGATCGTCTACAACGTTGACGCCGAGTTGTTTCCGAAAGCGCTTGAGCAAACGCTGACGGAGCTCGGCGTCGCCGTCCAGCGGCGCGGCGGCACGATGGTGCTTTTTCCGACAGGCGACGCTTTCGGGGCCACAGGCGTGACGCACGTCCCGCGGGCCGGATCGGAGATGCCCAAGCCCGCGCCCCAAGCCGCTCCGAGCGGACCGGCCTGTGCCGAGCTGCAGGTCGAACTATTCGCCGCCATGTGCAATGTGACGCTGCACTGGGAGAACTACTCGCCGGCGACGCGGGAAGAAGTCGAACGCGAACTGGAGCGCAATCTGGAATCAGCTGCTCCGTACGACAATCCGTCGGCAGGATGGTTTCTCAACATTGCCGGGCTGATCTTCGGAACGCTGTTCATGATTGTCGCGGCAGTGACGATCCTGATCATCATGGCACGCTGGCGATAGCGATCCTTCGCTTACGCATCAGGCTCTGACGTCACTGGTTGGCCGCGCAGGCCGGCGAGGCCCTCGCTGCCGACGTGGATGACGCGCAGGCCGACACGCAGGTCGAACATGTCGTCGAGCGGCTGGTATCCGATGAACTCAACGATCGTGCCGGGGACGAGGCCCATGTCATGCCAATGGCGCAAGCGATCGGGGTTATCGTCGGCGACTTCCCGAATGATGATCCGTTGACCGGGACGGAAGCTGTGCAACGGTTGCAGATCACGTTTCTGCATTTCGCCGTGCTCGGTGGGGATGAGGTGTCCGTGTGGATCTTCGCCGGGTTCGCCGAGATAGGCCGCGAGCGCTTGTTCCAGACGCGGCGAGATGGCATGCTCCAAGGCGTCGGCCTCCGCATCCACTTCGCTCCAGTCCAATCCGAGAACGCGAGTCAAAAACAACTCGACCAATCGGTGCCTGCGTATGACACGGCGTGCTTGCGCGATGCCAAGTTCCGTCAGCTTGGCGCCATGGCCGACGCCATACTCGATAAGCCCGGCTGTCTCTAGACGTTTGAGCATTCCTGTGACGGAGGGGGCTTTGACTTTGAGTCGAGAGGCGATGTCAATGGGCGAAACCATCTGATCCGCCCCACCGAGGCTGTGGATCGCTTTCAGATAATCCTGCACCGCGGGCGTGATCGGGTCGGCCATGGAGTGTCTCGAAGAGCCTACAGGCCGAGACATTGTATGGACGCGCCGCGCCGATTGAACCGCCGCTTGCGGCCTTGCGTTCGCGCGGCGCCGCGCGAACGCAAGGCCGCAAGCGGCAAGACGTCATTCCTCGGGCTCAAGGTGCCGCAGGACATCCATGGCGCTGATGACGCCGATCAGCACGCCGGCGTCATCGACGACGAACAAACGGTGCACATGCAGCCCGACCATGTCGCTCACCACGCGATGCACCGGCGTATCCGGCGCCACCGCGAACACGGCAGGCGTCATGAGATCGGCAACCGTGAGGCCCCCAGTCGGCCGCACGTCCTGTTCGGCGTCACTGCCGGCGAAGAAGTACTCGGGCTTGCGTTCTCCATGCCGGTGATGCTCGCAATGATGCACCAGCACATCGGATCGGCTCAAGACGCCGATCGGCCGGCCGGCATCGTCGATCACCGGCGCCGCGGCAATCCCCTTCTCCGTGAACAACGCGATCGCCTCTGCGACTTTCGCTTCCGCGCGAAGTGAAATCGGGTTAGGCGCCATCAGGTCAGCCGCCGTCTCGGCACGCAACACCAAGGGTGCGACGGAAGATGCGGTGCGGATCATGGCTCACCTCCTTCGGTTTGGTTTGGTCGGAACCAGAGATCAGAACTCAGAGGTCAGCAGTCGGTGAACTTGAGGCCGCTTACCACGGACCTCTGACTTCTTACGATTCATCGCGCCGCGGGCGTCAGCGCATCTTCTTCGGGCGCAACCTCCGCGGCGGCCTCGGCTCGGGCCAACGCGGCCAGGATATCCGTGCTCGACACGATGCCGATCGGACGCTGCGTCGTGCGTTCGACCACGATCACGCGATGAATGTGGGCGTCGATCATCAACCGGGCGAGTTCTCCGAGTTTCGTCCCCGGCGCCACCAGCACTGGGTCCTTCGTCATGCAGTCCTCGACGCAACAACTCGGCTCTCCCATCACGCCTTCCGGAAGCTGCCAGGCGCTGCACATGCAATCTCCTTCGACTCTCAGCTTGGCCCCCGTGCGGTCCTTCTCGACCCAGCGCATGAAATCGGTCGCCGACAACACGCCAATGCAGCGCCCATTCGCATCCACCACCGGAGCCCCGGTAACATCGGAACGTGCCAGCATCCGGGCAGCGCCTTGCATCGACATCTCGCGCGGCACCATCACAACATGGTGCGACATGATATCCGCGGCACTAAGAGACAGCACTGATTTGGTTGCATCCGCCATGGCGTTTCTCCTCACGCAAGCGACAAGTGAGCGAAATGAAAAGAGCAAAGCCTATGCCAAGGCATGCTTTTTTGTGAAGACTCGATTCGTGGGCTTTTTCACGAAGCGATGTCGAAGACAACGACATCGATCGAGCAACCCGCACAGACATGAGCGGATTCGACACACTCATCAGAGCCTGAAGCGTCAGCGAAGAAACTGAGGACGCGCGGCTCAAGACTCATTGTTGCGCCATCGCCGCGATTTGTCAAACAGATGACTCGGGCTTTCCAGCGTCGGCCTGCTTGTCATCCGCTGCCGAGGGCGCTGGTTCGAAGGGGAACACCACCCAGGCAAAAAAGCCCACCACGCCGGCGAAGAACAGGCCGACACCGAGCGCGTTCGTTGCCGCATCCGATGCCGACATGCCGTAGCGCTGCAAAACCGCGAACCCCAGACACCAGCCGACGACGGCAGCGATGACGGTGCGCAACACGACCGATCCGTTCGAGCGCAGCGGGCGCTCCGGCTCCGCTTCTGCCGGCGCGGGTTCCGGCGGCGGCGCGGGTTCTTCGATCTCGGCGCCGACGCATTTCCAGCATTCCTTGAACTGATCCTGGTGCGCCTCGCCACACTTCGAGCAGACCCACATGAGATATACCCTGCGCTATTCAATTATCAGCCTCGCGTTATCAAAGCTCGCTGGGCGGTTTCGCGCGAAACCGCCCAGCGAGCTTTGATGCCGCAACAGAGGGAACACGTTGCATTGACTATCGCGCCGGCGTCAGCGGCCGGGGCAGATCG
>Ga0194132_10005300_pt1 | contig 21086 bp, 24 predicted proteins | sample TA2KigOf80mmetaG_FD_148612 | JGI IMG/M metagenome (GOLD analysis project Ga0194132, IMG submission 148612) | Freshwater microbial communities from Lake Tanganyika, Tanzania - TA2015054 Kigoma Offshore 80m | ecosystem: Environmental > Aquatic > Freshwater > Lake | place: Tanzania: Lake... | reverse complement strand
ACCGGCACCGACACCGGCGCCTGCGGCGCCGCCACCCGCGCCACCGCCGCCCGTGCGCCAGCTGGCCGTGCCGGGCCCGCACTTCGTCTACTTCGAGTTCGACCGCGCCGTGATCACGACGGAGGGGCGCGCCGTAATCGAGGCGATCCTGTCCGACTCGCGCATCGATCCGAACATGACGGTGCGCCTAGTCGGCAAGGCCGACCGCGCGGGACCGGTCGATTACAACCAGCGCCTGTCCGACCGCCGCGCGGCGGTGGTGCGCGAAGCCCTGATGGCCGGCGGACTCGCGCCCAATCGCATCGAGATGCGCGGCGCCGGCGAGATGGAACCTCCCGTGCCGACCGAGGACGGTGTACGGGAAGCCCGCAACCGCGTCGTCGAAGTGACGATCCGCTAGGAGGCACCATGAACACGACTGCAAATCGCCTGATCGCTGCCGTGGTCCTCCTTGCGGCCGCCGCGGGCGTCCTTGTGGCCGCGCCGAGCGCAAATGCACAGCAAGGCCAGCGCCTCGCCATTGCCGCAGCGGGCTCGCCGCTCATCGTGCCGGCAACCTATGTCGAGGGCACGCTGACCCGGTGGGATTCTGCCGCCCGCACCATGGTGGTGAATGGCGCCAGCTACCCGGTGGTCGACGCCAAGATCATGGGCAACATCAGCGTTGGCGAGCGGGTCATCGTGACGGTCCTGCAGGAGCACTACGGACCGGCGGCCCGCCTAGTCGCCATGGGCGTGGAGCGCGTGTCGCCGGGCAACGAGAACTGACCACCGGCCCAGAGCGCGGCGCCGGTCCCTCCCAGCCGGCTACCGCGCATCGGCGCGACCCAGCTCGGTCTCCGGCTCCACGCGGGGATCGAGCTGGGCCGCGAGCGGGGTCGTGACCGGCACCGGCGCGAACGGCGCCTGTTCGGTTACCGGCTTCGGCTCGCGCTGGCGCATGCGGTAGAGGCAGAAGCCTCCCAGCCCAGCGGCCATGACGCCGGTGTAGGCCCACAGCGCCGCCGGTCCCCACGCATCCATGACGATGCCCGCCAGTGGCGGCGCCAGGATAGCGCCGACGCCGTGGGCCAACAGCAAGCCGGCGCTCACCGCCACCAGGTCCTCGCGCGCCGCGTAGTCGTTGGCGTGGGCAACTCCTTGCGCATAGAGGGCGAACGACATGCCACCAAACGCCGCGACCAAGGCGAACACCAAGGCCGGAGCGAAGATCGACGCCAGCATCAACGCGATACTTGCCGCGGCGACGCTGAAGGTCATCCCGGCGATGACATGGCGGCGGTCGAAGCGATCCGACAGCCAGCCGAACGGCCACTGCATGGCGAGGCCGCTCAGCACGCCGATGGCCATGAAGCGCCCCGCGTCGACGGCGCTCATGCCGATGCCGACGGCGAACACCGCGCCCATGTTGGAGTACGCGCTGTTGATGAGCCCGGCGCCGAACGTCATGGCGACGGCGAGTGGCGACATCCGCATCAGGGTGCCAAGGCCGAGCCGGGACGGCGCATGGATGGCGGGCGCCGCGGCACGGGTGAGCGCGATCGGCACCAGCGACAGGCAATAGAAGATCGCCACGACGCTGAACAGCGTGAAGCTGCGCGGATCGCCGTAGCCGACCAGCAGCTGCGCGACGCTGACCGCCACCAGGATGACCGCCTGGTACAGCCCGAGGATGCGCCCGCGCACGTGGTTCTCGGCGCGCACGTTGAGCCACGACTCGACCGTCATGAACAGCGCGGCAAGGCAGTAGCCGATCACTACGCGTAGCCCGACCCACACCCAGAACGCGGGAACGATGGGCAGCAGCAGCACCGCCGCGGCTGCGAGCGCGGCGAAGGCCGCAAAGCCGCGGATGTGGCCGACGCGGGCGATGATGGCGGGCGCCGTCAGCATGGCCGGGATGAAGCCGGCGAAGTACGCGCCCAGTACGATGCCGGTGTCGGTGGCCGAGTAGCCGTCGGCGGTCATGCGCAAGCCGAGCAGGATGCCGAACAGCCCATTGCCGAGCGTCAGCAGCGCGACGCCCAGGAACAGGGGCGACAGGGCGCGCGCGGTCTGCGTCATCGCCGCGCCGCCGGAGGCATGGGGCCCCGCGTTGGCGTTCCGCCCCGTCCCGCCCTATCCTGCGCCCCTGCCGCGGAAGCCCTTGTGACCACCAAGCCCTCGCCTCTCGGTTCGTTCCCGCGCACGCGCCTGCGCCGCAATCGCCGCACGCCCTGGCTGCGCGCGCTCGTCGCCGAGCACCGCTTGGCGCCCAGCGACCTGATCGCGCCGCTGTTCGTCATCGAGGGCAAGAATGCCACCGAGGACATCGCGTCGATGCCGGGCGTGCAACGCCTGAGCCTCGACCGAACCGTGCAGGCGGCCGCCGAAGCCGTGCGTCTCAGCATCCCGGCCGTGGCACTTTTCCCGCGCATCGACGACAAACTCAAGGGCGACGATGGCACCGAGGCGCTCAACGACAACAATCTCGTCTGCCGCGCCGTGCGCGCCATCAAGGCCTCGCAGCCCGGCCTTGGCGTCATCTGCGACGTCGCGCTCGACCCCTACACGCGTCATGGCCACGACGGCCTGCTGCGCGACGGCGTCATCCTCAACGACGAGACCATCGGCATGCTGTGCAAGCAGGCGGTGGTGCAGGCCCAGGCCGGCTGCGACATCATCGCGCCGTCCGACATGATGGACGGCCGCGTCGGCGCCGTGCGCGACGCGCTCGACCGCGCCGGCTTCACCGACGTCGCTATCCTCTCCTACGCGGCCAAGTACGCCTCGGCGTTCTATGGACCGTTCCGCGACGCGGTCGGCTCCAAGGCACTGCTCACCGGCGACAAGAAGACCTACCAGATGGACCCCGCCAACTCGGACGAGGCGATTCGCGAGGTCGCCCTCGACGTCGCCGAAGGGGCCGACATGGTGATGGTGAAGCCGGGCCTTCCCTACCTCGACATCGTTCGCCGCGTGAAGGAGACGTTCGCGGTGCCGACCTTCGCCTACCAGGTGTCGGGCGAGTACGCGATGATCGTCGCGGCCGCGGAGCGCGGCTGGATCGAGCGCGAGCGCGCCATCCTCGAGTCGCTGATGGCCTTCAAGCGCTCCGGCGCCGACGCGGTGCTCACCTACTTCGCGTTCGAGGCGGCGCGGCTGCTCGGGCGCAACAGCTAGCCCAAGCGCCGCTCCTCACCCTGAGCCTGTCGAAAGGTGAGCCGGGGAAGCACCGGCATGCAACCCCTCCTCATGCTTCGACCGGCTCAGCATGAGGGGGCCCGTGTGACCATGCGGAGAATCCTCAAGCGCGCGTTCTTCGATCGCCCGACGCTGGTTGTTGCCGAAGAACTGATCGGCAAGTTCCTCGTCCGTGAGCGCGATGGAGTTAGTCGTGCGTCCATGCTCACGGAGGTCGAAGCCTACGACGGTCCCAAGGACAAGGCCTCTCACGCCTTCTGGGGCCGCACGCCGCGCAACGCGGTGATGTTCGGGCCGGCAGGCGTGCTGTACGTCTACTTCACCTACGGCATGCACCACATGCTGAACGTGACGACCGGACCCGAAGCGTACCCGGCGGCGATCCTGATCCGCGGCGTCGAAGGGATCTCCGGCCCGGGCCGCCTTACCAAGGCGCTCGGCATCACCCGCGACCTCGATCGGCTACCTGCCGCAAAGGCGACGGGCCTGTGGTTCGAGGATAGTGGCGTGGTCGTTCCGCCGCGCGCAATCCGGCGCACCGGCCGCATCGGCGTGTCCTACGCCGGGCCCTTGTGGTCGAAGCGGCGCTATCGGTTCGTGTGGAAGGCGTAGACTGCATCGGGGGATTCGCCGATGCGTCTGCTGTCGCTCTACAAAGACCTCGCCCGCTACTACGACGTGCTTTACGCCGGCAAGGACTACGCCAAGGAAGCGAAAGCGGTGGCGCGCGTCATTGCCAAGTACAAGCGCTCGCCGGGCAACGCCCTGCTCGAAGTGGCTTGCGGCACCGGAAGGCACAGCGCGCACTGGAAAGCGGACTTCGACATCGTCGCCACCGACGCGAACGCCGGAATGCTCCGCGTTGCCCGCCGCAACGTGAAGAGCGTCGCCTTCAAGCAGCCGGACATGGTGAGGATGCGTCTCGGCAAGAAATTCGACGCCATCGTCTGCATGTTCAGCTCGATCGGCTACGTGCGCACCTATGCCCGGCTGCGGCGCACCATCCGGAATTTCGCCGGGCACCTGAAGCCGGGCGGCGTAGTGATGTGCGAGCCGTGGTTCAACCGCGGCACCGTCGAGCGCGGCCGGCCGTCGCTGACCACCTTCAACGGCAAGGACCTGAAGGTCGCCCGCGTTTCCGCGCACGAGGTAGGGCGTGGCACATCGGTGATGGACATGCACTACCTGGTCGCCGAGCGCGGCAAGGGTGTGCGGCACTACGTCGACCGCCACGTCATGGGCCTGTTCGACCCGGACAAGACCATGGCCTTGATGACGGAGGCCGGGCTGCATCCGCGCTTCGTCAAGAACAAGTGGTCGAAGGTCGACGGGCTGTTCGTCGGCGTGAAGAAGTAGCGCCTAATTCTTTAGCCAGGCCGCGCCGGCGTCGGAATCCTTCGCATCGAACAGGCGATAGTCCACCGTCAGCTCCTCGCCCGCCGCGATGTCGCGCAGGGCGACGTTGGCGGGCTCGAGGTCACCCGGCAGCAGCACCTCGCCGTTGTTGCACTCGGCCGAGTGGTTCCAAAACCGCGCGTCGTCCGTGCAGAACACGTACTTGCCGAGCGCAGTGGACAGGTAGCCGTGGCGGCGCAGCAATGCCCTCTGGATCGGCCCCATCGCCTCGACCTCAGCCACCGTGAAGGTGAGGTCGAAGGTCGGATCGAAGCGCCAGGTGATGGTCCCCTTCGGGACCGGCGCCGCAGCAAAAAGGCCGAGTCCCTCGATGAAGCTCGGCCGCAGAAGCGTTGGTATCAGCAGCAAGTTCGCCTCGCGCCGGGTTTCCCCGGCTGCCTGCCCCCTGTCGCTTGTCGGCTTGCGTGCCGTTGGCGCGACGGGGGCGGGTAGCGGGTTGTCGTTAGGCGGTGGCGCGGATGCGAACCGGCTGCTCGCTCTCGTTCCAGTAGGCCGGCTCGTCGACCTCGACGACAGTGTCGGTCGAGAAGCCGTTGAAGGTGGTGGTGATCGCCGCCGAGTAGGCGCCGATCTGACCGATCTCCACCCAGTCGCCTTCCTGGATGCCTTCGGGCAGCTGCCACACGCCGGGCATCACGTCGACCGGATCGCAGGTCGGGCCGTACAGGGTGAAGTCCCCCATCGGGCCCGGGATCGGCTGACCGCCCTTGCGGTGCGCACGCAGCTTCACGCGCAGCTTCAGGTACACGAGCTCGCCGAGCGTGCCGAAGATGCCGTCGTTGACGTACAGCGTGCGGTCCTTGCGCAAGTGAACCTGCGTCAGGATCGAGCATCCGTCGACGGCGAGCGCGCGGCCCGGCTCGCACTGCAGCTTCGCGCCCTGGAAGTCGTAGTCCTCGACTCCGCGCACGACAGTCGCGACATAATCCTCGAGCGGCGGAATGTCGTCGCCGATGTACGGCGCCGGGAAGCCGCCGCCGACATTGAGGATGTCGAGGTCGGTACCGGACGCATCACGCACATGCGCGGCGAGCTTGATCGCGCGGTAGTAGTCGTCGGGGTCCTTGCACTGGCTGCCGACGTGGAACGCCACGCCCACCGAAAAGCCGCGGTTTGCGGCCATCCGCACCAGGCGAGCGCCCTCCGCCGGGGTCGCGCCGAACTTGGACGACATGTGCTGCAACGCGATGCCCGGCGCCGTCGCGAGGCGCACGGAGATGATCGCGTCGGTGCCGACGACCTGCTCGATCTTGTCGAGCTCGGCCTCGGTGTCGATCACGTAGTGACGCACGCCATGCTTCTCGTGCGCGTCGGCAATTGCGCTGCGCGCCTTCACCGGGTGGTTGAAGTACGGCGTCGACTTCCTGCCGAACATGGCGCGGATCAACTCGACTTCGTTCAACGAAGCGGTGTCGAAGTGACGAACGCCGCCTCGGTACAGTGCGCGCAACACGCCCGGCAGCGGGTTGCATTTCACCGCGTACAAAACATCACCAGGAAACATCGACACTAGCTCTTGCGCTGCAGCTTCAAGCTCTGCAGGACGCAGACAGACGACGGGTCGGTCCGGATTCAGATCGGCCACCATGGCCGTGATGGTCTTGTGCTTCATCACGACTCTGCCCTCCGTAGACAGGGAGCACGCCCATCCGCGCCCCAATTAGCGCGGCACGTCTACATAGGTCCAATGACCCCCCCCTGCAAGAAAAAATCATCGAAAAAATCCTGGCCGGGCCACGACTTGAGTCGGGCTCTTGGGGGTCCGGGCGATTCGACACATAGGCTTCGGCCGGAGTCGCGCCGTGGGGGCCTGACTCCAGCCAACCGCGACTCGCGAAGCCGCCTTCGCGCGACACGCGCGTCGTCGCGCGAGCACGCTGCGCGAGTGGTGACGCGCGAACTCGACGACGCCGGTGACGAGACTCGAGCGCCGGCGACTCGACGGCGACTACGCGACGCGACGCTCGCCGGAGGCGTCGGAGGCTCTCTGCGCGGCCTCCTCGTGCTATAGGAAGGCACGCCCGCGCCGCCACCGGCCGCCCGGAAGGCGGCCACAGACCCACACACCGATGACCGTCGCCTCTGCCCTCCCCACCGTCACCCTCGACCAGATTCGCGCCGCCGCGGCCACTCTGAAGGGCGCGGTGGTGGCGACGCCGCTCTCCCACTCGCGGACGCTTTCCGCCATCACCGGCGCCCAGGTGTTCGTGAAGTTCGAGAACCTCCAGTTCACCGGCTCCTTCAAGGACCGCGGCTCGCTGGTGAAGCTCTCGCAGCTGACCGAGGCGCAGCGGCGCACTGGCATCATCGCGGTCTCGGCCGGCAACCACGCCCAGGGGGTCGCCTACCACGCCCAGCGCCTGGGGATTCCGGCCACCATCGTCATGCCGGAGATCACCCCCTACACCAAGATCCGCCAAACCAAGGAGTTCGGCGCCCGGGTGCTGCTGCACGGCCAGAACCTGGCGGATACCGAGCCGTTCGCCGCCGAGCTGGTCGCGCGCGAGAAGCTCACGCTCATCCACCCCTACGACGACCCCGCCATCGTCGCCGGCCAGGGCACGGTCGCCCTCGAGATGCTGGCGGCAGAGCCCTTGCTCGACGTGCTCATCGTGCCGGTGGGCGGCGGCGGACTGATTGCCGGCTGCGCCGTCGCCGCCAAGGGGCTGAAGCCCGACATCCAGGTGTTCGGCGCCGAGACGGCTCTGTACCCGTCGCTCTATCAGAGGATGCGCGGCCTGCCGCCCAAGATGGGTGGCGCCACCATCGCCGACGGCATCGCCGTGAAGACCATCGGCAAGGTGCCGTTCGCCATCCACCAGAAGCTGGTGGACGACGTCATGGTGGTGAACGAGCCCGAGATCGAGCAGGCCATCTGCCTTTACCTCGACATCGAGAAGACCGTCGCCGAAGGCGCCGGCGCCACTCCCCTGGCGGCGCTGGTGACCCACCCGCAACGCTTCGCCGGCAAGCGTGTCGGTCTCGTCCTGTCGGGCGGCAACATCGACGCGCGCCTGCTGGCGCAGGTCATCAACCGCGGCATGGTGCGCTCGGGCCGCGTGCTCAGCCTGCGGGTGGACATCAACGACGTGCCCGGCACCCTAGCCAAGGTGGCGACGGTCATCGGCGAAACCGGTGGCAATATCATCGAGGTGCGCCACCAGCGGTTGTTCACCGACATCCCCGCCAAAGCCGCCGAGCTCGACCTCATGGTCGAGACCCGCGACCCGGAGAGCGCGCGAGACATGATCGCGCGGCTCCAAGCCGCGGGCTTCACCGTGCACGTGCTGAGCTCGGCCTCGTCCGGCAGCGATTAACCTTGGCGCGGCGGCCGTCGCCCACGCGGTGACGGCCATGTCGGATGGCCTGCCTGCGTTCGGCATCGCCGCCGCCGTGTTGGGCGTGATCGTCACCATGTCGAGCATCACGGAGCCGCCGGAGGTGCTCGGCAACCTGATCGGCGCGGCGCTCGTCGGCACCTTCCTCGGCGTGTTGCTCGCCTACGGATTGATCGGTCCGATCGCCAAGAGCCTGGAGGCGTACGGCGAAGCCGACCTCCAATACTACAAGTGCATGAAGGCCGGGCTCATCGCCCATATGGCGGGCCACGCGCCGGCGGTATCGGTCGAGTTCGCCCGCAAGACGCTGCTGCACCACGAGCGGCCGACGTGCCAAGAGTTGTAAGAGGCGGTGCAGGAAGCACCGCAGATCTCGTAGCCCTCCGCCATTAGAGAGAAGACATGGCCGGCAAGGAAGAAGCGAACGGTCACGGCGGCGCCCAGCCGATCATCGTCCGCCGTATCAAGAAGATCGCAGGCGGCCACCACGGCGGCGCGTGGAAGGTGGCCTACGCCGACTTCGTGACCGCCATGATGGCGTTCTTCCTGCTGCTGTGGCTGCTCAACGTCACCACCGACGAGCAGAAGAGCGGCATCGCCGACTACTTCGCCCCGACCGCCGTCACCCTCGCCCGCTCGGGCTCGGGCGGCATCCTGGCCGGCCGCACCATCGCCGATGACGGCGCCCGCGGCGAAGGCCAGCCGGTGGCCGTGGTCGAGATCGCCCCCCGCCGCAGCGCCAGTCGGCCGCGGCAAACGAGGAGGCGCAGCAGCGCCAGCGCGCCGCCGCCGAGCAGGAACGCTTCGACGAGGCCCAGGCTGCGCTGCAGCGGGCGCTCGAGGCCAATCCGCAGCTGCAGCAGGTCAAGGACAACATCGTCATCGACATGACGCCGGAAGGCATGCGCATCCAGCTGATCGACAAGCAGGGCGGCTCGCTGTTCCCGTCGGGCTCGTCGGCGATGCCCGAGCGCACCCGCGCGCTCATCAACCAGATCGCCTCGGTCATCCAGTCGCTGCCGAACAACGTCTCGGTGTCGGGCCACACCGACGCGACGCCGTTCCAGCGCGCCGACGGCTACGGCAACTGGGAGCTCTCCGCCGACCGCGCCAATGCCAGCCGGCGTGCGCTGAGCCAGGCGGGCATCAACATGGACCGCATCACCCAGGTGGTCGGCAAGACGGACACCGACCCGCTCAACGCCGCCGATCCGTTCCTGCCGGAGAACCGCCGCATCAGCATCGTGCTGCTGCGCCAGGCGCCTGTTCTCCCGCCCAACCTGCGCTAGATGCTCGGACGCGCCGCATAGGCCCGTATGGCCGCGGCAAAGCTTGGGTCTTCGGCGCTAGCCGGGGGCCCAGCCCTTGTCGGCGGGGGGTGCGTGCACTAGCCTATTCTGAGTACCTCGGAGGGGTTTCGGCTCGATGAAGGTCCCGGACCGGACGGTCCATCGTTTCTTCGCGACACCGACGGCGCCGTGCCCGTATCTCCCGGGCCGCACCGAGCGCAAGCTATTCACTCCCCTCGTCGGCGGCGATCCGAACCGGCTCCATGACCTGCTGTCGGCGTCCGGGTTCCGGCGCAGCCAGAGCATCGTCTACAAGCCGGCGTGCGACGGCTGCCGCGCGTGCATTCCGGTCCGCATCCGCGTCGCCGACTTCGTGCCGTCGCGCACCCAGCGCCGTATCGAGCGCCGCAACGCCGACCTGACCATCAAGGCGCAGGGTCCGCTCGCCACCGCCGAGCAGTACGCCCTCTTCCGCCGCTACCAGAAGAGCCGCCACGCCGAGTCGGGCATGGCGAGCATGGACTTCGGCGACTACCAGGACATGATCGAAGACACCACCGTCGACACCGCCGTGGTCGAGTTCCGCCACGCCGACGGCCGCCTGATGGGCGCGTGTCTTTCGGACAAGATGGGGGACGGCTTCTCCCTCTGCTACTCGTTCTTCGAGCCCGACGAGCCGGCGCGCAGCCTCGGCACCTACATGGTGATGTGGCACATCCAGGAAGCGGCGCGCCAAGGGCTGGCCTACGTCTACCTCGGCTACTGGATCTCCGAGAGCCCGAAGATGGCCTACAAGAGCCAGTTCAGGCCGCTCGAGGGACTCGTGCTGGCCCTGCAGGGCTGGCGCGAGCTCACGCCGGACACCGACACGGCCGGCGACGAGGAAGAGGACGAGGACACCGACTCCTCATCCGGAATCATCTAGCTCAAGAAGCTATCAGGCCCCTCCCCGCTTCGGGCGGAGGGAGGGGCCTCGACCGGCCTTTGTCTCGGGCACGGGGCGTACGCGAGGTGCCGGTACTGTCGGAGGGCAGTCCGACGGACCTCGCAACTACGCCCGTGCGGTTACCGCAACGTTGCGCCTCGATGACGACTCTATGACCGGAACCGCTGGACAGCCTTCCAGGTGAGCGGCAGCAGCGCGGTGGCCAGCAGCAGCTTCAGCAGATCGCCGATGAGGAACGGCTTCATGGCGACGTTGAACGCGCGCATCAGGTCCCAGCCGGCTGCCTCGCGGACGAACGCAAAGACGACGTACAGCCAGAGGACGCCGATCGCGTAGATCACCGCGCTGCCGATCGCCATGGCGACGGCGGTGGTGACGAAGTTGCGGTCCCAGCGGTTGCGCTCGCACAGCCAGCCCACCACCGCAGCGGCGGCCAGGAACCCGACGAGGAAGCCGCCCGTGGGGCCCATGAAGTACGCCGGTCCGAGCACCGCGGCGCCGGCGAACACCGGCAGGCCGACGAAGCCCGCCTCCAGGTAGAGCAGCATCGAGGCGGCGCCGAGCCGGAAGCCGTAGACCGCGCCGATCACCAGCACGCCGAAGGTCTGCATCGTCATCGGCACCGGGCGCAGCGGCACCTGGATCTTGGCGCACAGGGTGAGGAGCAGCGCGCCAACGACGACGAGCACCGCCGCTCGCACCCGCTTGCTGCTTTCGCGAACGGGCCAGGCGGCCTCGGCAAGCGTCGACGCCGGAGTCATCACAGCAGTGTCAGTGTGCACGAGCGGGCCTCCTCGGTTGGGTACGCGCGACTAGGCTTTATCCGAAAACGTGGCGCGGAGCCAGTACAGCGACGGCCCGCGGCGCCAAGCGTAGATTGCCGTCCCGACTACGAACGCCAATAGCAGCACGCTGAACACCGCATTGGGAGGCACCTCCAGGAACGCGAAGGTCAGGATGCCCCCGACGGCGCCGAGCAGGAACGCCGCTACAGCGCGCCGCAGCAACCCGCGCGCGATGTCTCGCGCCGGCAGGATCGACCCTATGTCCGCGCCGCGACCGCGCGCTACGAGCGATGCGCCCAGGGACGCCGCTCCGACGAGCAGGAACAAGGCGCTCGCCAGCATCACCTGGAACCATCGATCGACGCCCGTCTGAACATAGGCGGGTCGGCCGGGTACATCCGCGCGCTGGAACACGAATGGGTTGCGGAATGGCCGCACGCCGGTCGCGTCGGCCGGCGCGGTCAGGTCCTGGTGCAGGAAGACGAATATCGGCACCAACGCGACGCCCACCAGGAACAGCAGGGCGCCGGAGTAGAGGAGCCTGCGCGCCATGCCGGGCGATCAGCGGAAGCGGCCCGACTTCGGGAAGCCCTTGGGCGGCAGGCGGCCGGCTTGGGCGCGCTTGCCGAACCAGTCGCGCAGCGCGGAGGCAGGCTCGGTGCGCGTGTTCTCGCCGAGCTTCCAGGACAGGCCGTCGTTCTTGGTGAAGACCTGGACGTCGGCGAGGCCGCCGTCCTTGTACTTCTGCAGCGTGACGCCGCGGCCGCGGGCCATCTCGGGCAGATCCTTGAGCGAGAAGAGCAGCAGCTTGCGGTTCTCGCCGATCACGGCAACGTGGTCGCCGGTGGCGGGCACGCACACCGCTGCCTTCACGCCGTCGCCGACGTTGAGCACCTGACGGCCGTTCTTGGTCTGGGCGAAGGTCGCGTCGCTTTGGACCATGAAGCCGCGTCCGTCGCTCGAAGCTACCAGCAGCTTCTCGCCCGGGCGGTAGACGCGCAGCTCGACGATGTCGTCGGACTCGCCCATCTCGAGCATCAGGCGTACCGGCTCACCCATGCCGCGGCCGCGGGGCAGCTTGTCGGCGCCGAGGGTGTAGAAGCGGCCGTTGGTGGCAAACAGGGAGAGCTTGTCGGTGCTCTCGGCGTGGAACCAGAAGCGGCCCTCGTCGCCTTCCTTGTACTTCGCCTCGCCATCGTCGGCGACGTGGCCCTTCATGGCGCGGATCCAGCCCTTCGCCGAACAGATGATCGTCAGAGGTTCCTTCTCGATGAAGGCCTCGTCCGGCACCTCGACGGCGGCGGGCGCATCGGCGATGGTCGTGCGGCGCTTGCCGAGCGCGGTCTTCGGACCGAACTTCGCCTTGGTCTCCTTGACCTCGTCGGCGATGAGCGCCCAGCGCTTGTCTTCGTCCTTGAGCAGGGCGCGCAGCTCCTTGCGCTGCGCCGACAGGGCGTCGTGCTCCTTGCGGATCTCCATCTCTTCGAGCTTGCGGAGGCGGCGCAGGCGCAAGTCAAGGATGGCTTCCGCCTGGCGATCGGTGAGCTTGAACTTGCGCATCAGGATGGGCTTCGGCTCGTCCTCGCGGCGGATGATGCGGATCACCTCGTCGACGTTGAGGAAGACAAGCAGGTAGCCGTCCAGGACCTCGAGGCGATCTTCGGCCTTGGCGAGGCGGAACTTGGAGCGGCGCAGCACGACCTCGTGGCGGTGCGCCAGGAAGGCATTGAGCGCCTCACGCAGGTCCATGACGCGCGGCAGGCGGCCCTTGTCCAGCACGTTGAGGTTCAACGAGATGCGCGACTCCAGCTCGGTGGCGCGGAACATCGATTCCATCAGCACGTCGGGCGCGACGGTGCGGCTCTTGGGCTCCAGCACCAGGCGCACGTCTTCGGCCGATTCGTCGCGCACGTCGGCGAGCAGCGGCAGCTTCTTCTCGGTGATGAGGGTGGCGATGCGCTCGATGAGACGCGACTTCTGCACCTGGTAGGGGATCTCGGTGACGACGATCTGCCAGGTGCCGTGGAAAAGCTTCTCCACCGACCAGCGCGCGCGCACGCGGAAGCTGCCGCGGCCGGTCTTGTAGGCCTCGACGATGGTGGCGCGCGACTCGACCAGGACGCCGCCGGTCGGGAAGTCGGGGCCCGGCACCAGCTCGGCCAGCTTGGAGGCATGGGCGTTGGAGAACTTGATGAGGTGCAGCAGGGCGTCGCACAGCTCGCCGACATTGTGCGGCGGCACCGAGCACGCCATGCCGACCGCGATGCCGGACGCGCCATTGGCCAGCAGATTGGGGAACGCGGCGGGCAGCACCACCGGCTCGCGCTCCTCGCCGTCGTAGGTCGGACGGAAGTCGACGGTGTCCTCGTCGATGCCGTCGAGCAACGCCTCGGCGACCGCGGTCATGCGCGCTTCGGTGTAGCGCATGGCGGCGGCGCCATCGCCATCGACGTTGCCGAAGTTGCCCTGGCCGTCGACCAGCGGATAGCGGGCGGCGAAGTCCTGGGCGAGGCGCACCAGCGCGTCGTAGACCGCCTGCTCGCCGTGCGGGTGGAACTTGCCGATGACGTCGCCGACGACGCGCGCGCTCTTCTTGAAGCCGGAGGCGGGATCGAGGCGCAGCTGGCGCATGGCGTAAAGGAGACGCCGGTGCACGGGCTTCAAGCCGTCGCGCACGTCGGGCAGCGAGCGCGCCGTGATCGTGGAGAGCGCGTAGGCGAGGTAGCGCTCGGACAGCGCCTCCTCGAGGGCGACCTCGCGGATGTCGCCCTTGCGCTCGGGAAGCGTAATGCCGCGCGAGGCGATAGGTGATAATGTCCTTCGGCAGGCGCCGGTCTTGCGCTTGCCCGGTTTCTTCGTCATCGGGGGGGGACATATACCATGTCTAGTGGACATCGCGACGGGCGGCGGCCCCGATCTCTTGTAGGGTTTGCTGCCGGGTGCATCGGCGCGCTGCTGGCCACGCTGTTGGCCGCGCCGGGCGCGCCGCCCGCGGCGGCGCAGGTCGCCGCGGCTGTGTCCGCAAGAGCGGGCCTGCCCGATCGAGTCATCCCGGCCAACCTCGGCATCCAAGTCGCGTGGGCGTTCAACCGCCGCGGTCGCAGCCCCGACGATGGCCAGAGGCCGTGGGCAGAAGGCGAAGGCGCACTGTTGCAAGGAGCGGGCTTCGGCTATGTGCGCGTGTTCCTCAACTGGCCGCAGGTCGAGCGCATGTCGCCGACGGGGCCGATTTATGTGTTTGGTCCCCAGCCGTACGACTTCGACGACATGGTCGCTACCATGCATCAGCGCGGGGTGCGCGTTCTGTTCGTTCTTTGCTGCGCACATCCGATGATGGGCAAGCCGATCACGGACGCGACGCGCGGTCGCTTCGCCGCGTTTGCCGCCGCTGCGGCGGCGCGATTCGCTGGCAAAGGTGTACTGTTCGAGTTGTGGAACGAGCCTGACTTCCCTGTCAATACGGCGATACCTGACGATGCTCAGCTGTCCGCCTCGCTCAGCCTCACCATCGAGCAGTACGCGGCACTGGCCAGCGCGGTGGTGCCGGCAATGCGCCGGGCCGATCCGAACGTATTCATCCTCGGCTATGGCGCCACCGAGTGCGCCCACAACCCCCAGCTGCCGTACATGCGCGCGCTCGGCGAGCGCGGCACCCTGGAACTCTTCGACGCATTCTCGCTGCACACGTACGGGTTTGAGGCGCGGCCGGAGGAGTTCGAACCCTGCTTTCGCGCCACACGCAGCTTGCTCGAGCGCTTTGTGCCCGGACGGTCCGTGCCGGTCGTCAACACGGAGGTGGGCTGGTCCACCGCCGACCGCGTCAGCGAAGAGATGCAAGCGCGCAACCTCGTGCGGACGTGGCTGGTCGGCATGTCCCTGGGCATGGCGATGAACACCATCTACGATCTGCGTGAGGACCTGTACCCAGGCGCTCTCAGCGAGCGCGAGAACCGCTTCGGTATCGTGCGCAAAGGCCTGGAGCCGAAGCCGGCATACACTGCCGCCAAAGCGTTTATCGCCACCCTGTCCGGCTTCCGGTTCTTCGAGCGGGTGGCGTGCGCCAGTCCGACCGACTGGATTGTGATTTTGCGCTCCGACACGCAGACCGCCGTGGCAGCATGGACGACGGCCGCGCCCCATTCGACCATGGTTGGCCTCGCCGCCGGGCCGATGTATGTCGTCGGAATGCTCGGGGAGGAGCGCACCGATACCGTGCCGACACGTGGCCTCAGCCTCACGATCAGCGGCAGCCCGGTGTACTTCGTGCGCGCGGGCAATCAAGCCGTCGCGACCTGCTGAGCGCACGAAGTCCATTGCTCACCTACAGCTGCCCCTCGATCGGCAGCAGCCGCGCGACGATGGCCACCGTGCGGCGCCACGCGCCCGCCGTCGGCTCGGCGCGCAGGACGCGGGCCTGGTCGTGCCAGCGCAAGCGCCCCGCCTCCACGGTGACGCGGTAGCTGCGCTCGGGGCGAACCTCCTCGGCGAACACCGCGTCGATGGCGGCGTCGAGTTCCGCGCTGGAGAAGACGATGCCCATCTCGGTGTTGAGCGCGAACGAGCGCGGATCGAAGTTCATCGAGCCGACGAAGCCGGCGCGGCCGTGGACGGTGAACGCCTTGGTGTGGAGGCTCGCCGCGCTCGACCCGAAGATCGAGATGCGCCGCCGGCGGCGATAGGGCTTGAGCTCGTAGAGCTCGACGCCACCCTGCAGGAGGCGCTTGCGGTAGCGGGCATAGGCGCCGTGCACCGCGGCGACGTCGGTGGCGGCGAGCGAGTTGGTCAGCACGGCGACCGCCACGCCGCGCTTCACCAGCTACCAGCTCCAGCAACGCCGTGACGCCAAAGGTGCCCAGGATGAAATAGGCCGTCTGGATGGTGAGGCGCCGCTCCACCGCCAGCACCAGCGGCCCGACCGTGGCGCGCAGCCATTGCTGCTCCCCCAGGCCCTCGCACTTCTCGGGCGGGTCGCACACCACCTGCGCGTCCTGCACCCAGTGGCGCGGTCCGTCGGCGTCGAGGAGCGCCTGCACGGCGTCGTCGGCGGCGACGCGCCCGAGGTACGGCCGCGCCTCGCCGCGCGCGCGGAAGCGCGCCAGGTGGCGGCGCACTTTCGTGAGCTTGCCGCGCCGGGCGCGCAGGGCGGCGACCGGAATGACGCCGAGGCAGTTCCAGTAGCCGTCGAAATGCGCCTACGCCTGGGCCACCGCCTGACCGACCAGGATGACGTCGAGGTCGCGGAAGTTGGAGGTGCGGTCGGTGCCAAAATACTTGTCGCCGATGTTGCGGCCGCCGATGACGGCGACGCGGCCGTCGGCGACCCACGCCTTGTTGTGCATGCGCCGGTTGGTGCGCCAGCCGCGCAATAGCAGCTCCAGACCGCGGCGCAGGCCGGGGCGGCGGTTGCGGATGGGGTTGAAGAAGCGCACCTGGATGTTCGGGTGGCGGTCGAGGCCGAGCAGCACGCGGTCGCGCGCCTGGGAGTTCACGTCGTCGAGCAGGAGCCGCACACGCACACCGCGGTCGGCGGCGTCGAGCAGCTCCTGCAGCAGCAGGCGGCCGGTGAGGTCGTGCTGCCAGATGTAGTACTGCAGGTCCAGGCTGCGCACGGCGCGCCGCGCCAGGCGCACGCGGAACGCGAACGCCTCGAGGTTGCCGTCGAGCAGATCGATCCCGGTCTGCCCGGGGTGCGCGCGCAGGAGCGGCGCGACGAAGCGATCGAGCGGCGTGGCGGTTTCGTCCACCGGCAGCGCGCGCGCCTTTGGTCCGTGGGCGGCGCGCGCGAAGCGGCCGTAGGAATAGACGGCGGCCAGCGATGTCAGCGCAAAGGCGCCGACCACGGCCGCAAGGAGCAACAACACCGGCATGGCGTCCTATGAGGTGGGCCGCGCGCGTGGCGCGTCCACCGCCGGGCGGGCGAGTCGCATGGTCATGTCGGGGCGCGAGCGAGACGCTCGACCAGGCGGGCACGTGCCGGCAGGCGGGTCTTGTGGTCGGCGAGCGCGCCGGGGAGATGCCTCCCGGTGAGGTCGAGTCCGGCCCGCACTGCGGCGGCGCGGCCGCGCGCGTCGGACGGTGCCGCCTGTCCGCCGAGGAATGCCGGCAGGCCTTCGGTGGCCGGGTCGAGCCCGAAGCCGAGGCTGGCGAGCAGCGCGAACTCCCAGCGCGCGTACGCCACCGGCCAGTCGTCGTCGCCCTCGATGGACTCGAGCAGCGTGCGGAAGGCGCGGTAGCCGGCGACGTCCGGCGCGCGCTCCGGCAGCGCGGAGTCGACGACCTCGCACGCGGCGGCGACGGCGGCGAGGCGCGCGGCGTCGTGCAGCACGGCGGCGGCGCGCGCTTGGGTCAACTCGACCGTGAAGGTGCCGAGGTGCTCGGCGAGGCGGGCGCGCCAGATCAGGCCGAGCTCGTTGCCCGGCTGCAGGAGGCCGCGGCGCGTACGCGAGGCACCGCCGCGCACCAGGCCGGCGTGGCGGCCGTGGTGCTGCGTGAGCACGTGCAGGATGGCCGACGTCTCGCCGTGCTTGCGTGCGGAGAGGACGATGCCGCGGTCAGACCACTGCATGGAGGCTCATGGCACCGGGGCCCGTTTTGTCCGGGCAGAATACGGGGGATGCGGTCGCCGACGATCGCGCCGGAGTAACGTCGTGCTCGGATCTACGCAGATCACGGCGGCGTGAAGTGGTTTGGCTCGTTCGCCGATTGCGCGCGGGCTGCTTTGCTTGACTGGTCACAACTCGTATATAGTATACGATACGTTTTGTGTCAATCCCCGGCTTGACATGTAGACCACATGCAAGCATGTATTGCACATGCCCAAGATGATCCAGATCCGTAACGTGCCGGACGCCCTGCACCGCACATTGAAAGCGCGGGCCGCGGAGGCGGGGATGTCGCTCTCCTACTACCTGCTGGCGCAGGCCCGCAGGATCGCCGAGCGGCCGACCGCGGAACAGATGCGCGAGCGGCTGCGGCAACTTACCCCGATCGAGTCGGACGAGTCGCCTGAGGACGCCGTGCGGGCCGAACGTGACGCCCGGTGATCGTCGTCGACGCGTCGGCGGCAATCGCCCTGCTGCTGCGCGCTGGCGTGGGAGAGCGCATCGCCCGGCGCACCATCGACGACGGGCAAGATCTCCACGCTCCGGCCCTGATCGACCTGGAGGTCGTCCAGGTGCTGCGGCGCTTCGTGCGCGCCACCACTCTCACTTCGTCGCAGGCCGCTGCCGCCCTCGGCGCGTGGATCGCCATTGACCTGGAGCGTCACGCGCATGACGCGCTGCTGCGCCGCATCTGGGCATTGCGCGCCAATCTCACGGCCTATGACGCCGCGTATGTTGCGCTCGCTGAGGTGCTGCGTGCTCCGCTCGTTACCTGCGACCGCAAGCTGGCCACGTCCTCCGGTCATGAGGCCACGATCGAGGTCTTCGCAAACGACCCGTAGGGAACAGTTGCCTAGCGCTTGAACTCCAATCCCATCTCGCGCCAGCGGGCGGGCTCGTCGAGCCACTGCGGGCGCACCGAGACCTGCAGGAACAGGTGCACCGGCTGGCCGATGAGCTCGGCGATCTCGGCGCGCGCCTCGGTGCCGACGTCCTTCAGCAGGCTGCCGCCCTTACCCAGCACGATCGGCTTGTGGGATTCGCGCAGCACGTAGATGCGCTGGTCGATGCGCACGCCCTTCTTCTTGCCGCGGTCGTCCCAGTTCTCGGTCTCGACGGTGAGCGAGTACGGCAGCTCGTCGTGCAGGGCGAGGAACAGCTTCTCGCGGGTAATCTCGGCGGCGAGGAAGCGCAGCGGCGCGTCGGCCATCTGATCCGGCGGGTAGTGCCACGGGCCCGGCGGCATCCGCGCGGCCAAGTGCGCGCGCAGGTCATCAACGCCGGACCCCGACAGCGCCGACACCATGAAGACGTCGGTGAAAAGGGAAGCCGAGGCGCTCCGTGACGCCTCCACCCTACCCTCCCTCGCGGGCGGGAGAGGGGGGACTTGGGTGAACTCCTTGGCCAGCGCCAGGAGCTTCGGCTTGTCGACCAGGTCCACCTTGTTGAGCACGAGAATGGCCGGGCGGTTGGCGACGGCGAGGCCGGTGATGATGCGCGCCGTGTCGTCGCCGACGGTATGGAGCGGGCGGCGGGCGTCCACCACGACGACGATGGCGTCGGCATCGGCGCCAGCTCCCCAGGCGGTCTCGACCATGGCGCTCTCGAGCGGGCGCTTGGCGGCGAAGATGCCGGGCGTGTCGTGGAAGACGATCTGCGCGTCGCCAGCCACCGCGATGCCGGTGATGCGGGTGCGCGTCGTCTGCGCCTTGGGCGTGACGATGGAGACCTTCTGCCCGACGAGGGCGTTGGTCAGCGTCGACTTGCCGGCGTTGGGCGCGCCGAGGATGGTGACGGTGCCGAAGCGGGTGGCGGGAGTGTCCGCGTTGCCCCCCACCCCATCCCTCCCCCGCAAGGCGGGAGGGGGATTGGTCTTAGGCACCGCGCTCGGACATTCCGACTTGGAGAAGCGCCGCGGCGGCTTCCTGCTCGGCGTTGCGCTTGGACGAGCCGCGACCCGACGACGAGCCGATGCCGGGCACCATCGCCTCGACCAGGAAGATCGGGGCGTGCGGCGGGCCTTCGGAGGCCACCATGCGGTAGACGGGCGGGCCGGCCTTCTTGCGGTGCGCCCACTCCTGCAGCAGCGTCTTGGGATCCTTGTCGGCGCTGGCCTGCTCTTCCAGGAGGGGCGTCCAGTTGCGCTCGACGAAGCGGCGCGCGGCGTCAAGGCCGCCGTCCACGTACAGCGCACCGATCACCGCCTCGCAGGCGTCGGCGAGGATGGCGGGCTTGGTGGCGCCGCCGGCGGCGCGCTCGCCGCGCGCCATGCGCAGGTGCGCACCGAGGTTGAGCCACAGCGCGACGCGCGTGCACGCCTCGCGGCGCACCAGGGAGTTGTAGCGCAGGGCCAGATGTCCGGCGCTTGCCTTGGGGAAGCGCTCTACCAGATGGCGCGCTACCACAAGACCCAGCACGCGATCGCCGAGGAACTCCAGCCGCTCGAAGTCGGCCATCGGCTCGGCGGAGGCGGCACCCGCACTGGGATGGGTGAGCGCCTCGATCAGCAACGCCGGCCGAGCGAACGGATGCTCCAGCGCGACCTGTAGGCTCGTGAGTGGTTCTGTCTTTAGGTCCATGCCATCCCTGCCCCGCTTGAGCTCAGCCTTGCGGCCGAAGGTCGGCCCGGGCAGGCCGCAACGTTGTGAGCAGCCGAGTGTACCGGATGGTGGCCGGCCACTTCCAGACCTCCCATAGCCGGGCGGTCCCCTTGGTGGAGAAAAACAGCAGTTCCGCGCGGCCTACGAGGTTCTCGGCGGGCACCTGCCCGACCTCGTTCAAGAAGCGGGAATCGCGGGAATTGTCGCGGTTGTCCCCCATCATGAAGTAGTGCCCGGGCGCCACCAAGAACACCTCGGTGTCGTCCTGTGCCGAGCGGTACCGGTCGATGGTGTCGAACCCGGCGCCCTCCGGCGTGCGCTCGCGGTACACAAGGCTGTTACCTCGGCCGTCGCGGTGGATGGACGAGGCGACCGGACGGCGCACCAGCGGCTGGTCGTTCACATAGACGATGCCGCTGCGGACCTGGACGCGGTCGCCGGGCAGGCCGATGAGCCGCTTCACGTAATCGGTGGAATCGTCGCGGGGGAGCTTGAACACCACGATGTCGCCGCGCGCGGGCTCGCGCGCGAACAGCCGGCCCGAGAACAGCGGCAGAGAGAACGGCAGCGAGTGGCGCGAGTATCCGTAGGCGTACTTGGAGACGAAGAAGTAGTCGCCGACCTCGAGGGTGGGCAGCATCGACTCCGACGGCACGCTGAACGGCTCGAAGGCCAGGGTGCGGATCACCAGCGCCAGGGCGATGGCGTAGCCGAGCGTGCGCAGCGTGTCGAGGAAGCCGGAGGGCCTGCGGTCGGGACGCGTGGCATCAATCGAGGTCTGGATCGTCTGGTCGTCCATGCGCTCTAGTTGTGGAGCCTCAATAGGTTGTTCCGGGTCAGGCCGAGTCTGCTGATGGGTGGCATCGAACCGATACTGGCATGAGGTCGGTGCCAGTTGTAGCGGTGGAGCCAAGGCGTCAGATCAGC
>Ga0194132_10005298_pt1 | contig 21095 bp, 22 predicted proteins | sample TA2KigOf80mmetaG_FD_148612 | JGI IMG/M metagenome (GOLD analysis project Ga0194132, IMG submission 148612) | Freshwater microbial communities from Lake Tanganyika, Tanzania - TA2015054 Kigoma Offshore 80m | ecosystem: Environmental > Aquatic > Freshwater > Lake | place: Tanzania: Lake... | reverse complement strand
GTCACGCCGCCGCCCCGCGAAGTCCCACGCCGGGTCGCCTTCGAGCGCCGTCAGGTCGCGCTCGAGGGCGCGCAGCGAGCGCCGCAGCGCGCGCAGGCGGTCGTAGCGCTCGGTGAACGAGAGCAGCGCCGCGCGCCCGGCCGGGCGCGCGGCGTCCGCCCGAGACGGAGGAGGAGCGCCGTCGCTGCCCGCTTCGAGATCGGCGGCACCCAGCGTGTCGACCCACGCGGCGAGCGCCAGCAGACGTTCCAGGCTGCCGCTCTCGTAGGCGTCCTGCACGTCGGTCCACAGCGCGCCGAGCCGATCGGGGGCCACGGTGCGCAGCGCCGACGGCGAGTCCGGGTGGATGCGCCGCGCGAGCGCGCGGTAGAGGTCGACGACGCGCGCCGCCGGGCGCGCCGCGCCTCCCGCGGCAGCGGCTCCGGACGCTGCCGCGTCGTCGCTCGAACGGTCGGAGCGTTTCGCCCGCTTCGCCTCGCGCCGCTCCGCACGCTTGCGGTCGCGCTTCGCGCGCCGCCGCGCCTCCACCTCGTCGGGGTCGAAGCCGCCGCCGGGCGCACGCGTCGGCCAGGCGTCGGGGTTCTCGACCATGTACAGCGCCTCGCGCGGGTGCAGGCCATCGCGCTCGACGAGGTCCTGCAGACGGTGCGCGAGGATGCCGCGCAGGCGCAGCCGGTCGGACATCTCCTGCAGCGTCGCGAGCAACGGTCCGAACTCGAGCCGGCGCCAGCTCTCGTACGCCGGGCGCTCGACGTCCGCGAAGCGCCGCACCCGCTCTTCCAGCGCCGCGAGCCTCTCGACGAGCTCGCGCTCCTCGGCGGCGAGGCGCGCGGAGAGCGCGCGCGCGTCGCTCGGTACCGGCAGCTTCATGATCCCACGAGGGGGCACGCGCCCCCTCGCCCCGCGCGTCGAAGCCGCGCGGGGCCCCACTCCCGGCGGTCGCTCACGCTCCGCGCCCGCCTTCGGCTCGCGTGCACGCGGCGGTGCCGATTCATCACGCGCGCGTCGTCAGCCAGTCGACGAGCAGACGGTTGATCTCGTCCGGCTTCTCCTGGTGCGCGAAGTGCCCGGCCCCGGCGATGCGCTCGATGCGCAGCCCCGCGCGGAACAGGTCGCGGTCGACCAGTTCGTAGATGCGCGTGTCCATGCAGCCGTCGAGCGCGCCGGTGATCGCCAGCAGCGGGACGTCGTACGGCGCGCGCGCCAGCTTCTGCATGAGGGTGGCGTCGGCGAGCCGCAGGTTGAAGGTGGCGCGGTAGTAGCCGAGCGCCGAGCGCAGCACCCCGGGCTGCCGGAAGGTGTCCTTCAGCGACGCCATCTCGGCCGGATCCCACGCCCAGCCCGGCGACCAGTCGCGCCACAGGCGCTCGAGGAACGCGAAGTCGTCGCGCGCGACACCGCGGTCGGCGATGCCGCGCAGCTGGAAGTAGAACGTGTACCAGGAGAGCCGCAGCTGGCGCGGCAGCTTCCAAGGTACGCCCTGCACCGCGCCGAGCGGCGGCACCGCGATGGTCGCGGAGCGCGCGAAGCGCTCCGGTGCGAGGTGCAGCGCGATGTCCGTCACGACGGCGCCCCAGTCGTGGCCGACGAGGTGCACCGGCTGGTCCGAGAGCTGGCGCGCCCACGCGATCACGTCGTGCGCGATCCGCACCGGGTGGTAGCTCGCGTTGTTCGCGTCGGGCTGCGACGACGGCTCGTAGCCGCGCAGCGTCGGCGCGATCGCACGGAAGCCCGCGGCGGCGAGCGCCGGCAGCTGGTGGCGGAACGAGCGCGCGTGGTCGGGGAAGCCGTGCAGGCAGAGGACGACGGGTCCGCTGCCGAGCGCGGACGCGGTGCTCGCGAGGTGGTCCCAGCGCAGCGTGAGACTTTCCATCGCCCCCGCGTCCGTCATGCGATCGAGACCGGATCGAGGTCGAGACGGCGATCGCCACGAACGGCATCGAGGTCGTCGAGGACACTGCTCGAGACACGGGCGCGGGCGAGCAACTTCGCGGACTCCGGCAGAATGGTGCGGCGCCGTCTGCGCGGCGGCAAGAGGTTCGGCGGCACCAGCCCGGCGACGACCTTGCCGCGATCGGTCACGGGCAACGGAGCGCGGCCCCGCCCCGCCCGTCGCACGTACTCGGCGGTCCTCGCGTGCAGTTCCTCGATGGTGATCGAGTGCTTCGAAGCCATGGTGTCTCAGTGACATTTCGTCTCTCGTCGAACAAGCCGCAGTTGGGTCGCCGCGTCGCCATCGACCATGTGTGACCCGCCATGGACACCTGCCTGCTCACCGATCATGCCGGTGTCATGGAGAAGGTGACCGCGCTGCAGCTCCGCCAATCGCTGGGCAAGCTCCTGCAGCGCCTCAACGAGACCGGTAGACCGATCGTGATCGAGAGGAATCGCAAGCCGGCTGCCGTGATCATCTCCCTCGAGGAGTTCCGCAAACGGCTCGTCGACACGGAGGCCGACCGTCTGCGCAAGGAGACGGTCGACCGGATCAAGCGCGCCGGCCTCAGGACGCCGAAGGGTCTCTCGACCCTCGATCTCCTTCGCGAGCTGCGCGGGTCGTGACGTTGAAAGTGCTCGATGCGTCGGTCGCCGTCAGTCGGTTCCTTTAGCGCGACATCCGAATCGCCCTGTCAGGCGTGAGCGCCGCTCCGGCCTACTCCAGCGGCACGACGATGCGCTGCCCGTCCTTCGCAGCGATCAGCTCGCCGGAGTAGATCGCTCGAACCGGCGCCGCGAGCAGCAGCTCGACGCGCGGGTCGTCGTTGTCGAAGCTCGGCACCTGGTGCGTGAGCACCAGCGTGCGCACGCCCGCCTTCTGCGCGAGGCCCGCTAGCTCGGTCGTGCCGATGTGGTACGTGCGGATGTCGCGGATCAGGCGCGCGTTGCGCGGCTGGTCGAGGCGCTTCAGCGCGCACTCGACGGCCTCGAGCACGTCGCGGTTCATGACCTCCGAGACCAGCACGTCGGCGCCTTCGCTCATCGCACGCAGGCTCGCGGTATCCGTCGTGTCACCGCTGATCACGACGGACTTGCCCGCGAAGTCGATGCGGTAGCCGAGCGCCGGCTCGATCGGCGGGTGATTGACGCGGAACGCGGTGACGGTCACGCCGTCGCGCTCGTACACGACGCGCTCTTCCGCACCCGGGTCGTCGATGGTGTGCGGCACCGCGGGCTGGACGCGCGCGTCGAGGACGTCCTCGCCGTGGTGCGCCTCGCGGTACCGGTCGTCGAGCGCGTAGACCGCGTTGAAGCCGTCCACCACGCGCCGCACGGCTTCACCGCCGTAGACCGGGAGCTCCGTCGTGCGGCCGAGGATCCAGCTGCGGCTGATGACCTCGCCGACGTCCGCGATGTGGTCGGAGTGGAAGTGCGTGAGGAAGATCGCGTCGATGTCGGTGATCGGGAGCAGCGAGCGCTCCATCGAGCGCTGCGCGCCGTCGCCCGCGTCGAAGAGCAGGAAGAGGCCGTTCACGAACACGGCGGTGCAGGCCTGCACGCGGTCCGACGGGATCGGCGTGCCGGTGCCGCAGGTGACGATGGTGATCGCGTCGCGGCGCAGCAGCTCGGCGGCGGACGCGGCGGCGGCTTCCGCGTTCGCGCGCTGCTGCTGCTCGGCGGCGGCGGACAGCGCGGACGGCGGGTCGCTGCAGGTCGCGTCGACCGGCGGGACCTGCTCGCCGAGCGGGAGCGGGCCGTCGATGCAGAGCGGCTCGGACTCGCTGGCGCGCGAGGTGTCGCTGCATCCCGGAAGGCTGGCGCAGAGAAGGCCTCCGATCAGGAATGCCACCGCCAGAGTGCTCTGCGTGCGGCGTGAGCACCTTCGGCAGGGCTTCGCTGTCGCCGCCGGTCGCCTCATCTCGTCTTCGTGCAATGGTCGGCCCTCGGTCGTGTTCGGCTGGTGTCCCGTGTCGCGCATCGTTCGTCCTGCTCGATTCAGCGGGGCGGCGACCAGGCCACCCCGAGATCCGTCGCCAGGGCCGCCAGCGGCGCGTCGCTGGTTCAGTGCGCCAGCATACGGGCCCGCGCGATCCGCGCGTAGGCTTCGAGCAGACGGCGTCGTCCGCCGCTGTCGCCGATCAGCAACTCGCCGTGCACGAGGTCGTGGGCCACGACGTCCTCGTCGGCGAGCAGACGGTCGAGCGCGCGCACCTCGTGTCCCCGGCCGGCGAGAAACCGGATCCACACCGAGGTGTCGACGAGGACCACTCTACGCCGCTCGGTGCTTGCGCGCGGCCTTCTCTCGTCGGCGGGGGGCAGGCTGCGCGGCCGGCTCCGATCTGCGCGGCACGCGGAGGCGCTCGTACGCCGCGCGGCGCCGGAGCGCCTCGAGGCCGAGGTGCACGGTCTCGGTGTCGGTGCCACAGGCCGCCCGCGCGCTCGCGAGAAGCGCGTCGTCGATGTGGAGCGTCTTCTTCATCCGTCTCTGGATGCCATACACGTACAACCCCGACAACGACTCGCGCATGCGGTCGCGGGTGACGATGCTGCGGCTCGGCGCGCTAGAGCCATCCGCCACCGGCTGCCTGCTCGGCGAGCCGCGTGCGCCTCGTCGTCGCTTCGTTCGTGCCTCGAGCACCGTCGCCGGCAGCGAAGCTTTGTCGTTCCGTTCATTGCCGGGCTCCGCATGCGACAGCGACCTTCCACGCCATGCGTCTTCGCGCTACGATCCCCGTCCGATGGTCACGGAGCACGAGGCCACGCTGGCGAAGCCGCTCACGCAGGCGCAGTTCCGCGCCTGGCTCGACGAGCGCCCGGACTCCGACCTCGGCCACTACGAGCTGCTCAACGGGCGGATCGTCGTGAGCCCGCCCGCCGGGTGGCCTCACGGGCGGATCGGCGCGAGGGTCGCACGCGTGCTCGACCAGCACGTCGAACGACATCGCCTCGGTCAGGCGTTGGATTCGAGCACCGGCTTCGACCTTCCCTCCGGCGACACCCTCGAGCCCGATGCCTCGATCGTCACCACCGCACGCTGGAACGCGGCACCGCCGCCCGTGCTCGGACAGTTCCTGAAGGTCGTCCCGGACCTCGTCGTCGAGATTCTCTCGCCGTCCACACGCAGCCGCGACCTCACCGAGAAGAAGGACGTCTACGCGAAGAACGGCGTCGAGGAGTACTGGATCATCGACCCGCGCGCGCGGTCGCTGACCATCTTCTCTCACGCCGACGACACGTTCGACGAAGGCACGACGGTCACGCAGGGTCCGCTCCCGTCGCGCCTGCTGCCCGACCTCGACGCGACCGTCGAGCAGCTGCTCGACTACTGAAGCGACGTCCGCACGAGCATCGTCGCCCAGGCGAACCCGGCGTGGTAGGCCTGCGCGACCTTGGAAGGCGTACTTGCACAGTGGCTCGTGCCGGGAGGCATGTTCGGGGTGATGCTCGGCATGGGCCTCACGCTGTCGCTCGAGGACTTCCAGCGCATCGCGCGCATGCCCGGCGCGACGGTGGTCGGCACGCTGCTGCAGCTGGTCGCGATGCCGCTCGTCGGGCTGCTGCTCGCACGCGCGTTCGCGCTCGAGCCGCTGCTCGCCGCAGGCCTGGTCGTGATCGCCGCGTGTCCGGGCGGCGTGATGTCGAACGTGCTCGTCCACCTCGCGAAGGCCGACACAGCGCTGTCGATCACGCTCACGGCGAGCGCGACCATGGTGACGCTGTTCACGATCCCGCTGTGGGTCCAGATCGCCATGCGCGGGCTCGGCGAGGAGGCGGCGGGCATCTCGATGCCGGTCCTCGAGACCGCCTGGACGCTGGGGACGTTCACCGTCGTGCCGGTCGGGGTAGGCATGGTGCTGCGCTACGGCGTGCCGAACCTCGTCTCGTGGGAGCCGATGCTGACGCGCAGCTGTACGGTGGCGATGGTCGCCGCGCTGACGATCGAGGGCGCGCGCCGCGACGACCTGCCGCTCGAGGCGTTCGCGGCGAGCTGGACGCCATCCCTCCTGCTGCTCTTCGCGGCCCTCGTCATGGGCATCGCCGTTCCGCTCGCGCTGCGGCTCGGGTCGCGCGACGCGGCGACGATCGCGGTCGAGCTGTGCATCAAGAACTCGGTGCTCGGCCTGTTCGTCACGACGCAGGCGCTCGGCAGCCTCGTCGCGGCCGTGCCGACGGCGGTGCTCATGACGTTCCAGGTCCCGGTCGGGGTCCTCGCCCTGGTGCTGTACCGGCTCCAGCACGCGCGCCGGAGGCGCGACGCGGCGGCGGGCTGATCCGGGCGCGCGAGACTCGGCGGGCAGGTCCTCCAGGTGCGGCCCCCGCGGCCGGCCGGAGAACTTCACCGAACCTTTACCGTTCGTTTAGGACTGCCGCCGCGCGGTGGCGCACTCGTCTTCTCACCTTGCGGCACTCTCCCGATCGACGGGCGGCCCGCATCGAACGGAGGACGACATGCATCTGGACGCCATTTCCTGCCTGCGGCTGCGCAGGATGCCGGCTCGCGCGGGACGCCGGGGCGCTCGCCCGACGAAGGACTCGATGATCCCGCGCATCGCACTGGGGCTGGCGCTCCTGACGGCCGCGCCGGCATCAGCCTTCACGGTCCCGAAGAGCGCGAAAACCCTCAAGGGCGAGTTCGTCACCGCCCACGCGCCGTGCACGGTCCACAACGTGGCGACCATCGGCCCGTTCAGCTCCGTCGCCTGCGGCGCGCCCGGCCCGCTGCCGGCGCCCGCCGACGGCTCCCGATGCTTCTTCGGGCCGAAGGGCAACGGCAAGTGGTCGCTCACCGTGAGCCGATCCGACATCAAGGTGAAGGTGCGCATGACCGGGCTCGATCCGGTGTGCGAGGGCGACAACCTGCAGCTGAGCCTCATGCTGCGCATCACCACCGACGACTCCCCGATCGGCGACGTCACGACCGTCGACCGGACAGAGATCGAGTTCGGCAGCTGCTTCGTCGCGGAGGGACGGTGCGACATCTCGACGACCTTCGAGACGTTCTTCGGCTCACCCGACATCCTCAAGGACGACCGCCTCTACTCGATCGAGGTGCTGCGCGTGGACCTGTGGAACCACTTCGGGGCGGTCTCGCTGCGCAACTTCACGAGCGGACTCCGCGTGGGACCGAACTGAGCCGGGCCGGGACCGGCACGCCGTCAGATCTTCACGCCAGCGACAGCCACAGCCGCAGCAGGTGCCGCGGCTGCTCCGGATCGTCCTCGTACGCGGTCCGCGCGTGCACGACGGAATGGTTGCTCACCAGCTGCAGATCCCCGGGCGCGAGCTGCATGTCGAGGTGCACGTCAGGACGCTCCGCGTACTCCTCCCACGCCGCGAGCGTCGCGCGCGCGCGGTCGTCGAGCGTAACGTCGGGATGGCGCTCGACCGACGTGTAGTAGTCGAGGTGCATGAACGTGCGGAGCTGCGTGCCGTCGAAGCACGACGGCGGCACCGGCGTGTACTGCGTGGGCGCGCCGGGCGGACGGCGCGCGTCGAGCAGCATCGGCTCGAACAGGCGCGCCGCGAGGTCGGGTTCGGTCGCGAGCAGGTGATCGAAAACGGTGATCGACGACACGAGCCGGCTCGCCCCGCCCTCGCGCGACGTGCCGAGGCACAGCAATCCCACCACGTCCGCGGCGTCGCAGTGGAAGCGGATCGACTTGTTCGTGCGGTAGAGCCGCTCGTCGGCGTGGCGCGCGGTCGCGCTCAGGTCCTTGACGTGCCCGAGCAGGTCGCCCTCCTCGTTCTGCGCGCCGGGCACGCCGAGGTGGTGGCCGAGGCACCAGAACGCGACCTCGGCATCGTCCTCGCTCCACACGCTCACCGGAAAGCCCGAGATCACGACGAAGCCGCGGCCACAGCGAAGCTCGTCGCGCCAGCGATCGATCGCCGGCCGCAACGACGGCAGCGGGAAGTCGGCGGCGGTCAGCTCGCGCATCGGGCGGGCGCTCGCTCGTGCGGTCGCGACGGCGCGCTGCAGCTCGGCGACCTGCGCGTCGTCGAGGCGCTCGCGCCACGCGTCGCTTCCGGCGAGCTCGGAGCCGCGCCAGGCGGCCAGTCCGCCGACCGGGCCCGCAGGCGGGGCCGTGTGCGGGCGGTCTAAGTAGTGCAGGAGCTGCTCGAGAAAGCCGTACATCGGTGCGGATCCTGCCCGATCTACGGGGCCGAGCTCAACCGCAGCGCGCCGCATCGCGCCGCGCGAGAGCTCTTGTCGTCCCGTTCATTGCCGCATCACCCCCGCGCGAGCGACCTTCCCGATCGTGCGCCGCCGCGCTGCGATCCGCGTCCGATGGTCACGGAGCACGAGGCCACGCTCGCGAAACCGATAACGCAGGCCGAGTTCCGCGCCTGGCTCGACGAGCGTCCCAGCTCGGACCTCGGCCACTACGAGCTGCTCAACGGGCGGATCGTCGTGAGCCCGCCCGCCGGGTGGCCGCACGGCCGGATCGGTACCGCTGTCGTCGTGCTCGAGCGATACGCCAAGCAGCACCGCATCGGTCGCGTCTTCGCGTCGAGCACCGGCTTCGACCTGCGGTCCGGTGACACGCTGGAGCCGGACGGGTCGCTGGTGACGACGGCACGCTGGAACGCGACGCCGCCACCAGTCTTCGGACAGTTCCTGAAGGTCGTGCCGGATCTCGTCGTCGAGATCCTCTCGCCCTCCACGCGCAGCCACGACCTCACCGAGAAGAAGGACGTCTACGCGAAGAACGGCGTCGACGAGTACTGGATCATCGACCCGCGCGGGCGATCGCTGACGGTCTTCTCGCGCGCCGGCGTGGCCTTCGACGGCGGAACGACCCGCACCCACGGTCCGGTTCCGTCGCGCCTGCTGCCCGACCTCGACGCGACCGTCGAGCAGCTGCTCGACTTCTGAGCACGACGCTGGCGTCCATTTCGTGGTCTCGGCCCCGGAATCGGACGGCGCAGGCGCACGGGCCTACCGCACCGCCGTTGCGGTGATGTCGCCGTTCCACGAGTTGAGCGGACAGGCAGCCGTCAAGGCGATCGGCGAGCGGTCTCGACGCGGGTTCGCCGCCCGCGACCGAGCGTGGTGTCGAGCGTCGCTCGCTACGGCGTCTCGTACGCTCTGAGGTCGCAGGGTACGCTACGGGCGACGCCGCGCTGATCGACGCCGCTACATCCCGCCGTGGTGGCGCCGATTGCGGGGCTTCCGGGCAGAAGCGCCTGGGTTTCTGTCGGACCGCCGTTGTCCTAGAGCGGACCCAGAACGGGATCGACCGTGAGCGGCGCCTGTCCGGCCGTGACGCAGTCGCCCGGCGTCTCGATCAGGTTCACGCCGGCCAGGCGGATATGCCCGGCAGAGAACTCACTGGGCGTTGCGCAATCGGTCGGCAGGTTGTCGGCCATGACCGTGCGGCGAAGGACCACCCTCTTGCTGAGAGTCTGCAAGCCCCCGGTCGTGGCGCCCGGCAAAGGCTGGGTATTGCCGGCGATCGTCACGTGGTCGAGCACGGCCCCGTAGCGGTCGAAGACGACCAGCCCGACGCCCGCGTTTCCGCTGATCGTCGTGTTCGAGATCTTGGCCGAGCCTCCTCTCGATGCGTCCAGACCGATGCTCACGCCTCCCGACGGGAACGACACTCCATTCCCGCTGATCGTGCTCCCGGTGATCGTCGCCACGTTCACCCTCACGCCCGTGTTCCCGTTCCCGCGGATCACGCTGTCGACGATCGTGACCTTACCCTCGGCGGTCACCCCGTGCGATTGATTGTCGCGAATCTCGCTGCGCACGATGGTGACGGCGCCGCGCCCCCCGACCGCCGCATCGTAGAAGAGCGACTCACCGTTTCCCGCAATGAGGCAGTCCTCGATCGTGACACGGGTACCCTTCGCACATTCGACGGCTGCACCGGTGTTTCCCGTGATGGTGGAGTCACGCAGCGTGAGCTTGCCCGTGCTCACCAAGATCGCCCGTTCGGAATCGCTGAGGGTGACGCCCTGGACCACAACATCGCCGCTGGACACGTGCAGGATCCCCAACGGGCCCTGCAGGATCGTCGATCCGGCACCCGCACCCTGAAGGGTGAGCCGAGTGAAGCCGAGGACGCTGACGCTTCCGACGCAGGTCCCGGCCGCGATGTCGATGACGTCCCGATTTCCGGCGGCGTCCACCGCCGCCTGGACGGACGAGAAGCAGCCTCCGGTGCCGCCGGGATTCACGTACAGCGTGGCCGCGGCGGCCTGGGTAGCGAGCAACGAGAACGTCGCAGCAGCGATCCAGCGAAGCATCGGCGGCCCTCCTGTTCGTAGATGGACGGTACGCGCCATGAAGCAGCGATCCTGCGCAATGCCGCCGATCAGATGCTGGCGGCAGCAAGCTCCGGCGCTCTCGTCGGACACTTCCCAGATGGACCAGGCTCATCCCGGTCTCGAAGCCTGCTACTCCGCCCGGGCGGCCCGGTTCGAGGCTCTTCTGCGGCCGCGCGAGCGTCGCGGCATTCGTGGCCCGGCCGTGTCGCAACACGCGCGGCCGACCGAGCTGACGCCGCACGGCACCCTCTGGAACGGAGTCCATACCGAACAGGGCGCGACACTGCGCGATTCGGACGGCGGGACCACGCACGACGCCGGCGCGGCGCACGATCGTCCGCCACGTGCGTACCGACGAGTTCGGCCGCCACGGAGGGCGCTCTCGAGGCGGCCTGCGCGACCCTCGTGACGCGGCCTGGTTCACCCCCGCGCGGCCGCCCACGACGCAGCGCGCCTCTAGGTCACGGCACGAGCCCGCACCCCATCATGTCGACGAAGTTGTCGCAGTAGAACCTCTGCCGTGCGTGCTCGTCGACGCCCGTCATGCTGGCCTCGAAGCGCTTGATCGGATTCCGCCCGCCCTCGACGTGCGGCCAGTCCGACGAGAACATGCACACGTCCGGCCCGACCTGCTCGACGATCCAGCCCACGGGCTCGGCCGGGTACGGCGTCACGCGGATCTGGCGCTCGACATACTGGCTCGGCTTCAGCTCGAGCTTGCGCAGCCGCTCCTCGCCCTTCGCGAACGCATCGAGCGCCGCGTCGAGCTGGCGCATCCAGCTCGGCAGCCACACCGCGCCCTGCTCGATCACGCCGACGCGCAGCTTCGGGAAGTGATCGAACACGCGGTCGAAGATCATCGTCGCGAGCGTCTGCATGGGCGGGAACGGGATCGCCATGTAGTCCACCGAGCGGAAGTTCTCGGCGCCGCCGTGGAAGTCCGAGACCGGCGGCAGGCCGTTCTCGAAGTAGTGCGGATCGAGCAGGCGTCCGCCGCCGCCGACGTGCAGCACGATCGGCAGCCCCGCGTCCTGCGCGACCTGCCACACGGGAAAGAGCCCGACGTGGCTCGGCGAGTGGCCGCGCGGACACGACGACGCGATCAGCAGCGCCTTGCAGCCCATCGCGATGGCTTCTTCCGCCATCGCGCGCGCCCGCGCGAAGTCGGCGAGCGGCACGTAGCCGACCGCCAGAAGCCGCGGGTCCACCGAGCAGAAGTCCACCTGCGCCCGGTTGTGGGCGCGCGCGAGGCCGTAGGCGAAGTCGAGGTCGCCCGAGTGCTCGGCGTCGTTCAGGTACTGGTTCAGGAACGTGTTGAACACGAGCTGGCTCTTGAACCCGAGCAGGTCGAGCGCGCGCGGGCGGTCCTCCTTCAGGAACGAGCCGAGCGCGCTCCAGTTCTTGCGCAGCATGATCTCCGCCTCGATGCGCGGGCGAGCTTCGGGGTCGCGGTGCTTCGCGCGCACGCGATCGATCAGCTGATCCTCGCCCGGCTTGACGCTCGCGACGAAGAGCGGCCTGAGCCGCTCGCGTACGCCGGGGTCGGCGAACGGCACCAGCCAGTCGGGCGTCTCGACGACGTGCGCGTCGGCGTCGTGGTACACGCGGCCCTGCGCGTAGGGAAGCGGCTGCTCGTGGACCTCCGACATGTCTCCTCCGTTCACGCTCCGCGCGTGCGCAGCTTCAGGGATCGATCCCGCACGTCCGCTGGCACGCGTCCGCGGTCGCGAAGTTGTTGCCGTTGCCGCCGCAGCCGCCGGGCCGCACGAAGCTATCTCCGCGTCCGCTCGCAGGGCAAGGAAAATGGTCACCGCGGAGGGCTTCGCCGATCTGCCGTCTAGGTCTGCCGCCGCAGCGATTGGCATGGACTCGACGTATCCGGCACACTCGCGCGCGTCGCCGAGCGCGCCGCACGGCGCGCTCGGACGGAACGCCCCCCATGCCCCAGCGCCACCTCACCCGCCGTCGCTTCCTGCGCGACGGCACCGCGACCACGCTCGCCTTCGCGACGCTGCTCGGTGCGCGACGCGGGCTCGCGACCGGCGCGGCCCCGGCCACCGCGGCGACGCCGCGCTTCGGCCCGCTCGTGCCCGACCCGCAGGGGATTCTCGAGCTCCCGAAGGGCTTCTCGTACCGCGTCGTGTCGCGCACCGGTGAGGAGATGAGCGACGGGCTCCTCGTCCCGGGTGCCCCCGATGGCATGGGTGCGTTCGCGGGTCCGGACGGCAAGACCATCGTCGTGCGCAATCACGAGCTCGGCAACGACCTGCCGAAGTTCGGTCCCTACGGCCCGGCGAACGAGCGGTTCGCGAAGCTGCCCGCAGCCGACGTCTACGACGCGGGTGGCGGCACGCGCCCTGCACTCGGCGGCACGACCACGTTCGTCTGGGACACCCGCAGCGGCACGCTCGAGCGCCAGTTCCAGAGCCTCGCCGGGACGCTCCGCAACTGCGCCGGTGGCGTCACCCCGTGGGGCAGCTGGATCAGCTGCGAGGAAGCCACCAAGGAACCGTACTCGGGCACGGCGCGACCGCACGGCTTCAACTTCGAGGTGCCCGCGATCGCTGACCCGCGCCGCGCCCGGCCCGAGCCGCTGCGCGCCATGGGCCGCTTCAACCACGAGGCGGTCGCGATCGACCCGAAGTCGGGCTGCGTCTACCAGACCGAGGACCGCGAGGACGGCCTCCTCTACCGCTTCCTGCCGAACGACCGGACGAGGCTCGCCGCGGGTGGACGTCTGCATGCGTTCCGGGTGTGCGAGTGCAAGCGCGGCGTCGACCTCCGCAGCTGGCGTCGGCAGGAGGTCGCGATCGGCGAGTCGATCGGCGCCGAGTGGGTCGAGCTCGCCGACGTGGAGTCGCCGGACGACGACCTCCGCCTGCGCGGCGCAGCTCTCGGTGCCGCGCCATTCGCACGCGGCGAGGGCATGTGGCGCGGCGACGACGGCATCTACTTCGCGTGCACCATCGGCGGCCCCGAGAAGAAGGGACAGATCTTCCGCTACATCCCGAGCCCGTTCGAGGGCACGCCACGCGAGACCGACGAGCCGGGCTTCCTCGAGCTGTTCGCCGAGCCCGACGATGCGGCCCGCCTCGACATGGGCGACAACCTGACGGTCGCACCGTGGGGGGAGCTGATCGTGTGCGAGGACGGCTCCGGCGAGCAGTACCTGCGCCGCGTCGACGCGCGCGGCGAGGTGTGGCCGTTCGCGCGCAACGCCCTCAACGGCTCGGAGTTCGCCGGTGCGGTGTTCTCGCCGGACGGCTCCACGCTGTTCGTCAACATCATGCAGCCGGGCATCACGTTCGCCGTGACCGGGCCCTGGGCCGCACGGAACGTCTGACCGCGCGGCGCCGGACGAGGAGAGCACCATGGACCGCATGCGCTACGAGAGCGACGGCAGGATCGCGCGCGTCGTCATCGACGACGGCAAGGCCAACGCGATGAGCGTACCGTTCCTGGAGGAGCTGACGCACCTGCTCGACCGCGCAGAAGGCGACGGGTCGTCCGCACTGGTGATCGCCGGCCGCGCCGGGATGTTCTCCGGCGGGCTCGACCTGAAGCTGCTGCCGATGCTGTCGCGCGAGGGCCTGCGCGAGCTGAGCGAGACCTTCGCGCGCACGATGCTGCGCGTCTTCACCTTCCCCCTGCCGACGGTCGCGGCGATCACCGGACACGCGATCGCGGGTGGCGCCGTCCTCGCCTGAGCGTGCGACCGCCGCTACGCTGCCGACGGGCGCTTCCGGCTCCAGCTCAACGAGGTCGCCATCGGCATTCCGATGCCGAGCTGGATGGCTGCGATCGGCGGCAGCGCGATCCCGCCGCTCCTGCACGTCGAGGCGCTGCTGCACGCGCGTGGCTACGCACCCGCGGAGGCATTCGCGAACGGCATGGTGAACGGGCTCGTCGCCGAGGGCGGGGACGTGGTGGCGCACGCGGTCGAGCACAGCGCCGACCTGGCCGCGTTTCCGCGCGACGCGTATGCGATCACCAAGCGCCGGCTGCGTGCGGCCGACGTGGCGCGCGTCACCGCACTCCTGCCCGAAGAGCTCGTCGGGTAGACGTCGCGGCGGGGCGCGCCGCGGCGCATCAGCCCTCTGCCGCCTCGTTCTCCGGCTCAGGCTCCGACGCCTCGGGCGGCTCGCGCCGGATCAGCACCGACTTGATGCGGCGGCCGACGATCTTGTCGGCCGTCAGGCGCAGATCACCGTGGCGCAGCTCCTGGCCCTCGCGCGGGATCTCGCCGGCGATGCCGAGCAGCAGGCCGCCGATGGTGTCCCACTCGTCCTGCGGCAGCTCGACGCCGAGCGCCTCGTTCACGTCGTCGATCGTGACGCGGCCGTTCACGCGGAACGATCCGTCGGGCAGCTCCTCGATGCGGATCTCCTCGCGGTCGTACTCGTCGGAGATGTCCCCGACGAGCTCCTCGAGCAGGTCCTCCATCGTGATGAGTCCCGAGACGGAGCCGTACTCGTCGGTGACGATCGCGAGGTGGAACTTCCGGCGCTGCATCTCGGCCAGAAGCTCGCCGACGCGCTTGGACTCGGGCACGAATTGCACCGGGCGCACGAGCGTCTTGATCGGCGTGTCGGAACGTCCGTGGTGAAGCGCGCTCAGCACGTCCTTCGCGAACAGCGCGCCCTCCATGTGATCGAGGTCGCCGCGGTAGACGGGAATGCGCGAGTAGCCGTGGCGCAGCATCAGCTCCTGCGCGGTGCGCAGAGGCTGCTCGATCTCGATCGCGACGAGATCCGGCCGTGGCTTCATCACCTCGCGGACGACCGTCTCGGAGAAGTGGAAGACCGACTGGATCAGCTCCTTCTCCTGCTCCTCGATGCTGCCTTCCGCGTGGCCGACCTGCGCCATCCAGCGGATCGACTCTTCCGACACGAACGGCCCCTGCTCGAGGCCCTTGCCCGGCAGCAGGATGTTGGCGAGGCCGATCAGCCCGCGCGTCGGCCAGTAGAGGACACGCCCCAGCACCCAGATGACCGGCGAGAGCGCCAGGCCGACGCTGTCGCTGTGCAGCACGGCGAAGGTCTTCGACATCGCCTCGACGGCGACGAAGTAGCCGATGGTGAACAGCACCGAGGCGACCGTCACGCCGATCTCGCCCCAGATGCTCTGCGTGACGATCGCGACCAGGATGGCTGACCCGTTCTGGACGCACATCACCGACAGGTAGACGGAGTTCAGGTAGCGCGGCAGGTTCTCCTCGATCTCCTCGAGGATCTCGACGTTGCGGCGGCCCTCCTCGCGCAGATTGACGAGGCGCACCTTGGTGATGCGAGTGACCGACGCCTCGGCCATGGCGAGCACGGACCCGAAGACGACGAGGAGAGCGATCGCGGCGACCCAGACCAACCCTGCGAACGGGTAGCAGACGGCGGCGGCACCCGAAAGCCGCCTGGACTGGCGGCTGCCCGGGTGGCATCGGTGGAGGTGCCCGCCGCATGTCGACCCCGGACTGCATCCGTTTTCTGCGCGAATACGTCGCGATCCCGTCGGTGAACCCGATGCGCCGCGACGACATTCCCGCCGCGCTCACCGGCGAGCGGCGCTACGCTGCGCACCTGCGCGAGCAGCTGCGCGGCCTCGGTCTCGACGCGGGGCTGCTCGGCGAGGGCGAACGCCAGAGCGTGATCGCGGAGGCGAACGCGATCGGCGGGCGAGACACCGTGCTGATCGCCTCGCACCTCGACACGGTGCCCGTGGACGAGATGGAGATCGACCCGTTCGATCCGCGCGTCGAGGGGGACCGCCTCTACGGCCGCGGCTCGTGCGACACCAAGGCCGGCATGGCGGCCGCCGTGGCGGCGCTGGCACGCGTTCTCGCGCGCGGCACGCTGCGGCGCAACGTGATCCTCGCCGGCGAAGCGGACGAGGAGTGCTCGAGCGCGGCGTGCGCGACGTGCTCGCGCGCCTCGGCACGAAGCGTCCCGACTGGGTGCTCGCGACCGAGCCGACGAACCTCGAGGTGGTGACGAGCCACAAGGGCATCGCACTGGTGCGGCTCGTGGCGCAGGGCGTGTCGTGCCACAGCTCGGAGCCGCAGAACGGCCGGAGCGCGATCGTGGCGCTGGCGCGCGCCGTGCTGGCGCTCCAGTCGCTCGCCGGCGAGATCGGCGAGCGCGCGCACCCGCGCCTCGGCAGGCCGACGATGTCGGTCGGGGTGGTCCGCGGCGGGCAGGCTGCGAACATCGTGCCGCAGGAAGCGTGGCTGCTGAGCGATCGCCGCCTGCTCCCCGGAGAGAGCGAGCACACGGTGTGCGACGAGGTGCGCGGGGCACTCGCGCGTCACGAGATCTGCGACGTCGAGATCGAGTCGTGCACCGTCGAGAAGCCGCCCCTCGAGACCGACGACGACGTCCCGGCGGTGCGCGCGTGCCAGCGCATCCTGGGCGAGCTCGGGCCCCCGGTGGCACCGGCCATCGCGGCTTTCGCCACCGACGCCGGCCTGTTCGACTCCGCAGGCCTGCCCGGAGTCGTCTTCGGACCGGGCTCGATCGCACAGGCCCACACGGCGCGGGAGTGGGTGGCGATCGATCAGGTGGAGAGCGCGACGGACTTCTTCGTCCGTCTCTTCGAGTCCGCGGCGTGAGTCACGGGCCCTGCGGCCCGTGCGACCTGCTCACTCCTTGACCGCGATCGCCTGCCGCGGGCAGCGACGCACCGCTTCCAGCACCTTCGCACGCAGGGCTTCGCCCGGCTCCTCGATCAGCACGTCCAGCGTGTCGTCCTCGTTCAGCTTGAAGACCTCCGGGGAGATCTGCATGCAGACGGCGTTCGCTTCGCAGCGGTCGTAGTCGACGATGACCTTCATGACCTTCTCTTCGTTCGCCGGAGGTGCCGCTGTCAACCGACGGCACCGACGTCCTCGTCGACGCCACCGGCCTCGACGGAGGGAACGGGTACGGCGCTTTCAGCCGACGTCCGTACCGGCTTCGCCGGCCCCGACGGATGGAATGGGTACGGCGCTTTCAGCCGACGCGCGGCGGCGTGAACTTCACCGGCATCTCCTTGATGCCGTTGATGAAGTTCGAGCGCAGCCGGCGGACCGGGCCCGCGAGCTCGATGTCGGGAAAGCGCCTGAGGATCTCATCGAACATCACGCGGATCTCGAGCCGAGCGAGGTTCGCGCCGAGGCAGAAGTGCTCGCCGATGCCGAACGCGATGTGGTTGTTCGGCGAGCGCGTCACGTCGAACGTGTACGGATCGGGGAAGACTTCTTCGTCACGATTCGCCGACTGGTAGTAGACGACGACCTTGTCGCCTTCCTTGATCTTCTGTCCGCGGATCTCGGTGTCGCGCGTGGCGGTGCGGCGGAACTGGCTCACCGGCGACACCCAGCGCAGCATCTCCTCGACCGCGGAGTTCAGCAGCGACGGATCGGCGAGCAGCTTCCGGCGCTCGGCCGGGTGCTCGATCAGCGCCAGCATGCCGCCCGAGATCAGGTTGCGCGTGGTCTCGTTGCCGGCGACCGCGAGCAGCAGAAAGAAGGAATCGAACTCCATCTGGGTCAGCTTCTCGCCGTCGACCGCGCTGTTCAGCAGCAGGCTCACGAAGTCCTCGCGCGGGGCGTCCTTGCGCCTCTCGGCGAGATCGTGCGCGTAGAGCCACATCTCCATCGCCGCCATCTTGCCCTTCTCGGCGCCGCCCTCGAACTCGGGGTCGTCGAAGCCGATCAGGCGGTTCGACCACTCGAACACCTTGTGGCGATCCTCGAGCGGCACGCCGACCAGCTCCGCGATCACGATCAGCGGTAGCTCGGCTGCGATCGCACGCACGAAATCGCACTCGCCGCGCGCCGCGATCTGGTCGAGGATCTCGACCGTCGCCGCGCGGATGCGCGGCTCGAGCGCCGCGGTCATGCGCGGCGTGAAGCCCTGGCTGACCAGCTTGCGGTACTTGCTGTGCTGCGGCGGATCCATGTTCAGCATGATCGTCTGCGTGTTCGCCAGATCCTCCCCGGAGAGGTCGCGCAGGATCGTGCCGCCCTTGAACGACGAGAAGGTGAGCGGATCCTTGGAGACCATCACGACGTCGTCGTACTTGGTGACCGCCCAGAAGCCGCTGTCGGGGGCCGGCATCTCCTGCCAGAACACCGGCGCCTTCTGGCGCAGGACCTTGAACGCCTCGTGCGGCACCCCGGGCACCCAGTTGTCGGGGTTCACGAGGTCGATGTCGGACAGTTCCATGGGGCGCTCCCTCGGCCGTGCACACCGCGCCCGATGCTCCGGGGGCGGGGTCGCGTCACGCCGCGATGGTTTACGGAATGCGCCCGACGCTAAGGAACAAACGTTCGTTAGGCAAGCGTGCGACCATCCGGCCGCACGCCGTCGGCGGCGCGCTGCCGCCCCGCGACGCCGATCACGGCGCCGGCTGCTTCTCGGAGTGCATCGGCCGCACGGCCGCCGGGGCGCCGCTCGCGTCCGCTGCGCCGCGGGGGATCGACTTCGCCGCGGCGGCCGCCGACGGCGAGGTGCCGGCAGGCAGGCAGGCGTCGGCGCCGAGCTTGCAGGCGAAGCCGGGCTCGCAGTAACCGCCGAACTGGTCGTAGTAGCACTCGTAGCCGGACGGCAGGCATTCGTTTCTGCAATTGACAGGCGCCTCGGCGGGGCACGCCTCGCAGCCGCCGCCCTGCCCCTCGGGGATGCAGAGCGAAGCTGCGGGGCACGAGCACGACGTCACACCGGGTGGGCAGTCGGAGCAGCACTCGCGGCCGGCCTCGAGGCACCGGCCGTTGCACGCGACCGGCAGCTCGAGCGGGCAGCAGCCGCCGCCCTCGGACTCGAGCACGCAGAGTGAGCCGGCTGCGCAGTAGCAGTCGGTACCGCCGTCGGGGCAGTCGACGCAGCAGTTCGCGCCCGACGGGATGCAGCTCGAGCCGTTGCAGATGTCGGGGCGGCTCGTCGGGCAGCAGCCGCCGCCGTCGGCCTCGAGATTGCAGCTGCGGCCCGGCTCGCAGTAGCAGTTCTGCGAGCCGTCGGGGCAGTCCTCGCAGCACGACGCGCCGTGCGGCGCCTCGAGCGAGCCACAGAGGAGCGTCTGGCCGCCGGTCTGGTCGAGGCACGAGCCGCACTGGCTCGACGTCGGATCGCAGCCGTTCGAATCGACGCAGATCCCGGGGCAGTCGGTGTCGCCCCGCGAGGGATCGCAGCCGTCGCGCACGTCGTCGGAGCAGCACTTGCCCGACGGGCACTCGCTGCCGAGCGAGCCGCCGCAGATGCTGATCGCGACGCCATCGTTCCGGTTCGCCGCGTAGCAGGCGCAGTCCGCGCTGGTGGACGAGAACGGCAGGCACTGGCCGCGTGCGGTGGCGCCACCGATCTGGTATTGACAGCCGCCGCCGCACTGGCCGGTCGCGCCGCCGCCGCAGGTGATGCACCCCGGCGGCACGTCGGCGACGAGACACGCGCAGCCGACCGTCGCGTCGTTCACCACGCGGCCCTGCACCGAGCCGCAGCCGCCGACGCTGGTCGTGCAGGACGCGCCCTCCTGGCACAGCCCCTGTACCGTCGACGTGCCGTCGGGCGCGGCCGCGGCGGCGCCATCGCCGAGCGGTACGACCATCGACGGCGGATCCGAGGTGCGGCCGATCACGACGATCTCGGGATCGGACTGCGGGATCGCCGGTAGCCCACCCGGCGGCAGGAAGAAGCTGGCGTTCAGACGGACGTCCGAGCCGCCGGGGATCGCCTGCCAGTCCTGCGCCGCGCACTCGCTCGCCGTTCTCGTGCACGCGCTCGTACCGACGCAGCCGAAGCGGAACTCGCTGTTCGGGTCGTTCAGATTACCGGTCGAGTCCTGACGCTCCTGGCACCACACGAACTGCGGCGCGCTGCCGTCGAGCGGATAGACGTTGCCGGTCACGCTCAGGAAGCGTGTGGTGACGATGCACTCGAGCGCGTCGCCCGAGCAGCTCGCGGTTGCGGAGTTGCCGCGCTGCGCCGGGATCTGGTTCAGCGAGATCGACCAGCGAAGCCCGCCGAGCTCCTTGTTGACCAGCAGGTTGGCGCCGTCGGGCGGCAGGTTGGCACCGCGGTCCTCGTTCGCCGCCGGCCTCGCCGCCGCGGGGAGCGCGAGGCTCTGCGCCGAGCCCGGCGCGGGCTTCGCCGCCGGCCGCTCGGCCGCCGCGGACGCCGCGCCGGAAGTTCCCGCCCCGCCGGGCGGCAGGAAGAAGCTCGCGGGGATCTCGACCAGATCCGCGATCACCGACCACTGGCTGCGCGCGCAGCCGGTCGCGGTCCCACCGCACGCGCTGGCACCGCTACAGCGCAGGCGAAAGCTGCTGCTCGGGTTCGCGAGCGAGCCGTTCGAGTCGTCGCGCTCCTGGCACCAAACGAAGCTCGGCGATTGGCCGTCGCGGTAGACGTTGCCGGTGACGTTGATCGCACGCTGCGGGCTCAGCGACGCCAGGTTCAGGTTGATCGTCCAGCGCTCGGAGCCGACGTCCTTGTTCACCACGTAGCTGTGGCGATCCGGGGTGAGGGTCGCGCCCGACTGCGCGCGTGCCGCGAGCGGTGCGAGGATCGAGACGAGCACGCTCCCGGCAACGACGAGCGCGCCCCGACCCGAGCACGCCAGGCGAGACATCGACATGGAACCTTCCTCCCCGGGCGACAGAAACGGTCCTCGCCCCCACGTTCGATCAAGCGAGGATCGCGCCAGATGGCACGGGTTCCCGCCACGCCGATTGCGCGTCGTCTCGGCTTGCTCGTCCGGAGATCCTCTGGTTGTCATGGACACCGATGGAGAACCGGCAGCGCTTCTCGCCCACCTTCGTTGACATCCTTCCCGTGCTCCTCGCGGTCCTGCTGGCCGCCTGCCAGGGCGACGGCGCGGGGTCCGGCAGCGCCGCGAAGCCCGCGGCCGCGCCGGCAGCG
>Ga0194132_10005296_pt1 | contig 21098 bp, 11 predicted proteins | sample TA2KigOf80mmetaG_FD_148612 | JGI IMG/M metagenome (GOLD analysis project Ga0194132, IMG submission 148612) | Freshwater microbial communities from Lake Tanganyika, Tanzania - TA2015054 Kigoma Offshore 80m | ecosystem: Environmental > Aquatic > Freshwater > Lake | place: Tanzania: Lake... | reverse complement strand
TCTGAGTCTGACTTTGTTCGAAAGAAGGCTGATTTTACAGGTACTTTCAGAGATTGAGCCCGCACCTGCTCAGCGGCCTATGAGCAAACAACTGAACCTATTCAACTTATAGTTGGACACTAGTGTTGGCTAGAATTTAATTGCGCAGCGCAGAATAGTCGATGAATCAATTCGGACGATATGGTATAACGTGTATACAAGAAACGAGTTTGTGCGAAGTCCGCATCAGCGCAGCTTGAATCAGCAGCGAAGTCTGCGGTCGAGGGCTGTTTAGGACTGCAGGTCTTCAGAAACTGCCAATCTTCAGTATCGACACAACCGAGGTTATCAGCAGCGGGCGATCCTTTCGGCCGGAGGATAGCGATTCATGAAGATCAAGATCGTATGGAACGCGATGGCTGTTATTGCCGGTGTGTTTACCATGCTCGTCAGGCTGCCAGCGGCTGGCTCGCGCGTTGACTTCAAGAAGGACATTCAGCCGATTTTCGAGAGCAACTGCATCGGCTGCCATGCGGTTCAAATGCCGGAAGGTGGCTTGGTCATGGAGTCGCTCGATTCCCTCCTGAAGGGTGGCAAGAAGCAAGGTCCCGCGATCGTCCCCGGGAGTGGTCAGAAGAGCCCGCTGGTTCGCTCTCTAACGGGTGAGATCCAGCCTCGCATGCCGCTGGGCAGCCAGCCGCTTCCCAAAAAAGAAATTGCCTTGATCGCGAAGTGGATCGACGAACTGAGCCAGCCCGAGTCTGGAACGAGCGCCAAGGAAACAGCCCGCCAGAGCGGACCGGTGCACCGGTTTGACACTGAGATCAAACCCATTTTGGAACAGAACTGTTTGTCGTGCCACAACGCCGAAAAAGGCAAAGGTGGGCTCGTCGTGCAGGATATCGATTCCCTCTTGCGAGGTGGCGCGCACGATGGCCCCAGCGTCGTTGCAGGACAGAGTGAGAAGAGCCCGTTGGTTCAACGCTTGCGGGGCGTCAAAGAGCCTCGGATGCCGATGAACGGTAAGCCCCTGTCCGAGGAACAGATCGAACGAATTGCGAAGTGGATCAACGAAATGGAACCGCCCGCGGGAGTCGGCGCGGTGGCGAGTGCGAAAAAACCGGCCTGGCCTTGGGCGCCTGTGACGGAGGTTGCGATCCCTCAAGTCAAGCGCCAGGACTGGGTCCGCAATCCGATCGATGCCTTCGTGCTTGCGCAGCAGGAGCACAAACAGCTGCAGCCTGCGCCGTCGGCGTCCAAGCGCAGTTTGTTGAGGCGCCTCTATTTCGACCTGGTTGGCCTGCCTCCCACACCCGAGGACATGGAACGGTTTTTGAGAGACGATTCGCCCGATGCGTATGGGCGTGAAGTCGAGAAGCTGTTGGCGGATCCCCGTTATGGCGAACGGTGGGGGCGGCACTGGCTCGACTTGGTTCGTTACTCGGACACGCGAGGGGGCGCGATCGACTATCCGCGCCCACACATGTGGCGTTATCGAGACTATGTGATCCGTGCGTTTAATCAGGACCGCCCGTACGATCGCTTCGTCAAAGAACAAATCGCCGGCGACGCGTTTCGGGCCTACGGAGATGAAGGAAAAATCGGGCTGGGCTTCCTCGGGCAGTGGGTAGCCGTCGAGGCCGAGGGCGAGCAGGTACGACGAGACTATGTCGTCGATGTCGTCAACACCACAGGCTCGGTTTTTTTGGGCTTGACGCTCGGGTGCGCCGGCTGCCACAACCACAAATACGACCCCATTCCCACCAAGGACTACTATCGCATCGAGGCGTTCTTTTCTCCGATGACGGTTGATCTTCAGGATGTTGCTTTCCACCAGTACGAGATGCCGCGACTGCAGCCGGAGCAGTGGAAAAAGGCGGCCAAAGACTGGGAACAGGTGCTCGCCGAAAGAAAGAAGTTGGCGGCCGAGTTCGAGGAGAAAATCAAGAAACAGAAGACCGAGCACTACATGTTGTGGGCGCCACAGGACCTCAAAGACTGGTCGGATTCCGGCCAGCGCAAGCTGCCTTTTCCGGCTGACACCCTGCTGACCCAGCAGGACAAAGACAGACGAAAGCTCATTAACCGGCAGACTGCGCGCTTCGCTAATCCCAATAGTCCCGATTACTATCTGCCGAAGGCTTACGTGGTAAGCGATTCGGAGCTTCAGAACACCGTCGCGACCTACGTTCTGACGGGCGGGAACTACAAGCTGCGCAGCGAGGAGGTGAAGCCGGGCTTCCTCAGTGCCATTTCGAGCGACCCCGAGGGACCGAGTCTCGATGGCTTGGTTGGCAGCCGCCGGCAGTTGCTGGCCAACTGGATTGCGAGCCGCGACAATCCCTTGACCGCCAGGGTCATGGTCAACCGAATCTGGCAGTACCATTTAGGCGAAGGCCTAGTCGCTACTCCCAGTGACTTCGGCAAAAACGGAGCTGGCACCGTCCATCAAGAACTGATCGATTGGATGGCTTGGCGCTTCATGGAGAGCGGATGGAGTCTGAAAGAAATCCATCGACTGATCTTGAACTCGAACGTGTACCAACAATCGATGAAGCATCCAAAGGCTAAAGAGCAGGAGCTTGTCGATTCCGACAACCGTTATCTATGGGTCAGGGATCCCGTGCGCCTCGAAGTCGAATCCATCCGCGATAGCGTCTTGGCAGTGAGTGGCCAGCTCAATCCACTCATGGGTGGACCACCCTTTTTCCCCGAAGCCGACGACGAGCAGATGGAACGTGGCAGCACGTGGTGGGAACCGTCGAGCCGGACTCAGCAGAATCGGCGCACGGTTTACATGCTGCAGATCCGCTCGTTCCAGCTGCCTATGGTGAAAGTGTTCGATGGCGCGAACATGGATGAAAGCTGCGTCGTGCGTGGAGTGACTTCGGTCACCCCGCAGGTGTTCGCCTTGTTCAATAGCAAGTTCTCTCACGACCAAAGCCGGGAGATGGCGAACCGGCTCATTGCCGAGGTTGGGCACAGTCCTGAAAGGCAGATCGAGCGGGCGTTTCAGCTGGCTTTCCAGCGCCCTCCCACGGCAGTGGAGAAGGAAAAGAGCCTTGCGTACCTCTCGCGAAATCCGTCGAGGCCTCCGGTTGAACTGTCGTTGAAGGAGACGCCTTATGCGCAAGCGTCCGACGCCCAGGCAGCGCACGGGCAAGCTTCGGGCAGTGTCGGTGCGCTTGCGGACTTTTGTTTGATTCTGCTGAACATGAATGAGTTCATTTTCCTGGAGTAAATAGGGGCAGCCCGGCTCCCGATCGCGGTAGCGTCGACGCTCGGCTAACCAGGAGGGCACCGTGCGAAAAAACGAATTCGAGTTTTGCAGCAACGTAGAACGGCCGGATCCTCGCCTCGGGGAGTTGGGCCGGCGGGACTTCTTGTTCCGCTTTGGCAAAGGGCTGGGAAGCATGGCCCTGACGTCGCTGCTCCATACCGATGGATGGTTGCAGGCTAACGGAATTCAGGGAGATCCGCTGGCGCCGAAGGTCCCGCACTTTCCCGCAAAAGCCAAGTCATGCATCTTCCTTTTCATGTCGGGAGCGCCCGGGCAGATGGATACCTTCGACCCTAAGCCGAAGCTAGCCGAGCTGCACGGCAAACCGATCGTTCGCAAATATGGCAGCCTGGAGAAGCGCATCTACGTGGCCAGCCCATTCAAGTTTGCGCGGCATGGGAAGTGTGGCATGGAGATCTCGGAGATCTTTCCTCACCTGGCGACCTGTGCCGATGACATCGCGGTCGTCAGAGCCATGCACACGAGTTCCGAAGCTCATACGACAGCCACGTTCTTCATGAACACGGGCGCAGCGATTCCCGGCAGTCCTTCCATGGGGGCGTGGGCTGCCTATGGGTTGGGCACGGAAAACGGGAATCTTCCGGCATTCGTTGTGCTGCCGGACATTCGAGGTGGCGTCTTCGGGGGAGCCATCAACTGGGCTAGCGGATATCTCCCAGCCTACTATCAGGGGACGCTGTTCAATTCCGTGGGCGATCCGATTGTCGATTTGCAGCCTCCTGCCGGAGTGACTCCAGAACGGCAGCAGAAGAACATCAGCCTGCTCAATGAGCTCAACGAACCGTATTTGGATGCACAACCTCGAAATCCTCATTTGCTTGCTCGAATGAAGAACTACGAGCTGGCGTTTCGCATGCAGACGGCCGTGCCCGACAGTTTGGATATGAGCAAAGAGCCGGAGTCGATCCGAGAGCTGTATGGGCTGAACAACAAAATGACTGAGCCGATGGGGAAGCGTTGCCTGATGGCCAGACGCTTGGTCGAGCGTGGCGTGCGATTCGTGCAGATCTACTGCCAAGGCTGGGATTCGCACGAGAACATCGCCGGTGAGCACAAGAAGCGAGGGCTCGAAACGGACAAACCCATTGCCGGACTTCTGAAGGACCTCAAGCAGCGCGGGCTGCTCGACGAGACGCTGGTCGCTTGGGGCGGCGAGTTCGGCCGTACTGCCGACAATACAATGGATTTCTTCCGCACCGGGCCTGGCCGTGATCATAACAAGGACGCCATGGTCGTGTGGCTTGCCGGAGCTGGGATTAAGGGCGGTACGGTGGTTGGCGAGACCGACGAACTCGGCATCAAGTGCGTCGAAAACGTCTACCATACTCACGACCTCCACGCCACCATGCTGCACCTTATGGGGTTGGATCACTTGCGCCTCACTTACTATCACTCCGGACGTTTCAAGCGGTTGACCAATATCGCGGGCGGCCTGATCAAGGAAGTCCTGGTTTAGTTTCTGTCGCGAAACTCCGAAAGACACTCGGCGTGAGGGTTTCAGTCCCGGTGGGTCCAGCAGGGCAAAATGCCCATGCCACGTGCATGGGCTTCCAACCCTTGCAGCCGTCGCTCCCGCGTAGGCGGGAGCCCAGGGAGTACCCGCACGGGCGGGAACCCTGGATTCCCGCTTCCGCGGGAATGACGACTTACTGTAGTTCGCGCCGGGAACTGCGCACGGCTGACAAGCCGAGCGTAGTGGCGAAGGAGGAGGCGTGCGCCGAACCGGGAAATCCATGCAAGCTCTCGGCGCTGTTGCAAGGCAGAAAGGCTGGTTGGTCTGGCCGTGCGGGTTTCGTGACAGAAAACTAGTCTAGGAAGTGTAAAGGGCCGTCGCCGGTCAGTCCCACCAGGCCTCAGAGAAATCACGCTGAGTTCGAGCCCCGGCATAGAATCTGGTGGTGATCTTTCATGGGACCGATGCCAAGAGGACTCGCGGAGTAGAAGCCCTGCTCCAACCGGTCCTCAAACTCGTCAGCGTTCTGGGTTCGCCGTCACCATCGCGAGAAGAACAGTCGAAATGAAATCCATCACCCGACGTGAGTTCCTGGTCGCCGGAACCGGCAGCTTGGCTCAACTGGCCTACGCGAAGGAGAAGCGAGGTTTCACGAAGCCAGCCTCAAAAAAGCGGCGGCTGCTGTTCAACTGGGACGGATCGGTAATCCACACTTGGGGGCGAACTGTCCTGCCGGCTTCTTACGGGCCGTTGACTCGGGAGCAGTTCACTTCGCTGGTTTTTACTCCCATCGAGAACACCGGTGTGGATACGGTGTTGTTCAGTTTCGGAAGCGGCAACGTGGCTGAATACCAGAGCACGGTTCTCGAATGGCCTGGAGAAGCGGACCGGTTCGAGTTCCCTGAGAGCAAGACGTGGTATGGCGGCGTTGAGGTTGACCCCAAAGATCAGTACCTGAATCCCAAGAGCCTGGCCGACGCTGGCCACAATCCTCCCGCCGTGATTGTGGAGGAGTGCCACAAGCGCGGCCTCGACGCTTTCGTGTCTCTGCGGATGAACGATATCCATGATGGGCAGCATCCCAAGGGCACGCTGCCCAATCCAGAACTCCCCGCGTTTAAGCGCATCAACCCGGATTGGCTTGTGGATGACTTGGACTGGTGGACGGCGCTGGATTTCGAACATCCGAAGGTGCGTGCTTTGAAATTGAGGGTTGTCGAGGAGTTTTTTGACCGATGGGACTTCGACGGCATCGAACTGGACTGGCTGCGTCACTCGCTGTACTTCCGCCGTGGCACAGAGCGAGAAAACAGCAAGTGCCTTACCCTGCTCATGCGCGACATCCGCAAGAGCCTTCAGGCCAGGGCGGCCAAGCGCGGCCGGCCCATCGAAATCGCCGTGCGCATTCCTGAGCGCGTGCCGTGGTGCCAGGAGGGGGGCTTCGAAATCGACAAGTGGATCGCTGAAGATCTCGTCGACATGCTGATCTTGGGCCAGGGCTTGACTGAGGCACCCGGCTTGAGCGAGTTTCGCGAGCTGATGAAAGCCCGCAAACTGCCCATCTATCCCAGCTTGTTCTGTTACGGGAACGGCTATCGGATCAGCCCTGACGAGGTGATTCGCGGCAGCGCCGCGAATTTGTGGAAAGACGGCGCCGACGGTCTTTACACCTTCAACTGGTTTCTGTACGGCTCCTGGCGCAAACACCTGCTGAACGAAATCGCCGATCCCAAACTGCTCCGCAACAAGGACAAGCACTACACGCTGGTCCAGCGCTTTGACTCCAATGCGCGGGGCCCGGGCAGCGACTACGTGCGATATAACACGGTTTCGAAAGAGGCGCCTGTTCCTTTCGATCTGACCGAAATGGAACCCGAGCACGCCGTGTTCGTTTCGCTGGCTGACGATTTCAAGACCAGCCCACCGAAAAATGTGGAGTTGTGGATTGTTGTGGACTATTCGCAGCCTGGCGATCGTTTGGCGCTGTCCGTCGGAGACACGCAATTGGAACCCGCCGAGATTGGCATTGCTTCCAATTGGCAGAACTTGGGAATGCAGATCAGTCCGCTGCCAGGAAACGGCATGATCGGATTCCCTTCCTCGAAGCCCTTTGACATGCGGTTTCAGGCTCTTCGCTTGCCAGTTCCTCCCAAGGCTCTCAAGTTGGGCCGAAACAAGCTGTTGTTCAAACTGCACAAGAGGGGACCGGGCTCAGACAAGCCGCTGCAGGTGAGGCGAGTCGAGCTCGTCACACGCATGGGCGCTGGGCGGCAGGTCAGCTAGAGTACAACCCCGTCAGCAAGGCCTCTCGAAATCCTTCCCTGGTTCGATTCTTTCAAGCGTACCCGCGTTTCCAACGGACATCCAATCCGCTGCGCCAGCACGCAGTGCTGGGCTGTGATAGGTGCCGCCAGTTACGGTGGCCGACGAAACTGAAATCTTTGATCTCTTTGCCGAACGATGCACTCAGGTTTCGGGCCGCATAGGCACGAGCCATCTGTCCGTAGGACGTTGCCACCGACACTCCGTTAACCGCTGCAGCCGATTTGGTGATGAGGTTGATGACGCCGAGTTCGGCATAGCCGCCATAGATGGCTGAGCCCGGACCGCGAATGATTTCGATGCGCTCGATGGATTCTAGCGGGCAGTGATGTCCGAGGGCGAGACTACTGTAGAGAATCTCATTCGTCTCCTGGCCGTCAATCATCAGGAGAACTTTTCCTTCGTGTGCCCAGCTGCCGCGGATGCCTATACCGACCACATTTTGTACGTCGACCGCGGGGGCAAACCCCGGGCAAACCCGGGTACCATGAACAAAACGTCAATCAGGTCCCCTGGCACCGGAATTCACGATCTCTTCCTGTGTGATGACACTCACAATGCCGGGCGACTCACGTTGGGTAACCTTGTCTTCGACGCGACTTCGATTCTGACCGAGAGCAACTCCTCAAGAGACATGGAAGCAAAATCCATCTCCCCCGCTAATCCCTGAGAAAGCAGCCCACAGGTAAGGAATGCCAGAACTCGCCCGCATGAATAGGAGAGGCGTTTTCTGGGCTGGCTTCCTACGTACACATTCTCGAGTCTTCACGTGCGGCAATCCTCCAGCGGCAACTTCGCCCCACGGCGAAACTCGGAAATCGGAGAAACTCGGCTCTCTCGAACTAGTGCTGCAGGACCCGGTCTCAAGTGTAAAAGAACGGGTTTCATCCTAGATATAGTCAAATTATCTGCGGGCATGCCGGTTTTTCGGTGGCGGGAGAGCCGGCTAGCTGAGCGGCCGCCCTGTGTGCGGGTCTGCGGCAGTAAAACTGGCGAGTTGCAGTTACTGTATTGAGCTCTATTGCCGCGTCGGCATGGAGTCCATTTCGATGACGACGCGGCTCGTCACCCCGTTTCTCTGAACGTGGGCCTGTGCCAGTCGGTACGTTTCAAGCCGCAGACCTGCGAACGGCGCAGGATCTGCGCTACGGCCCGGCGGGTCAGCGGCAGGAGAACGACGCCATTTACGGGTTCGTTGTCTTTTCGGAGAGCTTAGAGAAGGAATGCGTCAACGCGGAAAGCTGCTCGAGCGGTGCGATCACGTGCTGGTCGTGCGGACGTTTTCATCCAGCTTGTCGAAAAATCGCTTGATCATCATTCGGGCCGTTGTGTCGATGAGACGCTGTCCGACGGCCGCGAGGGTTCCGCCGACCTGGACGTCTCCGTCGTATGCCACTTGGGTGCCGGTTCCATCTGGAGAAAGCCGCAAGCGGCCCTCACCTTTCATGAACCCGATCTTCCCTTTGCCTTCGACAAGCAACCTAAAACTGGAGGAAGGCTCGGCGTCGGCAATCTTCACTGTGCCGTCGAACAGTCCGGAGAAGCTGGCGAGCGCCATCTTCATTTTCATCTGGTACTCGTTTTCCCGAATGCGGACGAGAGCTTCGCAACCCGGCATGCACTTCGCCAATACTTCGGGATCTTGCAGCAGCCGATACGCGCCCTCTTGGCCCAGCGCGAGAAGGTGAGTGCCGGAAATCTTCATGAAGCTTCTGCCAGAGCTGCGTGGAGGGCTCGAGCGGCATAGACCTGGGCCATCTGTTTGCGATAGCTGGCGGAAGCGTGAATGTCGGCATTGGCTTCGATGTTGCTCGAGACCAAAGCCGCTGCTTGACGAATGTCTTCTGCACTGCCGGCTGAGCCTTGCAGCCGGGCTTCGGCAGCGGCTGCACGGAAGGGGCTGGGCGCCACTCCTGTCAGACCGAGCCGTGCCAAGCTGATTTGTCCGTTGCTTTTGCGCACTCGCGCAGCCACTCCCACGATTGCGAAGCCAGATGCGGGCTGCACCATCTTCTGGTAGCTCACTCCCGTTTTAGGCTCTTCGACCGGCACGATGATCTCGGTGAGCAGTTCTCCCGGTTCGGCGGCTGTCGTGAATGTGTCTACCAGGAAATCCTCCAGGTTAAGCGTGCGCTCGGCTCCGGCGCGTACGAGCTTCACCTTGGCACCGAGCGCCAGCAGCGATGCAGGGTAGTCTGCTGCTGGATCGGCGTGGGAAAGGCTTCCTCCGATTGTGCCCAGGTTCCGCACCTGGACATCGCCAATGTGCTTTGCCGCTTCGGCCAGCAGCGGACATCGCTGACGCAGCAGCGGGGAAGAGTCGAGGTCGTGGTGCGTGGCCATCGCACCAATACGGATTTCGCCCGAGGACTCCGAGAGGGTCTTCAAGCCGGTGATCCGCCGAAGGTCCACCAGATGTTCTGGCGCAGCCAGCCGAAGCTTCATCAGAGGAACCAGGCTCATGCCGCCCGCCAGGACCTTGGCGTTTCCGCCCGCCAGCAACTGGAGGGCTTCCTGCAACGTATTGGGAACCGAGTATTCGAAGCTTTGCGGAATCATGCCTGGCCTCCTTGCTGCAGCAGTTGCCAAATCTTTTCCGGCAGCATCGGCATATCGATGTGCCGCACGCCCAGCGGGCTTAAGGCATCTACCACCGAGTTGACCAAGGCTGGGGAAGCGCCAATCGTTCCAGCCTCACCCACGCCTTTCACCCCTAACGGGTTTACCGGAGATGGTGTGATGGTGTGGCCGGTCTCCAGCCAGGGCATCATGCCGGCTTTGGGAATGGCGTAATCCGTCAGCTCGCCACTGAGCAGTTGTCCGTTATTGTCGTAGACGGCTTGTTCGTAAAGCGCTTGGCCCATCCCTTGGGCAACGCCGCCGTGCACCTGCCCATCCACCAGCAACGGGTTGATGATGTTGCCGCAGTCGTCCACGGCGACGTAACGAAGGATGCTCACCCGGCCCGTCTCCCGGTCAACCTCCGTGACGGCGATGTGAGCACCGAAAGGAAACGTGAAATTCGGCGGCTCCCAAAAGTAGGTCACCTGCAGTCCCGGCTCCTCCCCGGGCGGCAACTTCATAGCCCGGTAAGAGGCTGCCGCAACTTGCGCCAAAGTCACCGACTTGCCGTTACGATTGCAAACACAATTGCCATTAGTGAAAGTCACCTCAGCCGACTCTAACAGAAGTGCTCCAAACTTCTGGATCTTCTCTTTCAGTTTCTGGATCGCATAATAGACCGCCGGACCTCCCACTGCCGTGGCCCGGCTTCCGAAGGTGCCAATGCCGTACTGGACGACGGCCGTATCGCCGTGCAAGACGATGACGTCCTCAAGGTCGACACCCAGTTCGTCAGCCGCAATCTGCGCAAAGGTGGTTTCCTCGCCCTGGCCATGTGGCGACGCGCCGGTCAACACGGTTACCTTGCCGGCTGGATCGATTTTGACGGTGGCGCTCTCCCACCCTCCAGCGGGTGTGGCTGGCGAAGGGCCGAAAGCGCTGACCTCACCGTAGGTCGAGAGGCCGATGCCCATCAGTCGTCCTTGCTGGCGCGCCTCAGCCTGCTCCTGGCGCAGCCTCGGGTAGTCCACCAGCTCGAGCGCTCTCCTTAACGGCGCCTCATAGTCTCCGCTGTCATAAGACAGGCCCGTAGCGGTGGCGAACGGAAACTCGTCGGGCTGTGGGAAATTCTTCAGGCGAATCTCGGCTGGATCCATTTTGAGTTCGGCGGCCAGCATGTCCACCATGCGTTCAATGCCATGCGTCGCTTCGGGACGTCCCGCGCCACGATAGGCATCCGTGGGGACGCAGTTGGTGAACACACCCACGATGTCAGCCAGGATGTTCTTAAACCGGTAGAGGCCGGGCATCATCAAGACCGAAAGGGTGGGAATCGCCGGCGTCAGCAGTTGGTGGTAGGCGCCCAGGTCCTGGATGAGCTTCAGCTTCAAGCCCAAAATCGTACCGTCCTTTTTCGCGGCAATCTCGTAGTAATCCACGTGGCCGCGCCCGTGAATGGTACAGAGGAAATTCTCGCGGCGGGATTCAATCCATTTCACCGGCTTGCCGATCTTCATCGCAACGAATCCCATCAGTGCTTCTTCGGCGTAAACATTCAGCTTGCTGCCGAACCCACCGCCCACTTCAGGCACGACGACTCGCAGGCGGTTTTCAGGAAGCCCCAGCATTCCGGCCAGCAGCGACCGGAGCAGGTGAGGGATCTGCGACGAGGAATAAACGGTTAGCGCTTTGTCGCCTGGCTGCCATTCGGCCACGACCCCGCGCGTTTCCATCGCTGTTGGAATCAGCCTCTGGCTGATAATGCGCTGCTTGACGATGACCTCAGCTTCGGCAAAGGCTTTGTTCACGTCGCCGCCTTCCTGGTGATAGGTGAAGGCGGTGTTATCTGGCCACTCCGGATGCACCGCCGGGGCTCCAGGCGCCAACGCCTTTTCCGGGGCAGCCACAGCGGGCAGTTCCTCATAGTCGACTTCAACCAGATCGGCGGCATCGCGCGCAATGTAGCGGTCGGTGGCGACGACGACGGCAACTGGATGGCCGGTGAAATAAACCCGGTCCTGAGCCAGGATGTGATGGTGTGGCACCCGTAGTCCGGGCAGCGAAGCTCCGCACGGCACCGGCCCAAGCGCGGCGACGTCTTTGCCTGTAAATACAGCGGCAACTCCGGGAAGTGCCAGCGCTGCCTGGGCATTAATGCCCTTGATGCGTGCTGCCGCATAAGGACTGCGGACGATGCACGCATGATGCATGCCCGGCTTCTGGATATCGTCAACATAGGTCGCCGTGCCCGTGATCAGGCGCGGATCTTCACGACGCCGCACGCGCTTTCCAACCAGTTTTCCTGTGGCCTGGGGCGTGAGTATGGTCGCCATGGGTTTGCCTCCCTGCTTTCCATCGTTCCGAATTGGTGGTGCGAAGAGCTGGCGGACTCGCCGGCTCGTTGGCTGCTTCGAGTCGAATCAAATGCCCATCTTGGCCGATGCGGCCTTCACGGCATTCACAATGTGCTGGTAGCCGGTGCAACGGCAAAGGTTTCCTTCGATGCCGTGGCGGATTTCTTCTTCGGTCGGCACCGGTGTGCGTTCAAGCAGCTGCTTGCACGCGACGATCATGCCCGGCGTACAAAACCCGCACTGCAGGCCATGCTCGTTCCAGAAGGCCTCTTGCAACGGGTGGTACTTGCCGTTCGACACAAGACCTTCGATCGTCAGCAAGCGGCACCCATCGACTTGTACCGCAAACATCGTGCACGATTTGACGGCTTTGCCATCCAGCTCGACAGTACACGCGCCACACAGCGAGGTCTCGCAGCCGATGTGCGAACCGGTGAGCCCGACAACGTCTCGCAAGTAGTGAATAAGCAGCAGTCTGGGTTCAACTTCGTCCGTACGCTGCTTGCCATTGATCGTCACAGAGATCAGCCGTTTCATGGGACCTCCTGAGGGGACAGCCATTCGATGGATGAGCGAGAACGCTACCAAAAGGCGCGAAAAAAGCAAAGTGCAGAAATGTTGTTTGCTGTTTGCGATCCGCCAGCGGATGGTTCATTGCCCGTGACGTTTCTGCTGCACCCATTCCGAATGGAGCTGTCCCAAGCCTCGCCAGGGTCGCGAGGTTCGTAGGCGCCACGCCCCTGGCTCTCTTGGGTTCGGAATTGCCCGAAGGCGTGAGTCGCATGGGATCGTTCAAGCGGGACGACGGAATTCTGAAAGCAAGGGCGCTTTTCCCTACCCATCGTGCAGAGCGCGATTCATTCCAAGGATCTGTCCGAGTAGCCCAAGTTGCCCTTTGTGCTTGACTGCGGTGGCTTTTCAGCATAGTTAGACGGTTCTGCGCGATGAAACGAGAAGTTGGTTCTCGTTTCGGCGCGACACGGGCAGCAGGTAGGGTGGGCTGTCCTCAGCCCGCCGCTGAGTGCCGAAGCGTTGGGAAAACGGCGCGGTGAGGACACCGCGCCCATCCTATCGCATCCGGGATATCAAGGGCGGCAGCTCGTGGTTAGTGAGTCATCGTCTTGCTTGGTTCGCCCCTGGTTGTGAACGCTTAGCAAAGCCGAATCGGTGGAAAACCCCGTTGACTAGTCTGGACCGGCTGGCATCTACGTCCGCCGCCTCTTTTCCCCTCTCTCAGAATCGACCCTTGGAGGAAGAACGATGTCGTTGATGAACCGTCGAAGCTTTATAGCCGGAACGTTGTCGGCCGCCGCGGCGGCAGGTGGCGCCGGCGATTTGGGCGCGCAGTCCGCGTCGGCACAGAAGGACAAGTACCGCGTTGCCATCATCGGATGCGGCCGAATGGGGCAGTACTACGCCGATGTCTACAAGGCACTGCCGGATACCGAGATTGTTGCTATTGCGGAATGGAACGACGAACGGCGCAAAGTGGTCGGCGAGCGCTACGGCGTCAAAGCGCTTTTCAAGGATGTGAATGCCTTGCTAAAGGAAGTCGTTCCGGACCTGGCAGCCGTCATCACGCCCAGCAAGTTCATGAAAGATGCCGTCATTGCTTGCGCGCAGGCTGGAGTGAAAGGCGTATCGACCGACAAGCCGATGGCCGCCAAGCTCTCGGACGCCGATGAGATGGTCGATGTTTGCGTCAAGCGGAAAGTGGTCTTCGCGGGAGGCAACCTGCAGCGAGCTTTGCCGACCGTGCAAGAGGCTGCGCGACGCCTGCGAACCGGCGTGTATGGAAAACTGGCTGGCGCTGCGGTACACGGGTTCGGCGGCGAGATCTCAGGCGGAGGTTGCCAGCACATCTCCGTGCTGCGGCTGCTCACGCGAGCGGAAGTTGCCGAGGTCGTGGCCTGGGGAAGTCCTCCGGAAGCTTTAGCGAAAGACACCGATGAAGGCTTGATCATCAATGGCCGGTTCCGCATGACGAGCGGACTCGAGTGCCAGGTATTTGGGACGCCAACACCCGCGCGTGGCGTCGATGTGTGGACCGAGCGAGCGCTGGTACGCTGGGACTGGGGTGCCCCAACAATTTTCGAAGGCACCGACGCCAAAGGCGCCCGAAAGCAAATCGATGCAAAGTACCCGCCGTTTGCCTGGAGCCACATCATCGAAAAGGCTGGCCTGCGTCCCGAAGACATCTACCTGGTCGCGTCCATTCGTTCGTTCATCGAAGCGGTAAGGACAGGAAGCGAGCTGTGGATTTCTGGAGCCGACCTCCGGCAGGCTCTGGAAGTCGCGATTGCCTGCAGGCTCTCAGCTCAGCTGGGTAACCTCCCGGTGAGGCTTCCTTTGAAAGACCGGTCTTTGGTCTTGTTTCCCAGGCCGTATCGCTGGGTAGGCGGTGACGTCACCGGTCGTGTGCAGTCCGCAGAAGAAGCGGCGGGTCGAAAGAAAGAGTAGCGGACCGTAGGGTTTTAGACGCGACAGAATGGGCCGCTCCAAAGAATCCTGCAGGCAGGGTGGAAACGAAGGTTGTTAGCCGCAGGATCGACTGTGGCGAAATTCGTTTTCACAGTCCAAATCCTTTGCCCAGAAATCCCCAAGAGGAGAATTGAGGAATCGAATGCAACGACGGAAATTCATGCATGCTGTGTTAACCGCTGGGGTGGCGACGAGAGTTTCTCCACTGAAGGCCGCCGCGCCAGTGCCCTCTTCAGGGGCGCCACCCGCCAATGAGACCCGAAAGAAACCTCGAATCATGTTCTATCACGACGGGCGGCATCCGCTCATTTACATGTACGAACCTCCCATGCAGAAGGAGGAATTTGAAGCAGCGGTGGATGAGCTTGTCGGGACGCCTGTGGAAGCGCTGATGTTCTGTCTGGGCGACGGACGCACCGTGTTACACGACACGAAAATAGGCGAGTTGTGGGGAAGCAACGTGAAGAAGTGGCCCCACATCATCTTCCGTCGTGCGCACCAGAACGCCAAGAAGCTGATCGAGGAGGGAAACGATCCGCTGCGTGTCGTATGCGATCGGGCGCACGCCAAAGGGATGTTGCTCTATCCGACGCTACTGGTTCAGCAAGGGACCGGAGTTCCGGGCCAGGACGTGCGGAGCTCGAACTTCCGATTCAACAACCGCCGCCTCGAAATTGGCGCGCGGGGAGGTGTCGATCCAAAGTTTCCGGGTCTGACCTGCCTGGACTTCAAGCTCCCAGAAGTCCGCGACGAGCGGTTCTGCTTGATCGAGGAAACTCTGTCGCGCTATCCAGTGGACGGGTTCGAGCTGCAGATGAACTATCAACCTTACTATTTCCGTCCTGACGAAGTTGACTCAGGGCGAGCGGTCATGACGGACTGGATCCGCCGCGTCTACAAAGCCGTGAAGGCGAGCGGTGCCGGGAGGGAACTGGTCATACGCATCCCCATCAGTTTGGAGCAATGCTTCGCGGCTGGAATGAACGCCAAGGAATGGATCGCGCAAGGTATCGTGGACGTGCTGATCGGCGAGACCGCTCACTATGGTGTGGATCACACGGCAGACTATCGCCCGCTGGTGGCTGCTGCCAAGGGATCGCAATGCCGGATTCATGCGGCGATTCAGAGCACTGTGGACTCTGACCGCCTGGGCGAGTCGACCATCGCCATGACCCGAGGACTGGCTTGCAACTACTGGGCTCAGGGAATTGATGGCCTCTACATCGATCAATGGTTCAGCAACTGGCCTTACCAGGGATCGTTTTACGAACGGTTGCGCGAGCTGCCCTACCCGGACGTGATGGCGCCGAAAGATAAGTACTACTGTGTTCCCACGATCACTTGCCGCTATCCGGAACGCCAGCCGTTCATGCAGTTGCCGGCCGGCCTGAAGCTGAACGAGCCGCTCCGCATCAAGCTGCCCATCAGCGACGATCTGCCGCGTTGGCACAAGGCAGGCCGGGTTCATCAGATGCTGCTGCGCCTGCGTGTCATGAACACGACCGAATTGGACCGCCTGGAGTTTCGGCTGAACGGACGCGCGCTGCCGGACGGTCTGCTGCGCAAGATCAACGAGATGTATCGCATGACCGCTCCGCGCTGCCGCACCGGTTCTGGATATTGGTTTGTCTACCGTCTCGATTCGCCAGACTGGCTCAGAAACGGAGAGAACGTCATCGAGGTCAACCTGCGCCAGCGAGATTCCGATGTGATCCCGCAGGTCGAGTTAAGGGACGTGGAGCTGGAAATCAAGTATCTGCTGGGCAAGAACTTTCATCGGGGGCAAGATGTGGATCTGGGTCCTTACGATCGAAGTGCGGAGTAGCCGGTCCTGCCGGATCGCAAGGGCCATGCGAACCACACCCAAAAACGGCAAGGGTTGATTAGCGGTTCCCAATCTTCATTCACCAGGCAGACCTGCTCAGGAACGAGCCGTTCCTGACGGCAGGACACCTGAGTCACTCGTTGCGTGAGCTGCCCGCACGTCAGCAAGTATCCGCGTGAGCGCTGCCGCCCATGCGATTTCAAAGGGACAACGGCGCCACTGGTGCCAGTGAATTCAACTCCACAAGAAACTCGGTTATGATCTGGTTTGTAAGCGGTATTGCCGAAGCCGCTTGGGCTATCTACCATCTGCCGCTTCTTATGAGCTAAGACGGGTGTCTGGTTCTGAGTTTGGCCTCGCGAGCTTCGCGAACGCAACCAGGACCAGGTTGGACCTCAGCCCAGGGTTGTCAAAACTGGGTGCTGGGCGATTCAGCGCTTTTGCTGTTGCCTTTCGAAAACGAGGACTGATGACAAGGACAGTTCGACTGCTATCGGCCGCCGTTTTGCTTCTGATCGGCTGCCAAGCTGCGGTCGTGCCCCTCTTCAGAACGTCTGCTGCCGCGACTTTGCAAGCGGTGGCGCGAGAAACAGCATCCGACCAGTTTCTCAAGAAATGGATTGAGCAAGACGTGGCCTATCTCATCTCTAGAGTCAGAAAAATTCGCGTTTGAACGTCTGGCCAGCGATGACGCGCGTTACCAGTTCATCGAGCGATTTTGGGAACAGCGCGACCCGACCCCAGGCACACCGCAAAACGAATTTCGAGATGAACACTACCGGCGGGTCGCTTATGCGAACGAACGCTTTCGCAGTGCCGACCCCGGCTGGCGTACAGATCGCGGACGTACCTACATCACCTGGGGCCCACCGGACCAGATTGAATCGCATCCGTCGGGCGATGCCTCATCCGGCCCTTTCGAGATCTGGCGATATCGCGCAGGATCCGATCCAACCGCAGCCCGGGAGCGCTCGCTCGAGTTTGTTGGGTCAGGCTATAAATTGCGTCAGAAGTAGCGATCGTACGGAGTGGAAACCTAGCGGCCGGCCGGACTGACGCTCGCAGCGGCAGCCCCGTTGACGAGCGAGTTTCACCGCTCGGCGAAGCGATTGTCCGGGAGGGCACGATCCCGCCGTACCTTGCGCCGAGTCCTCCAACATAGTCAGAGATCTCTTCAATTCACGCCAGTAGCACAACCTCAGATCCGACAACGCCACAAAAGGCATACCCCAGGCTTGGCCTGGCAGAGAGCTTCCAGCGCTTTCTTGATGGCCGCGCGGCCTCGGCCAGAGGAACTCGCCGGTGCTTTCCTAGTCGCACGCGACGCAGCACGCGTCAGTTGTGGTCTTAGCAGAGCGACACCCTTGGCGCCAGGCTCTTTCAATGGAAGGCACGATTCGGTTTTTCTGCGGAGACCGCCAACCAATGGCTGAGGCCGAGAGGAGCGGCGATGCAGTGGACGTGGCAGCGTGGGGCTCCCAACGTTTACGCCGAGCCGCTTGACCTGCCGATCAAAGCGAAGTGGCGGTTTGCTGGAGGGCCTTCTCGTCTCTCGCAAGCCTCTTCCTGGCCCTTCGAAGGGCTAGGAGCAACCTTTCCTGCCTGCTCCAAGCCCACCGCACCTCCTCCCACCGATGCGGATAGAACTGCCGTTTGTTGGAACTCCAGAACCATTCGTTGAAAAACGCTGCGCGTATTCTCGGAACCACGCTAGGTTCGGGCCCGTCTCGCAGCAGTTGGAGTGTCAGTGGCGCGTTGCAGCGACAGAGTAGTTCTTGGATGCCAGGCAAGCCCTTCGCTTCGCGCGCATCGGGTCTCCCCGGACGGTCCAAGCTGAGAAGACCGCCAGCAGCGTGACGCTGCTGGCTTGTCGAGATTCGTGCATGGCGTGCCGTGGCGCTCTACTGGCTCTGAGCCGTCGTTCTCATTGTGTCTGCCCGAACGGCGCGAGACTAAGGATACTCTTGGAACACGGACGGCAGATCGAACAAACAACGACAGGAGGGAATCTGGATGAGACTCTCGGTGAGAGCTGTTTTCTTTTTGGCCGTTTCGCTTTGGGCCGCGGCCGGTATTTGCCAGACAACGGGGACCCTGCGGGGCGTCGTGACTCTGAGCGACAATGGCACTCCGCTGCACGACGTTTCGGTGCTGATTCTTCAACTGAATCGTTCGACCGAAACCGACGAGCGAGGCGCCTACCAATTCGAAGGCGTTCCCATAGGCAGATACACGCTGCTGGTACATATGGATGGGATTCCCGACATGGCCAAGAGCGTAACGGTAGCCAGTCTCGAAACAACTGCCAACTTCGTCTTGCGGCTCAGTGCACCGCGAGAACAGGTCACCGTTACGGCCACCGGGCGTGAGCAGACCGCTTTCGACGCGTTCCAATCCGTGACGACTCTCGACTCAGTGACCCTGGTTGAGAAGAGCCATACGTCGATCGGCGAAGTGCTTGACCGGCGTCCGGGAATCGCCAAACGCAGTTTTGGCCCAGGAGCGGCCCGGCCTGTTATTCGTGGGTTCGACGGAGACCGGGTTCTGGTTCTCCAGGATGGGATACGCACGGGCTCGTTGTCGTCCCAGTCGGGTGACCATGGTGAACCACTTCACGTCTTGAACTTGGCCCGTCTGGAAGTTGTCAAAGGCCCGGCCACGTTGCTTTACGGCAGCAATGCCTTGGGTGGCGTGGTGAATGCCATTACCAGCCATCACCAGAATCATATGCACCCGCACGAAGGGTTGCGCGGCTACGCTTCTGCCGTGGGAGGTTCAGGTAACGCTCAGGGCGGTGGGAGCGCCGGTTTCGAATACGGAACGGGAAACTGGCTCGTGTGGGGTAACGGGGGCGGGCAGAGAACCGGCGACTACCAAACGCAGCTCGGGCAAATACCCAATTCCAAAACGCGCATCGGCGACGGGCTGGGAGGTTTCGGTTATTTTGGCAACAGAGCCTTTTTCAGTCTTGGCTATGGCGTGAATGACGGGCGATATGGCATTCCGTTCGCCGGCGAGTTCGAGAGCCACGAGCACGGCGAGGACTCGGACGAAGCAGCGGCCGACATCGACCTTGTGTTTCGCCGACATTATGTGCCAGTGACTTTTGGCATTCGGACCCCGGGTTCCTATATCGAGGGCCTGCGCGTTTCGCTGAACTATAGCGACTGGCAGCATCAAGAGCTTGAGGGTGATGAGACAGGAACGAATTTCGACAACCAGCAATATGTCTACCGAGCCACGTTCGAGCAACGCCGCGCGGGCCGTTTGACCGGAAGCTTCGGCTTCTGGGGCATGCGCCGCGACTATGAGGCCCGTGGCGCTGAATCGCTGTCACCACCGGTTAATCAGGACGCTGCCGCTCTATTTACGTTGCAGGAAGTGGGCTTCGAACGGTTCCGATTCCAATTCGGTGGAAGGCTGGAACACAACCGTTACAACCCGTTAGGACTGGACAAACGCTCGTTCACCGGCTTCTCGGGAGCGGCGGGCATTCACGTTCCGTTGTGGAGAAGTGGAGCCTTCGTGACGAACTACACCCACTCCTACCGGGCACCGGCCCTAGAGGAGCTTTTTTTCAACGGTCCGCACATAGGCACCCTGACCTTCGAGGTCGGCAACCCAAACTTGAAGCGAGAAAGAGCCGATGGAATGGACTTCTCGTTGCGTCACAACGGAGAACGCGTGCGGGCTGAAGCGAATTTCTACTACTACAACATTCGCGACTTCGTGTTCTTGGCGCCGACCGGAGCGATTGAAGATGGCTTGCCCAAAGCGGACTACTCGCAGGGCGACAGCCGGTTTCTCGGTAGCGAGCTGGGGGTTGACTTGGCCCTGCGTCCGAACCTCTGGCTCAACTTGGGCCTCGATACAGTCGACGCTCAGCTCAAAGACAGGAGCGCGCCACTGCCTCGCATTCCGCCGCTTCGCGGGCGAGTGGGAATCGAAGCGAGTCATCGAGGCTTCAGCCTGAAGCCCGAAATGGTGTTGGCAAACCAGCAGAACGACGTGTTCACCAACGAGACCCGGACGGCCGGTTACGCGGTATTGAATCTCGCGGCTTCGTATACCTACGCACAGCGGCACCTGGCACACATCTTTTCGGTCAATGCGTTTAATCTCGGCGACCGGTTGTATCGCAACCACCTGTCTTTCATCAAAGACTTCGCTCCCGAATTAGGACGCGGTGTGCGCTTTGCTTACACGGTTCGATTTTTCTAGCTGATCGCAGGATCCCGGTGCCGTGAAGGAATCCGGATCCTGTCAACGTTCGGCTGGCAGGCTTGCTGCGACCCGCCGCTACGGCTTTGTGGGAGCTTTGGGGAGCTGGCTCCTGGGTTCTTTCCCGATCTGCCTTGGTTTCGAAGTCTGAGCCCTCTGAGGGTCGGGGAACTGACAAGCTTGGTTTCTACCCACTCGGCAGCCGGCGCGTCAGCAACGGGCCCTATGTAGGCCTGGCAACCCGCGGGACTTTGATGGGGACTTGCGGCCAGCTCCCAGGGTCCCGTCAAAGTCGTGAGCCCTCCCTTGCGGTCGGGCTGCACTGAACAACCGCGTGGACCAAATCAGTAGCCCGCGCGTCAGCAAGGGCTCGACCTCGACTCATCGATTTACTAACAAGTCCTTTATTTAGGCTACACATTGAGAAGTGATTGAAGTATCATGCCGGCATGCAAATTGACGGTCGGGCGCTCTCGCATGAGACATCGGAAACCATTCGGATGATGGCGGTGCGGCGTGTGCGCGAAGGCGAACGCCCGAGCGCGGTCATCGCCAGCTATGGCTTGTGCCGCACCACGATCTACCACTGGCTGCGTGCGT
>Ga0194132_10005295_pt1 | contig 21102 bp, 17 predicted proteins | sample TA2KigOf80mmetaG_FD_148612 | JGI IMG/M metagenome (GOLD analysis project Ga0194132, IMG submission 148612) | Freshwater microbial communities from Lake Tanganyika, Tanzania - TA2015054 Kigoma Offshore 80m | ecosystem: Environmental > Aquatic > Freshwater > Lake | place: Tanzania: Lake... | reverse complement strand
CTGTGCGCCGACCGCGACGTTACCCGCGGCGTCCTCCGTCCGGAAGTCCACCGTGTGCACTCCATTCGGCAACGTAAACGGACCCGCATATAGCACGAACGGGCCGCCGTTAATGCTCCGCGTGGTCAAGGCCGGCACGATACCGGACAGGTTGTCCGACGCAGTAATCGTCACGGTCGGGATGACGTTGTGCCATATGCCGCCGCCAACGTCCACGCCTGCCGGGCTTGCCGCAGATGTGATGGTCGGAGCGACCGTATCGACATTAACTGCGACAGTCTTGTGAACTTCTGAATTGCCCAGCCGATCTAGGCTCCAATACTCAACTGTGTAGGTGGCGCTGCCGGGGAGAATGAATGGGCCAGCGTACGCAAGAGGCGCTGAGCCGTTGACACGGTAGAGAGTGCCGCCGGGCCCAATGCCGACGCCGGCATCCGACGCGCTCAGGGTCACCGTCACCGCGGAGCGGTACCATCCCGGCCTCACTGTCTGTCCCGCCAGTGACGCGGACGTAACGGGCGGCGCCGTATCAACTCTTACTGTTAGCTGCTTTCCGCTTGTCACATTGCCCGCAAGGTCCTGGATCCGGTAGTCCACCGTGTGCGCGCCCTCTCCCGTCACGGCGAACGGGGCTGTGTACACGGCAAATGGCGCGCCGTCGATGCTGCGGCCCGTGCCGCCGGGAAGTATGCCGGACTGCGCATCCGAGGCGGCTATCGAAACGGTCGAAAACACGTTGTGCCACACATCGCCGCCAACGTTCTGCCCGGGAGGGTTGACGGTCGCCGACACGGAGGGGGCGACAAGGTCTATGTTTATCGGTATGGTCTTGGCGGCCTCCTGGTGGCCAATCCGGTCCGTACTCCAGTACTCCACAGAGTAAGTACCCGTCTGTGCCAGTGAAATGGCGCCCGATTACTGCTGCGGCGGGGAGCCGTTAACGCGGAACATCGTGGCGCCCGGCGCCACACCTGTGCCCGCGTCTGTAGCATTCAGGGCCAACAAGACCTGGGAGCGGTACCAGCCCGGCTGGCCCTGCGTCCCGGAAATAACGAAGGCATTGGTGACCGGCGGCAAGGTATCCACCCTTACGGCGATAGGAGCGGGACGGTGCTCGTTGCCGGCCCGGTCGCGTGCCCAGAATTCAAGGGTGTTCACCCCGTCGGAGGTGATTGAAAGAGATCCCGGGTATGTTGCCGCTGCCCCACCATTGATCCTGAAGCTCACACCGTCGACGGGGACGCCTGAAGCGGCGTCTGTGGCGGCTAGCGTCACGCTGGGAGGGGACGCGTACCACGTTTCTCCCCCTACGTTGACTCCTGGCTGGAGCAGCGCAATTACGTTCGGCGCAACGGAGTCGATGTTGACGCTGACGGCCTTCGCGGCCTCAAGCATGCCCGCGCCGTTGCGGCTGAAGAACTCTACGACATTAGCTCCCTGGGCCGAAACGGTGAACGGGCCGGTGTACGGCTGTGAGACCGAGCCGACTATGCGGTAGTCCGTTGTCAGAATGCCGGACGTTGGGTCGGCGGCGGAGAGTGTCACCGTCACGGCGCCGGTGAACCACCCGTTCTCGCCCGCAGGACCGGCAAGAGTAACTGACGTTACCGGGAATGTGGTGTCGATGTCGATGCCGGTAACCTGGGCGAAGGCAACGTTCCCGGCGACGTCCGTGCACGATAGCGAGACTGAGTAGTTGACACCGTCCTGGTCCAGAAGCACCGGGGCGTCGCAGACTGTGAAGCCGGACCCAGCGTCGGCGCCGGAGGCTGACACTGTGACGGGCGCAGTGTGCCATCCTCGAGAGTTGACGGGCGGGGTTACGCTCATCGTTACCGATGGCCCTACCCTATCAATCTTGACGGAGGCGGTGTGGCTGACCGTATTGCCTGCCAGGTCGGTGGCAGAATACGAAATGGAGTAAACGCCGTCGGAATTCAACAGCACGGACCCCGAGGTCGGCTCACCACCATTAACGGTCATAGACCGGAACGCCACACCTGACGTGGCGTCTGTCGCTGACAGGGAGACCGTTACGCTGCTGATAAACCACCCGTTCGCGCCGGGTATCCCCAACCGTCTGCAAAGTCACGACCGGCGCCGTCTTGTCCAGGTTTATCCCTGTTACTGTGGCGGACGCCGAATTGCCGGCGTTGTCGGAACAAGACGCGACTGCGGACAGGTTAACCCCGTCCGCGCTCAAGACCTCGGGGGTGCAGGAGTGAATGCCGGAGAGGGAGTCCGAACCGGTTGGCGTCACCGTGACGTTCGCCGTGTACCAGAGTCCAAGGTCCGGCGGGCGGTCCACAGCCGCGGTGACGGTTGGCGGAACAGTGTCGCGCCGAACTGTTAGACTGCCGGCACTTGTAAGCGCCGTTCCCATAAACGGTGATATTCCTGCCAACCCTGGGCCGGAGGAAGCCTCGCAAGAGAACGGCTGGCCGGCAGTGTCCGAGGTTACCGATCCACCCTCGCAGCCGAGCGTCGACACCGGGTGTTGCGGGTCTGCGACGTTCCACGCAACGGCGACGTTGGACCGGTACCACCCGCCAGGGCCCAGCACACCCGTTACGACCGGCGTGATGACGGGGGGCGTGAGATCGTCCTGCGAAGTAACGAACACATTGAATGACCGCGACGTGGTAAGTGTGTTGGAAGTTGCCGTGCAGGTGACCGTGGTCTGGGTACCCGCGGTGAGGTCCGCCGAATACTGTCGGCCACGCGTTCCCTGCGACGCCCCCGAGCCAAAACCGGGCGTGCATGAGGCGGCGATTGATTGGCCGGCGCTGTCATACGCGTAGGCTATGAATGTGGCTCGGCCAACCCCTACATCCGTTCTCGGCGTAACCAACAGGTTGTGCGGCCTCGGGGCAAAGAGATGGGGCGCCAGCGAGTCAGGCTGCCAGTTCTGAGAAGTGGGGGCATAGGTGCAGCCCCAGATTGGAGTGTCGCCGGCCCCAGTGTTCAGACTTGAACTGACGAAGTCCACGTTCTGGGTCGCGGTGTGGAAGAAGGAGGCGCAGGAGGAGAGTACCTCGTCCAGTCCCAGGCTCGGCCCGATGATGAAGCCGACGTCTCGCACCGGGTCCCCGCTCGTGGAGCGCTGGTAACAGAAGTAGACCCAGTCGCTTCCCAGTCCCGCGCCCTCATCCAGGTCCTGGTTGATCAACTGGTATCCGACGCCTTCTGCGGCGCAGTCGTTTACATGTTCGCTGAAACTGGGCTCAGAGGCGTAGACCAGCGCATCGAGGTCCACAACGTAGCTGACCGAAGGCTGGTGCGGATAGCACTGCGCGCACAAGTAGAGCCAGGCAGAGCTCGCACCCGCGCCGTCATTAAGCTCTCCGGGCATCTTCGTGTAGCCGTTAGGGCACTTTATGCCGGAGTGTGAGCCGCTAATCACGGTCAGGTTGCCAATGACTGGAGCGGAGCGCACCGGACCGAAGCACGTGAAGTTCAGGCGAAGCGACGAGATGGTGTCGTGGCCGATGTTGCGAATGCCCAGGTCCATTACCCGCCCAAACGGGACCGCCAGATGACTATCCGATACGAAGCCCGAAGTGAAGGTCTCGCAGGTGCCGCCGAAGTCTATGTCCGAGTAGACTGCCACGGAATAGAGCCCGAGCTCCGCCGCATCCTGCAGATCGAGGAGGACGCCACGTCGTTGAACCCGATATCCCTGAGGCCCGGAATATCGTGCCGTGCCGTGATGGAGGCGCCGCCAAGATTGGATTCGCTGTAGAGGCGAACATACGGTGCGCTGCTGCTCTCGCTAAAACAGTCTGAGCCCAGCCGGAGCGAAGAAGCCTGCGCCCTGCCCACGTTGGTGAGGGCAAGGTCCACGACGTCGTTTCGAACGCTGACGCACCGTCCGTCGAAGTTCGGGTGCTCGTAGAGCGATACCACCTCTCCGGTGGAAACCCTTATGGACGTTGCGCTGTCGTTGAAGCCAAACAGGGTGAGATTCGGTATAGAGTCGTGAACCTCAAGCGAGTTGCCGGTGTAAGAGATTGCCCCGTCGTACAGCGTCACCTGCCCCGCCGCGTTCGCCCAGCCAGGCGAGAGGAAGAAGGCCGCAATGGCCAGTGCCGCTACAGTGAGTATCGTCATTCTGCGCCGGGTAAGTCCGAGCGAGCCAATGGTGGGCGATACAAGGCGGCTGTTCAATCTGGTCGCTCCTGTCTGTGCAACTTGGCATCGATTTCAAGGTCCGCGTTCTCAACATATGCTATGTATCATAAATAGTCGGCCATGCCTAGTCTTTATGGCATTGAAAAAATAGCCATTCCGGAGTACGATTTACCCATACCCCCTGGGTGGGGGTTTTCAGAAGCGAGGTTTGCGGTGCACACACACGATCACGACCATCACGAGAAGCACGCCGCGCAGATGTCCGATTCCAAGCGCGACGCGCTTAAGCGGCTCAACTACATCGAAGGCCATCTCTCCGGGATCGAGCGGATGGTGGAGCAGGACACCTACTGCGTCGACATCCTGAAGCAGACTTTCGCGGTGCGGCGGGCGATCCAGAAGCTGGAGGCGAAGCTGCTGGAGGGGCACCTCAACTCCTGCGTTATCGAGGGTGTGAAGGAAGGGCGCGAGCAGGAGGTACTCGGCGAGCTGATGGAGCTCTACAACCTCTCGGACAAGAGGTAGGCGAGATGGCTATCGAAACGAAACAGCCGCAGTCAACGGACATGGAGAAGGTGCAGCTGAGCATCGGCGGGATGACCTGCGCCTCCTGCGTCCGGCACGTGGAGCACGCGCTGAGCGGCGTCGACGGAGTGAGGTCGGCGACCGTCAACCTTGCGACGGAAAAGGCTACCGTGGAGTACGCGCCGGGCGCCGTGTCCCTGGGGGACCTGCGCTTCGCCGTGGAGGACGCCGGGTATTCAATCGCGGGAGTTGGTGATGATGTCGGCGAGGACGAAACGCCGCGCGACCAGAAGCTCCTGCTGGCGAAGGTCGCGCTAAGCCTCGGCGTATCCTTTTTCATCATGGTCCTGATGTCACTCCCCCACGACATCACGATGGACCTCCCGTTCAGGATGGAGCTTCTACTGCTGGCACTGGCGACGCCGGTGCAGTTCTGGGCCGGCTGGCGCTTCTATGCCAGCACCTGGGGCGCTCTGAAACACTTTACCGCAAATATGAACACGCTGATCGCCGTGGGCACATCCGTGGCGTACTTCTACAGCGTCTTTGCCACGATATTCTTTAACAGCTCGTTCTTCCGGAGCTTCGAGGCGCACACGTACTTCGAGACATCCACCGCGATCATCGGCCTCGTGCTGCTCGGCAAGTACCTGGAGGCTCGAGCAAAGCGCCGCGCATCGAACGCCATCAAGGCGCTGATCGGCCTGCAGCCGCAAACGGCGCGAGTGGTCCGCCACGGCAAGGAGACCGATATGCGGGTCGAGGACGTGGAGGTCGGCGACAGGGTCGCCGTCCGGCCAGGCGAGAAGGTCCCGGTGGACGGCGAGGTACTGGACGGCCGTTCGTGGATCGATGAGTCGATGCTCACAGGGGAGAGCGTCCCCGCCGAGAAGAAGCCGGGCGACAGCGTTTACGGCGGCACGGTGAACACCACCGGCGCGCTGGTCTTCAAGACGACGCGCATCGGCCGCGATACCGCGCTTTCGCAGATCATCCGTCTCGTTGAGGAGGCGCAGGGATCCAAAGCGCCCATCCAGCGACTGGCCGATCTCATCTCCGCCTACTTCGTGCCCGCGGTTATCGGCGCGGCGGCGCTCGTCTTCATTGCGTGGCTCGTGTTCGGGCCGTCACCGTCTTACCAGTACGCCATCCTGACCGCCGTCTCCGTGCTCATCATCGCCTGCCCTTGCGCGATGGGCCTCGCAACGCCCACGGCGATAATGGTGGGCACCGGCAAAGCGGCACAGCTCGGCGTACTCTTCAGGAACGCGGAAGCGCTGCAACAGCTACAGAAGGTCACAACTGTCGTCCTGGACAAGACGGGCACCCTTACGGCCGGCCGGCCGGCGGTCACCGAAATTGTTTCCTACGGCATGGACGAGAACGCCTTTTTGCGGGTGGTGGCATCCGCCGAGGCCACATCGGAACACCCCCTCGCGCAGGCGATCGTTGCCGAGGCGCGCCGGCGGGGCCTGTCCCTATCGACCGCAAGCGAGTTCGCATCGGTCACCGGCAAGGGCGTGGAAGCCCGTATCGATGGGACAAACGTGCTCGTAGGCAACCGCGCGCTGATGGATGCCGCGCTCGTGCGGCTCGACGGCGTGGGCGACAAGGCTTCTCTTCTTGCCTCACAGGGCAAGACTGTGGTCTATGCTGCGATTGACGCTGAGATTAAGGGCGCGATTGCGATCTCCGACCCCCTCAAACAGGGCTCAAAGGAGGCGATCGCCGCGCTGCGGCGGCATGGCCTGAAGGTAGTGATGCTCACCGGCGACAACCGCGCGACGGCGGAGGCCATAGGGAGAGAGGTCGGCATAGACAACGTTGTCGCAAACGTGCTGCCCGGCGACAAGGCGGCGCAGGTCAAGGCGCTGCAGTCGGGCGGAGAACGGGTGGCGATGGTCGGCGACGGCATCAACGACGCGCCCGCGTTGGCCAAGGCGGACGTGGGCATCGCCATCGGCACCGGGACCGACATCGCGATCGAGGCGGCGGATGTGACGCTCGTCAGCGGCGACCTCCGGGGCGTCTCCGCTGCGATTGGGCTGAGCCGGGCGACGATGCGCAACATCCAGCAAAACCTCTTCTGGGCGTTCGCATACAACGTCGCGCTCATCCCGGTGGCCGCCGGCATCCTCTACCCGTTTTTCTCGGACGGCGGTATACCTGATCGCCTGCGCCCGGTCTTCGGGGAGTACGGCTTCCTGAATCCCATCATGGCCGCGGGCGCGATGGCGATTAGCTCCGTTACCGTAATAAGCAACTCGCTCAGGCTTCGTGGCTACCGGCCGAAGAAGTAGCCCGCAGCAGACGCAGATTTTGAAAAAAAGGCGACTATGAAGATCCCGCTCATCGGCAAGAAGGGTCCTGTGGCAATCGATCCCGTGTGCGGCATGGAAGTGAACATGGAGAAGCCGCCCGGCGGCAAGTTCGAATACAAGGGGACCACGTACTACTTCTGTGGCCCGGGCTGCAACCGCGCGTTCCAGAAGGAGCCCGATTCGTATCTGTCCGGCCAGAAGAAGATGAAGATGTAAGTTGACCTGTCTCCGGGCCAACCGCCATAATACTGTGGCCCCCTGCCTCCAACGCGCGTGCCCAGGTGGCGAAATGGCAGACGCGACGGTCTCAAAAACCGTTGGGACTAAAATCCCGTGCCGGTTCGAGTCCGGCCCTGGGCACCAGCATGACGACAATCGGCCGCTCAAACGCCCTCGCGTTTGAGCGGCCTCTTTCTTTAGCGCGCCTCATCCTCCTCGAACATCGCCACGATCATGGAGTTGAAGAACTCCACAAGAAGCTGCATCGTGGACTCCTTTATCGCGTTCTGGAGCGGCGCGGGATCGGCGATGGAGTACGTGCCGTCGTCATTCGGCTCGATACGCATCCTGATGCCAGAGGCAATGGGCGAAACGTCGTCCGCCAGCCGCCCCGCCAGCGCATCTACCATCTCCTCCATGCGGTTGTAGAGTCGCAGGCGGAGCTCAGATTCAGTGTAGGTTCTCTCGGTCATCGCCTACATTCCCACTCTGGCGAAGACAGGTCGAAGGTCGATCTTGGCGCCGTCCCTGTCTATTGACTGAGTTGCCGCGACGCCGAGCGACACGCTGTACAGGCCCGCGAGCACATCCGCGACCGGCTTTTCTCCGGACGCGACGCAGCTGAAGAACGACTCCATGAGCGGCCTGTCCCCTCCCCCATGCTCGCCGCGAAGCTCCTCCGGCAGCGTGATTGTCTCCGGCTTTCCCCCCACCGGCTCGATGACGATCGTCCCGTCTGCCTGGCCCGCGTGGATCTGCCCCGCCTGCCCCACAAGGAGCACGTGCCGCTCGTGCCGCGCACCGGTCGTCGCGAACGAATATGCCAGCCGCACCCCGTTCTCGTATTCCGCGTGCATCACAGCGTTGTCCACGGAGTCCTTCTCGATGTTGTACACACACAGGTCGCGGCTATGAGACTTCGGCCCGTTGCGCTCCGGGCGGCTGAGGTAGAGCCAGTTCTTCATCCCCTCCCTGTACGCCCCGGGGCATGTGGGCAGGTGCCGGCAGTCGCGGCACAGGTCGGCAGCGCCGGCTTTGTAGTTGAAAGTGTCGATGCCGCCCACGGCGCTCACCCAGTGCGGAGGAGAGTCGACAATCCAGTTGATGACGTCCAACGTGTGACAGGCTTTGTGCACCAGCAGTCCGCCGCTGTAGCTCTTGAACCGGTGCCACCGCCGGAAGTAAGACGCGCCATGGCGGTACTCGACTATCTCCGTGGCGTTCACCTGTAGCAGCTCTCCTATGACGCCCGCCGCTATCAGCTCCTTGAGCTTCACGAAGAACGGCGCGTACCTGAGCATGAAGCCGATCTGGACTATTTTGTCGGTGCGCATCGCCATCCTTGTCATGGCGACTGCGTCGTCGATGCTCGTCGCCATCGGCTTCTCGCAAATCGCGTGCTTTCCGGCCTTGAGCACCTTCTCCAGCACCTCGCGGTGCGTGCTGTCGGGCGTAGTTATCACAACGGCCTCAACCTCCGGGTCGCGCAGAAGCCCCTCCACGCCGTTATACTGCCGCAGGTCGGTCCGCTCCAGGTCGTCCACCGCACTCTTCAGGCGCACCTCGTCGATATCCGCAACGGCTTTAAGATGCGCCTGGTGAGGATTGTTCTTGATGTAGGGGGCGAAGAAGCCCATCCCCCTCTGCCCGGTCCCGACTATACCGATGCCCAGCGCACCCATGGACGCCTCCACGATGTTGTTCCTGCGGCCCAGCCGCGTCGGACGTGAGTTTATCAGATTCGGACTGTTCGTTGGACGCGCGAAGTGTACCTGGAAATCACCCAATTTATTGTATTTGCTATAACTTTCATGGTATCATCGGTGTAAGCATTGGACGAGGGATGCTGGCCCCGGCCCGCAACAGATGAGGGCAATCCACGGGCGGCGTCCGGGCGGGAAGATGGCCACGACAACGAAGGACTATTACGCCGTTCTGGGCGTTTCAAGGCAGGCTACCGAGAAGGACAGCCGGCAGGCATTCAGGAAGCTTGCGCGCAAGTACCACCCCGACCTTAACTCCAAGGACAGGGACGCAGAGGCCCGGTTCAAGGAGATCAATGAGGCCTACGAGGTGCTCTCCGACCCGGAGAAGCGCAAGAAGTACGACAAGTACGGCGACCAGTGGAAGCATGCCGACCGTATTAAGGCGCAGCGCCAGTCAGGTGAGCCGTTCACATGGACGCACACAACAACGGGCGACCCCTCTGAGGGGTTCGGCGATTTCAATCTCGAAGACCTGCTGGGCGGTTACGGCGACCTGTTCCGCCGCCGCGGACGGCCAGGGCGGGCGGCGCCGCGGCCCGTGAGCTCGGAGCTCACAGTCGAGGTGACGCTCGAAGAGGCGTTTACCGGGACAACCCGCGTAGTTACGCTCACAAATGACGCTGGGACAAAGTGGATTGAGGTCACGATTCCCGCGGGTGTCAAGACCGGCTCAACGGTCCGCGTCAAGCCAGCCGAAGGGCAGGAGCTCCTCCTGAAGATCGTCGTGACGCCTCACGAGCGGTTAACCCGCGTGGACGACGACCTGTACACGGATGTCAGCGTGCCCATGGAGGACGCCATACTGGGCGGCGAGGCGGAAGTGCAGACGCTCAAAAGCAAGGTCCGCTTAAAGGTGCCGCCCTACAGCCAGAACGGCCAGAAAGTGCGCCTGTCCGGGCTTGGCATGCCAAAGCTGGGCGAACCTGGGACAAAGGGCGACCTGTATGTTATCGTACGTCCGGTGATGCCAAGGTCCCTCAGCCCGGAAGAGCTGGATACCGTTCGCAGGCTCAAGGAGCTGAGGTCGAAGCGCGGATAAGCGCGGCCCTATTTCCACGTCGTCGAGGTTGCACATGAATATCCAGCAGTTCATCAAGAAATGCACGGAAAAGGCACAGGAAGCTGTCCTCAAGGCCAACGACTTCTCCGAGCAGATGGGCCACCCACAGATTGCGCCGGAGCACCTCCTGCTCGCCCTGATAGAGCAGGAGGACGGCGTCGCCCCGCGCGTCCTGAGCGCCGCAGGCGCAGACTCCCGGGCGCTCCACACCAGCCTGTCCGGCTACCTCAAGAAGCAGCCGTCGGTGCAGGGTTCCGCCAACCGGTACATGTCCGGCGATATGGAGCGCGTGCTGGACGCCGCCGAGCGCGAGTCCTCGCGCATGAAGGACCTGTATGTCTCCACCGAGCATATGCTTATCGCGCTCGCAGACGGCTACAACGGGCAGGCGGCCCAGATCCTCAAGAGCGCCGGGGTTACGAAGGACGCGATACTGAAGGCGCTCACGTCTATCCGCGGAGGCCAGAGCGTGACCGACCCCAACCCGGAGGGCAAGTACCAGGCGCTGGAGAAGTACGGCCGCGACCTCACGGAAGATGCGCGGAAGGGCAAGCTGGACCCCGTCATAGGCCGCGACGAGGAGATCCGGCGCGTCGTGCAGGTGCTGTCGCGCCGCACCAAGAACAACCCCGTCCTCATTGGCGAGCCCGGCGTGGGCAAGACCGCCATCGTCGAGGGTCTCGCCCGCCGCATCGTGCAGGGAGACGTGCCTCAAGGGTTCAAGAACAAGCGCATCGTCGCGCTGGACCTGGGCTCCCTGATTGCCGGCACCAAAGTACCGCGGCGAGTTCGAAGATCGCCTCAAGGCCGCGCTCAAAGAGGTGCAGCAGGCCGAAGGAAAGATCGTCCTGTTCATCGATGAGCTCCACACCGTCGTCGGCGCAGGCGCGGCCGAAGGGGCGATGGACGCTTCGAACATGCTCAAGCCCATGCTCGCCCGCGGCGAGCTACACTGCATTGGCGCGACGACGCTCGACGAGTACCGCAAGCACATCGAGAAGGACGCCGCGCTGGAGCGCCGGTTCCAGCCGGTAAAGATGGGCGAGCCCTCCGTGCAGGACACGATCTCCATACTCCGCGGCCTCAAAGAGCGCTACGAGCGCCACCACGGCGTGCGCATCAAGGACGCCGCGCTCGTCTCGGCCGCCGTGCTCTCGAACAGGTACATCTCAGACCGCTTCCTGCCTGGCAAGGCGATCGACCTGGTGGACGAGGCCGCCTCAAAGCTCCGGACCGAACGCGATTCGCGCCCGGCGGAGATAGACGAGGTGGAGCGCCGCATCATGCAGCTCCAGATCGAGCAGCACGCCCTCAAGAAGGAGCGCGACCAGGCGTCGCGGGACCGGCTGGCAACGCTCGAGAAGGAGCTTGCTGACCTGAAGGAGCGCAGCAAGGCGCTCAATCTCCAGTGGCAAGCGGAGAAGCAGGTCTCCGGCGGCGAGCAGAAGATCCGCGAGGACCTTGCAAAGGTCGAACAGGAGATAGAGGCCGCCACAAGCCGGCAGGACCTCGCCCGGGTGGCGGAGCTGACCTACGGCAAGCGAAGGGAGCTGGAACAGGCGCTCAAGGACATCGAAGGCGGCCAGGCAGCCCAGAAAGGCAAGCCCAGCCTCTTCAAGACCGAGGTTGACGAAGAGGACATTGCAATGGTCGTCGGCCGCTGGACCGGCATACCCGTCAGCCGCCTGCTGGAGGGCGAAGTCCAGAAGCTCATCCACATGGAGGAGCGTCTGCACGACCGCGTCGTCGGTCAGGAAGAGGCCATCCGCGCCGTGGCCAACTCCATTCGCCGCGCCCGCGCAGGCCTCCAGGACCCCAACCGGCCGCTCGGCAGCTTCATATTCCTCGGCCCCACCGGCGTCGGCAAGACCGAGCTGGCCAGGGCGCTCGCGGAGTTCCTGTTCGATAACGAGCAGAATATGGTCCGAATAGACATGTCCGAGTACATGGAAAAGCACTCGGTCGCCAGGCTCATCGGCGCGCCTCCGGGCTACGTGGGGTACGACGAGGGCGGCCAGCTCACGGAGGCCGTAAAGCGAAAGCCCTACACCGTCGTGCTGCTCGACGAAATCGAGAAGGCGCACCCGGACGTGTTCAACGTCCTGCTCCAGATACTGGACGACGGCCATCTCACCGACGGACACGGCCGCGTCATCGACTTCAAGAACACGGTCGTCATCATGACGAGCAACCTGGGCAGCCAGTTCATCGTGGAGCTCGGCCCCGGCCAGGAGGAGCAGATGCGGGAGCGCATCTGGGAGGCCCTTGAAAGCACAGGGCCTCCCGGACGCGGTGCTGGACGGGGAGATAGTCGCGTTCGACGACGATGGCCGGCCGGACTTCGAACTGCTCCAGCAGCGCATGCACCTGACCCGCGAGAGCGACATCAAGCGCGCGGAGGCGGAGGTCCCCGTCTTCCTTTACGTGTTCGATCTTCTCCACCTCGGCGGCTGGGACCTGACGGCCTCGCCGCTGTTTAGCCGCAAGGAGCTGCTTGAGAGGACAATGGCGCCAACAGAGCGCGTGCGGTACCTGGGCCACTTTGACCGGGAAGGAGAGGTGGTCTTCCGCACCGTCCTGGAGATGGGCTTCGAGGGCATGGTGGCCAAGCGCCGCGACAGCGTGTACGAGCCGGCCAAGCGCTCCGGATCATGGCTCAAGATCAAGGGCACGCAGTCAGAGGACTTCATCGTCGGCGGGTACACGAAAGGCAAGCGTTCGCGCGGTTCCACCTTCGGCGCCCTCCTACTCGGGTCGTACGACGACAACGGCGAACTGAGCTTCGTCGGCCACGTGGGCAGCGGGTTCGATGACCGCGCGCTCATGGAGCTTAACGAAATGGTGGCAGGGCTTGTGAGCCCGAGGCGGCCGTTCAAGTCCGCGCCGGAAGTGAACTCGCCCGCCGTCTGGCTCCGTCCGGAGCTGGTGGTGGAGGTCAGATTCACAGGGTGGACCGATGGCGGCCGTCTTAGAGCCCCTGTCTTTCTCCGCCTGCGCGAAGACAAGCCCGCCGGCGATCTCGTTCGGCTGGAGGACCTGCGTCAGCCCGATCGGGCTGCAGTCCCCACCCAGTCTGCTGCCGCCTCGACCGTCGATTCCGTTCTCAGGCAGCTGGACGCGAGCGGCGCGAAGTCCGTCCTGGATGTCGATTCGCAAAAGCTTCCCGTGTCTAGCCTGGACAAGGTGCTTTGGCCTGCCTCCGACTTCGGCCCTGCCGTCACCAAGCGGGACTACCTGCGATACCTGGCGGTGATGTCGCCCCACATCTTGTGGTACATACAGGACAGGCCTATCAAGCTGGTGCGGTTCCCGGAGGGGATCAGCCGCCTGAACTTCTACCAGAAGCATTGGGACGGGAAGCTGCCGGAGTTCGTCGAGACCGTGATGGTCTACTCCGAGCACAACAGGGACGACGGCGAGTACCTCCTCGTCAACAACCTCCCAACCCTTCTCTGGCTGGGACAGGTTGCCGACCTTGAGCTCCACGCATGGTACTCTCGCACCAGTCGCGAGCCCGACGGTCGCCACCTCACGACACAGTTCGCGGAGTCGGAGTCGAACATCGAGAGCTCGACGCTCAACTACCCGGACTTCATCCTCTTCGACCTGGACCCGTATATCTATTCCGGCAAGGAGGCGCAGGGCGCCGAACCCGAGCTGAACCGGCATGGGTTCGAGGCGACCTGCGAGGTCGCACTGTGGGTCAAGGCAATTCTCGAGTCAATGGGCGCGCCGGCGTTCGTAAAGACTTCCGGCAAGACGGGCCTTCACGTCTGCGTGCCCATCACCCGCAGGTTTGGGTACCCGGCCATACACGAGTTCGCGCGGAAAATCGCCACGCACGTGGTGCGCACGCACCCAAACAAGGTCACGGCCAAATGGGTCGTCGAAAGGCGCGGAGGAAAGGTCTTTTTCGACTATAACCAGAACGTCCGCGGCAAGACCTTTCCCGCCGTATACTCGCCCAGGGCCGTGCCCGGCGCGCCGGTCTCGATGCCGCTCACGTGGGTTGAAATCGGACGGGCCTACCCAACCGACTTCACTATCCGGACCGCGCCTGACAGGGTCCGCAAGCACGGCGACCTGTGGGCGGGGCTCCTGGAGGCCAAGCGAGACCTCCGCGAAATGCTCGGCATCGGGACCAGAAGAACGGCGAGGGCCGGTCGGTCTTGATGCCACAAAGCAAGGAGGGCGCTCCAGGGAACGGAGCGCCCTCCTGCTTACCCCTTACCCTATACCCTTCACCCTCCTCATCACTCCCTCGGAATGATCGGAAGCGTAAGGTGCGTGCAGACGCGTCCCCTGTGGTAGACAGTGTTCTTCGCTACTACCATCTCCGAGTCCGTGCCGAACGGAGCGCCGGTGTTGAGATTGCGCGCGTACCTCGGGAAGTTGCTGCTCGATAGCTCCAGCCTGATGCGGTGGCCCTTCTTGAAGACGTAGCTCATCTCCCAAAGCTGGATGCTGAACTTGGTTATCTCCCCGGGCTTCATGAACTCAGGCTTGAACTGGTCTATAGGGTTGCCCTTCAGCTCGGCCCACCGGCCGCTGGAGATGCCCTCGCACACGGCGACGGCCGTCCCATCCGGGTACACGTCCGTAACGTTTGCCGTGAAGTCCGTGTCCTTTGCTTCGGAGGATGCCCACAGCGTCACTAGCGCCGGGCCGGTCGCCTCCATGTCCTTTTCCAGCGGCGCGGTCGTGTAGACCAGCACGTCGTCGCGGCGCTGCACAGGGCGGCGGTCCGCCGGGCCTGGGACGATGCCCGCCACGCCAAGACTCTGGCCGCCTACCGTCGGCACGGGATTGCGAGGATCGTAGATGAACGTATCGTCCTCTTCGTCCTCCGTGCACTTGTCCAGGCTCATCGTGCCCTCGCCGTAGAGCGAGTTCGCCTTCCGGCCGTGGAGGAAGAACTTGTGGTACTTCATGTTCGGCAGCGGCCACTGGTTCTCGGTGCGCCACCTGTTCTCGCCCATCGTGAAGATCCTCATCGGCGCCTCGCTGTCGATGCCGTTGTCGATGCCCTTCAGGCGGCAGTCGTACCAGCGGATGTGCTCACCCGCGATGTCCATGCCCGCGTTCGTCCCGAAGCCCACAACGCCGAACTGCTCGGCGGAGCCGATATTGTGGTGCGCCCACGGGCCGACGACCAGCTTCGTCGCCTTGCGCGCCTTCTCGGTCTTCGCCTTCTGGGTCCAGCCCTGGAACAGGCGGAACGTCTCGCGAAGGAGGTTGTCGTACCAGCCCGTCACAAAGTACGCGGGCGCGTCCACTCTGTCGTACTTGTCGCGCATGCTGTACTTCTGCCAGAACTCGCCGTACTCAGAATGTTTCACGGCATCCTTGAAGAACGGCAGGTCCACAATGTCATCCAGCGCCGAAACGAGCGGCAGGCGGTTGTACAGCTCCTCTGAGTTCATCAGGTTCCGGCTGTTGGACTGCATCGTCCTGCCGGCCATGCGAATGAAGTTCATCCCTACGTGGAGTTGGAAAATCCCGTCCGCGTACCAGTGGCCGAAGTTGTCCTGCTGCGCGGCAATGGGCATGATCCCTTGCAGGTACTGGCTCCCGCCCAGCGCGGCCTGGGTTTGCGTGAAGCCGATGTACGAAATGCCGAACATGCCTACCTTGCCGTTGCACCAGGGCTGCTTGCCGATCCACTCCACGGTGTCGTGGCCGTCCGCCGCCTCATTAATGTACGGCTGGAACGTGCCGTCGGAGTCGTACCGGCCGCGACAGTCCTGCATGACAACGGCGTACCCCGCCTCTACGAACCGGGCAATCCAGGCGAACCCGCGGTCGTTCTGGTTGTCGTAGATCGTCCTGTCGAGCAGCACAGGCCACGGCCCGCTGCCGTTCGGGGTGTAGATATCTGCAGACAGCTTCACGCCGTCGCGCATCGGTACCTTAACGTCAAGCCTCACACGGAGAGGCTGCGACAACTTGGTCTGTATCGCGGCTGTCGTCATCTTGTGAACGCTCCTTGATTGCACTTGGGAGCAAGATACTCCCATTGACGGGCTCGCCGCAAGATAGTAGGACACGCCACGAAATGTTCGAACCACTGTGAATTTTTTCGGCAAAGGTGGTACAATCAGCCCCGGCAACCGGCCCACGGTTGTTGACCGGCCGCTTATCGCCACTAACCGGAGGCTTCCTTGAGCAACGTCCCAATGACCCGGCCCGACCTTGCGCTCGCGATTCACAAGACACGCTATTTCCACAGCTCCAGCTTCGTAGAGCTGGAGGGCGGGCGCGTCCTGCACGCCGCGGACACGCGCTTCACCTACTCCGACGACGGTGGCATCACCTGGTCGAAGGAGTTTCACAGGTACGACGCAGCCGGCAACATTGTCGGCGGCGGCGGCACCTCGCTCGTGAAGCTGGACGGCAAGGGCATCGGATATGCCGGCATGGACAGGCGTGACTCCGGCAGAGGCTACTCGCGCATCGTATTCTGGCGCTCCCCGGACGGCGGCGAGACTTGGGAGGCCCCGACGGTAGTCTCCACCCCCGGCGTCAGCACGCACCTCTACCAGGACGCCGCGACCCGCACCTCATCCGGCCGCATCGTCGTTGCCGTTTACGGCCACCTGGGCCAGTCATTCGGCAACGTCGGCAAACCGCACCCGGGAACAGGAAAGCTAGTCAACAACCAGTGGGTCTCCACGGCTGGACACTTCCACGATCCGCACTTCACCTACGTGTACTTCTGTTACTCCGATGACGAAGGCCGCACCTGGAAGCGCAACAAGGACGGCGAGCTGATGATCCTTATGGATACCTCCACTATCTTCAGCTACGTCAATGAGCCGACCGTTACCGAGGTCTACCCCGGCCGCCTGCTGTCCATGATGCGCACCGGCCTCGGGCGCCAGTTCCAGGCATGGTCCAGCGATACCGGCGAGACATGGACACGGCCCATGCCGACATCCCTGTCCGCCAGCACCACGCCGGCCCAGATCCGCGCGCTCCACAACGGCCACCTGCTGGTGGTCTGGAACCAGGAGAGCGAGCGAGAGACCCAGATGGGCTACAACCGCACGCGCATGTCCTCCGCCATCAGCCGCAACGGCGGCTCCGTCTGGGAGTTCTACCAGAACGTGCACTCGCTCCACGAGACCACCCGCGTAGAGCCCGGGCCCATCCGGCCCACTCGCCCGGAAGAGGCGCACTATGAGCCAGGCTGGCCCGCGCCAGAGCGACCGGTAGACATCATCCAGACCGCAGAGTCCCACGGCCGGTGGTCGTACCCTTCCGTCTTCGTCATGAAGGACCGGGTGTTCATCGCCCACACGTACACGATGTACAAGGAGCACCCGACGGAGGCGACAATCATCTCGGACGGCGGCAAGAACAGCGAGTACAACCAGCTCCTGAAAGTGCTGCCCGTAGAATGGTTCTACGGCGGCAAAAAGCCCGCCGACAACCCCTTCCTCAAGCGCGCCCACGAGGCGGCGGTCCCCTGAGGAATAGTGAATTGAGAATAGTGAATAGTGAATTGAACAGCCGAATTGCCCTGGTCCGATAATTCACTATTCACCATTCCAAACTCACAATTCGCGAACGGAGTGAGCATGTCCCACGTTCCCATGACGCTGCCGGGACTGGTGCTGGCAGCGCGCGACACCCGTTACCGCCACAAGTCCACGTTCGTTGAGCTCGATGGTGGCCGTATCCTCCACGCGGCCGGGGCTGCGTTCCAGCACTCGGACGACGGCGGCGTGACCTGGTCCGCTGAATCGCAGAGGGTGGACGCCGACGGCAACCCCGTCGGCAGCAGCGGCGCGTCGATGGTGAAGATTGAAGGCAATCGCATCGGCTACGCGGGCATGGGCCGTTCCGACCGAGCGAAGCCGTATGGGCGCGTCGTATTCTGGCGCTCGGACGACGGCGGACAGACGTGGGCGCCGCCTGTGGACATATCGCGCCCCGGCCTCAACACCCACATGCTCCAGGACGTCGCGCTCCGCACCACTACAGGCCGCATCGTCATTCCCGTTCACGTAGAGATGGGCCAGCGCGCCGGTAACGTCGGCGCACCGCATCCAACAACGGGCAAGCTGGTGAATAACCAGTGGGTCCCAACCGACGCGCAGTTCCACGACCCCACGTTCACGTATGTCTACGTCTGCTACTCCGAAGACGAGGGCCGACCGTGGCAGCACAACAGGGACGGCGGCATCGTCATACTGCTGGACACCGCAATGCTTTTCAGCCCGGTCATGGAGGCGTCCGTCGCCGAGGTCTACCCGGGCCGACTGCTCATGATGATGCGCACCGGCCTTGGCCGACACTTCCAGTCCTGGTCTTCCGACAACGGCGAGACGTGGACGCGCCCGATGCCCACCCCGCTTGCCTCCAGCACCACACCGGCGCAGATCCGCATGCTCCACAACGGGCACCTCCTCGTCGTCTGGAACCAGGAGAGCGCAGAGGAGACGCGCAGGGGATACAACCGCACGCGCATCTCTTCCGCCATAAGCCGCAACGGCGGGTCCGTGTGGGAGTTCTTCCAGAATATCCAGTCCATTCACGAGACGACGCGCGTGGAGCCCGGCCCCATCCGGCCGACGCGTGCGGTGGAATCGTACTTCAACTCTGGCTGGCCCTCCCCGGAACGCCCTGTGGAGGATATCATGACCGCGCAGGTCCAGGGCCGCTGGTCCACCCCCTCCGTTTTCGTCATGAAGGACCGAGTGATCGTCGCACACACCCATACGATGTACGGGGAAGACCCCGTAGAAGCCAAGATCACCGCAGAGGGCGGCAAGGGCCAGTCCGGCAACCAGAAACAAAAAGTGCTCCCCATAGAATGGTTCTACGGCGGCAAAAGGCCGGCGGACAATCCGTTCCTGAAGAGGGCGCACGAGGCGACGGTGCCGTGAAGAATAGTGAATTTAGAATAGTGAATAGTGAATTATGGAACGGAGGCAATCCGGCTGTTCAATTCACTATTCACTATTCTAAATTCACCATTCGCGAGACGGTGCCCAGCAGCTCAACTCATAATTTGTAATTCGTAATTTGTAATTTCTTCGGCGCATGGTGGTACAATCCCCGGTGATCTCCGAGTAGTCCCAAGGAGCAAGGCAGTGGCAGACAAGAGCTTCAAATACCGAGTCGGCGTCGTAGGATGCGGCCGCAAGGGCACCGTCCACGCCCGCTCGTTCGACACTAACCCGCTAGCGAAGGTGGTTGCGGGCGCAGACCCCGACAAAGAAAACCTCGATATCTTCACGAAGCGCTTCAACTGCCCCGGCTACTCCTCCTACCAGGAGATGCTTCAAAAGGAGAAGATCGACATAGTCCTGGCGATCCTGCCGGTTAGCCCCAACCCTTCCGTGGTCATCGGCTGCGCGGAGATGGGTGTCAAGGCAATCCAGTGCGAGAAGCCCATGGCCGCATCGCTCGCCGACGCCGACCGCATGGTTGAAGTCTGCCGCAAGAACAATGTGAAGCTGGCCGTCGGCGACCTGGACCGCAACATCACGCACTACCACAAGGCAATGGAGTACATCCGCTCCGGCGCAATCGGCGAGGTGCAGTCGATCATCGTCTCCAACGGCGCGGGCGTGGAGCTCGCCGGCGGCGGCATCCAGCAGTTCAGCCTCGCCAGGCTATTCGCGGGTGATGTCGACGCCGCGTGGGCGATCGGCTGGGTAAACGGAGACCCAAACACCGAGCTGGATATGGGCGGCTCAGGCATCGTCCGCTTCGTGAACGGCGTCGAGGCCTTCTTCACGAAGGAGTCCACCGCCAAGTACGGCTACGAGGTGCTGTGCACGAAGGGCACGTTCTACGCCGATGGCCAGCGCGCCTACCTGTGGAAGACGAAGGAAGGGGCGCACAGGAGGTCCGGCAACTACGTGGAGCCCGTCGAGGGCGTCCTGCCCACGATCGGCCTCTACGAGAATCGCGGCACCTACGACGCCGAGGGCTGGCGCTACTTCCCGCGCAACAACGACACGGCGGCATCGCTGGTTGAGGCGCTGGACAAGGGCATCGAGCCGCGCGCGAACGGCGACAACGGCCGCAAGGCCCTGGAGCTCGCCATCGCCTTTCGGGAGTCCGCGCGCCTGGGCCATGTGCCTGTGCGCCTGCCGCTGCCCAACCGCAACATCCGCATGGTCCCCGCCCCAACCCGAATGGGCAACAAGAAAGAGTCCAAGGAGGCTTCAGGGTACATGATCTCTCTGATGTCGATAAAGAAATAGGGCGAGCCGCCGCTATTGGCCCAGGATAGGTGCTGCCGGTCAGACTTCGACCGGCGGCAAGGAGGCGCATTCTATGGCGACCCAGACCTCCCTCAATCTCTTTTTCCAGCGCCAGCGCCACATTTCCACGCACACGTCGATATGGGGCAAAGGGACGATACACCTCGCCGTCGCTTCGTACCTGACGGCCGAGCCGCCCCGAAGGAGCTGGTGACCTCCGCCCGGGCCGTCGTCCTCAAGGGCGATACCGTCCTGGTCAGCACCAACAAGGACGATAGGCACCTCCTGCCCGGAGGCCGGGTCGAGCCAGGAGAGACCTACGAAGAGACAGTCCGGAGGGAGCTCCTGGAGGAGGCTGGCGTAGAGGTACGGCCTCTCCGCCAGGTCGGCATCGTCCACCTCCACCACACAAGTCCGAAGCCCTCCAACTACAAGTACATCTACCCAGACTTTCTGTGGGCGGTCTACCACGCCGAACACGTCAGGGACGTGCCGGAGGCAAAGGTGCCGGACGACTACGAGATCTCGTCGGAGCTCGTGCCAATCGCCTCGCTGGTTGAGAAGGACTTCGGCGACCACGAGATCGCGTACCTAAAGGCGGCGACGGGGCGAAGTTAGGTCACTGAACAGGTTGTAAGGGTCCTCGCCCGGCGACTTCATGTCTTAGGTTCCCCAACGGCCTGAAGGGCCGTGTTCCCTGAGCCCAGCCCAACGGGCTGGGTAAGGTCCGGCAAACCAGACGGCCTTGTAAGATAAAAAGAGACTGGCTGATGTATAAAATGTGAGATAGCGCGGCAGGCCGATCAGGCCTTGGTCCGACATTGTCGAGACCGTCCTTCAGCGAGGCCGCCGCGCAAATC